>Ga0116227_10000667_pt1 | contig 69285 bp, 60 predicted proteins | sample S1TSphgellanicum_FD_89693 | JGI IMG/M metagenome (GOLD analysis project Ga0116227, IMG submission 89693) | Host-associated microbial communities from peat moss isolated from Minnesota, USA - S1T2_Fb - Sphagnum magellanicum MG | ecosystem: Host-associated > Plants > Peat moss > Unclassified... | reverse complement strand
AACATGGGTGAATCTGTTATGAAAATTTAGCACAATTATGTGCCATGAATTAATCAAAGACTAAATTCTCATGTCACCATTAATTTAAACCTATGTGATTCATTATATCATAAACAATTAACGGTAAATAGTCAAAACCACTACTACAAAATGTGGGTGTAGTTCACTAGTCCCCATTCACTAGACTAGTGAATTCACTCAAAATCGAGTGAAATCACTTGACGTATAGGGACACCTTTTGTTGTAGCGAACACAATTGGAAAATGACCGTGCATCTGAAGGTCACAATAATTCAAATTCAATGAAATAATTATAATGCATATGAAATTAATTACATATCATGCATGACATATGAATAAATATCAATCAACAAATCAAATTGGAAGATAAGCATCATTGTTATTTATGGGTCAAACCAAAGCAAGCATGGCAAGAATAAGCGAATGCAAGACTACCAATGAGAATTTAGATTGTTCATCACAATGTAAAATTTCATTATATGATTAGACCATCATCACCATCATGATGAATGGCAATGACAAGTTTTCTACCTATACTCTAAGTTGGCATGTGTTTTTCATTAATGTTAAACTATTGGTGTGAATGAATACATGGTAAAAATAAAAACTTTGACATGGGGGAGTAGCCTTGCAAGGTGAATAGGCTTTTGTTTAGGAAATTATAGCCTACATGGAATTTATTTTTCTATATTAACAATTATCATTTGTTCAAAAAAATTTTTAAAAAAAATCATGTGTTTGGTGATGGCCATGTGGAAGAATCAACTAATTAGTAGGTGGCCAAAAGTTGGCTTGAACCAATGGTTAATATTGAATGTTATTCGCTCATTCAAAAATAAATTGCCATATCATTTAAAACTTCAAAATTTAGATTCTTTGTTAGACCTCATAATGTTCATGCCATAATATTAAGTGGTACTTATATTTAATACATATAAATTCAAACTTGAACACAACAATGAAAGATTAGTTAAACACCTTTTGTACAAGTTACATAATTTATTGGGCCCTTCCATATGGATAAAGATTGTCACATCAAATTTAGGTTTGCAACTTTTATCTTATTTGAACTAGTTGCAAACCATGTGAACATGTTTTGGGGGGGGACTATTTATGTGTGCACTATAGGTGGATCAAGTGGGATTTCTACAAAGTTAAAGTTTCATACGAAAGGAATGGGTGGCGGGGGGTTTTAGGGTTTTGAAAGTTGTCATTTGAGGTTTGTTAGCTTGTGTTTTTGTTGTTTATTATTGTCTATATTTGTAACTTTTTTTTTGTGTTATTCATTTGAAGGTTTTTAATATTTTTGTTATGACTAGAGAACAAAAAGAAAATATTATTTTTCCCTTGATTTTGTAAAATGAAGATTATCTTTTTGTATTTTTAATAGATTTTCTTCCAATCTTTGCCTTTAATATTTTGTTGTATGCCAAGTTCATTCTTTCCAATCATAACAACTTCTAATCAAGATCATGAACATTACAGTAGTAACTTATCAATATTATTTTTGTTTAATTGCAACAATTTGTAGTTACAACAATTTTAGGCAATGGTGGTGATTTCAAAAAAAACCAATGAAATTGGTTTTGGACCTTTAACTAGATGATGGAAAAGCATTATAGTTCATCTAATAGGAACTTCATTTTACAAGTTGTTCATGTATTTAAATTTGAAATCATGGCAGTAATTTGAATGGATTTTGTTGGGAGGAAAGGAATATCAATTATTTTAATTTTGCTTGCAATGATCGTTTTTATGTGATATATTACTCTATGGTAGTTGATAAAGTGTTTGTTCATGAGTGAAAGTGAGAACTTCTATGTCGCCGAAATTACTTGCATACCTAAAAGGCTCATAATCAAGTCATTTGAAATGAGTTACGTAATGTTGTTGATAATTAGATTTAAAATTGTGTATTATTTATTTTTTAGTTCAACTTGTTGATAGATTTTGACGATGAATTATTGTAGCGAAGGTAAATATAAACCTTAATTTAGTAAAAGGCCTAATCTAATGCACACCTATTTTGAAGGTGTTAAATCTAGCCTTCTATATAATCATATATGGTTGTAATGCAAATTCCATATACTTTGGCATTTTCTTTTACATTTAGGTCATGTTTTATAATCATTTGGTTTGAGAATTTTAAGATCACACATTGTATATATGGTTTATATTGAGTTTAGATTTTGGATGTTGTTTTGTTTTGTGTATATGTTTTGGACTATTCAAATATAAAAGTTGAAGGTCTCTATTTTTTTTGCTTTTGGAATTTCCAAGGTTTTGAATTTATTGTATAGTTATTTGGAAGGTTGTTATGTTTTTAAACTTGTGTTTCACACTTATTGTATATTGGGTTTTTCTAGTTTTTCCCCTTGGATCTTGTTTTACATATTGTTTATCCTAGTAGTAATCATTGAAGCCAACCCAAATAAGAAAATATCATCTCCTATGATTGTTTAGGGGGTGTCAAACATTCAACATAGAATGTTGGGTGGTTGTTTCAAGGGGTACATTGTATATAGGTATGGATCTTATGATGTGGCTAAAAATGAATTCAAATATACACATTGTGATCTAACATATCAATTTGAGTATATGACTATAACATTGACTATTGGTTTTTATTTTGCCACAACATTTTTTCCTTGTTTGAATGTTGTGTGTTTAATATGCATTATCAATTTTGGCATCACTTTTCAAAATAAGTTTGAAAGGGGGAAGTAAGGTTTTGTGTTTACGGTTGGTGTGAACACCACCATTTAGTAGATAAACCCATTTCCTCTATCCCTACGATTTGTGTCGACACATTCCATTTAGTTAAGAGTTATCCATAAGGAGAACTTGTAAGAATTAAGCACAATATGAGTTGTAATTACTAGCATGTATGGGAGGTCTGCAAAATTATTGATACTTGTATCATATGGTTTGGGGATGGATGATACCGAAGATTTGTCATTCTTCCCTAAAATATTTTCATAGTATGTGCAACTTGTTGAGACCCACAACAAGGGGAACCTGCCACAACTCTAATAAAAAATGTTGGTAGTGTTGTTCATGGTGAACAATGATTGATCATGATGACAAAATTTTCATTTATCTTTGTGATTCCAACACTTCGTGTAATTGATGATGCAAAAGCAATTTAAACCCTTTTTAAAGGTGCATGCAAATAAGATTAAAAAACATATTTAAAAAACAAATATTGAAATATGGTGCAATTTGGATTTGTTGGTTTTAGGAATGTGTTTGTTAAATATAAATGTAATATGTATGCATCTTGCTAGGAAGGTCCTTAGCTCACATTTTTTTTGTTTTCAAGTTGTTAAGAAACTAACCATCCTAATTCAAACATTTATTTTGAAGTTGTATGTGCAAAGTGTCATTTGCCATCATTGATGAACATAGACATTGATATGTCTACAATTGCATGGTTGCAATAGAGAGCCAACCTTAGGATTCTTATAAAATTAGACAAAATTGTACCTTGTGTGAACCTTGGATCAAAGAGCTGTTGGGGCAAGGTCTAATTAGTCAAAAAAATTATAAGGTGAAATAAAGGTTTTATCTTCATTTTTTCAAAGAAAAAAAATTAAAAGGTAAAATTGTGTTTAGTCTAACTATTGAATTAGTGGATTATTATTTTCTGAAAAATGAAAAATCAATTGTTAAGGGCAATAATAGTTTGAAAATATAGGGGTCAAATCATCCAATGTTGGCCAAAGGTCAAGGTGAGAGCAATTCCACCAAATAGTGACTCCAATAATTAAAAAGTCTTGTATAACATATATTTGTATAGTTACATGCACATACAATCACAATGTTAATGTTTTAAAAGACTTAAGATGTTATATTAAAGTTTTGGACATTGAAACCACACATTGATTTTTGGAACTTGTATATTGAACTTTATAATATTATATTTTGGTACATTGAATTTTGGACTTTAAAAGAATATAAAATATCATATTTTGAACTCTAAATTAGATAATGGGAATTTGTTTTGGCTAGTGGTGAATTTTTGGGTTTTTGGAATTTGATATCTTTTCAGAATTACTAGCCTACTTCATCATTTGCCATTAACAATTTTCCTCATATACTTAAAATTGTTAATATGATATTTTTTCTTGGTGTAGTCATGGATTTGATGCAATATCCTTTATTTTTGCCATGGTTAGACTTGTTGCCATGGGGTAAATACTTTTATGTTTTGATGCCATAGTTAAACTTATTGTCATGTGTTTTCTTAGTGTAATACTTAGACTTGCAAACATATTTAATCTTGTTCATGGTAGTTGAATTGATGGCATAACATTTCTTCTTGCTAACCCACTTGATTATATACCATACATTATCTTCCTCCTCTATTAGTTAAAGTTGTTGTCATAACCTTTATTGTCGGTGTAATTAAACTTGATGTAATATCTTTTAGCATAATTACTTGTTGCCATGGGGTAAATATTTGTATGTTTTGCTTCCATAGTTAAACCTATTGCCATATGTTTTCTTTGTGTAATATTTAAAGATTTGCAAGCATAACTATAGTGTAAAACCCTAATTATAAAACTATTATTAAAATTTATCCTCAAGGACATTATCCCTATAAGTAACCCTAATTATATAAAACAATACTTTTTCAATGTAACCTAAATTTAAATAACAAACCCCAATCGAAAGGCTTTTAACCCCATTCCTAAACCTTAAATTTATAATATTTTGAATCATAAACCTATAAAAAAACTAGAAATCACAAGTTATCACAAGGTATCACAAGGTAAAAATCATAAGCAAATTTGCTTTTGATGATTTTGAAACATTATAAAACAATTATTAATAATCAAAATATATTGTGAAAAATCGTTTAACAAAATATTTTTAAATTATAAAAATGAAAAATCATATTAAAATGCATTTAAATAGAACAATCCAACACCAAAAGCCTTATAAATTATTTTATGAAAATTATAATTAAGGTTGGTCTTACAAATAGTCAAAAATTGTTTTATTGTTGATTTTAATCTTAATCATAAACCATAATTCCAAATCCAACAAGATAATTTTTCTTACAAAATTTTTTAATTGTAAAGAAGGAAAGAATATATAATTTTTTTATTTTAACAAAATATAACTTTACATCAGTAACAATGTAATCCTTTTGCAAGAATTAAAAAATGCACATTATGACTATATATATAGAATTAGCAAAACTTGGTTTACAATGAATTATTAATTGTAATCACAATGTTGGTGAATACTTGTTTGAAGCGATTTCATATTTATTCAAATATATTAAAACTTCAAAAATAATTTGACAAAACAATATGTTTTACTTTAAAATTTGTTTAAATCTTGAAGCACTTGAAACCATAGAATGTCATAAGTGATTATTCAAATTTGATTTCTTGCATGATTTACATGGTGGGCAAGCAAATGATGAACAAACTTATAAACAAAAAATGTTATTGTCAACATCGATGGTGGATTATGGGGAAATTTCATTGCAATATTTATATATAATTCACTTTATATTATGTTCTACATGGATTTGTATTTGTAATGAAAATTTGTTAAATTGTTATTTGGGTTATAAAAAATAGCTTGTAAAATAACATTTCATAATTCTTTGAATTGTCTTTGTAAAAATGTTTTCACCATGATTAGATAGTTTAAACTGCCAACATTTTTTGTGACATTTACAATAGGCATAAATAATTGGCCAACTTTTATAAAAACATTAAAAGAATTGCATGATCAATACATTATTGAAAATGTAAATAACAAATGATAGTTCGTGAAATATTATAGAAATTATTATAAATGATCCAATCGCTTGTTCACATTATTATGAATACAAAATGAATAGGTTTTGTAACTTTTTCAAATTACTAATATTTGTTCAAGTGAAAGATTAATTTTTCATAACTAAATTTCAATTGAAGGGGTTTCCTCATGACCATGGATTATTATGGTTTGGAAAATGTTCTTAGATATGGTGTTTTCAAAAATCGAAACATTGAAAGTTTCGTGAACAAATATTTAATAACTGATAAAAAATGATTTCAAATGAAATTAGTCATAATGCAAATACATCAACATAAATGAACATGTAGAAAGAAATGTCAAATCAATTTGTCAATTCCAATATTATTACTTTTAGAAGGACAAGATCCTATTTCAAAGCATCATGAAATTAATATTTATATCTATAATAAAATTGTTGAAATGGAACTAGATGAAGACATTTCTTTTGAACAAGCAAACATTTAAAGTTGATGATACACAACACAAAAATGAAAATTATTTAAAAAAAAAAAACCAAATGATACACTCATAAATGTATTTGGCATATATGCATGACCTTTATGGCAATCAAATATAGACACATAATACATTTTAAATCCACATGAATAAGCATTGTATTGGACTTCATACTTAACAAAAATACATAAATTTATAACTCTAGAAATGAAAGTCATATAATATATGCATAAACATGAACAAACTGGAGCATATAAATGCATTGAAAAAATAAAAAATGCATTTAAAAATGTACAACAAATGTTTATACAACAAGCAGTATATATATATCATTATACATATTAGTATATCGTTTCACCAGATCATTTCAATTTATAAACACATGTCAAAAACATGATAGAACATTTGTATTATTACCATAAAAAATTTACAAAACTTATCTCCAACTTCTACAAAAATTCATTGCAATTCATTGGTTAATAAATATATCAATCAACATGAGAAATTAAATCATTTGTGTTTGGCAAAATTTGTTACTAATTAGGATATAAAAATAAACAAGGAACATATGAAAAAAAAACTATTCATGGGTCTCATTTAATATGCACAAATATTCAAAAAATCATTGTAACTTTATAATTATTTCTTTTTATTTAAACCCTTTCAAAAATTAGAGCTCAATTTGCAAAAAAATATGATTCATGGAAAAATGTTTATATGAAACAAGAAAATGATATAAGAATAAAATAAAAAAACATTTGTGTATAATTTTGATTCATCTAAAAAATATGATATTGAATGGGACAATTTAAAATCACAAGTTAAAGATTAAATAAAAATTCATGAAACAAAATGGATGGGAAATTTGATTTCCAAATGAAATAATTAATAATGTAATTAATCCATAAAATAATATATTATTCACTAATATTAAAAAAATTGAACCATACAATTTGTCATATGAAAATTTTTCATAATCAAAAAATAAAAACCACAAAATAATCTACTGACACATAATACTTTTCAAAGAGCATATGAATACATAACATATAAAAAGTTTTCTTCACATATGAAACACCTAAATGATGAACAAATAATTATTGTTGACAATATTTTACACAAAAAAAACAAAAAACCTTAGATAACCATTACATGTTTTTTTTGATAAGGTGAATAGGCACAAGAAATATTTTCACCTTGATGTGTATCATACAAAACATGTTATGATATTACATAAATAAAATCATAGATGCTGACTATTTAAAACCAATGATTATGAAATTAACATACATAGGTAAAAGATCATTTAATATCAATGGCACAACAATACATTTTACACTTGTGATTCCATTAAACAAAAAATTACAAAATTTAATGGATTAAGTGATGAAAGATGCGAGACATTTATAACAACATATAATCAATTTCGATTGCTTCTCCTAAAAGAAATACCTTTAGTTGGTAACAAGATGTCTAATTTTATTGAATATGGACTATATGTTATAATACAACTCTATTATGAATTCATAAGTGATTTAGATGTAATAATGATTGGTGATTTCTATGAAGTTCTTCCAATCCAAGATTCATGGATTTTCAAAATAACTAATACTTTTAATACTATTGCAATAAGCTATTGGTCAAAATATGTAAAATGTTATAAATTACAAGTCATGTGACAAAACAATATCAATTCTATAAACATATTAAATAGGTTTTGAACCACTTCACAAACAATTGGAAACATCAAATTTATGAACAATAATTATTATAAAATGCCATCAATGGGCAATGCCTTACCATATTTATTTTACGCAAATGTTAAAAAACAACTATGCACAACAAAAATGTATTTGAAAACACACCAAATTAAACATTCATATTTATAGCACATGATATACATTTAGAAATGTGGTCTTCACATTTTAAATTATCAAATTTATCATCCCAAACAATTGGCTTGCATTATGAAATATTTGTCAAGAAAAAATGCTAGTGAAACTGTGTGTAAGAAATTATGAAACATTAAATGGTTTCATGAATGGGGTTACTAGAATTTTTGAAGATTATATTGAAACTATTTCAAAAAAATTGGTGTGAACAAAAAAGGACACTAATTGAACATAAAATTGTTAGAATAAAAATAGGGAATAATCCTTCCCATATTATCATGAAAATTCAATTCCCAATCCAATTAACTACAACATGCATGTTACATTGTTCACAAAAGTTATTTATTGATTGTTTAACATTTGATCCAATTGGTGTAATAAGACATGGTTTAACATATATTACACTATCTAGGCTCTATTCAAAAAAACAATTATTTTACTCTCATCATTATTACACAAAATCGTTCAAATATATAATCTTGTCCAAGAAGAAATGTTCTGATTAACAATAAATGCACAATACAAGCTTGATATTGTTTTTCTCAAATTATATTGTTCATAATTTGTAATCATATTATCTTTTAATATCCATTATTTAAAATTACATTTTGAAAATATTCTTGTTGATCCAAACTTGTCAACATTTCATATTCTTTGTTTAAATGAAACAAAAATTAAAAAATTGTTTATATGAATTCAAATATTTACAATGTTTTATCACAAAAATTTCATATTTTGTCATGTTATGATCAACATGTAATAATGCTACTTTATGATAATAATGTCACAAACTTTGGTGCTGAATTTATCATCACACATTTTAATAACAACACATGAGAACTATTATATATAAAATTCTAATTTATAAACCACCCAAAATGCACACAACATATTTTTGTTGTATTTTAGAATCCATTATACATAAATTGCTTTCAAATTGTCGAACTATGATAATTGGAGATTTCAACATATATACATAAACAATTTTGTCATAAATTGAATTATTTTTCATTTTTGTGAAAATTTTGAAAAAAAAAAGATTTATGCTGAAATTTTTATAATTATTAAATTAAAAAAATTGCAAATATTTGAGTGTCGAATATTTACAAACCTTAAAAGTTCAAGAACTTAAAATTGAGACAATCTAGACACACTAGATTGTCCATAAACACAACAAAAATGTGTTCATTATACGTTTCATTATTATTATTATTTACCTACTGAAAATTTCAAAAAATATAAAAACCAAATGCTAAAGTCAAGTTTAAAATATTAATTAATTATTCATCAATTTGTTGTCAAATTTGATCTGGAACTAAGGTATTTGTTATTAATAAAAACAGTCCAATCATCAACATTACAAACATTTATGAAAAAATATATAACTTTAACCTCACATTTTCAAAAAAAAAGACTACTATTAATGATACACAAATACCAACAAGAGCAATTTTTGTGAATAATAATATCAATGGACATACTCATTTTGAAAATAATTAAAAGGATATTGCAAATGCTCCTGCCATTTTATTATTATTATTATTATTATTATGATTAGAGTTTGTTAAAGAAAAAAAAAGTGAAAATTATAGGTTTCCAGAGTGGTTATCAAGTTCTCAATGTGTTCCCTAAGATGTTCCCAATAGCACTTCATCGGCTCTACATCCGGGTGGGACTTAGGAACGAGAGTGGCCGTCGAAAGCTCTGTTTGCGTCACATACTTTTTCACTTCCAATTTCATGGCAATGTGAGGCAATCTTTTGCTGCAGATCCAGATTCGAAAACGTTGAAGCAAATCTCTGTCAATCTGTGCTTAATTTTTTGCGCCGTAATTGCAATTCAATTCCGTGACCAGGATGATGAGTACTGTATTAGCTACAAAACCCAATGTGGGTTTCTTGGCCTCAACCCATCAAACCTTAACTTACTCTTCTTCTTCTTCTTCTTGTATTAAAAATTCTATGCACCTTTCAATCTTGTTTGGTCTCATTGAAAATTATTCCGTGTTTCCTCCTGCCCAATTCTTTTCTTTATCTTGGAGTGCCTACAATAATGGGTTTCGAAGAAGATTGCTGGAGCCTCCTGCCAGCGCTGTTGGCAACAAGCAGCGGGTGTGGAGGCGAGAGTTAGGGTTTCGGGTGTTCGCTAAAGGTATGTTGTTTTTCAGTTTTTCATCACTACTGAGAAATACTTTGTGATGTGGTAGGCTAGTCGGGCGGAAGTCAGTTTGGGTCCCGGAATTTTGTGTCTTTTCCCATGACAAGCCAAATCGCACCATCATACATTCAGAAGTGTCTTATAAAACTAGGAGTATCACAGATGTTGAAAGAAAACCTTTCTGAAGATTGAAATCGTATTCTGGCAGTTGGGAAATTACTGCCAGTTGAGAAGACTTTGACACCAAGTCCACATATGAACAATGCCAAGTGGACTGGCATTGCAGCTGCTAGCTATTTTGCCTTCGATGGTGGCTTCCATTGACATGTGAAGAGATTTGGACAATGGTGCTGGTTTCCTGTTTCGAATTTCTTAACTTGTTTTGAGTACTTAAAGCTTTGCTTTTGGAGGTGTGCAGTACAGGCAATGGACTATACTACTATCAAAGCAGCATGCACTGAGTTATCCTCCAGCTGGGTTCCTGCCAAGATTGAGAAAATAGTGCAAAGTGACCGATTCACTTTGGGCATGGCCATTCGCACCATGGAACGCTCAAGCTGGTTAAAGATATGCTGGAACCCGGCCTGTGCTCACATCAGTGTTGGAGATACACTGAGTGGCAATGACGTCTCAGTATCGGACAATTTCTCTTTTGGAGAGCAGCTTCGTTACTTGCTTAGGGGCCTTGCAATTCTTGAGGTTTGGCAAAAGTCTAACTCAAAGTGTTTGGAAACTAAAAACCCCCAAAGCACAAAGTCTTCATGTCTTTTGATGATCACAGGCTTCTGGATTTTCAGGATTTACAATTATGCTTGCAATGTATAATTTTGTAGGTGAGGCTTCCAGAAGAGTGGGAAAGAGTGGTAGAGCTAACGCTTGGTGTGAGACCCTCTGAGCCACCTTCAAAGCACATCTTCATAGAGATTATGGGACGGTATAGCAATGTTTTCTTGACCAATGCTGACATGGGGGTTCTTGCATGCGCCTTCCAGGTCAGTCAATTTTGCCTCTAAAGTCTCTGACACATTTCTAAAACTAAAGATGTAACTGTCAGTTCGGCAAAAAGGTGATTTGCTGCATTGGAACAGTTAACAAGTCCTTGATCAGACAAGTAAGTTTTCACTTTTTTTTGATCCATTTAGTGCAATCAAGGACTTGGAAGTACAGCAAATGTTGAGTCCATCCCATAGTTTTTATGCAGTGATTTCCTTCTTGTTCAAATCTGGAATGCAGGTTGGAGCAAAAATGACAAGTGTTCGAATGGTGCAAGTGGGTGGTAAATACCAAATGCCCCCTGCAGCCCAAGGCTCCCCTCCCTCTAACTTCACTGGGTTAGTACCTCCTGGCTAGCTCTTACCATATTTAAGTTCCACAGGCCTATAAATGCCACATGATATCCAAATTTCTAGGCTGGAATTCAGGCAAATTATGTATTTTGAGCCCAAAAGCTTTTTGTGGCAGGATGCTTGAGTGGAGGTCAATTGTATGTTCGACTTTGGAAGAAAAGCTTATTGATAGTTTGGTAATTGCCTCTCTTAATGATCTTTCCTCCTCCCTATTGTAACAACTAAGATTGTCCCAAGTGTCAGTGGCAATTTATTCTCACTGCCAGTGCAGTTCAATTTGTGACTTAGATCCATGTGCTGAAGTTTGTCACAGAAGACAAGCATGTGATACTGGAATTCACTTGGGCAGCATAGAGGAAACCAAGGAGCCTCCTGACATCAGACTTATTTTGTGGAACAGGTGCAAGCATTCCAAGGTGTAGGACCAGGATTGGCTACAGAACTCATGGTCCAAGCTGGCCTGGATGCAAATAGTGTATGTATGAACTTTCTGTGTCAGTGAATACTTTTTCTGTTTCCGTGTTTTGCTGAAACTGGTGGCATGACTCTAATTGTCTGCACATCTGGGCTTTCTGTGGGAATCATACTTTCTTGATGAGTTTTGTATTTCTTTGTCACAACTATTCTTTTCTTTTGATTTTTTCCCATTGTATGCTAGCCAGCATCATGACTGAGTCTTCCTGTTGTTTTGGGATTGGCGACAGAAACTCAGTTCATGAGTTGGTGGTTTAAAATTATTAGTCTAGACCTGCTTCTGGGCATTGATGAAGTTGGTGCAGAAGTTATGTTAGTCATGACCATCCAAGTTGTTGTCGGTGGTCCCTGGACCTGCAAGAGGGGTTAAGTTGTTTGCAGTGCAAGCTTTTGTATTTCACTCTTTCTTTTCAGTGTTTTCCTTTTCTTTTTCCTGCATTTTGTTGTTAAAATGTCTTGTTGTCTGATCTGCAACAAACAAATCTTAATATGTAGTCAATTACTTTTTCAAACTCTTTTTTGAAAGGATGATGGCTTCATATGTACAGGTTGTTTCTAAGATACCAGAGGATGGTTGGGTCTCATTGCACAAGGCATGGCTGGGTTGGTTGACAACCCTCAGGGAGTCGACCTTTGCACCAGGCACTGTTAGGTTTCATCCTTGGCTTTCATCTGCATTTGTTTATCTCTTATAGTTGCAGGCCAGGTTTCTTGTCCTGGCAATCATCTCAGTACTATGCAGACTATATCGATTATTAACCCTATAAGACACACACAGAGGTGAGGTGATCTGACAACTGAGTTGGTTATAAAGTATAGTTGTACAATGCTGCAGGAGTAATGGGTCATATAGTGTGTTAGGGGGGGATAGCCCATACATCCTTTCAAGCGAAAGAGACATGCACATTGGCACTCGCAGTGTTCTAGCAATGCTTGATGACTACTACACAGGGATTCATGAAGGTGAAAGGTTTCAGCAGGTATAGATCTTGTTTCTTTATGCCCTTCCTGCATACCCAATAACCTTAACTGAAATCCTGGTTGATCCTGGCTGTATTCTTCAGTGGTGAACATTACTAAATGAATTAGCCATCTGATTTTGTGATTATGTGTGTGGGGATGGTGGTTATGGTCAGCTAAGGCAGCAGCTAGTTGGCAAGGTGGGTGCTGCTGTCAAAAAAGCTCAAGCCAAGGTTTGTACACTTGACTTCTTGTGAGACCTTCAAATGCTTTGTTACAGGTGACTCTCTGCAAGTGCCAGCACTGTGATCTTTGAGTCATATCAAGCAACACCATTTTATTCTTCCCTATGGGCCTCCCATCGAAAAGGGGTTATCTTGAGTCCTCAATCAAGATAGGAGACTTTTGCCTGAGCTGGCAACTATTTCTTAAACTGAGAGCTTGCTTCAATGATAAAATCTCTTGGGTCCATTATGAATGATAGATTCTCTTATTTAACAAGAGATAACCTAAATAAGCTCCATGATTTTGGACATGGAAACGTAAGATGGGGCCTGGTTCAAATTTTAATTGCCAATACACATTTCTGTCTTCAATATTAAGTCTCTTAACGTACTATGGAATGGTCAAGTCCCTGCCCATTATGTTGGGCAAGGTGCAAGTGAGCCTCTTATGGCAAGCCAAGAGACAAATGCAACATAATGGGCAAGGGACATGACATTGAGGTCTGGGGTGGCAGATTCAATGATTTAACACAAAATTCATGCCCAACAGACACATTTTGGTCACAATTATGAGTGTATGATCATCATTAGAAGATTATGTCATATAATGTGGTCAAGAAAATGACATAATTTGTCACTCCAGACCTTAGTAGACTTAGAAGATGGTGGTAAAAACACCTTAAACTCTTCAGCCAGCCTCTGCCCATTTTCAAATGAAGGAGTAATTTATGTTGGTTATATTGTGAATAATAGTAGCTTGTTCTATGTTTAGCAAATCTTTAAGTCTTCCTTTGATAGATTCCAAGAGCATTTAAGAGAAGCCAAAGGATTGTTAACACTTGCAAGTCTGTCTTTTGAATTTAAGCCACCATATGCCAATTTAGCAAGAGAGGGTTTCCATTCCTCTAGAGTCCTTCCTATCAAAAACATTCATGGGGATTCTGCGGATTCTGTCAGTCACAGTGATCACAAAATGTTCAAACTTGCTGCTTCTCTATTGAAAAGAATATGAATGAGTCTTTTACATACCTTCTTTGCAAGAGGCTATAATTGAGAAGGCAGGTGAAACAATAGAAGATCTCCAAGGTTCATTAACCTTCTCCTTTTTTCTTCCTAATAATAATCTTTGGGTTCCTTTTCATTTGAGTCCTTGCCTCTCTGTTCCTCTTCCCCCCCTCCTCTTCATTTGCCTATATCTAGGGAGAATGTTTGATCTTGTAATTATGTGTAAGTGGTCTCCGGTTGTAACCCATACCTTTCTCCTCATGGAGTTTTTTGTCTACAGAGATTATAATGGAAGACTGGTTTTTGTCTTCTCTTATGTTTGAAGGTAATATGTCTATTGTCTTCCTCTCTAAGTATAGAACCAAAAATTTGGTTTGTATGCTTTTTTGGCTTTCTGAATTCCCTTGTTCTGATCTGGTCTTAGTATTGGCCATGCTCTGCAACTCACTAAGATTTTGAGCCTATCTAATTAAAGAAAAGATCCTTCTTCTCTGCCATCAAGTGTATTCTTCCTAGGTAGAGATCTCCTTATCTTAGTATTTGTCTCCTCCAATATCTCAATTACATTATTTGTAGGTTGAGAATTATCAATAGTCAATTTTATATATTCTCGAGGCTTTCTATTTCTGAAGTTTTTTTTACATTTCTCAGATGGTCAGTCTAGGAGATTCTCTCAAAGAGGACTAGAGGTATGCTCAATAAAGAGAATTCCTTTTTGGAATTTCAGCATTCAGAATATTCCAAATGATTTTGTATATAGTCTTGTATGTGGGGAGCTCTTTTAAGCCCACTTGGTGTTTGTTTGTCTTCTCCCTTTTGCCTATTATATCCTGTTGTTTCTTCCTAATCTGCATCTCCTTTCATTTTAGTTTTTTCCCCTCTGTGTTCTCTGTACGTTTTCTCTTTTGTGTTGTTAGGTGCTGGTCAATTTTATGGCTGAGTTTTCCGATTGCTTCCAGATTTGTGATAGATCCCAGGCTAGTGGTTACACTGGCCTATATTGGCTGTAGGGAGCTGATGAAGTTAGTGAGTGCATCTCCTTTCATTTTAGTTTTTTCCCCTCAAGTGTCATGCAAGTGCAATGTTCACAGAGTAGACTTATTAGTTCACAAAACTGAAATTTGCTTATCAAAGTATCAATGCATAAGTTGTCTCTGCAGTTTGTGATTCTCCTATCCTATTTGGGACAAGATGGTATTTCTTTCTTTCCAAAGGGCTATGTCCAAGATGCCTGTTGAATGTCTTCCTTATTGGAGTTATTTACTTGATTTCTTTGCTGTTGGGGTGCAAAAGGTGAAGCTATATGAAGACCAAATAAAGGCATCAAATGGATATGCAGCAATTTCATATACAGCAGACCTTCTTATGGCCAACCTACACGTAAGCCAGCCTGGTGCTTCATCAGTTCAGGTGAGTGTTGTAGGATTATCCCCTCCTAAAGAGTTCCTTGCAGCATACTATATAATTGTACAATCTACTTGGAACCAATAGCTTTTTTGCTGCGTTTGTGCCACTAGTGGCAATCATCCTGATTTTTGTTGAAACAAAGGCTTTTTGTCCATGTTGAGGGTTATTGTCCAAGTTTGATGACATCTGTAAATGCCAAATGTAAGCTGGATAATGCCACAAGTGGATGAACTAGACAGTAACAGGCTGATGGAGCTTATGAACTACTGGCTACAACACTCGTGAAACATGGAAATGGTGGACAAGACCATAGAAGTGCTATGAATTTGCTCCATGATACCGCATTGTCATGTTATTTAAAAAACAGTATTGAGACTCTAGGTTTGTAACTGACAGTGGTGGACAGCTGCCAGATTTTGAAACAGGGGAGCCTGTTACAGTTGCATTGGACCCTCTGCAGACGGCACTCACAACTGCCCAAAAGCTCTATAAGCGCAGGTACTTCCGCTTTATTGAACTTTTACATCACCTTCTATGACCAGTTATGGTGAACAAGTGACTGTCCTGTAATAGGTGCATTTTTATGGTTAAGGCTCCGATTAGAATGAGGATAGAACCCCAGCTTTTGCATTGGTTATGGAAATCTGATTAGCCAAAGGGTCATTGAGAAATCTTTTGTTCCTATCCTTTCTATGTAGTCTATTCTTACCATGAGGAGAGCATGGGAGTCCAAAGCAATGAAGAATTAGGCACTGCTGATGTGCATTACAGATCACACAATAAACTGCTGAAGGACAGCTGCAACATTGCATGTTTGTAGATGAAAGAGCATGGGCTTTACAATCAGTATGACTTTAATATGGAGGTAGCAAGTCCAAATTTCTTTTAGCATATGCCATCTGGATATATGTTCTGTATCAAGTTCATCCTTCTGGTTGTCAAAAATTGTGGTTGGATGATGTTTTAACAGCCAGAAGCTCAGAAGGTCTGAGAAGGCAGTTGCACCCCTGTTAGCCAATGCAAATGAAGAGCTCTCCTACTTACGTCAGGTAAAATGTGAATCAATTTATAAAGCCATTGTAAAATAGAGATTTGATCAGCTATTCGTGGGGAACTCGTTTGATCTGTAAATCTGAATGACATTAAAACTTTCAAGCAGGGTTACCATCAAGGGCTTTGACTGTTCTAGTTATGAGAGAATTCTGCACAAAATTGGGGTGAAATTCTGAAGTGTCTGTTGGCTCTCTGGGGGTTAATTGCCACAGGAGGCACATTTTGGATCTTCTTCTTTGGTCCTCTTGAAAAAAGACATCACTTTCTCAGTGCATAAATGCTCATCCATGTTGAACTTGGTTATGCACAAGTAGACTCCTCAATACTGCTTCGTATGGTAGAGCACTAATTTGTCCTGGAATCCAGGTAGAAGTTTCTCTCCAGCAACTGGAGGAGTATGGATCCCCTTTGGACCTCAAGAGTCTCCAAGAGGTATAATTATGGTCTTTGAGGACAAAACTTAATTGTGGTTTTCTTACTTGTAGCTACTGATCCATTCAAGTAGCCTACATGCTTGATGCTCCTCAGATGGAGTACGACACCTTGTGACTCCTTGCCAGCCAATTTCTAAGAGAATGTGCATCTGTGGGTTAACTTATACACCTGTGAGTCAAATATGATGTTAGGCTGTTTGTACATTATGCATCTTCTACCTAAATTCCCCCTCTATAACCTAGCCATAGTTGATTCTTGCTATGAAATAAATTGTTATCTGCTGAATGCTTGGTGAGCTCATGCCATGTGTTTCTTGCACCTGTATTTAACACTAGTTCTGGTTGGAATGTAGGTGCGGGATGAGCTAATTGAAGGTGGTTATCTTAAGGTTCCTGTCTCAGGTATGGACATGATTTTGTATGTTTATTTCATGTTTTATTGTTCTGAGACTACTAAGGGAGGTGCTTACTTACCAATTTAGGTTGCAAATTGGCATGGTTGGAACTTTTAATCTGCACTGATGCTTTTCATCCACAATGCTTGGTAAAGGCACACCTAATTGTCACAAATTGATGGATTACATTTATAAGTGGTTGTGTTATGTTTGTTCTGTTGAATAAAAATCACTTGACAACATTGGCTCGTTTTATCTTGACTTGTCAAGCTATTTGTAGCAAGCATAGCTTATTGACTTATGAATGGGTGAAGGAAGTGCTTCATATTGCATTGGTGTAGGTTGTCCACCATCAACAAACAAGCAGAAGAAAAAAAAGCAATCTGCACCTGAAAATCTCACTGGCAATATGCGCCACTTCACATCACCATCAGGTAGTTCTTTTGCACAGTGGTACATATATTGAACCAATTGATGGTTTAGCAAGTTCATTTTGATCATTTGTGAACCTGTTTTTTGTTATAATATGTGCCAAAACTAAAGAAATGGATCTGGCATGTGTCAAACTCTTTCTTCATGTGCATTGTCTGGGAGTCTCTGTGTCTGCATGTGCAGGTTTTGAAGTCCTGGTGGGCCGAAATAATCGTCAAAATGATGTGCTGACCAACCGTGTGGCCACTGATTATGACTTATGGTTTCATGCTCGCAACACTCCTGGTTGCCATGTAACTTATATCTCTCTGTCTTTTCCTGACTCATCTCATAGAACAGTTGGTCAGTCCTGACTTCTCCAAGCTGCCACCAACTCATTTGTCCTCATTTTGAAGCTTTGGTGCAGACCTGTGAAGGTTGTATGGTTTTTCTAAGACAATGTTCAACCTTACAAAGATGTGATCATACTATACATGAGTCATGGCTTTCATGTTATTAGATCCAAATCCACACCTGTGTGAGGGCCCCATTCTGAAGCACATGTTTATTAGTTCCAAGGGGGTTGTGTGGTGAAGTCATTTTGGAGAGGATTGTGTCATTCATCTCATTGCTTTCTTTGTTGGAGCAACCCTCTGTGATGGTTTGGTGACATGTTTTTTTTGTTTTGGTCACAGCTCTTGTTGCGAGTGCCTCCTGGACAAGTGCCATTGGATGCTGACTTGCAATTCTCAGCCGATTTAGCAGCATACTTTTCCAAGGTTTGGCTTGTCTACTACCTTTGCTGCAACAAAATCCTTGAGAATTTGTGTTCCATTTCCAAAGTTGAGAAGGCCAACATGCTTTCCTAAATCAGGGTGCTGGGATGCATGTTGAATTGAGGTGGTGATGGGTTTTTGGGTGGGCTGGTATATGTGGGATATGTTCTAAGGCCCGTGGAAGTGGAAAAGTTGAGGTATCATACACAAACCCCAAATACTTGCAAAAAGTGAAGGGAAGCAAGCCTGGGATGGTGAAGGTGGAGAAGGAAATGGTGATTATAGGCCAGGATTTTGAACCTCTTTCAGTGCCTGCAAATGTAACAGGAGCTTGAGAGTCAAAGCAACTCTCATTGCCTGCTTTCATTTTGATTCTCATGCTTAAAAATACCTCCAATTCTTTCTCATTGAATCTGTTCTCTTGAAACGGTGATCCAAAAAATTCTCAAACCCTGGACTTGATGAGCCTTCTGTCTTGGTTTTCTATTCATATCTTTTGTCCTTGGTAAACCAGTGTGAGTAAATGAGTAACTTAAGGACAGTTCTGGGCTGCATGTGCTTGATTTTGCTGTTTCCCCACAAAATCTTAGTGAATGTAGAATGTGTACCTGCTCAAGTTACATTTGATAATTGAAAGGTTTAGCAATGGGTGTTCACTCCTTTCCGATGCATGAAGTCTTGTAGCACTTCTCTTTTCACTGAGGCTTGAGGTACAGAACCAGATTGTTTCAGTTGAAAGGCCACTATCCTTGAAAGATAATTTCCAAAGACAAAATTTACATATCCCAAAGGTTAGGTGATGGTACAAGTTCAAACAAAGGAAGAGAACAGAGAGCTATACCAACAAAACAAACACCTAAGAGAAATTAACATGAAGCTGTGAAGGGTATAAGCAGACAAACACCTAGATTCTTCAAGGCAGTTGGAAACCAATATATTGAGCCACACACATAAAAACTATGACTTCAGAGTTTGAATCCTTCCCTCAGCATTTTGATCAGGGGAATGTGTAGATATATTTCATTTCAAGTCAATAACATTGGACACTCAGGTGCATTAGATGTTAACAAGATTCAAAACTATACTTTATCAGAACAGAGAACTTGCCTCCTAAACTGCTCATTATGTCTGGAAGTATGCAATTTCCAGATCTACACAAAAAGTCTCTTGATCAGATCTTTCTCTAAAACACTTGAAGAAGTCTGCCATGAGTGAAGTTGGGCAGACTCACAAACTGAACTTGGATGATCTATGGGCTATCAAATCCAAAAACCCTGAAGACACCTGCAGGTTCATAAATCAAACATTATAAAACAAGCAGACCCTTTCTGCAGCACCTCTGTGATTTTGGTCTCTGAAATGATTTACTGAGACTGCATCATTGTCCAGATCAGAACATTGTACATTGTACAGAATGAACATACTACATTCCCCTCACGAATAATCTTAAGCACATAATGCATCGAAGAGAGGTTCCAAGAGATGCCAGTTCTTGTACCTTCATCAGCTTGGTATTTATTTTTGTCATCAGCTGCAAATGCCAGCAAGTTGTACTTTGGATTCCATTCCACACTATTCATAGCTGCTCGGCATGGTATTTGATACACTGACCTCCCAGTTTCCACCTCTGACTGAATCACCCACATAAAATTACTGATTCCATTAAAACACATCCTGGCAGTCATCTCTGTCTGTGCTGTTATTTTGAAAGAGGAAAGACTTACAATGTCTATGAAAAGATCTTCACTGGCAGAAGCAATGTACTGGCCATCATAGTTGAAGCTGATTGTCCGCACTGGCCACCTACAGCAAACCACATCTCCAGTGAGGATGATTCCATCAAAAATTGTTGCAGCATAGTTCCATCTCCTACCTGTAACAACTTGTACCCAGGACTGCTTGGATCAGTGAAAAGAAAATTGTAAATTGAATGTCCCTGGGCAGAAACTAGACATACTCAAGCTTGGTGAAAGTCCGTGCACACAGCATCTCAGAAACATCCCACAGGCTCACTAATGCATCTGCACTTCCAACTGCCAAATATCTGCAACCATTTTAAAGAAAACTGGATATCAGTACCAGCCTACTACTCAGTGCAAGAGATCACAGAGTTGCTTAATCCAATTCCAATCACACCACACTATGGCCACATCAAAACAAACAAAGGACACAATGCTTTGACTGGAATCCAGACAGCAGGAGGGAAGGCAGTAATGAACCTTCCAGTAGGATCAATGGCGATGCAGTAGCAGCCTGCAGTGTGTGCCACTAGAGTATGCAAGGTCTGCAATGATGGATATTCAAGTACCTCAACAGTTCCTGTTGTGCAACAACCAGCTCAGCTCCTTGCTCTAACCAGCAGAATGTGTCCGAACGCTCACACAATACAGTGAAAGAAGATTACATGCAATTCCCCTACTTCCATATCTCTGAACATGATGCAAAATGAATAAATTTGTGGGTGAAGCAGGGTTTATAGCTGACAAACCATTTCCAGTAGTGAGAAAGAAAAGTTCACCAGTTGTGTTCCATGCAATTTCATTCACCTGAACAATTTACAGCCAGTAAAGTTCAATTAACAACCTTGCAAGAAAGAAGAAAAGCAGACACACAATGGAGAAAGATTGGTCATAAGCATGGCACACTACCTCATATGTGAACTTGCGTTTATGTATGGCCTTAAACTTGCGAACATCAATTATAGTCAACTCATCATCCTGCAATAATCCAAGAAGTTCGATGAATTAAAAATTGACCTCCAAATACCACTGCCAAAATTCTATGTTAAAAAGTGAACCTGTAGGTACTTTGTTTTGAAGAACTGAAACAAAGGGGTTGCGCAAAGAATCACAGAACAAACAGAAGGAAAGTAACAGAGAACTGACCCGATTACCAACAGCAATATGAGTACCATCAGGCTTATATGTTATGTTAATATTCTCCCCACTCAAGTCCACCTGCTGTGAGCATTTTCCAGCTGTCATCATCATTCAAACTGTGAGGAAAGTGAGGAGAGCAATCAGATCTTTCATTCCATTTGGCATTGCATCTGGTTTTGTTCATCTTAAACAATCCTTTGGAGTATTGTGACAGGCGGACTCACAAGTCACACCAAAGCCAAATAGGCCAACTAAATTCAAGCCTGTTATCATGCTTAACACTAAACCCTGGATATTAACCGAATGCCATCTTCATAGTCCCATCATAACTGGATTTTCTTCCTGTGTCTTGCACTGCCTTGGAAAGATACATAAAGAACAGGGGGTGAAAATGATCTTTCTGCGACATTGTAGTTACTGAGCAAGGAATACAGCTGCAAAAGAAACCACTTAAAAGTGGTGGTCTGAAGAAGTGAGATAATTCTTTGAGTTATGCAGCCAGGGAAAAGCAAGGAAGGGAAGCACATTAACCATGAGTACTCACTTCGGGCATCCCAGAGACGCACAGTCTTGTCACCTGATGCTGTTGCTAATAAGTCACCATGTTTAGGATCCCAACACAACTGGTCCACACTATCTGTGTGCCCCTTCAACTCCATATCTTTTGCTTTACTCTGTTCTCCAAAGACATTCCATTTTGTCATTAGTATCATTCATACAATCTTGATGCAAGTAGAAAGCAACTCCATATCCTTCCTCTCAAGTAGATACAATGTGATCGGGAACACATACATGTCCATGTGGCTCAATGTGCCAAATTCGAGCTGTCTGATCAACAGACCCCGATGCCAGCTTTTTCCCCACGCAATTCCATGCCACAGAGTGCACCTGACTCAATTCAAAGGCAGAACCCCGAGTGTCAGCATACAGACTCAAATCTTAAACCCTTAAAGGAGATCTCAAGAACTTGATACTGCCAATGCATCTATTGTCACTTTCTCCAAACGCGTTGATTCCCTTGCACTTCACTTCCCGCAACCAAGCACCAATGCCATTCCACAAAGTAACACACATCACCCGCTTACTTCAACCATGAACGAACCCCAGAAAACTCACCAGTGACAATGCCCAGTTCTGGGGATTGCGATTGAGGATTAAGGTTCAGAATTTTGCACCTTCTTCTTGTGACCAATGAACTCGCGGGTGTGCAAGTTCTTGAACACAGATTTCCCTGTGGCCGGTGCAGGCGGCGCTGCAAGTATCGATTCCTTGTCATTCTCCACCACGGCGACCGACATCTTCGCCTCTGCGTGCACGCTTGTGTATTGTCAAGCTGCCGCAAGTTTACAGCACTGCTATCGTCCTTAGTACAAAGCACTTAACCTCTCTTTCATAAGCAGGGCACTAACTTCGAAGGGCCCGTTCCGGCAAGTTCACAGAGACACGAAAAGAAAATCGTTTCACGACCGTCGCCAGTGGATCAGAGCAGAAAAACAGCGGACAAATACGTTAAACTCAGCATCTCATCTCCTCAGCATCATTTGTGTCTGTGTGTGTTCTTATGCACGACTGCAACTTTTTGCAAAACACCTGCAATGGCTCCACCGGGCAACGAGGTAATAAGCCGATGTGATCGTCGGGGAACCAGAGCTTCGATGAAAACACACCTAGGGTTATGGACTGCATTTCTTCTATTTCTTCTTCTTCTTCTTCTCCTCTAATAATAAGACACAGGTATTTGTTCGCTCAAAGATTTTGTGTGGTATTTAACACACGTGCTGACGAGCCAGAGACATGCTCATCGTTGTGCAGCGGTGTCACGACGGCAGATCAACTTTTCAGTACTTGTCTCCTCCAAGTTTTCCAACATTTCGCAGATAAATTACAACGTTATGATGTAGAACTGCCGAATTCTAGGTTTCCATATGCTCTTCTCTTCCTTCGCTCCTACCATTTGTTATTTCCACGGCTTCATTGCTGTTTGCATGGCGGGGGAATTCATAGTGATTGCCACTAGGTGAATGTGAGAAGGAGCGGATCCTCAGCCGACGTCGGAAATCTCTCCCCCTCCCCCCGTTTTCTATCGGTAAGTTGTCTTGCTATTTCGTTTCATGTAAGCTCTACTGTAATTGTTGCAAATTGTACAGTGGACTACTGGACGTATTCATTTCTGAAGTTGTTGTGTCTAAATGAGAGCAACATACCATAGTTGTTGCAGTTTGGTGTGGAGTTCGAACACTACGTGCGAATTCTCTCTCGTTTGCAGCCCCATCACGAGCTCGAACTCTTAGAATAATAGCCGTTGACGATGGCTTTACACCCTGGTTTTTCTTGTAGAATACTGGATCCTTGAATGCGCTTCCATAGTAAGAAATCGCATTGACAATAACGAGAAGAAGAAGAAGAAGAAGAAGAAGAAGGATGCAGTGTGTCTGTGGGTAAGCTGGAAGCCTAGGGTCTATTTTCTATATTTTCTGCCTGTGTTATGAGCGCGGTGCTCATAGTGAGAAGATGCAGAATGGCACTTCGCCAGTTTTCAGGGCTGTAGGTGTCGTCAGCTTACTGGGACGTCCAGAGTCTGTCACTCTGTGTTCTTTGCGACATCCACTGTTCTCGAGATTGTTTGTGCCAACTAGTTCCTGTGTATCTGCCACCCAGCGACAAGGAAAGCAAATTTTGTGCAGCCAGTTACACCAGGTTCAAAGACAAGAAAAAGGTGATACAATTGCTGCTGCAATGGATGGAGGATCGCAGCTGCAGAAGATCCTGCCAGCCTTGCAGCATATAGTTCCTTCTCTAGACCCAGATCGACATAAAGGCGACTCTGGTATACATCTTTTCTATACCATGTTATCTACCTGTTGTGCAGAGTACACTTTTTTTTTTTTGGTAACAGAGATATGGATCTGAAGAGGAGTATGTCTCAATCATTTGCCAGTGTGCTTTCAGCTTTCAACAGTGGCATAGGTCTTGAAATGAGATGCAGGCAAGGTAGCAGTGATTGGAGGCTGTCGGGAGTACACGGGTGCTCCGTATTTTTCTGCCTTCTCTGCCTTGAAGATGGTTTGGACAAAACTCCTCATACACTGCAAAATATTTGTTGTTGCTTCTCTCTTCTTCCCTGCAAAGTCTTGATGGTGCATACAACAGTTCCTTAACATTTTGTATGACACCTCACAGCAAAGGCAATTGACTTCTGAATTGTGTGCCACATTTCAAAACTCATGTGAATCTAGACCTAGTAGTTTTGAGGTTTGGTCCCTGGCAATGTCTTCCTTACAGCCAAGAAGTGTTCTGCATGCAGGGGGCAGACCTTGCACATGTTTTCTGCACTGCAGGAGCAGCTACAGTAATAAAGAGTTACAGCCCAGAGTTGATTGTCCATCCAGTTCTCCATGAATCATATGACACTGGGTATGCCAAGACTCATGGAATCTATGTTGTTGAATCTGCATCAAAGGTTTATTGAATCATGGTCCCTTCACCATACATATGTAGAGTGAGACCATGAGCTTTGTTTCCACATTTATGAGTAAACCACTTCATGTGTGCCTCCAAGAGACTTTAATTTGAATGTATCCAGATAGTCCAGGGATCTCTATCAGCTTCATATGATAACAGAGCTTCTTTCTCATACTCTTCGAAGGCAACCACTATATTTCTTTTTATTAGCACAGAGACAGTACAAATGATGTTAGCTTGTGTAGCCTTGTGGCCATAGACTCTACCCCAGTGCAAATGGATCATGTCAGCACTGTCATTGGGGAAGAGAGTAATCATTGGCACGTCATGCAACACCCAGGGAATTGGGAGAGGAAGACAGAGCAGAGGTGAAGGAAAAGGTTATGGAAGAGGTAGGGAAATGGCTGGAGCGTTTTGATTGCATCGTTATTGGTCCAGGACTTGGCCGTGATTCTTTCCTCCTGGTGCGTTCCAGCTTGTCACCCTTGTAACAGATGCCTGTACCTTGTATGTAAAGCATTGATGTGTATGTGGTTTGAGTCCTTTGGATGTTAGCACAATTAGTGAATTGTTGTCTTGACATCATTGTTAAGTAGGAGCATTGTGTCTAATGAGTCCTTTTTAGTGCTCAGGTGTGATCACACTGTAAAGTGCATTGCAGTCTATAGGCATAATACAAATGTAACTGAGGGAGGATGGAAAGTCAGAATTATCTAGCAGAGCTTCTTGAAAACTGTGGTGGAGAGAAAGTTTGGTGTCTGCTGCTAACTCTTTTGCTGCATGATGGGGATAGGATTGTGTAGCTGAAATCATTGTGAAAGCAAAGGCACTCAACATCCCCCTTGTGCTTGATGGCGTAAGGCTTTCTCACTTTCTGGGTCTCATGGGCTTTTCCAGAGCAGTTTGTCTTTTAGCTGCAAGGATCCAGAGTAGCTGCTTTGCATTCCCCTTCATGCTCCTCACTACATGAATGTAAATTCAAGCCTTTTCAACCTGGAATTCAATTTGTGGTGAGCCTGTGCTCTGAAGCATTCTGGATTCACATATTTGCTTAATCACTTGCTGATCTTGGGATACTATTTGTATTTCCAACATTGAGATGCTTGATTTCATTCAGCTGATTATAATGATACTACCATTTGAGGACTTTGGTCTTTCTGATCGACAACATACTCGATTTAGCTGTTTACTGAGCTTAGCCCATATCATGAGGGAGCAAGGTGGGAAATTAGCCAGTACATCAAAGCAGCAGTGATTCTCTCTATTTACTGACAGGAAACACCCTTACATTTGAATAGTGCACATGCCTGTTACTACAGGATGGCTTGTTTCTAGTCACCAATCAACCAGAACTGGTGATGGGGTACCCTCTTGCAACTTTGACTCCCAATGTCAGAGAGCACAAACGGCTGGTGGCTAAGATCCTTGGGGAAAGGAATAATGAAGCTCCTAGAAACTGGCGTGATGTGTCAGATGAAAATCCTGCTGGCCAATTGCAAGCACTTGCAAAAAAGTATGTTGGTGTCTCTCTTTCACCCTCTTCCTAACCTAGCTGGAATGTATGCCACCTGCAAGTTGCAAAAATTTAACTTTGTTTTGGACTCAGAGTATCATGCTGTGGGATGTTGAATCAGGATGGGAGGGGTCACCATTGTACAGAAGGGCAAGACAGACTATATCAGTGATGGTAAAACAGGTATGTAGAGTTTTAGCATGTTCCCTGGGTATACATTGTGTATATGTATCACAGGGATTTCTACTGCTACCAGAGAACCCACTGAACACAACTGGCAGCCACCATATTTTGTTGACACTGGCAGATGTGCAAGAAATGTAAACACTGTGTCCTCAGTAGATGGTTTTATGGTTGAATGGATGCTCATTTTCACTTCAGTTATTATCTTAACTGGAAGACTGCAATAAGGATAGATGAAGGGTGATCAAGATCACTGCAGAAATCTTCACTCAACAAAGATTATTTTTGCCATAAGGACGTGTTACCTTGTTTACAATGCAAGGAATACACATTCGGGCACTAGCTTTTTTAAAACCAGTTTTTAGAATTGCAATCTGGGAATGGGTATGTGGGTTTTCTGTTGCAGTGCTGAGCTCAAATCATTTTGGTTCGCCTCGCCGCTGTGGGGGACAAGGAGATGTATTGTCTGGGTGGTAAGGAATAGAACTACTTATAATGATCTCTAGAGCAGTATGGCTGCAAAAGTATATCTGAACCTTTCACCTTTTTTATTCTAGGTGTAGGTAGCTCCTACCTCTTTGCACTTACAAATGTCCTGTTGAGTGCCCTATCTGGATTAAACCCGTTAATGTGAACTTGTGTGGACTGATGCAGTACTGCTTGTTTTATAACATGGGCAAGGGAATTTTGGAGTAAGGCAGATGTGGGAGGAAGAACTTTTGTTGAGCAAAGGTCAACTTTCTGCCCTAGACATTTGTATTTTGACCTCTCCTGTACATATTACTAACATTGCTTGCAGTGTTATCATACATCATGACGTCTGGAAGTGCAAGAAAGTTGTATCAACTGATGAAATATTGATGAACAGGATATCTAGCAACCCCACCATGGTTGGTGCATTAGCGGGGTCATTGCTATGTAGAAAAGCAGCTGCCAATGCATTTGCGCAACACAAGCGCAGCACCGTTACTGGCAACATAATAGAATGTCTTGGCCACAGGTTAACACTTGTATGCTCTTCCATCAGTTTTTCTTTATTCTAAATAGTTTCTGCAGTGACTTGCTCATGCTAAAGTTGAAACTTCTGTCTGGGAATTGATATCCTTTGCTTTGTTTGAGTGCCTTTTAACAAGAGCTTTCCTGGGGGGATATTTTGCAGTATGGATGAACTCTTCCCATTGTGACTATCCTGCGCATTCCCAGATGTATGCAGGGCAAGAATGTGAACATTCTGTGTGGTCTGGCCTTCATGCTCTCTTGAATGGCTTATCTTCTTCAGAATACACAGCTTCTAATAGAATCCAGTACATACAATTGCATCTATTCTAGGATCAAAATTTCCATGTGTATAGGTAGTTGACTGGATGGTGTGTTTGTTTGTATAGCCATGAAGAAATACTTATTGATGGTGTAGCTCTTTTAATAATAGGTAGTATAAAAGGCTCAGGGGTGACCTTACCACCCACTGGTCAACAATTCACCAAAGTCATTAGTTCATCTCTCTCTCTTGCTTGCTGTTTAATTCACTGCACGATCCTGCTATCATAACTTTTGTGTCCAATTTCCAACCCTTTGTACTGCAGTCATTTTCTTGATCACACTTTATCATTCAACATAGGAATGCCCACAAAGGAGCCTGCACAAGAGATGTGAAGCAAAATGGCTGGGGACCTTCCGGGTACTACTACTACTCTCCCAAATTTCTGTTGGCTTCAATGGCTAATTTTACAAAATTGTGATTTCTTACCACCTGGCCACACTGTACTCTGCTTGGGTTTGCACTTGAAGCTGGGTAAAAGGGAGCTGGTAGATTTCTTTTGAATTGCTTGTTAATTATGAGTGTATTTTTGAGCAAGTATATTTTACAAATTAGTGGAGTTCTCTTCAACAGCCCATCAATTATCAAACATTTCTGTTCCTGAATATGTACTCTTGCTGCTGGTTGAACCCAGATTATCCCCAAGTTATTAGGTCAACTACCTGTTGTCAGAGTATGTGTTAGAGGCTTTTACCAAAACCTAGTGTGTGTATTATGTACATGCATGGGGAAGAGCCATTGTGAAGTTCGAAGTCTCAGTGCTAGCCCTTTCTGAGTATATGTTCATAGTGGAGGCCAAATCTGGGGAATGTTTTTGCACAATTTCTTCTGCACTTTCAACACTTAAAAGTTAGTGTAAGAAAATAGGAGTCAGTGAGGCTTGATGTGTTTGGTTTCTGTTCTTGACCATGTCCCCCGTGATATGGGTTGGGTGTCTTTGAACAGTTGCTTAAGTCCTTGACTGTGAGTGATTGGGCAGCATCTTGGGGAAACAATATGAGAAGCTGTTTGTTGGTGAAAATTCTCACAATTTTTTCCTCTTGTCAGTGCCCAACAGATTGCTATATGAGTGAGTAAAGAACTTTGGAGTTGAATGGATATGAAGACCGAAAAACTGCAATAGAGTGTATGTAGGTATCAACCCTTCTAGAGTTTATAATCATTAGATATGGCATGTCCAAACTTGCTTAGGATGTCCCAAGGTGGGTGTGTTACATGGTTGGTGGATCTGGGGGCTCTTCCCGATGCATGAAGCCTGATGATGCACTGATGAGGAAGAAAAGAGTTTTATATGACTTTGTGCCAAGTTTTTTTGCAAAATTTCTCCCTTCCCTTCCTGGGGTCAACATAGCATAAAAAACTTGGGCTTTGATAACTTTGCATAAATCTAGTTTCTAGAATTGAACTTCTGTTTTCTTTCACTCTCACAGGTTTTGCCATGACTGGGACAGAGCCTTTTCTAGCACCATGTTTTTCTGGGTGGGTGATGATAATGTGGCAAAATTTGTAAGGTGAAGAGTTGATTTCTCCCCTTCTTCCTCTTATGTGTAGTGTTAGGCCCTCTAGTGATAGGAGTCTGAACTCCAAAGTAGTCATTATAACAAAATGCCATGTGACATTTAAATAGTTACCACCCTAGATTAGTGCTAGCTAGCACCAAGAGTGCATTCACACAATGGTGTAGTGTTAGGGTTTCTCACTTAGGAGGTTAAAAGTTATCTACCTTTAGCAATAAATTCTCTTATGTTCAATCAAGGCAAGGAGATATTACCTGATCATAGCTAGTGCATCTCCATCGCTAGCCGATTGTGGTTGATGACAGCTCTTTTGTTTTAAGTCTTCTTTGTTATTGTGGATTGTCATTTCATAGTCACGAGTCCTCTTTGCATAAGGCTCTTCACCTGATTTTTGTTGATTCTTTGCTTTTATTTTTTCTTTGGGCTGTGTCTATTTGTGTTCTCATTTGCCTTGGACTTTTGATGGATGGGTTCCCATCCTTTGATTTTTATCTATAGGGTTTTTCTTCTTAATCTAACTTGGGTTAAAAAGCAAGGGATGCTTATTCAGGGTAAGGCAATTTGCACTTGCTACCAATTTTGCTTCTGGGCACTTACTATTAAAGGCAAGGGAGCATGCCATCTAAAAGTAAATTTTTATTGTTACTTATTTATCAAATAAAACACAAAAATAAGTAAATAACTCTTTCAAAGGATTTTTTTTTTTCCCACAAGACATGTATGGGCATCTAATCGGTCTATGGAATAATCACTTTCTCAAAAGTTGTTAAAATTCTAGAATTGGGTTTCACTTTTTACATCACCCTAGGGACATCATAACTTCAACCTTTATTTCATAATCTAGGTTCAAGTAAGCTTTAAGAAGCTTACAATTAAGTGATTAAATTTTTTATTCGATTATTATTAAGAACACATAATCAAGAAATTATCACAAGGAACATTGGGGGTTACCAAACAAGTTAAAGGACCCTTTTAGGGTGTGCTACAAAACACTAACTTTTTAATCCAAATCTATGATTCTTAAAGATTTGGTGATAACCTTCCATTAGCCCACCATTATGTTAACACCAAGATGACACCTAGGGGTCATAGTAGATGACATTTAGGTTTTGGTGTTATATGACATTGTTGGTGTGAATTGGTGATTAACCTTGAACTTCTTAACATTGACTTAATTTGCATTTAACACTAATTGTGATTGGTGGTTTAGATTGTCTTAGATTTGTCTTTTGCCACCACTTGTATTCTAATTTTTAGCCCATTGCAAGTTTTCACTAAGTTATTCGGCAAGGTTCCATCTTTTGCATATCTTTCAATCCATGATAGATGTTTTTTTTTTTTTTTATAAACTAGCAAATGGGCCCACTTGTGAAAATCATTTGGTGTAAAATTGAAAGCCATTTTAGGTAGGATCTATGGTTGACCCCATTGCTAGATTTTTCATCTCAATATGAATGCATTAAAAATTTATTAAGGTGAAAATTTTGGCCTCCCTTCTATATGCATAGGTGCAAACATGTGGCTATCATTTTAAAATCCTTAGAATTTTTTGGTTATTTCGATTTTGCACATGGGGTTTTCAGGTGAATAATCAAATTATTATTTTTGAATTAGGCATTTACTTGTGCCAAATTGTAGTGTTTAAGGCAATCAATTTTTTTTGTATGGATTCACTTGTGTAAACAAAAACCAAAAACATTGTATAAATAGCTGAACCATCAAATTTCACAAGCAAACCTAAGAACTTGTAGGGAAATCAAACCCTTGAAACTAACCTTTTCAACATAAGTCACTAATAAAATCAAACCAAGTTAACATACATTTACAAGTTCAAAAAACTTAGTAAAAATAAACCACTCCATTTAGACCATGGAGAGTGAGTAGACCATGCCAACATCATGGAAACTAAGGTGCTTAGCTTGTAAAACAACCATTGATTTCAATAGAGTTGGAAATATACGCCATCAAGTTTATACATTTGTAGAAATAGGTGTAAGAAGCCTACCAAGGACTTAACCATCATAACAATATTAGTGTCGTGTTGTTTTCCATTGTTTAATGAATTCTTCATACAAGAAATTTTGCAATGTATAGAGTTGTTATCCAAACGTGCACACAACATTTGTGGCAAATGGGTAATGACCCTATTGCAACGTTTTGACTTGATGAAAGCCAAAGTAGAGAAGCATCTTTCATCTTCCATGTTGCTTACTACCTATGCCATGGTCAATTCAATTAGTTTCACATACATTGGGAAGCTAGAGATGAGTACTTGAAATCTTGTCACAAGGCAACACATTTTAGTTAAGGAATTCAAGCTAAAAGGTTACATGTTGTTGCATTCAACTTCATTGTGAGCTTGAACATGCCTTGCTAGCAATCAAGGTCATTAGCATTGATGAACTCACCCACCATCACATTATGTACATGTTCATCCACCTTGTGGATTTTGGGATAACAAAAAACTATTATAATAATATAATAACTTAAAGGTGTTTGACAAATGATGCATCACATCACAATTGCAACCAATATTAGGGATACACAATCCCAAAAACATTCCATGACACCATGGAAACATAAGTTGTATAGTTTTTAAATCAAAGCTTTTCCAACCCCTGCTAAAACACCCCAAAATCATGAACTTGTTGGCTTGCAGGAACATGAAAACAAAAATTAAAAAATTGGAAAAATAGGGGTGAAAGGAAAAGGGAGAAAATTGTGAAACTTACGTTTGAATTGGGTTTTCACTAGGATTCAACAATAGCAAATACATCATGAGTCACCATTGAAAGCAACATTGTCTCCAAATCTCATTAAACTACCCTAACTTGTTGGGCAATTAGCTCAAAGGCCAAAATGTGGAACTCCATAATTTTAATACAATGTTCAACACATTTGAATCTTCTCATGCTTGAACTCCAACAATGATTTGAAGGCCTAGAAGTTATCTTTAATAACTTGGAAGTTTGATTGTCATACACACTATAAATATCACATTGACAAACCTTGATTATTGTCACCAAATCACACACAAATACATATCTAAATTGTCCAAACTTGATGAAAGCATGCATAGATTCCAACAATGGCAAAATGCAAACAAATCTAATCGAAATTTAAGGGTCATAGAAGTGATCATGATGTAACATAACTTGTTATCCTAGAGGGTTATCTAAGGCCACCTTCACAATTTTGTATTTTGGCCTAACTTTCTCAATGGGGTTCAATGTTGAAATCCATCTTGTCTAGACATTTCAAAGAATTTTGTTCCCCTTTGTTGCCATGAGTTTTGAAACTTTTGTGAACTTCAAGTGCCTTTTAAATGAATGTGTAAAATAGGAGTATAAACATTGCAATAAATTTTCAAGGTGCATCACCAAAGGTAGTCTTGATAATGTTTGAATTGTCAAATTAATACAGTGGGTCATATAATGGACCCCAATAAACTAGGGAGCATAGGTCTCATGAAGTTGTTTTGTAACACCACTCTTTGTGCCCTAAAACACATTATCATTGTTTTCCCCAAAATAATTGAACTTCCAAGCAAATTGGTTTTTTGGCAAACCACCACCAATCATCAAAACCTCCATAACAACCTTGATCAAGTTATCACTCCCTAAAAAAAACCAAGATTGGTTGTCAATTGTAAAAACTTCATCATGATTAATAGCAACATGTCAAGCATCCCCCATTGTTACCCTAATTTATAGTGATTACCTTCATTATTTCTTGATGCATGAATTTTGCCATGGTCCAACCAAAGGGATCATTCTAATGTTTCTTGTTATTTTTTGATAGAACCAAGAATTCAAATATAGGATTCATTACCTCATATTCCATCATGGGACATCCTTGTTGCAACAAGTGCAAAATTGTGGCAAATTGCATAACCTTCCTTACCTTTTCTCTTGCTAGCCCATTTGCAACTTGGGCAACAACACTTTCATGGTTATGGGAAACATGCAATTTATAATTCTCAGCATGCCTACAAACTTTGGATTAATATCAATCCCCTTTTTGCACATTGGTCCCAATATTCTTGTCAACCTTCACACAACTTGCATGCTTACAAAGAAAATACCACTTAGGAGTAAATAACATATCCTTCCTTTCCACCTCACTTCAAATCTAACTCTTGACATCATGCAAGTTACCTTTTAACCCTAAATACAATTTTGCCCACAAAAGTTTTGTAGCCAAAGAGTCTTGAAACTTTTTAGTGACATTGATCATAGTTCCTTTTCTTGACTTTTAGGTTGGATTGGACAATGGGCATATTTACTTCAAGGGCAGGAGCATCATCACTCACATAAAATTTGTATGATTTAGACCATTTGAAGGATTAATATTACATGAAAAAAATAAAGGAAGGGAAGATGCAAAAGGACTAAAAGATGATGAAGTTACATTGGAATCAAGTATGACAAAAAACCCACCCACAACAAAAGGGTTTTTGTTGGAATAAATAATTTGAATTTGTGAGATTGTGGGAGTAGTGGTGGCATTGTGAATGGATTAGATTAAGGAAAATTTGGATTCACTAAAAATAGAACACAAAACTAAAGCCAAAACTAAAAACCTTCAAAGGACCTTCAAAAATTTGAAAAAACTTTAAATTTTGTTACAACTCTGAAATACAACATTGCACAATGCATGTTGCATTTATAAAAAACACTACTAAAATGCACAAAATCAACAAGGAGGGAGGTTTTAGTTTCATAAACCTTAGTTAAATCATAACACAACTCAAATGAAAAAAATGTAAAAGGATTCAGAAGGGAGGTTTAAGCTTGTTAACCTTTGGTTGAATTGGATTAGACTTAAAATGGAGAAAATAAACTTCAATTTTTTATGGTTGAATTGTATAAAATCACATTGAAGCCATTTTTGGGGTGGCACGTACTTCCCCTATAGCTTGCATTCAATCTTGAATATTTACAAATGAAGAAAAAACATGGAATACAAAGAAAATTGAGGTGCATTATTCACTTGCCTCACACAAAATTGAATACCTTGGCAAATTGCACATAATCACACAACTCACCAAATTGTATTTGTTTGATTAGCTCCTAAATGTTTGACACATTACACAAAGTTCACAAAGTCTAGTGCAAATTTGGACAATCGGAACCCAACAAAAAAACTCATCGCACATTATTCACCTTCATCTTGCACATAAACAAAACCCTACGACTTACATAGAACACAAGGGGTGGAAAAAGCTTATATGTTTTAATTGCGGCAATCATAATTCCACATTCCATTACATTATTCAGCAACCATCAACTTCACAAATAATAAATGCTTCATAATATTTCAACAAAATGTTAGAAATCCTAGAACATTATTTTCATAGCATTTTTTATCAAAACTTTTTATTATTATTAGAAAATTGTTTCATGCAATGGTGTGTCGTTGTTTGCTTTGAAGTTTCATTTCCCCTAATCATATTTGCCATGATGGCATGAGGTTTTGATGCACAACATATTGTTGTATTTTGTTGTGCACATTGTGTAATGTGTAGGGGCTTATTATGTGACTCTTGAGTCCATTTTGGACACATCACTTACAAATTCTCAAGTCCTTGTTCCATCGTGAGTGTTGCATTCCACATGTTAGTTAACCCGAAAAATTACTTGCTTGGCTTTGAATTTTTTTTGTACACATTATGTTTTGTCATGGACCTTTCTATTCCTAATGTGTTCATGAAAAGTTCCCCAAGTTCTCAATGTGTTCCCCAAGATGATCCCAATAACACTACATTTTTATCCCAATACTTTGTCCAAAATTTTCTTTTTTCACTTGAATTAGCGAGCCAAAGAGGGAGATGATAAACAAACCCCTCCCCCAAATGAACTTTATTCAACACCTTTGCTAGTCGACAATGTTTAGCCCTGCATAAAGTTTTGGTTCATTGCATGGTTTGATTGTTTGACCCTCTTTTTAGGCTAAATAAAAAATATGATTACCTCCTAATATTCAATGCCAAAACCTATGTTGATGGTTGGTATTCTCATTTTCTTTTGAGCAAACAAGACCTTATTGAATATGCTTTTAACTAACCTTCGCCAAGGCCCCAAATTCATCAAGTTGGAACCTTTCTCCTCCTTGAACTATGTGTCATTTTGTATGGTGGGGTTTTTCAACTTTCATTCGTTTTTGAAATGTGATGGTTTTGAAATTAGTGTGGGAAAACAAAACTATGTAACACAATTTTGTGGATAACCACGTAAGGTGCAAAAGGTGTAAAAGACAAGGCTAGAAATGGGCCAAACAAATCTTGTTGTTGAGTGTTTAATGTCTCCCATGCAAAGGATGACACACTCTATTGTCCAATAGAAATTTCTATTTCGGGGAGCTTCCAAAGTTTTTATTTTGTTTTGTTATGAGCCAATCAAAAGGGTTCATTGAAAAAACAAAGGTAAGCTTGGGAGCTTGAGGCACCCCATATAAATAATAGAAAGTTGGATAAATACCCCAATCAATATAGTTTAATGTATATGGGCCTTTGTTTTTAACCTTGCCCTTTTTATTTACCTGAGGACTACCTAGAGACCATTTAGGGGCCTACTTAGGTTATGAACTATCTAAGATAAAGGCTATCAAAAACTTACATACATGATTACTTAAAGGTGCTACATAGGGGCTACTTTCTAAGGACCTATCAAAGTTAAGGGATACCTAAACATCATTTAAGGGATGGCTTAATGGTCTACATAGGGCTATGAATCAACTCTATATAATCCCCCATGTAGACCCTATGTAAGCCATATGTAATCCCCTTTTGCTCTAGCTAGCCATTAAATAACCCTTAGATATCCCCAAACTTAAGAAATCCCTATCTAGCCCCATAAATAGGTTTTATGTATCCCATAACCTAGGTAGGCCCTTAGGTGTCTCTTTAGGTAGTCCCTTAAATAGTCATGAGGCATCCCATAACCTAGGTTGACCCTTAGGTGTTTAATTAAGTAACCTTCTAGGTAAACTGTATGTAACCTCCTATGTAAGCTTTTGAGAACCCCTAGATAGGTTTTATGTAGTCTTTTAAATAATCCTTACATATTTTATTATCTAGGTAGGTCTTTAAATATTTCCTTGAATTGTTTTTGGTAAACTTTAGGTAGTCCCTTATGTATAGTCCTTAGATATCCCATAGCCTATGTAAACCTTTAGGTGTCTCTTTAAATAGTCCCTAGGTAAGTCCTAAATAATTTAAAAATAATCCATAAGTATCATAACTTAAAAAATCTTGAATTAACCCCTTGGTTAAACTTTGTGTAATCCTTTGAGTCTCCCTTAGGTATCCCATAACATAAAGATATCCCTAGGTAGAAACATAGACACAAGCAAAACACAAAAGATAAAAGCAAATTCAAGTTATCTTGAGTTCAAAAGAAAATGTGACTTTTTCATTTGGTATTTTCCTTTGGAGTAATCACATCTTGCATAGTTTTAATGAAACCTAGGATTCTACTCTTGGGTTTTACAATTTGTCATCTTTTCAAATAACTTTAATAGATTAGGTTGTTTAGGTTGTCATCAACATTTTATATATTGATTAAAACCTAATAATTTATAAGGTTACTAGTTTGCTTGATGATGTAATTTACTGCTTTGCCTAGGGGGAGGTGATTTTTCATCAATGAAAGATTTTGGGGTAAGATTTTGATTTGAATCCCAAACAAATGTGTGGATGACATGTGAAGATATAACTTAATTATAAGCTCTAGGTTGGTTTTTAAAAAAACACCATAAAATATTCATGAAATTTCAAATGTATTTGGAAGGTTCTTTAAACATTTAACTATCCTTCATGAAAAGGGTCTTACACTTATGAAGGGGCAAAAAATCCACTAAAAATTAATGGCTATAACCATCACACGAAAGACAAAAGGGAAGGCCAAAAAAGGCCAAAGGACGCATAGCCCGTAGGAACCAAAGAAAGAAGAAAGCTAGTCCCTTTCATGATAAGAAACTATTTCACCCATAGCCCTTCTAATGTTGCTTGCATGCAAATTGTGAGATTCAATAGTAATAGGAGGTCTAGAACAAGCATCCCCTGCCAACACAATCTTCTCCTCCTTAACAAAGGCTAAAACACATTAAAAAAGAATACTAACATGTTGTTTGAAAAATTGAGTGCAAAAAGACAAGGATAAATGACTCCCTAATTGTCTATTGTGGAAAAGATGAGCACATTCCTTAATGAAACAATCCATATCACATTTGATCCATATTGTATCTTATGCTTATTAGTATGTGGAGCATGCTAGGGCCTAGGATTCGAGGTTGACCCAACACCCACTAACGCACCATCAAAAAAATCCTATTTTGGGAGTTTTTGGTTGGGATGATACCCAACCCCATGACCCTATCCCTTGGGGTAAAATTTTTTTTTTTCCCATGGCCTTGACCAAAATAGTTAGTCCGAACCTCCCTCCTTCCTACGTAGCCAACCCTTTTATTTTGACCTATCCTTGTTTTCTCCCCTTTAGCTTGTCTTGTTTTTTTTCTTATTCTTCGTTTTTTTCTTCTTGAAAGTTTGTTTTGGTTTTTCTATATTTTTTTTTGAAGAGATTTTTTTTTTTTGCTTTTCCTTTTTTCTTCTTAAGAACTCTTTAAAAAATAAAAATAAAAATCTCTATTTTTTTTCTTTATTGGTTTTCCTTTTTTTCTTTATTTATTATTATTATTTGGGTGTTTTTTGTAATAGGAGGAAGGCCTAGATAGATTCATAGTGGTGGTGATGGTAGTAATAATAATAGTTGTAGGATGTTGGCTTGGATAAGTAATCTCCTCCTTTTCCCTTATTGAATTTGAGAGCTTATAGACATTAATCATTTTGCTTAACTTTTTTTGGACTTGCACATTTTTGTACCATGATGCATGGGGCAACACCCATATTTTTTTGTGCAATTTTTTCTCATGTTTTGTCCAACATTTTGTGTGAATGTATGCAAGGTTGTATGTTAATAAATAAAAAGATGAATTTCAATTTTGTTTGCAAAGTATATTGAACATGCATGAAATGTTGTGAAAAATAATGTCAAAACTCATATCTAATGAAATATGTAATGAATGGTGGAGTATTACACTATCATTCCAAAACTTTGTTGAAGTTCTTTTATTTGTCTAAAACTATAGTTGTTTGCTAAAATTATATGCATTGGTAGTTACAATTGCACATTTCAAATATTAACCTAAAATCTTGAATCATTGAGATCTACATTTGTGCAAAACCATCATTGCATACAATTACCATGTTACATGGTAACCCCCAATTCAATACTCACATAAATATAATGCATATTCGTTGTATATTTTTATGGACATAATACCCTTGTGACAATTCCAAGGTATATATAAAGTACCTAGGTGAAGGTATTTCATATGCTCTGGATTTCTTTAAGTAAATTCAGTAATATTTTCAAAACAATCTAAAACAAATTTTCTACCTAAGGCATGTATGAAATATTCACAAGAGGATATTGCATACATTTTGGATTTTTCTTTTAATTTGTGTAATAGTCCCATGATAGTCAAAACACAATGTTGCACTTCAAGGAATATATGAAATGTGCACTTGAAGATATTGCATACACTCTAGATTTTTTGGGTTTATGCGATATTGTCATACATGTGTTAACAAAAAAATTAATCATGTCCTTAAATATTGCTTGGGTAAACAATTTCAAATTTTTTTGCAATACTCTCATTTTGTTTCTTCCGTCATTGTTTTTGGTAATTGTAGGGTCAGTTGGAAAGACAACTAGGGGTGTAAGTGCAATGAGGTAAGTGAGGTTTGGTAGGTACCTACTTCAATGACTAGTAGGTAGGAAGGTGGAAAGGTGAAGAGAAATAATTACGTGATAAATCCAGTCCCATGGTCTCAATTCTCATGATTTCATTTGAGCTTTCCATAAAGTACAGGGCGACTGCGTGATTCTCAGTGTGAACCAGCATCTGCATTGGCCACCTTCAACTTTGGAGCAAGGCCTCTTAGCAACCAGATTGAGCTTGGGGAAATGTAACTTTGGACTCCCAGAGACTTCAGGCAATTTTAGACGAGGGTCCAAGGTGTAGGGTTTAGGGTTTATTGGATCTTATTCGTCAAAAGCTTTAAATTGGTCCCAAGGCTTTTAGACAAAGCTCCAAGACCAAAAAGTGGCAAATTGAGGCTAAACCTACATGGCACCTGTTCTGGAGGGAAAATCAATTGGTTCGGTTAAAAAAACAGTGCTAAAAGGAGAGCTCCTTATTTGGAGAAACAAGAATCAGGCTTGGGACCAAGGTGGAGTCCAACTCAAGGATTCAATTTGATTCAAATCAGTCCAAATTGGTTCCTAGGAAATTGGACCCTGGGCCTTAATCACCTAGTTTGCACACATGATTATGATGTTTAGAAGCAACCAACAGAACTCTAGGGCCTTTAGTTTTAGCATTGTACCAGTCTAGCTACAGGTTCAGCCAAGGCATTGGGTGATGAGCCTGCTTTTTATCATCAAACATTAGAGTTATCTATAAAGTCACCCTGTCTTCAATCTGTCTTTGGGCCTGCTTTCATCCACTACGTATCCACTATCTCAGTCGTATCCGCAAAGCAAGGAAATTTGATTAAATCTCAGTATGAAATGCTGAAACTCAGCATTTAATGCACAAGGTTCGAGAGTAATTATAGTAGTTGTGTAGGTAGGAGCAATGAAAAAATATGTAGCAACAATGGAGGCGCTCAGGAAAAAGGAAAGACAGGATGAAACTCAGTTTATCACCAAAATTGCTGGGAAAACTAGTTTGGGTCCCAGTTATTGGGTGTGGTAAAATTTCCATTAGCAGTTATGTGTTTGATGCCATATTATGCCGAAACTGACCGTCCTCACTCCCTAGTCGCGAGACTTCACTGATAACTCTATTGTTGCCCATAGGTGCCTACTATGTAATACTGCAAGACACTAAACACCCCATCAAATCTTTGCGGGTGTCACAAGATGTTTTGAACTCTTAACATCTTTGACACCATGCGAAGTGAGTCTGCAGTCATGGAAAGTTGGCAGAAGGAAGAGGTGAGGGACACAGAGCAGATGGACAATAGCAGCACCGGCAGGAGCAAGACAATGACATGCCGAGGTCTTCTGGCATCCACAGAGTAGCCGTTGCTGCAACAGCCAAGGAGCTTGTGCATCTCTCTCACCTGCTTTCATCCAGACAGATGAGCACTGCTGGAGACTACAAGGGGTGCTGCTACCACAGCCAATGAAAAGGTTCTCTGATTAAAGAAGGTGGATCAATCTGTGGGAGACGTGCCTCATGTGCGGATGATGAACATTTGTTGGAACTTTTGTGCCAATTGCTTGTTCTTGTCGTACCCTTTGGGTTTGAAAGTTTTGTTGAACTTGTGGGCCACTTTGAGTCAATGTGAGTATTGAAATACTTGTTTGTTATTATGTCAAAATATGGTATGTTCATGATTTTTTGAGCAACTATGTCTGGATTCTTGTTGGTCTCTTGTTCTTGAGATGGTGTTGATTTTGAAAGGTAGCTAATTGCATAACTGACATGATAGTGAGTGTTAATAATTTTGGAGCTCAGTAATGTCCTGCGCACTGTGAAATGCAGTTACACTCAGAGATGTGTGTAGATCAATTTTTATGTGTCATGAATGTGGTGTAGGGACTATTCATTGATGCTTGGTTTTGAAAGAGGACAGCTGTGTCACTCGATGGAGTCACTTTGAGCAGAGAGCCCTCTTCTGTTTCGGCTACACATCTTTCTAGAACATGAGGGCGATGGAATGGGTTCATTGCAGGGAAGACATTTATATATAGAGGAATGCCCTTATGTTGAGGGCATTCCTTAATTTGAAGCCCTGAAGCCAAGGGCAGTAGCCAGAGGCCCAGGGCTGAAAACTAAAGATTGCCTGACATGCCTAGGGCATTTCTCAACATAAAGAAACAGGTACATCTGTTCATCACATGCAAGTGTAGTGCATTTTCATCCTCATTTCATGAGAAAGAGTGCATTACATGGGAAAGCATGCATTACTCTCCAGTGAAATGCCCTGTCACTTATAAGGGGGTGCAATGTGCTTTACAAAAGAGCACACATTGACAAAGGGAAATCAGGCCCAATGCTTTATGGTTGCTGCAGGCACAATGGATGTGGTGTGCTTTTTCGTGCTGAAGCTTATGGCTTTTTGAGGTGGTGCAGAGGTGAAGCATGGCAGTTCTGTTCAGTTCAAGAGAACAACTGGAGTGGGGGAACAGGTGAAAAGACAGGTGTGAAGTTCCTAATGGATTTGGGTTGTTCCTTGTGTTGCATAAGATATGAGCGTGGCAGCACAGGTTGCTTGGTTTTCTTAGCTAGCAGAATCCAAACAATACTAATGCAGTTGGCAAGCAAGATTTTGATTGCAAGTCCTATTACACTGAAGCTGCAGAAGCTTGTTGGTCATTAATTTGTTGGTGATGTCACTCTTACCTGGTGGTGATGAAGATTATGCCCAAATCGTTCTCGTAGACTTTGAGTTGTATGAGCAAACAGTGAGATTGGCTTGAAGAAATATGAGCTTTTCATTCAGCTACAACAGTTCGGATTTTACCATTCCAATGCTTCACATTGATTTGCTTCTGAAAAGGGTGTTCATTTATTCTGATGGATCACATGCAAATGGTTTTCAATGGTGTTTTGTGGTGTTGAGGAAGTGTTCATAGTTTGTTGAGCAAATGTTCACAGTTTGCCTTGAAATTTCCAATGATTTGTGGAGCTGAAAACTACGTTATGTGTTGTCATTGAACAGCCAAATCTGCCAAACAACCTGATAATAATATTTGAGATCTACCATAACAGCAACCAACCAGCACACATGAAAAAAGGAAACTCAATCTTCTCAAGAAAATAGAAACAAAGACTAAAAAATAAAGTTGAGGACAACACTGAATGCCAGCAACAGTCATACACATGTTCCGGAACTTCAACAGCAACATGACACTAGAGATCAAGATCCATAAATGCAATTGGTCCATGAGGAGATTCGACCCATATTAATTCTCATTGAGTAGCATGCAAATGCTTGTATGCCAAGAAGCTTGACTAAAGAGTGAGATCTCAATAGCAATTTGGGATTTGAACCTAATTGAATCCCCAAAAACTGTCCAACCCTCAGTATGGAATGAAAAAGGAACACAAAATCTGTAGACTTGATGTCTCTTTTTCTTGACTGGAAGCTATTAAAAATCTCCAAACTGGCCATGAATCTGGATTATTTGGAGACAAAACCCCTCTGCCTCAAGGTAGCTTTTCAACACAAATCTAGAAAAACTCTTGACTCCACAAGAATTTTTTTGATCCAACCTGATTGTTTCCTGTAATAATTTCTCATTAGATACACATTCTGCTATGAGTATCCAGCCTTCATTTTTCCGTTACCCTGTCTGTGTACTCTTGGCAATGATAAAACTGCCAGAATACATGCCTAACTCTACTCTAACTCTTTTGACATGTCATGGCTACTTCGTGAGTCCACATCTCCATTACCCAAGTGATTAGAGCCTTGGATGCTAGGTAGACCCCTTGTTGCAGAACTCTTCACTCCCTTGAAGTATGTGGAATAAGGAAACATGTTGGCACATTGCTGTCTCCACCCTACCCCAGGAGGGAAAATGAACTTGTCAGGAACAAGGCATTCAACTATGACCAGACACTCCTGACCTATACTAGGGTGCAAGCATATTACCATGACTCTGAAGCCAAGACAAACATTAGACGTCATGTCATTGCAAAACTAGTAAAAATGACTCTTGTACATTGGTGACAACCTGACCACCTACCATATCTCATAATGTAGTTTGGAATCCAAGAATTATACATCAATGAGATATTGAGCTTACTTGATGCTGCATCTCCATCATCTAGAGTGGTTTCCAAAAGTTTTTGGACTGCTATACAGTCCTTTAGTTCCCATTGGCATTCAGCCTCCCTGCCTGGCCCAACCCTGTGTTCAAGTTGCCACAAGAAAAACAGTAGGACATACTTAGCCACGAAAAATAGATCAACTTCATGTAGCCAAAAATGGTCGGGTTTGGTGAAAGATGACAGCACCATACTGAACCAATCCATGGAAAATCTGCTCTACAAATGGTGCTCTTGAGATCAGTGACATTCCCAGCATGCATTTGCTATCAAGAAAACCATTATATCTTCTGCTCACTAAAAATTAGCTTCTCCCAGTTAAGGCTTATAAATTCAACTATTCGAAAAAAAACTGATATGCAACTTCTCACAAGCTCAATGGCATTGCAACTGCCAACAACAATCTTCCCAGACAGCATGTCTGTAACTACACAGTATGTTCTGAATATACCTTGCTCCATAATTTGAAGACTCCTCGATAATTTTAACTGCCATTGGCTTTGCCTCTGGAGAGAGAAGGACAAGAATTTCTGCCACTGCAGCCCTGTGCCGCAAAGAATCTATTCCCAGTAACACAATGATTAGAATTAAATGTACTCAATTTCACACATGAAACACAGAGCACAAAAGCATAAAAATGCATATAACTGGTTTCCCCTCCTAGCAGACCTGAACAGCAGTGCTCTCAAGCAATTTTAAGCTCATTGCTGGAAACTCTCACATATGTGTCTACATGATAGACTGACAAAAATGACACACCAGAATGGTCTTCCAGGAAAGCACTATTTGCATCCAAGAGCGATTTTTCACCCAGCTCCCTGCAAAAGAAAATCACAATTGCACACAAACAATAAGAAAACCACTTCAGGAGTACTCTTCTCCCAACTAATGTGAGGAGACAAAAGAAAAAGATCTCTAAGATCTGCTTGTGATGCTTACTTAAGGGAAGACCTTTCCACCAGTATCACGCTATGAACAAGCTTTTCTGAGTGTGTTTGTGGACTTGGAAGATTGTCCAAAGTATTAAACAAACGAATCTGCAGCCCAGATACAAACCCACACAACATTCAGATGTATTGAACCAACCAAGAGACAAAAGTCAGAGTGAGCTGCCCCCTGAATAGCCACACCACAAAACTTCAAGAAAATCTCAAAATCTGCCAGACTTCCAGAGGTAACAGATGCTACAATAGTCTCCTGGTAGTTCTAGCTAGTCATCCAATTGGAGTGTTTCAGATACATCTTTCAAAGATGTTGGAGCATGTGACAGATTGCAGTGACTGCTCTGAACAATAAAGTTCACAAGCAAAACTGTACCCTACATAATATATAAATTGTCTGCTCTATATCAAAACATCTAGACAGTTTAACAACTGCTTAGTTTATCCTTGATCCAGGCACCCAAACTAAAGAATTGAGAGAAAAAAATGTGAGCAAGGATTGTTACCAGGCACCCATGCACATCAGGGCTTGATGAGTCTAATTGCAATTGTCTTTTCACTGCCTGCAAGCCAAATTTTAAATACATCACAAAAATTTCATCCTCTAGAGAAATCCAAATCCAGACATGAGTTCAAAGCAACTTCCTTCTTTGCTAAGATTACTAGGACAGAACAAGTCACTCAATTGTCCTTGCTCAGAAGCTAGATTCCAGCCTTTTGAACTGACATTCTGTACCTGAAGTGCCAGCAAATGTTTCTGCTTTCGGAAGAAAACTTCAAATGCAAGCAGATGGGTTTCAAGTGAGTCCCCAGAGTGGTCTTGCAAAAGTTTCAAATACTTCATTGCCTCACCCAAAGGATTTTCAACCTGAATAACAACAGAAATGTTTGAGTTTGGACACAAGGTCACAAAACTGGACTCTCTTTCCACAAACTGAAAGTTTGCAATTCAGCACTAGTTTGCTGTCTATTCCAGTTCCATGCACCTCCTCTAAAGTGATGTACTGAATTACAGAGATCCTCCATCCACCCACTACTAAGCAAACAAAGAAAAGAAATTAAATATAGAGGAAACCCAGGTGGAATTTCCATACATGCATGAGCTTGTCTCCATTTGGATCTGTGTCAAGAGGTCGTGATGTCTGAGAACCTTTCTTCCCTCCTTTGCTTGCTATGATAGTAGCAGCTTCTTCCTCTTTTGCCCTGTCCTCTGCTTCCTGCCGACCCTCACATAGAATTAAGCTTCAGTACACCCCTTGCTCAAAACCTAGATGCAAACCCAATTCCCCAAAAACCTAAACTCTTGGAGGCAACTGTTCCCTGCCATCTTCCCTGTCAATCTTATTAACAAGGGACCTTGAGTTTTTCAATCATCCAAACTGGGGTGTGATAGGGTCCAAACCTTCTTTGCACGGGCCTCAGCTTTACGCATCTTCTGGCGCATTTTCTTACGTTCAGCTGCAGGCAATCCTGCTACAGCAGCTTCATCCTCCTCTGCTGCTGCCTTTGGTGGACAGTCATGGAGCTTTATGTAGCACCTGCACATTCAGATGTTGTATTGAAGCCTTGTTACAAGAGTTTCACAATCTTTGGACTAGCCTAGAACAGTTTACATGTCCTTCAAAGACCATTTTTTGTCTATAAGAAAGAGGCAGATCAGACTCAATGTTGGAAGACTGAAGATGCCACAAGGTTCTTTTGATAGTGGATTACTCTGTTTCAGCCAAGGATCAAGAGTTTTCATTGTGAGTTCAAGATTCCCTTTTTAGAGCACAATGACTTCACCTAATAGCAGCCCCTGCAGCTTTGCAAAAGAAGCGATGGGAGTGCAAATGGTCCTGAAACCGGAGCATGCGTATATATGCCCGCAGGGTCATTTTTCGCAAGCAGTATGTGTGGAAGTCAAATTGGTCTTCCACCATATCATTGTAGTGCTTTTCAACAGCCAAATACTTCTTCAGTGCCTTTCCCATCATACCTTGCCTGAAATAGCTGTCACCAGATGCCAGCTCATACCTGCTTCCAACTTCACAGTGGCTCATTAAGCACCTCCCTGCAGAAATCGCATATTACCAGACCCTACCCTTTGCTGTGGTCTTTCAGTTACAGACCAATAGTTGTCATGATCAATCCCAAGGCTCAAGGGATGTCATACTGAACTGAGGTACAAATAAGGGATGAAACTACCCAGACCTCAGACACAAATAGATCGTAAATGTCTCAATAGTTTCCAGGTTAAAACTTTCCTCCTGTATATCCACCTCAAGCCTCTTGTTGTAAACTCCAATTCAATCTACAGGCAACTAATAGATGAGCAGGTTGAACTAAGATGGTAGCAACTCACATTCAGACCCACTTAATCCAGAAAGAGATGAGGTGAAAAGAACTAACCACATGCACTGCATGTCAAACAAATTGTTGTGTTGATCACCATCTTTTGTGAACAACACAGCTGTCTTCTCTGCCAGCTCAACCTGAACGAAGTATGATATATCATTGTCAAACTTCAGAAACAACTTAAGCTACAGGAGACAATATGTGAGAAGTATGAGTTACATGGGTTCATACACAAGAGAGGAGTAGCACTTTCAAACAGTACCTGATCTGCCTGTAGCATGCGTTTTACACTTTCACTATTTAAAAAGCGGTCTGCAAGGTCCATAGTCCTGCCCTCATCAGCCAATGCTGCTGCTGCCACAGCATCTCCAGCATGCTTCAAAATTCTTCCCTGAAAGCAAGGAAGCAGCTTCAGAAACATCCAAATCAAACCCCACTTACAAATACAAGTTTCAGACATCAGCCACATCACAGTACTACCAACTTACTGTTCTGGCTCTAACAGCATTTCAGCACACAGAATCCAGCTTGAAAAATGCCTTTGTGCCATGAAATAATCTTGAACATGAAAGGGAGACCTATACCATAACAGGAAAGCCAAACTGCTGTTAATGTATTCAAATGTTTACCTTTACAAGATACAAGTCGATGTTTGTGGGTGTCTGGACAAGTGCTGCATTTATCTTCTCTAGGGCCTTATCATATTGCCGCCTTCGATCAAAATGCTGAAAAAAAAAGATCAGCCACAAGTTCATCATCTCTCAACTTCATATTAGCTGGGAAAAATGTCAACAATGGGCATGTGTTGAAAGTTTAGGGGCCTGGACAAATGACATGAACACTGCTCTACCTGGGCAAGAAGGAAAAGTGTCCATGTGAGTGTTGAAGGAGTTTCCACAATAGAACTGCAATATGCACACAGCACATGCACATGCACATGCACATAAGAGCCAAGAGCAAAAACACAAAAAGAAGCAGGGCTTATAAAACAGCCTCCACCATGAACCTTACCTCTCAATTTCATTCAGGTCTCCCTCAATCCCATTAGCTCAGAAACAAAGTACGGCCTCCACAGCATCAACAACCTTCCTTAAATGAGGTATTAAACAATGATGGCAGAGAAGGATAAGGATAACACACCTGTCTGGGAAAGTCCCATTGGTGTCAAGAGACAATTCAACTTCACAGATTACTTTCTCCAATATATCTGCCTGCACTCATCAAAGTAGGACGAAGAAGATCAAAGCTTGAAAAATATGATAAGCATGCCAAGCAAAAATATGGCATCAGTACAGAGTTTTCTGATGTTACCATTTAAGGCACAGCAAACACTGAAGCAATATTTCATATAGAATATGTTTCCCATGTGTTACAGTGAGCAACCCAAACATGACAATATGATGTATACAACACCAAAAACAGGCCAACAAGCTGTGTGTTAATTCTCTGCAGTCATTTGTTCTGGTCTAAAAGTCATTTATCGCTACATGTGTACCCTGTAGAATCCCCTGTTACCTGAATTGATTAATCTCTTTCTCCAAACCACCCATATAGGCACTGCAAAGGATGACAAACATGGTTGCATTCAGAGAACCTTAACATATATGAACAATACCTTGCCAGGATGCTCATAAAGGGGCCGCAGATCTGAGAAGAGAGATGGTACACCCTGAGAACAAAACAATCACATCAACATCACCTACATTGGTCACACCATCATCTCAAATCAGAGTTGTGCTAACTTGATTTGAGTTGCTCATTCTGTCTACACCATAGGCAAGCATCCACAAAAGCCCAGAAGCAGGTTAAAAAGAGTGGTGAAGAAAATGCAAAGAGACTTGGTTTGTTTAGAACATCTCCTAAAATACAAATGCTGTCGATGCGAATAAAGAGGCAATCACCATTTCTATCACAACGTGCCTTAAACTGCCATCTTCTACATATCTATGAGATTGCAGGGAGAACCCCCTAATAGCACTTTAAAGGTAATCATCCATAAAATTCCAGCAACACCAAAACTAACATGAGAAGAATGAGTGCAATCTTAACCTTCTCAATGTCACATGCAAAGTATCAGATGATCACCTTCACCATGAATAACAGTGACTAGCTGCCATGACCTTTGATCATGATGCTGGCTAGCATTGAGACAAAGCTAATCCAAAAAGTCAATGGTAACCTCATTCAAGTTGCAACAAGATTATGAGAGTAAGCTTCATTTCATTTCAGCTTCTCCCTGTACAAGCAAGCATCTTAGCCCGAGGCATAGAGGGGCCAACACAGAGGTTAGTGGTTGGGACTCCTGCACCCTGGACATATGCTTAACGCAACCATCTTCTGCATTATCATTTCAACTGCTCGCACAAAATGTCTGCACACTTATGCTTGTGAAAGAGGGGCAGGAGCAGACCTTTGTCAAAAAGGGGCGAATGTAGGTCCTCACTGCTAACTCAAACATATCACCCTCCAAAAAGTCCAGTGGAATTCGCTGCAGTTAGAAAACAGCAGAGTTCAAGTCAATAGGGTGCACTACCCAAACAAAAAAGTCTATTGTTGGGTCATCCTTTCGTCAGTCAGGTTCAGAATGGCACTAAGAGTCCTGGACTCCACATATGACCACATATGAAAGATATTCGCACACATTATCCATATTCATGCAACAAGTCATCCACAGTCAGAGTTTGAAAACCAACAGCATGGACAAAGAGAATATGTCTGTGTAGGGAATCATGCCCTTGGGTAGCCTGCTCCTTTCAAGAACTCACAAGCAGTCATTCTGGCTCATAGTAAGCAGTATAGCAAGACAACAGTTGTATAGAGAGGATGTCATGGATTGCCAAAGTGCACCTTTGAAGCAGCAGAACGTGGATACTTTTGGCAGAGATCAGCATATATCTGCCTGAGCTTTTCTACCTGTTCAGGACTATAGCTTTTTCCCTGTGGTGACAGCCCAAGGCATTTATGAAGGCCTTCATAATATCTGCACAAAAACCCTTAAAAAGACCATCATCAATATTTCTTGAAAGTGCCCACCCCTGAGGCCAAAGAGGTGGACGCATGGCAGGAAAGCATTGAAAGATAAGATGGCATATTATCTAGCCTGCTTTTCTATTAAAAGCATTAGTCAACATCATGAACTATTCCAACTGTGAACTGGGAAAATTGATGCCAAACAAGCAAACTGTTGAGCACTAAAGGGATGTACCCATAATTATCAGGATTGACATCGAGAAGCTGCCGATAAGCTTCCTCTGCCTCATTGACATGGTTCAACTGCAAATAAAGAGATGCTCTATGTTCCCGAATTCCTCGTTTGTCAACCTATTCAAACCCACAAAATAAGACTAGGTTTGCAGCCACAAAGCCCTTCCTCACATACAACCATGTCCAACAAGAGATTCACACTTGATGAAGTGGCTGATTACAAATGAGAGCAAGATGCAATACAATTTTGGATTCTTTCTTGGAAAGCTCGTCCAGTGCCTTATGAGGATCTCCTGCTTCCTCAAGCAATGTTGCCTGCTCCACCAAAATCAACAAGGAAGGCATACGTGGGCCATTAATACTTAAATGGACCGAATATAGTGGACCAACCCTGAGTTCTACAATGGACCTAAGAACAACCCTGACTTGAAACCTGTTTTAGCGATAAAAGATATCAAGCATTATTTCATATCTATCAATCTTTTCATGGCTCTTCCACAGATCCCAATTAGAGGCTTATATGATACCTGGCAGCTACAATTACTGTCAGATTAGCTGCTCAAAATTCAAAAGACATTTCCCGAATCCTTTAATCTAGACTGGCCAGTTAGCAAATACCTCAATAAACTGATCATATTTGTGGTAGCAGCTAGCAAAGTAGGTGGGTCAAAGGTTTAACTCTTTAATTCACCAACCTTACCATGCCATAGGGCCATTAGTTCAGACGAGTTTGTACTGAACTGAGGAGTGTGCATTAGAAAATTCAGCTTTTAAATGGAATTTAGTTCACCTGACCCTAACTAGTTGGCTATTGACTGTAAGCGGATGCTGGTGTGACTGAGATGCTCTTCCTTATGCAGTACATAATGCCTTCATTACAAGGTGAGCTGTACGCAGTTGCAGCGTGAGGAATCTTGTTTGAATTACCCATCCCAGATGTTTTCCAGCCTCAAGTGCCTAACTTTGGAGTTATTATCACATATGTTGTATCCACCTCAATTTATATGCAACTGGGTTCAAGTTCTGTTAGGGGGAGGATGAATATTGCACATACTCACTACTCACCTTATAAAGAAGCATTTCACTGTGTTCATATTTCTCATTGTCCGGAGGAGAGTCTTCTTCCAAAGTGCCCTCATAAGCTTCCAAAATTTTGACAGCCATAGAAGGGCTAAAACCCACACAGTAAACCACACCAGTGTATTAGATGATTAACTTGTGCAAACTTCTGTCACTGAAGTTGGCCACTCAGATTCCCCATCCATGTTAGAAATACTAGTGAACTGCTCATGCAATGACATTGTCAAGAAAAGCACCGTGCCATATTCAGATCCATCCTAAACTTGTAAAGTCAGGGATCCTGATATGCTGTACATCCACATAAGGAACTTTGCATGATACGAAGCATAGCTAATTACATGGAGAAGACAAAGAGTCTCACTCAGCATTCATGTGGTGGGCAACTGCAAAGCCAATCCAATTGTTACGATGACTAGGCTTCAATGTCAATAGCTGCCTTCTTGTCTCCACAAAGCCGGCAAGATCCCGCATCTGAGCCTGAAACCACCCTCATATTTCACTTGGCTTAGCCTTTTGTTGACAAATTCTTGGTGAGACTTGTTGATTGCAAGAATGTGAAGCATGATCACATCTTTTAATCTGAGACATGAAATGATAATAATTAAAGACAGTGCGGCACAGAGAATTTGCACCCAAATGATTAGTTTGAGCACTGCAGGAGAGAAGGACAGAGAGACAGGACAAGCATTTATGTCCAAATGGGTTATAAGACCAAATGGTGGAATGACAGATAACAAGAACTGAGCGACAGAGGGGCAAAATGACAAACTTGCAGAAGTGACAAGTCCCGTAAAATCTGGATGTTCTCAGGATCAATTTTCAGTGCATTTCTGTAGCATTTAATGGCCTCCCGGTACTCTCGGTCTGACCGGTACAACAGTCCATAAACATGCCAGCAGACATGGCTCTTCAGATCATTCTGCAGCATAGATAACCCCAATAGTATAAGCATCACTCCTGCAAATCTTCCATCAAATACACCTTAGGGTTAGGACGGCTACACTTTGATAAAGCAGCAGTTTGATCTTACAATACCATGAATGTTCTAGAGCACACCTTCAAACCCTTCCGAACAAGGTCATATGCCTCTGTCTTGCGATCCATGCAGTTTAATGTCAACCCCTTCATTGCCAGAGTCTCTGTAAAGGGTCACAATTACACATACATCACTCATTGTTCTTCTGATATTTGCACAGGCAAAAGGGTTCATGGGCTCACCCACCCACACTACCCTATAGGCAATTACTTGAGATGAAGACAGAATTACCTCCATGCTCAGGAAACCTCTTGAGAATTGTGTCAGAAGCCTTGAGACCCTTCTTGTACTGCTTTGTCTCATATGATTTCTGCAAGCCCCACAAGTGAAGTATTAACAGCAACACAAGCACCTTAGAGCAAGATGTGGAGGCTATCTAGTAACTTGTGGTAAGATAAACAAGGGGAAAAAAGCCAAAAGCCGCTGTGGTATCTATTTAAGCTTAAACCCTTCACACCAAGCCTACAGACTGTGGAATCTAACCCCAAAGAGTACAAAGTTTGCCCTTCAACCAGACAATTGGGTTCTTTTGAAAAAAAATTACTTTGATTGTTTCTGCCAGTAGCAAACACCATCAACCCTCCAAGCCCTAACTTACATAGAGCTAGAAAACAGCTGTAAATCTTCCCTCTCAACACATTATGCAGAATATCATCTACTGGTAGTGAGACAAGGGCAAACACTCTTCAGTTCCAAGACCTAAGCAGCAGTCAAGTCGTGGCAGTCAAGCCAAGGAAGACAGTTGCATAGATAGAGATTCATCAAATCTCACAGCATCCTTTAATTCTTTGAGCTTTGAGAACTTGAGCTACCTGGCCTAACATGTGAATGCAATGCAGAACTGAGAGGAGACACAGCAGCTTCAAAATTCCCGGAACCAAAATGCTCTTAGACGGTAGTTCGTTAGGAGAAACATAATCCCAAAAGAAACACACCGCACACAGAGAGAGGGAAGACGCAGGGGCGAGAAGACCTAAAAATTACCACAATGAGCTTGAAAAGATTGGCCTCCTTGGGCGGCAACGTTGCCCCCATGTCTGCCGCAACTTTGCGACGTCTCCTCCCTCACTGGGGGCCGGGGTAGGGGGAGGAGGCTACCAAAAAAAAAACCACCACCACCACCACCACCACAGCCTTCAGTAAGCTCCTGCAGCCTGTCTACTAAAGTTCCTTCGCCATTCTGCAAACATTCCTCTCCCAATCCGCCTCTTCCTGGACTCCAAACTCTGTCCACCTTTCACCACTGCAACCAGCAACAGTTTGCTAAAAGAAAACAAGTTCTCCAGAAAAGCAGACCTCGAGAATCGCGAGAAAAAAAAAACCGACGGCCACCAGGAACAGAAGAAGCAAAAAGAGAGAGAGAGAGAGAGAGAGAGAGAGAGAGAGAGAGAATGTGGCGATGGCGAGGATGCATAGATGACACAAAAACTAATGGATGTCGCTACAGCAGGAGCAAAATCAACGAAGAGCCCTTCTAGGGTTCCGTCCACTTTACCGACGACCGTTGGTTTCTCGTCCGATAGTCGTTGGGTTGTCGTCCACTTGTTTTGCTATTGAAGTGGTACTAGTGAAATTCACCGGGTAAATACTAAATACCCGTGCTGGGCGGTTCTTTAAATGGGACTGGGAATCCGGTTCAAAGTCTGGTTCTTCAAAGAAATAAAGTCTGGTCCCAGTTTTGAGTATCAGACCCAGTTCCAAATCCAGTCCTTAGGAACTGGAACGGAAACTGGCTGTTGTTGTTATGGCCAAAGTGGGTATCTGCCCAAAAATATCTAGGGGCAAATACCCGTCTCAAGGACATTGATTGCATCTTTGATTGCAATGGGGGGTATATTGTTTGTGGAAAGAGGGTAATGCCAGGGGAGAATGCCATGTGGAGGAGAGTAGTGGAAAAGGGCAAGAAAAGGTATTGCAGAGTAAATGGGGGAAGGAAGGGCATTCATTAAAAGGTTCACGTTACTATCCAATTTGCATGGATCTCAAAGACATTCAAGGGTTTTGACGTCAAGAGGGCATCTTCATCATCATTTTTGCTTGTTACAAGTAAATGTTTTAAAGATTCAATAAAAGTCCCTAAAGTTTGTAATATAAATTACTTACATATAAAAAATAAAATAAAATTTACAACACTAATATATATTATTCTCTACCGTGCCGCATCTGTATTCCACTCTTTTTCCTCCCTGTCGGAGTAAACAGACCATGACAGGACGAATGGATGAATGGATGAATGAGCGGATGAATGATGAGACAGATGAATGAAATGATGCTTCATGATGTCCTTTACTATATGTAATTACATCTTGGCCTACATTTGCAAACTTTTGCTATGAGGTTTCATGCCATGTTAAATGGGCCATAAAAGTGTGCAAAGTTTGTTGTGGATCACACAGTAACTAGCTCTCTACAAGCACATTTACAAAAATTCTTTCTATGGTTGGGAACTTGGAGTAGTAGGTAATGTCCTTTATTGGCCTTGCCTACCAAGGCAAAGGATATTGTGTTTAGATTCATTATATAATAGAGTTATAGTAGCTTAAGGGATTTTGGCCCCTAGGTAATAAAATAATAGGTCTATTTTTTATACTAGGATTTTTGAAAGATGATATTTTGGCTTGTGTTTGAAACTTGAGATTAGTTATAGAGTTATGATTATCTGGAAGGATTTTGGTTTTCTTTTGAAGAGGATTTTTTTGAAGATTATATTTTTGCATGGTGAGGTGAAATATTTGAATTTCCATAATTTCCAACCAATTTGAGCTTGATTCCTGCTTGGCATACTGTAGCCTAGGGTCAGTTTCCAAATTGACAAAACAAATATATATATATATATATATATATATATATATATATATATAAATTCATTTTTTAAATTTGAAATTATTATTATTATTTTCATCATCTACTATAATATTGTGATATGAGTAATGAAATTATTCAGTGTGTAGTCTATGATAATTATGATGATTTTCAACATGTCAACTTCATATTTTCACACAAAATTTCATTTCATTACTTTGAGAATTATTTAGTGACTAAACTAACCTTAGGGCAAGGTAATTGATATTTGTATGGTGGTTAGTTGTGTGTGTAAGAACTTTGACCTTGATTGGATTTGTCTTGAAATGTGTTCACCTAGGTTCTATTTTATGTATAAGGATGCATGAACATGCAAAAGAACCCAGTGAGTTAGTTACTCCCATATTATTATTATTATTATTATTATTGTGCTTGAAGCCATATTTTTGATTCAAAGGCCTGGCCATGTAGACCTGGAATAAGCAAAATGACCATATAAATTTAAGTAGAAACAAAATTTTCTAGAACTTTCAGCATGATGGGTAGTTAAGGTATGTTTGAAAAAAAATGGAGATTTACTGAAAATAATTGAATTATTGCTGGAATGATAAAGGTCGTATGATAATCACAATAATTTCAAGGATGCACAAAAAGCCATGTTCTTATGGCCTGTGTGATTGATTTGTCGGCCTCGCCTGGATATTGTGTTTAGGTTCATTATAGAGTTATAGTAGCTTAAAGGATTTTGGCCCCTAGGTAATAATAATAATAATAGGTCTATTTTATACTAGGATTTTTTGAAAGATGATATTTTGGCTTGTGTTGAAAATTGAGATTAGTTAGAGAGTTATGATATCTTGAAGGATTTTGGTTTTCTTTATTTTAGAGGATCTTTTTGAAGATTATATTTTTGCATGGGGAAATGTTTGAATTTCCATAATTCTTCTTTTTGCCTTAAAGATACTTTTTAATGTAAATGGCAAGGCCAGAGTGTGACACACCCCCTTGTTTCAGAGTTGTTAGTGAAGTACGTCAACTTGTCCTATTCGTTTGGAAAATTGGGCCCCTCTTGTCAATAGCCCAGTCAAAGCCAAGAGACAAAAAATTTCAGATTGCGTTTTGAGCCCTCAGGCCTACCTCCATTAAAAATTTCAGATTGCGTTTTGAGCCCTTAGGCCTACCTCCATTAAAAAATTTCAGATTGCGTTTTGAGCCCTCAGGCCTACCTCCATTAAAAATTCCAGTGACAGGTGATTGGAACTGGCATATGAGGAATTTTTTGGAATCCTGCGTATGGTCATCCATGGATCATTCCAAAGACAATTTCAGAAATAACTAGCTTATTTTCAAGTGTAATTATTTTTTAAAAAATAATAATTACTTCCTTTTCCTATTAACTACCTCCATTTAATAACGATCTCACTCTTTTTCCTTATTCACTGACATAGATATAGGGAAAAAAAATTAACATGTGTCTTTTCATGTCCATAAAATGTATATTAATTTAAATTAAATTTCACATTGACATAAATAATGATGAATTATTTAAAACTGTATGAAAACATAAGAAAAAATAAAATAGTTGATTGTCACTGATAATGCACAGCAGTGCAGAGCTCAAATGATTAATGACAAAAAAATTAGAATCCTATGAAGTTACATAAGAGTTATACATTAATGAAATGTCGTGTGTTCAAGGATAACTGTGTTCAAGGTGCAACGGCAACACTATCTTAGGCGTGGTAGGGCACACTATTCTTTTGCATAAAATTCTTATCATGACAAGCTTCAACCTAATTAAAAAACTATTTCTTGGCAAGCTTATTGCAATTTTTTTGGGAAAGGTGTATGTTTGTGATATATAGATTAATTAATTTAATTCATAATTACAATTACACTTGATATGACATTATTTCTGATAAATTAAAACTTATATTATTTAACCAAAACACTAAAATTACAAACTAAACAAAAAAATTGCATGAAAAGGAAAATAAAATAAAATGAATTAGGCTACCTTGCAAACTAATTAGAATATATTTAAAAAACTAGATGAAGTATCAAATTATATTTGCCTCCTATTAAAAAACTTCTAGATCTTTTAAGTTTTATTAGCCTTTAAATCTACTTCAGAAAACCTAATTCCTTTTTATATAGGTGTGCCTGAAGATCACCTACTCTCACCACAAGATCCAACCCACTCCTAGTGTTTGTTTGGTGTTGTAGGCCCAGGTGAAGGCTGAGTCCTTGCATCAAGGCATTGCCCAATATACACAGACATTATATAACATACATATTTACAATAATCCAAACATTTGAGCTTCAAAACTTTCAATATACCTAATAAGTAATAAAACCTCAGTTTGAGAAAAATAAAATGTCATGGCTTGTATGTAAATTATGTCTCTACATAAAAATTAAGCTTCTTTTTGAAATTATGTAAATGTATTTTTTTGCAAATGGGGAAGATTTTTATCAAAATTTGGGGAGGTATCACATTTGAGGAGGTCATGTAATTTGGGGAGTTAGCAATGCAGTTCTGCAGTGCAATTTCTTTCAACCATGAAAGTGCTTGTATAGGAGGAGAGTTAGCTGTGGGAAGCCAGCTGATCCTTAGAGGATGGATCTATTGCCACGTGAAGCAAACCCTTTTTATATCATCAACAAAATGGGCAAAATTCTACAACAAGAATGTGGGAAGCAAAGCAGAGGCTATAACAAGAATGTGGGAATCCAAGAAGTGCCATCCACAAAATCAAGGGAGAGAAAAGGGGCTGCTTCTGCAGGTGTGAGTTCATGAGACCAAGCCACTCTTCCCTCCTGCACAGCACCTGGACCAGAGCACTTGTATTGTCCATAATACACAGACCTGCAATTTCTCAAACAATCCAAAACCATAGTAATGCTCAGTAAATACTATGACTATGACAAAGATCTCAAAAGTCAAAACACATAGCATAGAAAAAAGGAAGTCCCAAGTCTCTGGGTGAACTCAATGTTAACCCGATTATCTGGAAAAACAAAGACATTCAAACTGTTATCATGTGGAACTGATTGTGGAAGACCAAAGTTGAGAGCAGCCACAACGGTATTTTGATTTTGTTTTGAAGTGTGAATTTGTGGAAGGAACTACTCAAATGCAAACCTTTATGCAGTTTTTTTAGACTTGTATTTTATGATCAAAGAAAGCCAAGGATAGAGAGACGCACTGTTGTCGGGCAGGGATAGCCCAGTCAAACCAACCCGGGGCATATATAACATCTGACATGTAAGTGTAGGAGTAGACAACCCGAGAGAAAGGTCCCCAAGCCCGGCCCAGATACACTTGTCCTGCCCCTGTCACACTGCAGTCTATGAAGGAGAAGCCTGAGTCATCAGTGCTGTTTTGCCTCTTTTGTGCTGTCAAGGCTCCTGCTGTGGCTGGTAAGCGAACTACATTTAGTTCACAATCCTGCATTAGGTGGGGATGGTCACACCAACAATATAGCAATCAACACTCTTAAACTTATTACATTTTCAAGCCCCTTAGTAAACACCCAACTGCTGATGAAGAAAACATCATGAACTGACATGCAATAACCATCCTGCCCTAATATCCTAAAGAGGAAGAAGGACCACATTACCTATGAATTCTGACTGAGGGCTTTTGCTACTTGTGTAACTCTTCATGGCTAGATAAAGTATCAATGGGAGGCATTGAAATACTATAAAGTTTAGATCTTGATGGGTTTGGATGAAGAAGCTCTTCAAATGAGGAGCAAAAGTATAATGTGGTTGGCTTGAGTTCAAAGAGGTGGGGGGTGATTTGGGGGGGGGAAACTTACTTTGTACATGGAGAGGCCATCTCCAAAGATGAAGTCAATACTGCCTTGAATGAAGCAATCTTTGAAGTAATGGCGACCATTATGGTCATACAAAGTATCTTGATACCCAAGAATTGCGCAGTTGTAGAAAGCTGCCATGTCAGAAGTGATCCTAAGTGCCACAGCTTGCATCCCTACAGCTCCTGGTGGTGGAGCTGGAGCTGAGTTCTGTAGGCATTAATGCAACCAAAGCACAACATTAAACAAAAATAAGCCCTGGTAAGAGAACTAGACTCCATGGCCTAAACCTGTGAAAATAGCTGCTGGGACCCAATGCTCAGTGACTTTGTTATTCATTTAAGCATTCAATTGTGAATCAAGACTAGTGCTGGTGCTTAGAACTCATGAGGAACATAATTGGGTAGGGAGTTTTGGGGCTGCAGTACTTAACCTTGAAGGTGAAATTACGTGCCATGAAGAAGTTGCCACTGACCCCAAAAGTAGCACTATCAAAGGTATGGTTGCCAGACAGGAAATTAGTGTCGTTCCACTCAATGGTAGGCTGCCCATTTCCTTGTAAAGTTATGAATGGCCTGGTCTTACCTATGGACACTTTCTCTCTGCACCACCAAGAAAAATTTCCCACACCCAACAACCACCCCAGTAATGGATCACCTGTCCAGAGCTTCTGTTTATTATATGATGATGAAGAATTGGCTTGTTAACTCGTCCTCCATGAATCTTTTCTGAGGAAATGGATGTGTATAGAAGTTAGAAATCACAATGAAAGGAAAAGAATTACAAATGAGCACTTTGTGATTGATTTCATGAGTGGCACCTCTACACAATACTGTTTACAAACAGATATTCATGACATGAAGAGGAAGAAGAAGAAGAAAATTGTTGCTGGGAGCAGTGCACTCGATCGATCACTACCTGTAGACGCCGGGATTGACTTGGATAGTGATGCGGTATTTGCGATACTTGTTTCTGGGAATGGAGTTAACTGCCTCATTGATACTGCGGAAGTCGCCTCCTCCATTCTGGTCTACCACAATGTAGGTGGAGGACGACACGACAGTCTGCCAGTCCAAGTACTTCTTCATCCCCGGGAAGTCCTGTGACAAGTCTGGCTCGACTGTGTTGTTTCCAGCTACTATTCGTGAATCACTGCTGCGCCGGAGTTCATGAGCCGACCTCGCAGCTGCTTCTTGCCTCCTCTTCACCTTGGCTCCCACTCTGTCCACCCAGCTCTTAAATTCAGATATAACTGCTGTTCGTTGTCTATCAGCGCTTAAGTCTATTGTTGCAGTGCTCTTGGTCCCACTGTGTTGGTGCCGCTTTTGGTGGTTTCGTCTAGACTCAACATACACAGGAAAAGATGCAGCTAGAAGCATGATCATTACTACTACAGCTGTAGATCTTACATGAATACATCCTCTTGATGATCTACGCATCTGCATTGTCAGAATTACGCGAGACACAAGCTTCTTTACTTCTGGCTCACTCCTCAACCTTAAAAGACAACCTTCAACTTCTATATACTATTGACTATCAGCTGCATATGTGAAAGCTAGAATAATATAACAGCCGCATCAGAAGCAAAGCGCAAGCTCCCTATGTTTCTAAACTCGCTTCATGTCCAGGCACATTACACTCTCCAGCTGTTGAACTCTTAACTCCCGAGCTGACGACTCTACCAAGTCACCATGCAATTCAACTACAGAAAAGAAAGAATATAAAGATGTATATTTGTGTTAAGAGCAATTTAGATCAAAATCTGCAGGAAAACAATCTTGCCAAAAAACACCAATGCCCCATGCTTGTTGCCGGATGAGTTCAGTTTTTGTTGTGATTCGCAAGCCTAGCTAAGGAGTGTGCGGCACAGAGTATTATGCATGGAAAAGGCAGGTATCCAAGGCTCCCATGTACAGGATCATCATCATCAGCAGCAGCAGCAGCAGGACAGGACACTGGGGATCGTCGTGCTGCATTGATTCCTCAGCGACTTGGGTGCCAAAAAAGTACAGACCCCCTAGAAACTACCAGTTCTCTATTTCTCCCATCATGTTTGGGTCTGGGTGGGAAGTGGGATTCTGGTAGGGAAGGGAAAGGGAGAGCTGGGGGTGGGCTCTTTCCCGATATTGTTTTAGTGTTTCATTTTGCAAATTTTTTGCCTTGCACTATGAGTCCCAGACGATGTATGTGTACCAAAATGAGGGACCCCAAGGTGAGAGCCAAGGCCATGTCCCAAATTTTGGTGAATCCTCATCTGTGGGCTTCACCTGGCATGCGGCACAGAATGTAACATCCCACTCAAAAAACAGAAAATCCCAACCCAAAATGGTATTCCCTCCCACTTTTTTGGAGGAAAATTCCGTTCTGTAAAGCTTGTCAGTTTCACACTGCGAATCCCTGGCCACAATTTTATGTACTGAATTCCATCCAATTTCAATTGAGCAAAAAGGAAAGGTATCAATAGCAAATCACAAATGAAGCACCTATAAGTAGATTAATGTGCTTCTAAGTTGTAGCCCACCACTTTGTATCATATACATGTATTTGTTGTCAGTACTGCCACTTTAAAAAAACATTATTTTGTGTACCTGCAGCTAGGGCATAGTAGATAGCTGGTGTACAAAGGAAATGGTGGAGATGAACAGACAACCGACCCCCCAACTGCCATCTGGCAGCAGCTTGCACCTTAGATAGATGACATGCATGTAAGAATATGTACAATGGGTTACTAGAAACTAATGATGATCCTCTACATAACATATAATTTCATTAGTTTGCGGTAACCTATTGCGAGGGAGAGTTGGCAGCAGCTGGAGCAGATGTGTTTTGGACTTGGTGGGTTTTTTAATAGAATGGGATTGTGTGAGACAAGTGTCTGTGGAGTGAGCGGAATGGAACAGATTTGATATGGCAACATAACTTGCTTTCTTGTGCTTGGCCACAACAAGAAAGCTGATGATGTAATAGGGCATCTTGGGTTGCAGCAATGAGCCGTGTTGTGTCAGTCTTGACATACAGTAGTGTACATCTCTATACACTAGATGACAGCAAGTAGCTTCACTAAATGGCAGCACCATGGATAGCCAATCTCATATGTACATGGCAGGGAATACATTGGTACACTGCTAAAGAAAGTGGCATTTAAATGCCAAGTCTGCTGCAATGGCAAGCTCACTTTGCAATGTTGGAGGTTCAATGCTGAGACAGGCAGTGCTTCTTGTGTATGTGTGCGTGTGTTGTTGCCTTGCAGCCACCAACTTTCCCAGATCTATTTCTCCCCTAGGACTATTACTTCACATTTCACATCTCAGGCAAGCAATTCTCTTTGGATTGCACTTGAATTCTTGGTTGTGACCAGACTTGACACATGTCAAATGTTCAACTCAAGCAGCACCAGTTCCCTTCAGTAATCTGGATTTTAGGCAGTGTTAGTGATTAATAGTTGGTTTTATTAATCAGCAATTGACTGGTTATCTGCACTTATACCCTATTCATGGTTCAAAATGACACTAGAACTTTAATTTTTTCTCTTATGGCAGTTTATGAATAGGATAGTGGTTACTTAAACATATAGATTGGATATACTCCAATCCCTACACCTGCGATTCCATATACAACTGCCTGTGCAAATACAAACATGGATGTGCAACTAAACTTTGGAACCAAGTATGATGACCTTGCAAGCTGCAGAAAGAGGCAAGGCTAAAAGTGCACAAGCCATGGTCATGCTCTCTGCAGAGATCTCTTCAACAGCAGAAAGCATCTTAACTCTTTTTGCTTTGGCAACATGGAAATGAGAAGTTAGAAGAATTGAGACACATATTTTGATTGAAAACTCAAGGTATAAAGGGTTTGGATGAATTTATTCCTGGCTGAGTCTTCATTGTTTTGGACAAACACTGGTCCACCTCAATGCAGATTGCAGAATGTACGCTTCAGTTCTGTACCAATGGACAAGAATGTCCTGAAAATGACAGAGCTGGTAAGCTACTCCTCTTCCATGGCGTCACCTTCAACCACACGTACATGGTTGCGTAGACTCCTAATTTTGGATGAAAGAATTGCTGTCATCAAGAAAAAACAGGGGCAATCAATATAGTGAAAAAATGCTTCCTGTTGCAATAACAGTGGAAGAAACATGGCTATCAACTAAAGGACTAACTAAAATACCTCAACATCTTTGCAGTGCACAAACAGCAAAACAAAATATGCAGTTAAGAGGGGCATACTCTTGGTTGTTAGTCATCAATATGAGCTCTTATACATGAATTCTAGCTAGGGTTTTGCAAGGGAGTGTGATTAGAGTGAATGTTTCTCAGGTAAAGGATACATAAGAGAGAAAGAGGCCAAACCAGTATGTCCACGTGTGAAGTGGTAGCCTTTGGAGTGGGTATAGCTGCGAGGATTAGGCTGTTGATAGTTTCGCAAATATTCCTTCCCACCCTGAAGATAGTCATAAATTAGACCAGAACAAGAAATTGACACTTGGATGTTCCACAACTTTCGAAAGAAACTACCTGAATAGAATGCTTCACTCACAACCTTGTAAACCGAGATTGGTGAACAAAATACCTTGGTGATGACACAGAGATCCACATTGCTACCACTGCCAAGGTCATTGAAAATACCCGCACAAATTGCAGCACACACAACTTCAATCCCCTGCTCTTTCTGCATTTGGTACCATAATCAGAGATTTTGTGAAGGAAAATAGACAAGTTCCTCTTCAAACTTCGTCAGCAGCAAAGATACTAAATCAGCAGAGACTATTTTATTCACCTCTCTTTACATCTTTTTCTTCACATCTTGAAGCTTTCCAATCCTCAAAAATATAGAAGAAGCAAATGTGTGTGTAGGTTTTCTCAACCCCAAGGTTGAAGAAATGCTAAAGGTTCATGTGTAACAACCAGTTCTAATGAACATTCAGGGGCAAATATGACATTAGGAAAGACAGACTTACTGTCATGCCCTCCTTAAATCTAGATTCAAACACAGCCATGGCAGCCAGGGAGCCTGAACCCATTGTTGCAAATGGAAGAGTGTCTGTTGATCCATGGGGGTACACCTGCAAAATCATCCGACAGTTCTTTCTGGCAACTCAGTGCCTCCTCTTGTCTCAGCTAATCTTGTAAAATGCATACTACTTCTACAGCAAGCAGCAAGTAAGTCCTCTCTCAGCAGTTAGCATTCAGAGTGAAGGGGAAAAAAGGAAGGTTGGAGCAGAAAACATGGTTGATGCTTACAGCATGCAGGTGAGGTCCAGTGACATCCACTCCCCCAAGGACTAGAGCTGCACTAACCTGACCTTGATACCTGAACATCACAACCCACCACACCAAGCTGAAATAGTCTGAACCTATTATTTCATGATGAAGAAAGAAGGGTGTCTTGATGTCTACTTAGATGACAGACTAGTCAAACTGTCCAGGACTCAGAGTACTATCTACACTATCTGGTCTCAGGTCTGAGAATTTGCCAGTTAAAGCACTCAGCATGCAACTTGAAACAATCTAAACACCAGTCAGCATATGTACAGAGATCCCCATGTTTGGTTCTGGTCTTTAGACAAATGGGAGTGACAAGAGATGCCAAAAGCAACAAACCCAAAAAGATGGGACTTGAGCATGGTCAATGCTGTAACAACACGTGATTCACGACTTGTGGCATATCGGTGCAACTCCAGCTGTGAGCTCACCATATCTGTTCATTCCCAGTAAAGGGGCAAGAAGTGTGAGAGCTTATTTTTTAATGTAACAACGCCACTTGAATTGAATAATAATCAAAACGCTACCCCAAACTCTGAGCAGGAAACCTATAGTTCAATCCCACGAAAAGCCTGCTGTCAGACACCTAGAGAAGCAAGATTACTGGAGTGCCAGATAAAATGAGACTCACCTGTCACATTTTCAGTATCTGCTGCAGTGCCTGCACCACAGCAATAGATGTTGGGGGCAAGATAATGGATTTTCTCACAGTTTTTATCACACACAATCTCCCCTTCTGTTGCTCTGGTATCAGCTCCTAGAATCACACCATCCTGTAACCAATACCTCAAGAAAACAGCCCTCTCAGAAAAATTGCTCACATGGAAAGAAAGTATCCACACAATAATCTCCAACCCTAACCCTAAGCTAACGGAAAACTGAAACGTGGTTTCCAGTTCTCGCTCATCAAAACCCTCATCAATCCACAAACTACAGGACACGAAGACCATCACACCCTTCACTGAAAACATAAAGGCGACAATACTATCAGATACGAAGAAATCCGAGATTCTGAGATCTATACAACTCAGCCTAAGAAGGTCAAAACTTGATTTCCTCTTTCTGTCAACTCAATTCTCATATCAACTCCCCTATTTATCCCACAATCCAACCGGAAACAAGAAACTATACTTCATAAAACTCCATTAAAAACCCTAAAAGCCAATACGATCACCAGTCACCAACAAATCAGGAGCTCTGAACTCTGAACCAGACCAGATTAGGGCCAAGAAACATCGAATACAGGAAGAAAAAGAAGAAGAAGAAGAAGAAGACGCAGAAGGAGAAGACGAAAGGAGATGTATGTTATAACACAAAAACCTTAAAGACGAGGCCGACGATGGTAGTGCCTGTTTTGCGGAACTTGGGTATCTTGGCACCCTGGCTCTCGAGAAAAGCATTTCTGCGACAAAGGTCGAAGGAGAAGCCTCCTTTTGGCGGCAGATCGATTGCGGTCTTCGTCATTTCTTGTGCACTCTCTCTCTACTCACGAGATGGCGATCAAGGGAAGAAGCCGGAGATGGTGATGCCCGGTGCACACAAACGTACTCGCCAAACAAAACTTGGAATTAGGGTTAGGAGGGTTTCCGAGCAAGCTCAGGCCTGGATTGGTAACCGGTTGGTTATAACCGAGGTAAGACGCCCATATAACCGGCCAATTCGTTTCCCCCCGCCATCGGCACTAACTCCCAACCCCTTTTGTATTTTGTATTTTCAATTTTATTTTTTTTTTACTCCTCAAAATTCAATATCTCTCACACCTTATGTTTAAAAATTATAAAATCATCTCCATAAATTTCTACTCATTAAAATGGTTTCCAACAATATAAAAAATGTGCCCCCCAATTTCATTATAATTTTTAGTTTTGATTTTATTGAATTTTTATTAAAATTTTAAATATTTAAATAACTTTTGCGTCATATGTCGAAAAACCACCTTGGTACACATTTACTTCTCAAGGGCTTTCCAATATTACCAAGAGAATGGTAGGAGGCATGATGATTTGGGAAATTTTGAAAACACAAAAAAATATTTTTTTAATAATAAAATATTTTAAATAAATAAATAAATAAATAAATTTTTGGTTTAGGTGTAGCCCTCCCAAACTATGGGCTCCACACTTGATTTTAGAACCACCAAAAAGCGTTTGTCAAGTTAATGTGAATGTTTGTCATCTCATAATTGTTGGACAAATGGATCAAAAGTTATTGAATTTAGAATAGTTATCATTTTCAAACCAATTAAATTTTTAAAAAATATTTCAACAATTGGATTCCATCAAAACTTTATAATTAATCCCAATTTTATATACCTATTGGAATAACAATAAAATGGATGACCTTACAAAATGTTTAATATATTTGGGCCAATGGCACAAGGGCAAACTAACTTTTACAAAAAAAAATAAAATATTATTAAAATACCATAGACGTTCAAAGAATGAATCCTTGTTGATTTCAAGTTTTTCATTTGAATCATTGGATCTTCATATTGTTTGCAAAAGTGATAATTGATGTTGTTAATGTCAAGCCAAAACTATCATCCTAGTTTTCAAACTTCTTACAAAAATCTATAGCTACATTCATATTTACATGAAACAAAATGTTGCAACCGTTCAAAATGATTCTCAAGATGATCATCGACATGTGTAGTCTTCAAGTTAGTCATAGAAGGCTAAACATTGTCCTTGCTTGCACTTGTGTCAACAAATGAAAGAGTTTTGATACTTGATGAATGTTTCACAATAACTTGATTTCAAACATATGTAGTAATTGGAATCAATACATTTCTCAAATTCTCATTAATATTGATAAAACATTAAAAAACCAAAGGATAAGATGTCTTAATAATCACCACAATGATGTAAAAACCATAGGTAATGAACACTAATTTTATTTCATCTTTGAGAAATTTTTTGTAAATTTTTTCCCTAAGAATCCACAAGCTTTAAAAAGAGATTATCATTTTGGGTGTTGCCAAAAATAACTTGTTATCATTATTTTGTAATGCATCATTTTATCCATCTAGTTTGTTACATTAAGCTTGTTGGTATGAATTCAATTATGATGGAATATTAATTCCATCATTTTTAAGTTGTCCCAAGATGTCTTCAACCTAAGAATGTCCCTTTTGGCAACTTTGCTTCTGATTCTTTTGTTTCTATACATTTTTTAATGTTGAAATTAACAAGTAATTGATTTTTTTCTCATTGTTGTAACCATAACCTTTGGCTCAAATCAATGTTAAAACATGACAAAGAAAACAAGTTAAGATAATGTCCTAGGACTTTCACACAAATGTGGGGGAAAATGAACCCCAACATTTTCAAATGGATTCCCATTTTGGAAGTTGGAGTCCTATGGTGTTAAAAATTTTTGGAGCAACATTGGGTGATCAAATTGAGCCTTCTTTAGACATTGAAAAGGTCTTGGAGAATACATATCCTATGTGGGGTCACATTCCCCATTTGAAGATAAAAAAATATAGGTTACGACTAAAAGTTGAACTAGCACTAACCATTAAAATGTCTAATGATTTTCAAATGGAATGTATAATGTGGTGTTGGAAAAGGTTTTCCAAGGGTTACAACTTTGGCACATGAGTGTTTTTACATTAGAATCCATGTGTGAGAATTATGAGCTTGCAAATTTGCAATATTCATAATTTGGCAAAATTGAATAGTAATTATTCCTTTTTGGGAGACTTGAGGATTGGTCCCATTTTGGTGTAGTCCTTTTTGTTAATCACATTTAGCATATTATAAGGAGAAAAATGGTGAATATTCCAAGTCCAAGTTGTGGTGTGTTTTGTGTGTAGGTTACCCTTAGTTTGTTTACATGCGTCATTTTTGCTTCAATTTGCACTACTTATGTTTTTTCTTAGTTTGTGCATATTGACTTTACCTTGAATTCAACATATTGAATTCATTTTTGTATCATGCTAAAACCCCACCTTCTTTTTTCTATGGGAGATAGGAAATGCACCTTAATTTTGCATTCCTTTGCAAAATTGATAATTGATAGGTTATTTACCGTTGATACCATCGACAAACCTCTACCAATGCATCATGCACCCACTATGTTTAGATTGTAATATTTCTTAGCAACATCAAGGTTAAAACATCAAAGACTTGGATTGGAAAGTAATGAAAATAAGAATCAAATTATTCAACATGTGTAAGATGTCTCTAAAACAATTTAATAGTTATTAGAATGAAATAATGTGATTTGGATTTGTGAAATTTACACAAACACACTGTTTTTTTAAAAAAAACCCTACACATGAACTTGATCACATCGGCATTTTATAAGGTGAATGATAATCAATTGGTTGATGTAAATGTGAATCAAATGATGTGGTCTAAAATTTCTCATGGTGAAACAACAATGAGAATATTAAGCATGGAATTTAGCACTATTATTATTAGGTTAAAAAGTTGCAAAAAGAAAATCTATCATGCCAAATGTTATGTGGGGGTTTTTGCTACTTTGTTGATCCTTTCAAAAAGGATCATCAAATACATAAGGTTTTTTGGAAGTGTTGTTTTTCTTATCAAAATGTTTTCTCCATTGTGGATCATCAAATAAATTCCAATGATGATGACAACATTAGAGTTGGTATGGGGTAGATGGGTTTAAAGTCCAATAGTAATTTCAACTACCAAAATAGATTTTAATATAAAATATGTTATAAATGGAATGGAAAGTTGTTTTGTGGACTTGTTTTGAAAACATTATAATCACAAACAATGGAAAAGACAAACATATTTTCAATATCATGTGCATTAATTAACATTCTTTGATTTTCAACTAAATTTGAATTTAATTTAATTTAATTCTAATTTGTTTTTGAATTGAATCAATGGAATTCAAATTTATTTGAATTCAATCTAAATCGAATCGATTTTGAATTCAATTACATTTTTGTGTAGCATCATTTAATATTTTCATTCAAATGAAACTTAATTTTCACATCATCAATTCATTGAATTCATCATTTTCATCATTTCGTTGTCATTGGTACTGTGTGACAAGGTAGAGCCCAAGTTTGTAAATGAATTTGATTTTAATGTTACATTGTGATGCCAAAATTTGGTGTTTTATTTTGGGGGGGGGGGGGGGGGGGGGGGGTTCTTCATAGTTTTTTGGTTGGTTTTTCTTTTGTTGTGAAAAAGCTACTTGTTGTATATTTTTCAATACTCTTTTTTT
>Ga0116227_10000666_pt1 | contig 69375 bp, 64 predicted proteins | sample S1TSphgellanicum_FD_89693 | JGI IMG/M metagenome (GOLD analysis project Ga0116227, IMG submission 89693) | Host-associated microbial communities from peat moss isolated from Minnesota, USA - S1T2_Fb - Sphagnum magellanicum MG | ecosystem: Host-associated > Plants > Peat moss > Unclassified... | reverse complement strand
CGTTCTGAATAGGTTAATAGCCATGTTTCTGAATATGGATGTGTTCTGTGGCGCGTTCGCTGTTCTAATCCGAGATGCATCTTCTTTAAAGCTTACATCTTTTACCCAGTGCAAAGCATTTTCCTTGGCTCGCGCTCGTTTGTAACGAGTGCGTACATGGTTTCGCGTCTGCGACGCCATTTAATTGCGATGCAATCGCAAAGCCAGTTTAAGCACTCGTTACAAACGAGCGCAAGTAAAGTAATAATGGTTTATAACTGTTACCCAAATCTATTAAACAATTCAGCAATAAAACAATTCAAGCATCCTCAATCCGCCACTTTCTCCTTTCGCCCCAATAATGTATTTTTGCGGCGCTATGCCCGAACGCCATAAATTATACTTTGCATCTGATTTCCATTTGGGTACGCCCAGTTTTATGGGCAGCCGTGAGCGCGAGATCCGCATTGTAAACTGGCTGGATAGTATTAAACACGATGCCGCCGAAGTGTTTTTAATGGGCGATGTGTTCGATTTCTGGTTCGAGTATAAAACGGTGATTCCTAAAGGCTACTCCCGCTTTTTCGGCAAATTGGCCGAGCTGAGCGACCTGGGCATTAAGCTTTATTTTTTTAAAGGCAACCACGATATGTGGATGTTCGACTATTTTGAAAAAGAGTTTAACGCCACCATTATCACTAACGAACTGGTGATAGAACGCGGCGGCAAAAAGTTTTTCCTGCATCATGGCGATGGGTTAGGTCCGGGCGATCATTTTTATAAGTTCCTGAAAAAGTTTTTCCGCAGCGGCTTGTGTCAATGGTTGTTTGCGCGTTTGCATCCAAATTTGGGCGTGGGGATAGCCAATACATGGTCGCAACATAGCAGGATTGCCAATTTGAAGGAAGAAACTTTTAAAGAGAGCGAGCAGGAATGGCTGGTGCAGTTTTGCAACGAGACGCTGAAAAGCGAACATTACGATTATATGATTTTCGGGCACCGGCATTTACCGCTTGATTTACCTGTTGGCCAATCCAGCCGCTATATTAACCTGGGCGAGTGGATTAACTACACCCAATCGTACGCTGTTTTTGATGGCGAAAGCCTTACCCTAAATTACCAGCCAATCCCGCGTTAAAATATGACCGGCTGCTAACCTTGCGTTGCAACATCTTGTTGTTTATTTGCTTACCTTTGTACACTTTTTACTGGCCGAAACGGAACAGACTCGCGTAAAATAAACCCGATAGCAGCGGAAAGCCCGCAAACGCAGCATAGCGCAGTGCGGACTTGCAGCGGATAGCGGGACCGGGGCAACCGATGGAAGCAGGAAATTGATTTTCAGAAGATAATATCATGTTAGATAAATTAGAACTCATACACCAACGCTGGAAAGATGTTGAAGGCGAACTAAGCAGCCCTGATGCCATGGCTGATATGAAGCGCTTTGCCAATTTAAACCGCGAGTATAAGGAGTTGGGTAAAATTGTTGATGAGTATATCATCTACCGCAATATCATGTCCAACATCGACGCCAATAAGGAAATCCTGGCGACCGAGAAAGATCAGGAGTTTCGCGAGATGGCGCAGATGGAGCTGGATGAGTTGCTGGTGAAACGCGATGAGATGGAAGAGGAGATCCGTTTGATGCTGATCCCTAAAGATCCGGAAGATAGCAAGAACGCCATTGTGGAAATTCGTGGTGGTACGGGTGGTGATGAAGCTGCCCTTTTTGCCGGCGACCTTTACCGCATGTACATGCGCTATTGCGAAAAACGCGGCTGGCGTACCGAGCTGGTTGACTATACCGAGGGTACCAGCGGTGGCTATAAAGAGATTGTGTTTAACGTTAACGCCGAGGATGCTTACGGTACCATGAAGTACGAATCGGGCGTGCACCGCGTACAGCGGGTGCCGGATACGGAAACTGCCGGCCGGGTACATACATCGGCAGCTACGGTGGTAGTACTGCCAGAGGTTGATGAGTTTGATATTGATTTGCAGGTGAGCGATATCCGTAAAGATCTGTTCTGCGCTTCGGGTCCGGGCGGTCAGTCGGTGAATACGACGTATTCTGCCGTGCGTTTAACGCACATTCCAACGGGTATAGTGGCCCAGTGCCAGGATCAGAAATCGCAGTTGAAGAACTACGATAAGGCGTTACAGGTATTACGTTCGCGCGTGTACGAGATGGAGCTGCAAAAGCACCTCGAAGAGGTTTCTAAAAAACGTAAAACCATGGTATCAACCGGCGACAGATCGGCCAAGGTGCGTACTTACAACTACCCTCAGGGCCGCGTTACCGAACACCGCATTGGCTTAACCATTTACAACCTGCCCAACGTAATGAACGGCGATTTGCAGGAGATTATGGAACAATTACAGTTTGCAGAGAACGCAGAAAGACTGAAAGAAGGAACCGCGGCTTAATCAGTTGTGATTTTTAATATAAATAAAAAGCGCTCAGGAGATTATCCGGGGCGCTTTTTTTTGCGTTAACAATTTGTATTAGTGTAATAGCTTGTGGATAAAGCTGCGCACATGGTCCCAACCTTCTAAAAGGATGGCCAGCAGGCCTACAATCACCGTAAATTGCTCGAACGCGTTCATAATATTAAATATACGCTGATTTTGAGGGAATAGTATGTTTTTTGAAGGGAATATTTTGGTGATGCTGGTTAGGTTTTATATGAGCATGTTGTCATTGCGAGGTGCGAAGCAATCGCGAACTTGAAGGGCGGCTCTGCCTATCCGAGATTGCTTCGTACCTCGCAATGACAATGCGACTTTGCAAATCGGGGATAGCCACGCTATCGCTCGCTATGACGAGGTACTAAAGCGTAAAAAGTCGCGCTTCCCCTCTTGAGAGGGGTCAAGGGTGTGTCCTTTCTATGACTTGCTTCTGTTCCCGCAGGGTCCTCTATCGAGAGACCCTGCGGAGACAAATAACAAAAAAGGCCGCCATTATATAGCAGCCCTTTCAATATCAGGTATCGATAAAATCTTAGTCGTTCTCGTTAACTACGCCCATGGCGCCAAATTTTTCAATCCTGTCGTTAACCAGTTTATCGGTAGCAATTTCTTTAAGCACTTTCAAATCTTTAATTAATTGCTTTTTCAGGGTCGATGCCATGGCAACCGGATCCTGATGGGCGCCGCCAAGTGGTTCTTTAATCACACCGTCAATTAATTTGTTCTTCAACATCTCGGTCGATGTTAGCTTCAAAGCTTCGGCAGCCCGCTCTTTGTAATCCCAGGTTTTCCAAAGGATGGTTGAGCAGTTTTCAGGAGAGATGACCGAATACCACGAGTGCTCCAGCATCATTACTTTATCGCCAATACCAATACCCAATGCACCGCCCGATGCACCTTCACCAATCACCACGCAAATAACAGGCACTTTAAGTACCGCCATTTCTAACAGGTTACGAGCAATCGCTTCACCCTGTCCGCGTTCTTCAGCTTCTAAACCGGGGAATGCGCCGGGTGTATCAATCAGGGTAACTACCGGTTTGTTAAATTTTTCAGCCAGTTTCATCAGGCGCAAAGCCTTACGGTAACCTTCAGGATTAGCCATACCGAAATTGCGGTACTGGCGCTCTTTAGTATTACGGCCTTTTTGGTGACCGATAAACATTACGGTTTGTCCGTTTAACGAGCCAAAACCACCTACAATAGCTTTATCATCGCCTACGGTACGGTCGCCGTGCATTTCAATAAAGTCATCACACATCAGCTCCAGATACTGTAAAGTATAAGGGCGTTCAGGGTGGCGGGAGATCTGCACTTTTTGCCAGCCGTTAAGATTGCTGTAAACTTCCTTTTTGGCGGCTTCAAATTTATCCTGCATTTCGGCCAGCGTGGCCGACATATCTACCTGGGTTTTATCTTCAGCTTGCCTAACCTTTTCAATCTGCGATTGCAGGTCGGCCAGCGGCTTTTCAAAATCAAACGTAATTTTCATTAGATCAATTTAATTACTGTTCAGTCTTCGACTGCCGGTTCTTTGCTAAACCAGGCTTTTTATCGGACTAAACGGGGCGCTAAAATACAAAAATCATACGGCATATTAACAAATTAAGCTACGGCAATGTCTCAAACTTCTTTATTTGCCGTTCGGTAAGCAGGTTGCGGGTTTTATAACAGGCCTGTAAAACGGCGGTACGGTACTCGCCTTCGTATAAGCCATAGCGGTTACCGTAAAATATTACGGTGCCTTCGTCAATCTTTTTAGTGCGGAATAAGCTGTCCAGCATTTTCTCGTTCCGGATAACAGACTGGCCGATCTCCTTCTTTTTCATCTGCAAAAACTTAACCACCGCAGTAATCGCCGTCACCTGCGATGGACTCAGATCCAGCTCTTTTTTATATTGAACCACCTTATCGGGCAGGGGGTAATGGTTCAACTCGGCTATGTATGACCGGCGGGTAAGATCAGTTCCGTTCAGATAGGCATTATACTCCTCCGTTTTTAAAGATCGTACGGGCGATTGTTCATTACTGACAGCATTTTCGGTTTGAGCCATAGTAACGGATGCAGCGGTAGATAGCAGTAAAGATAATAGTAACGTTTGGGTCATTTTGATAATGTAAGTTTCAGCAAAATCTATATCTAAATAACCGAAAAACGGCGGAGATGTTTAATGGAAAACATCCAAAAAGGGAAAAATGAAGTAGAAAAGCTTAGTCGAGCCAGGCGGTTGCTGCACCAATCAGTATAGCATCGCTATCTAATTGCGATACCGATACCGGAATTTCGATATCCAGCTTGGCCAGCTGCGTTTTAAACGCCGGCAAAAAGTAGTCAGCAGCTTTAATGGCGATATCGCCGCTGAGTACGATGATCTCCGGGTTCTCTGCCCTTACAAAGTTGGCCGTAAAAGTAGCCAGGTTATGGGCAAACTCTTTAAAGATGTTTTTTACCGTGTTCGATTTTTTATAGAAGGTAGCCAGCTCCTTCACGTCCAGCACATTCATGCGCGATAGTTCGTAGTAACGTTTCAAAAACCAGCGTTCGGATAGGTAATCTTCGGCAATGCTATCTAAAAACGGCGATTGCCATAGTTCGGCATCTTCGGCAATGCCGTGGGATAATTTAGCCGTGCCTAAACCGGTGCCTAAAGTTAGGCCGATCACGCTTTGATGCCCTTCGGCTACGCCGACAAAAACTTCGCCCTTTAAAAAGCAGGCAGCATCATTAAGCATGCGGATATTGGCTGCCGGGATATTCAACTTGGCGGCAAGCATTTCTTTTACGTTCAAGCCGTAAAGCGCCTCGTGCTTTTTATTGTTTTTGATGTAGGCGATACCCTGCTCATAATCAAACGGGCCCGGCATGGCAATGCCAATGCGGTTAATCTCCATTTGGTTCGATGTAAGCGCATGCTGGATAACGGCACTGCAGGCATCGATGATCTCATCTGCCGTCCCCCACGAGTTAATGGGTTGCCGCTGGTACGATGACCGCAGCACCACACCAGTGCGTAGGTTTACAATCAGCGTGGTTATATGATAACCGCTGATATAAACGCCGAGTACATTGCTATGGGTTTGAGATGAAGTCATGTTGATATATCGCGCTCAAATTTAGTAATTGATTTTATAAATCGGGAAAGCAGCGTCGTGCTTATATGAAAGATAAACGATGCATTTATGTTTTTAGCATTATGCAAATAAATCGCCGGCCAAATATTTCATGCCCGAATCGCAAGCCACGGTCACCACGTTATGCCCCGGACCTAATTCTTTAGCCAGTTGCAGGGCGGCTACCACGTTCAATCCCGATGAGGTGCCGGCAAAAATGCCTTCACGCTCAGCCAATAAACGGGCCATGGCGCGGGCTTCGGTTTCATCAATGGCACGGGCTTCGTCGTAAACACCGGGCGTTAAATGCGCCGGTATAAACCCCGGACTAATCCCTTCTACCCTGTGGCTGCCCTTTACACCCGTAGTGATGATGGGTGAAGAAACCGGTTCTAAAACAACAATCCTGGTTTCCGGATCGGCAGCGCGTAATGATTGGGATACACCCGAGATCATCCCCGCCGTACCCGATGCGCCGCAAAATACCGCGATTTTCTTGGGCAGCTGCGCTACAATTTCGCGACCGATATTCCGGTACCCGATAATGGCGTCGGTATTTTCAAACTGGCGGGTAGGGAAAGTGCCGGGTTGCTGGCAAATTTCAGCTGCTTTCTCCCGCATCCGCGGAAGCAGGTCGGGTGTGATCATGCCGTTATCGCTGGCTACTACAACCAGTTCAGCCCCGAAAGCACGGATAGATTGCAATTTCTCCTTTGCAAAGGCATCTGATGATACCGCGATAAATTGATAGCCCTTCTGTGCACAAACCCAAGCCAGCGATGTGCCGGTACTGCCGCCCGTGAATTCAACCACCGTCATACCCGGTTTCAATTCGCCGCGCTTTTCGGCTTCGTCTATCATGGCAAAAGCCATGCGGTCTTTGTACGATCCGGTGGGGTTATAGTATTCCAGTTTTACAAATACGTTGGCGCTGCCCTCAGGCACAATTTTTTGCAATTGCACTAAAGGCGTGTTACCAATGGTAGACAAAATGTGGTAAGACGATACGGACATGGGTTGAACGATGTTGATACCCAAATATCAGTAAAAATTCAATTGGTTATTCAATTCCCTCGAAAACGGTTTCCAAATCGAGCATAAAACCTGAAAGTACCGGCGTTTGGATATAATCGCCAATGGTCAACACGCGCGACGGTTGATATTTACCCTCTTTATTTAAAGTGTATTTTAAAAAGGTTTTGTCCTGAGGTGAGATTATCCAGTATTCTAATACGCCAGATTCTTCGTAAACATCGTATTTATTTTGAAGTTCTTTTTGGTTGTTACCTGGTGATAGAATCTCGATAACGATATCAGGAGGGCCGGTACAACCTCTTTTATCAATTTTCGTGGGATCGCATATTACGCAAATGTCCGGCTGTACAACAGTAATAATTTGTTTGTCGTTGTTTTCTGCACCTCTTTTAGGTAATCTAACATCAAACGGGGCAGGAAAAGCCTGACAAGTTTTGCCTTTAAGATGGCTGTATAATTCTCCTGATAAAATCCACGACAATCGCTGATGTTTTGATGCCGGTGCCGGTGTCATTTTAAAGATCTTTCCTTTAATCAGTTCAAGGCGCTCTTCAAAAGTCCACTGCAAATAATCTGCGTAGCTGTAGGTTTTTGTAAGATCAAGATCTGAGAATTGCATAACTGTTTTTTATATACAAATGCGCGTATATACAAATATGCAAATAAATCAATTCGGATGCGCAACGTTATCAATCATTTACACATGCGCAAACCTGCATATTTGCACATTCCCGTCATCAACTAAACTTATCCAACATCATTTTTTCAAGTGCAAACATTTCATCGCGCAGCTTGGCGGCTGTTAAAAAGTCCATATCCTTGGCGGCGGCCATCATATCTTTTTTGGTGTTGTCGATAGATTTTTGCAGATCTTTTTTGCTCATGTACTGAACGATCGGGTCGGCAGCTAAGGCGTTGATGACTGACTCTTCTTCCACGTAAGCTTTTTGTACCCCGCCAATAAAGTCCATTACCGATGTTTGTTCGATAATGGCCTCGCGCGATTTGCCTACCGTAAGCGGCGTTATACCATGCTCGGTATTATAAGCAATCTGGATATCGCGACGGCGGTTAGTTTCGTCAATCGTGATCCGCATCGAATCGGTGATCTTATCGGCATACATAATTACCCGTCCACGGTCATTTCTCGCCGCCCGACCGATGGTTTGGATCAGCGACCGCTCCGACCGCAGGAAACCTTCTTTATCCGCATCTAAAATAGCTACTAAGGAGACCTCTGGTAAGTCCAAGCCCTCGCGCAGTAAGTTGATACCAATCAACACATCAAACTCGCCCAGGCGCAGCCCACGCAGTATTTCTACCCGTTGCAGGGTCTTCACCTCCGAGTGGATGTAGCGGCATTTGATCCCTAAACGGTCCATGTACTTGGCCAGCTCTTCGGCCATACGTTTGGTTAGGGTGGTTACCAGGATCCGGTCGCCCATTTTTATGGTTTTATCTACTTCGTCCAGCAAATCATCAACCTGGTTAATTACCGGGCGTACATCAATCACCGGGTCAAGCAACCCTGTCGGGCGGATCACTTGCTCAACCACCACACCGCCCGATTTTTCCAGTTCAAAATCGCCGGGGGTAGCGCTTACATACAGCGTTTGGGGTGCCAGTCGCTCAAACTCCTGGAAATTAAGCGGACGGTTATCCAGCGCGGCCGGTAAGCGGAAGCCGTAATCAACTAAAGAGATTTTACGCGAACGGTCACCGCCGTACATAGCACGAATTTGCCCAACGGTTACGTGGCTTTCGTCAATCACCATCAGGTAATCTTCAGGGAAATAATCCAGCAGGCAGAAGGGCCTTGCACCCGGTTCGCGGCCATCAAAAAAGCGGGAGTAGTTTTCGATTCCCGAACAATAACCCAACTCGCGGATCATCTCCAGATCGTAATTGGTCCGCTCTTCCAAACGTTTGGCTTCCAGGAAACGGCCATCAGCAATGAATTGCTTTTTGCGCATTTCCAGTTCTTCCTGTATCGCCCAGATAGATTGGGTAAACCTATCGCGCGGAGCCACGTATAAGTTGGCGGGATAAACCACCATGTGCGTCATCTTCTCTACCGTTTTACCATTGGCTGGGTCGAAGGTGCTCAGTTCTTCAATATCATCACCAAAGAAGGAGATGCGGTAAGCATAATCTAAATAAGCCGGGAAAATCTCTACGTTATCACCTTTCACGCGGAACGTTCCGCGTTTAAAATCGGCCGTGGTGCGGGCGTATAAAATTTCGACTAACCGATGTAAAAAGGCATTACGGCTGATCCTTGTCCCCACCGCAAATTTGAATACCGAATTGGCAAAATCCTCGGGGTTACCCATACCGTAAATGCACGAAATCGACGACACCACAATCACATCCCGCCGGCCCGACATTAATGATGAGGTAGTGCGCAAACGCAGTTTTTCAATCTCCTGGTTAATCTGCAGATCCTTCTCGATATAGGTATTGCTGCTGGGGATAAAAGCCTCGGGCTGATAGTAATCGTAATACGATACAAAGTAGTTCACCGCGTTTTCGGGGAAAAACTGTTTCATCTCGCCGTAGAGCTGGGCGGCCAGTGTTTTATTGTGGCTTAATATCAGCGTGGGCTTTTGCGTTTGCTGTATTACGTTAGCCACCGTAAACGTTTTACCCGAGCCGGTTACCCCCAAAAGGGTTTGAAACGGATCGCCATTGTTAACGCCCTCTACCAATTGGCGGATGGCCTCGGGCTGATCGCCGGTGGGTTTGTATATAGATGTAAGCTTAAAATCCATGTGCTAACAAAGTTAGTGATTAGAGAATGGAGATTGGTTAATTGGCGATTAGTTTTTACACGCCCTCAACTAAACCGTTCTACGCAAAGTAACATAACGCTTGTGACAGCCTTATGTCAGCAGGAAAATGAAAAATATTAATAATTGATGGCTTGGCGGTGAGAGTAATAAATGCGATGGCTTTTGAACATGGAAATTACCAGAGGCTTTTACACGCCGTTCTTTTGTCTTGATACAAAAGAACCAAAAAATCAAGACAGCAAAATGCTTCCTTGGCCGCACGTGGCCTTTGCCCTGCAAATCGGGCAGAACCACAGGGCGGTACCTTCGTGCCCTGCTTCGCACCCACAAGCCCTGCGCTTCAGCCCGAAGCTAATGCCCTCTCCACCACACAAGCTACCATGTTCTGCCCGATTTCATCCGGAAGCGGTTTGCTGTCGCCGGAAAAGCAGAACTGAAAACGAAAATTATGAGTAGGGTAGTTGAACAACCTATTTTAACTAAACGAAACCTTTTGAAACTCAATAACGTAAAAATACATAAGTATTTAGTTAATTGGTTTTAGGGGCAGGTTTATCGGGAGCGATGGCCTGCCTTTTCTATTGCTTTTGGTACCGGCTCAGCTTATCGTAAAGCGTTTTCGGGTCAAACGGTTTTAATACGTAATCGTTCATTCCCACATCGCTGATCTGGTCTATCTGCGAATTCAGCATAGATGCGGTTAATGCGATGATCGGCAATTGCTGAAAATAGTTATCCGGGTTACTTCTGATTACTTCGGTAGCTTCCAGGCCGCCCATTTCGGGCATGTGGATGTCCATCAGTACTACATCGTAAGTTTGGCTGGCTTGGATCTTTTGTACGGCTTCCAGGCCGGTCTCGGCAAAATCGGCGGTGGCACCCCATTTTTTCAGCACTTTGCTTAGCAAAAGGCGGTTAATCTGATTATCGTCGGCCACTAAGGCGTGTAATTTAAGTACTTCTTCCACTTTGTTATTTTTATTCGGCGCTTGCTCAATTGCCTTTTTAAACGAAATAGTGAACCAAAATGTTGAGCCCCGGCCTACAACACTATCTACGTTTATGCGCGAATCGTGCAAGGTAACTAATGTTTTACTAATAGCCAGCCCTAAACCGGTGCCGCCGTATTTACGGGTGGTATCGCTTTCGGCCTGTTTCCATTGTTCAAATATGGTACTGATCTTATCGGCAGCAATGCCAATGCCGGTATCGCTAACGCCAAACCTAATACGCACTTTACTACCGGTTTGTTCTACAATCTTTAAATCGATGCTTACGCCGCCCTTGTCGGTAAACTTCACCGCATTGCTGGTCAGGTTCAGTAAAATTTGCACCAGCCGGGCGCTGTCGCCAATAACCATATCGGGGATAGCGGCATCAATATCGTGCTTAACGTAAATATGTTTCTCGTTAGCCTTAAACTGCATGGTAGCGGTTACTCCCTGCACCAAATCGCGCAGGTTTAGCGGCGCTTTTTCTAAAACAACGTTGCCGGTTTCTATTTTGGTAAAATCCAACACATCGTTTATCAGCAGCATCAGGTTCTCAGCCGAGAATTTCAGCACATCTAAATTAGCCTTCTGCGATGGCAGGATCTCATCTTTCAATAATAAATTAGAAATCCCGATAACCGCATTTAACGGTGTACGGATCTCGTGACTCATTACCGAAATAAACATTTCCTTAGCACGACCTAACTGCAAAGCCTCTTCCTTGGCGGAGATGAGCTCCAGTTCGGCTTTCTTTTTAGAGGTGATATCGATAATTACTTCGATATACTTTTCGACCTTTCCGTTGCCGCCGATGATGACCGAGTTGATGACCGAGATCCACAACGGTTGCCCATCTTTACGGTAAACCAGCAGGTCAACCTCAAACGATTGTTTTTTCTCTGAAAGCTCGCGCGATTTTTCGATAATGCTTACGTCGGTCAGCTCACCTTTAAGCACATCGCCCAGGTGATGCGCTTTTACATCATTCAGGGTATAGCCGGTAATGCTGGTAAAAGCATCATTTGCCCATTCTACCTGGCCGTTGGCATCGTTAATGACAACCCCACTAACGGTATTGCTGGCTACCAGGCTAAGCATGGTTAGTTGCTGCTCTACCGCTTTGCGCTCGGTAATATCTACCAGCACACCAATCTGCCGCTCTATCTCGCCATCTGCATTAAACAGGGGGTTGTTAGATAGATATACCCAAAACGGCGTACCGTCTTTTTTGTAGATGCGGATCTCTATCTCGTAAGGCTTCTTTTCACGCGTAAGCGCTACGGCCTTTTCAAATACGCTGATATCAGTTTCCTCGCCAATTAACATGGTGCCGAAGGCTTTGCCTTTCATATCATCCAGCGTGTAGCCTGTAATATGTTCAAAAGCCTCGTTCATCCAGGTAACCTTACCTTCTTTATCGCGCACCAAAAAGCCGCTTGGCGATTTACGGGCCGCGAACGAGAGGATATTCAGATCGTGTTCGGCATGCTTGCGGGCGGTAATATCGCTGATGATCTTGATGTACTTGCTTACATTGCCCTCATCATCAAAAACTACGTTATTGATAAACGACAGCCAAATTAACTGCCCGTCTTTAGTCTTCACCTGCAAATCAACCTCAAAGGCTTTTTCCCGGGTTAACAGATCTTCTATCTTATCCAGTGTTTTTGGGTCGTCGTAATCGCCCCGTAATACTTCTGATAATTCTTTATCCTTAACTTCTTTTAACTCAAAACCGGTAATTTTGGTAAAGGCCGGATTGATCCAAACGGTTCGGTTATCCTTATCCATAATGGCCACGCCATTATTTATTTTACTGGCCACTACCGATAGTTGCTCCAACTCGGCCGTCAGTTGTTTTTGGTAGGTGATATCCCGGCCGCTGGTGTACCATTTGCCGCCCTTAATGCTCACCGACCAGCAGATCCACCTGATATCGCCCTGGCGGCTGGCTATTTCTGATTCTATCTCGGTTGAGTGGTATTTGTCAGGGAAGTCGATGAGGTTTTGCAGTTTTTGCAAATCGATATGGCTGTTAAAAAAATGCCATACCGGCATGCCAATGGCTTCGTGCCTGTCGTAACCTAAAATAGGTTTAACGGCATCGTTTATCAGCTCAATTTTGGCATCGGCATCGATAATGCAATGGATATCCGGCGAATTATTGAACAGGTTAAAAAACTCCTCGCGCAGTTTTACCTCTTCTTCTAAATCCAATTTTTGTTTGCGGATGGTGAGGTGCGAAATTACCTCGCGGGCCAGTATTTGCAGGGCGTTGCGCTGCTCGGGAGTCAAACTATGCGGCACTTCGTCAATCACACAAAGCGATCCTAATTTGTAGCCGTTGCCGTCAATCAACGGAGCGCCTGCATAAAAACGGATCCCCGGGCCACCGGTAACTGAACTGTGAGAACTGAACCGATCGTCGGTTAAGGTATCGGGCACCTCCAGTACATGATCGCTCAGTATGGTGTAATTACAAAACGCGTCAGCACGCGATGATTCTTCAAAATCGCCCCCTATTTGCGATTTTATCCACTGCCGGTCCTGATCTATCAGCGTAATCAGGGCAGTAGGAGCCTGGCATATATAAGATGCCAGGCGTGTAATATCATCATACTCCTGCTCGGGCACGCTGTCTAAAATCTGGTAAGATCTTAGCGCCTGGAGCCTTTCATTTTCATCAGCCGGAATAGGGGTGTTAACTGACACTTGGATATTTTACTTATACAACGGAAACTTCTCTGTTAACGTGTGTACACTTTTACGTATTTTCTTCAGATTATGTTCATCCTCAGGTGCATTAATTACTGCATCTATCAAATCAACTATCTGCGCCATCTGTTTTTCTTTCATACCACGGGTTGTAACAGCTGCAGTACCAACACGGATACCCGAGGTTACAAACGGCGATTTATCATCGTAAGGCACCATGTTTTTATTCACGGTAATATCGGCCTGTACCAGCGCATTTTCTGCTGCTTTACCGGTGATATTTTTATTGCGCAGGTCAATTAAAATCAGGTGATTGTCGGTACCGCCCGATACGATATCGTAACCTTTTTCTACCAAAGCCGCAGCCATAGCTTCACCGTTCTTTTTAACCTGAACAATGTATTTCATGTAATCCTCGCTCAAAGCTTCGCCAAAAGCAATGGCCTTGGCGGCGATGATATGCTCTAACGGGCCACCTTGCGTACCAGGGAATACGGCCATATCTAATAAAGACGACATCATCCTTACCTCGCCTTTAGGAGTTTTTAAGCCGAACGGATTTTCGAAATCCTTACCCAGCATAATCATACCACCACGCGGGCCACGCAAAGTTTTGTGGGTAGTAGTAGTAACGATATGGCAATGCGGAAGCGGATCGGCCAGTAAGCCGCGTGCAATTAAACCGGCCGGGTGTGAGATATCGGCCAGCACCAAAGCGCCAATTTTATCGGCCACGGCGCGGATAAATTCATAATCCCAATCGCGCGAGTAAGCCGATGCACCGCAGATGATCATCTTTGGTTTTTCTTTCAGCGCTACTTTTTCCAGTTGCTCATAATCAATACGACCGGTTTCTTTTACCACGCCGTAAAAATGAGGCTCGTATAATTTACCCGAAAAGTTAACCGGCGAGCCATGGGTTAAGTGACCACCATGCGAAAGATCAAATCCTAATATTTTATCACCAGGCTGTAAACAGGCCAGCATTACCGCTGCGTTAGCTTGCGCACCAGAGTGCGGCTGCACGTTAACCCACTCGGCATTAAACAATTGTTTAGCACGCTCAATAGCAATGGTTTCTATCTCATCAACAATCTGGCAGCCGCCATAATAGCGTTTGCCGGGTAAGCCTTCGGCATATTTGTTAGTGGCTACAGAGCCTGCCGCTTCCATAACTTGCTTGCTCACAAAGTTTTCGGATGCTATCAGCTCCAGGCCTTCTTCTTGTCTGTTCTGTTCTTCGTCTAATAACTCAAATATTAATTTGTCTCTTTTCATAGTCTATTAAATTCGTAGGCTAAGGTAAGTTTTTTAGTGATTAGTTAATTAAAGATTAGTGAATTATGGATTGTTTTACCTGTTTAAGTAAGAGTGGGGGAAAGAATCAAGAGGTTAGAATCAGGAGTCAAGATGCATTGAGTTACAGGATATGGCTTACGTTGTACGGGTTTATACCATCGTATATATCTGGCATTTTTTGCGTTAGATTTTGTATTTTTGCTTAGTGAGTTATTAAAACTGAATTTATGGAAACGCTGATCATTGATATTCCTGAAAAAAAAAGCGCTTTAGTTAAACAACTGTTGAAAGAGCTGGGGGTGGGTATGCGTGTGGCAGAGGCAGATGAAAAGTCAACGATGATCAACCATAATGAGGATACTGAAAGCTTTTTAAAAGTTGTTGCTGAATCCCGTAAAAACAAACCAGAACTGCCTAAGGAAAAAAAAACGTCTGTTGATAAGATTCTCGCTCATTATGGCGAAAACCCGGACTTCCCATCCATTGAAGAAATTAGAGCTAAAGCCTGGCCTAAAAGATGGTAATATTAGATACCAATATACTCATCGAACTATATAAAGGCAATCCTTTAGCTAAAGAAGCGATCAAGGATTTTGCCAATGAGAACATTTTTGTTAGTGCAATCACTGCTGCCGAATTTATGGTTGGCGCCCGGGATAAGAATGATCTTCAAAAGATCCGGAAATATCTCGACGAATATATAACTCTACCTGTTGATATTGAGGTTACTGACGTATTTATAGAGCTTTTTCGAACTTTTGCATTAAGCCATCGACCAGGAATAGCAGATGCACTTATTGCAGCAACTGCCTTACGCTATGAAATACCATTATTAACTTACAACAAAAGGCATTTCCAATTTATTCCCGAAATCATACTATTATAGTTATAAAATTAATCACCTGTTAGTTTGGGATTATTAATCCCGACCAACAACATCTTGATTACTGATTCTATTCTCACGACTTCCTTACCGCTATCCAAAAATTATTAAAGCCCAGGCCTATCTGTATATCAATCAATTCCTGCTGCAGCATTTCCAGAACGGCTAAAAAGTTGTATACAAAGTGCACCTTGTTTTCGGAGTTGCCGGCAATGGCCTTAAAATCAAGGCGACTGTTTATACTCAGCAGATCTGCAATGGCTTTCTTTTGCTTCTCGATAGTATAGGGGTACTGCACTACGGTATGGGTAACGGGCTCCGTGCGGGTAAGGAAACGGTTATTCAGCTTATCGTAAGTCAGCATTAGCTTGTACAGCGATATGGTTGAAAGCTCCTCGCCGGGGACGGTTACTTTCTCTACCTGCTCTATATCATATTGAATATTACCGCGCTTTTCCTGCTTCAGGCGTTCCTCTTCAAAGGGGCGCAGTTCTTCGCACAGCTGTTTGAACTTTTTATACTCTACCAGCTTGCGGATCAGCTCTTCGCGTAAATCCACTTCGTTGCCCTCGGCATCAGCCTCGTAGCGGGGCAGCAGCATTTTAGCTTTTATGCGCATCAGGGTGGCGGCCACAAAAATAAATTCGCTGGCTACCTCCATGTTCAAACTGCTCATTTGGTGCAGATAATCCAGAAAATCGTTAGCGATATTGGTGATAGAGATCTCGTGGATATCCAGTTCGTCGCGTTCAATAAAAAACAGCAACAGATCAAAAGGGCCCTCAAACTGGGGTAATTTTATTTCAAAGCTATCCTGATTATCCATGCGGTTTCAAAAATAAGGTATTGAAATTAAAATGCTTATAAATATTGGGGCTTAACAATAATTAACTGTTGGCAAGCACTGTATTTTCAATATTATTCCCGTAATTTGTGAGTTATAAAAATCCTTTACAATATCAATGCAGGTACCCGCTGGCAAACTTTTACAACAAATTGATCAACCATCTGATTTAAAGAAGTTTAATGAGGACGATTTGGAGCAGATCAGCCAGGAATTACGCCAGTATATTATTGACGTGGTATCGGTTAACGGCGGACATTTTGCCGCCAGCCTGGGCGTTGTAGAACTAACAGTTGCCCTGCATTACGTATTGAACACTCCTTACGATCAGTTAGTGTGGGATGTGGGCCACCAGGCGTACGGCCATAAAATATTAACCGGTCGCCGCGATAACTTTCATACCAATCGCGTACATGGCGGTATCAGCGGTTTCCCAAAAAGATCTGAAAGCATATTTGATACCTTTGGCGTAGGCCACTCTTCTACATCAATTTCGGCGGCTTTGGGTATGGCGGTAGCATCGCAATACAAAGGCGAAACCGACCGGCAGCACGTAGCCGTAATTGGTGATGGATCTATGGGTGCGGGTATGGCTTTCGAGGCTTTGAATCACGCCGGTATCGAAAACTCGAACCTGCTGGTGATTTTGAATGATAACAAAATTTCTATCGACCCCAACGTTGGGGCGCTGAAAGAGTACCTTGCAGATATTACCACCTCTAAATCGTACAACCGTTTCAGGGATGATATAGCCTACGTGCTGAACAAACTTTCGGCCGTTGGCCCTGATGCTTTTAACATCGCCAAAAAGATTGAAAAAAGCATTAAAGGCACTTTGCTAAAACAAAGCAACTTTTTTGAGGCACTGAAGTTTCGCTATTTTGGCCCTATTGATGGCCATGATGTAAAGCACTTGGTGAAAGTGCTGAACGATCTGAAAGATATTCCTGGCCCTAAGCTGCTGCATTGCGTTACCGTAAAAGGTAAAGGCTATGCCCTGGCCGAAAAAGACCAGACCAAATGGCACGCCCCCGGTTTGTTTGATAAAATAACCGGCGAAATAAAAAAGACCGTTTACGAAAAACCCCAGCCGCCTAAGTTTCAGGATGTGTTTGGGCATACCATTATTGAACTTGCCGAACAAAATTCAAAAATAATGGGTATTACCCCGGCCATGCCGTCGGGTAGTTCGCTTAACCTGATGATGAAGGCCATGCCTAACCGGGCTTTTGATGTGGGTATTGCCGAGCAACACGCCGTTACCTTTTCGGCCGGCTTAGCTACGCAAGGCTTAACACCATTTTGTAATATCTATTCCAGCTTTATGCAACGGGCTTACGATCAGGTAATCCACGATGTGGCAATCCAAAAACTGAACGTAGTTTTTTGCCTTGATCGTGCAGGTTTAGTCGGTGCTGATGGTGGCACACACCATGGCGCTTACGATTTGGCCTTTATGCGTTGCATCCCCAACATGGTGGTATCATCGCCAATGAACGAGGAGGAATTGCGTAACCTGATGTATACCGCTCAGCTGGATGACGCCGGTCCGTTTGTAATCCGTTACCCACGCGGCAACGGTACTATGGTAGATTGGAAACGTCCGTTTAAAGCCATTCCGGTAGGCAAAGGCCGCAAAATTTGCGATGGCGAAGAACTGGCTATTTTAACCATCGGCGCCATTGGTAACGAAGCCGTAAAAGCCGTTGCCCAATTAAACACCGAAGGTATTTACCCCGCCCATTACGATCTCCGTTTTGTGAAGCCGCTTGATGAAGCCCTGCTGCACGAAGTATTTACCAAATATCAAAAAGTAATTACCGTGGAAGACGGCTGCCTTGAAGGCGGTATGGGCAGCGCTATACTGGAGTTTATGGCCGACAATAAATACAACGCCGAGGTTGTCCGTTTGGGCATCCCAGACCTGGTAGTTGAACACGGCGAGCAACCCGAACTTTGGACTGATTGCGGTTACGATGCAGCCGCTATTGCCAACCGTGTCCGTTTAATGGAAGTTAAACCGAATGCACACACTATCGCATCTTAGAAGAACTTATTCACTTAGAAATTCTATAAAACGATAAAGGCCCTTCAAATTGAAGGGCCTTTATCGTTTTATCATGAATCAGCGTAATCCAAAAATCACGCTAAAATCAGCAGACTATTTCTCTACGTACAATACCTCTTTAACCGCTTTAATTACACGGTCGGCATTTGGCAGGTACTCCTGGATTAAAGTTGGAGCGTAAGGCAATGGTACGTCGCCACCCATAATACGCAGGATAGGCGCATCAAGGTAATCGAAAGCATCTTTCTGTACTTTGAAAGCGATTTCGGTAGCGATTGAACCTAAAGGCCAGCTTTCTTCTACCAATACCAAACGATTAGTTTTCTTAACCGATTCGATGATGGTAGCGTAATCAATAGGGCGAACAGTACGCAAGTCAATTACTTCAGCATTGATACCTTCTTTTTCCAATTCGGCAGCGGCAGCGTTAACTACCTTCATTATTTTACCGAAACCAACTAAGGTAACATCAGTACCTTCTTTAGTTACTTTGGCTTTACCAATTTCAATGTAGTAGGTTTCTTCAGGCACTTCACCTTTATCGCCGTACATTAATTCCGACTCCATAAAGATAACCGGATCCGGATCAAGGATCGCCGATTTCATCAGGCCTTTAGCATCGTAAGGGTTTGATGGTACAATTACTTTTAAGCCCGGGCAGTTAGCATACCAGTTTTCGAAACACTGGCTGTGCTGAGAGCTTAACATCCCCGCGTTACCGGTTGGGCCGCGGAAAACAATTGGTACCGAAAACTGGCCACCGCTCATGCTCATCATTTTGGCAGCGCCGTTGATGATCTGATCGATAGCAACCAGCGAGAAGTTAAAGGTCATGAATTCGATGATCGGTTTTAAACCATTCATGGCCGAACCAATACCGATACCGGCAAAACCTAATTCAGATATAGGTGTGTCGATAACGCGTTTAGCGCCAAATTCATCCAACATACCCTGGCTTACTTTGTAGGCACCGTTATACTCGGCAACCTCTTCGCCCATCAGGTAAATATTTTCGTCGTTGCGCATTTCTTCGCTCATTGCTTCGCGAAGCGCTTCCCTGAATTGTATTTCTCTCATTATATATCTGAAATAAAGAATTTTTGCAGCGCAAATATAAGTATTGCGGGTGGATGTGCAAATATGTGCATGTGCGAATATGCAAATGTTAAGGATAAGCAACATCCGCATTAACAATGTTACAATTTACTGATATGCGAATGCGCAAATGATGCTGAACAAATGCGTTTAATCCAGATAATCGGGCGGGAAAAATTGCTGGCCGTATTTTTCGCCCAGGGCTTTTAATTTTTCCATATCATCGGGACCTAATACCGGTGGCGGCAGAAATACGCCTGGATCGACTGGTTTGCCAATTTCGGTAAAAAACTCGTCTAACCCGGCAGGAATTACCGTACACCACAGCCGCGCCAGCGCGTCTGATTTATTTTTGAATCCATGCACCAAACCACCGGTAGGGATATTAACGAACGATCCTTGTTTGGCCAGCTGCGTGCCCGCTTCGGTTTTAAATTCAACCTCACCATCCAAAACGTAAAACGATTCCTGGATATCCTTATGCGCATGCGGACCGGGCCCACCCAACGGCGGCACCAGCATCTCGATAATAGCATAAGCCCCGCCGGTTTGCGCTCCTGATATTACAATGCGATAGTTTCCGCCTGCTATCGATAAGGTTTTGCCCTCGTCCGGCGCTACTGCGGTGAAAGTTTTTGCTGCGTTTTCCATGGTGGATTAACGTTTAGGGGAAGGATTTGTGTTGGAAAAGGAAACTTTGGCAGGGGTGTCACGCTGAGCGCGGTCGAAGCGTGGTGGGCAGGCCTCTCCGCACCAGTCTTCGACGATGCTCAGACTGACAGCCCATCTTAAAACGCAATGTAAAAAGCCACGCTTCCCCTCTTGAGAGGGGTCAGGGGTGTGTCCTTCTCTGCATAAAGGACACACCCCTATCAAAGTTTCTGCTTATCGTTGTTTCGGTGCGTCCCCTCTCAAGAGGGGAAACTTCTGCATTGCATCTTCAATTATTAAATCCCAAATTTCTCCCTTAACATATCCCCATTGCTGCGGCTTGATGTGAGCTTGATCTCGCTGTGATTCATTAAAAAGATCAGCGCGCCGTTAAAACCTTTGCGAATTTCTTTGATATGATCTACGTTAATAATTGTTCCCCGGTGAATGCGGGTAAATTGCTCGGGCAGTTTATCTTCTAACGAGCTGATGGTAAAATCGGTGAGATGTTTTTTACCGTCGGCGGTGTGCAGGAACACGTATTTATCTTCGGCATCAATAAACAAAATATCGTTTAGCTTGATGAGCAGGATCCGGTCGCCTATTTTAACCGTGAGGGTTTTAATATCCTTTTTTACCATCAGCTGCTTCATCAGCGCTTCAAGCGGTAGCGGGGTTGCGGCCGTTTGCGTTTGCTGCAATTTTTTAATGGTCTTTTCCAGGCGTTCGGCTTCCACCGGTTTCAGCAGGTAATCAATCGAATCTTCTTCAAAAGCTTTAATGGCATACTGATCGTAAGCGGTGGTAAAAACTACCTTGGGCTGCTTATCCAGCTTGGCCAGCATTTCAAAACCGTTGAGTATCGGCATTTCAATATCCAGGAAGATCAGATCGGGTTTAAGGGCCTGGATCTGCTCCAGTCCATCGGCGCCGTTTACCGCTTCGCCGATGATTTCAAGCTCATCGTAAGGTTTTAAAAGGCGTTTCAGGCGTTGGCGGGCCAGTTGCTCGTCATCAATAATCAGGGTTGTCCAAACTTTGCTCATGGTTTTGCAGGGATGGTTATTTTAATATGCTTTTGCGGATGATTGCTGATCTGTACCCGGTAATCATCGCCATACAGCAGCGATAGTTTATCGTAAGTGCTTTGCAGGCCGTACCCCATGTTAATATCATCGGGGAAGGGCTGGCCGTTATCGGCAATGGTTATAAAAATGTTTGCGCCATCGGTATCGGCCATAATGTGCAACTGTCCATCGCTGGCTTTGTTATTCAGGCCATGTTTAAGGGCATTCTCTACTAACGGCTGAATTAAAAATCGGGGTATCGGCATACTTAAAACATCTGCAGCTATTTGCGATGTGAAATTGATCCGTTCGCCAAAGCGCACTTTTTCTATATCCAGGTAAGTGTTCACAATTTCCATCTCTTCCTTTACTACGGCCATATTCTCCTGCTGCGAGTTGATGCTGTAGCGGAAAAGTTTGGATAGTTTCAGCGTCATATCCTCGGCCTTGTCGGCATCCTCGTGAATGAGACTGGCAATAGAGTTAAGCGAATTATATAAAAAGTGCGGGTTGATTTTTGATTGCAGGGTTTGCAGTTCGGCCTGGGTTTTTAGCTGAACCAGCTTGGCCATTTCCAGCTCTTTCTCTTTAAACCGCGATTCCATCCGGCCCTTTTGGGCATGGTAAAAATAAATAATGGTGCCAACTACCAACACAATTACCCCGCTGAAGCGATAGTCGGCATAGTGCTGCAGAAAATGAAATTTGGTGTTAAATATAAGGCTTATCAAACCATAAGAAATTTCGATCCCGATAAGCGCACCAAGGGCGTTGCAGGTATAGTAAACCAACACCAGCTGCCATATTTTAATACTATCGCGAATGAGCAGGTACTCGAACAAAAACAAACTGTTAGCTATGCTGAGCGTAATTACCGCTGCAAACATGATATTGATCAGCATGCTGTCAACCTCCATTAGTTCGCCACTTGCGGCCGATTTAAAGGCAACAATTATTAACCCCACCAGCACACCAATTAGGCCATACCTAATATTGGTTTTCAGGTATGATCTGTTGTGGACTTTAAATACCGATTTACTCATGCACCAAAAATGGATATCCAACCGTGAATATCGTTATAAAAACAGACGAATGGTTTATTTGCGGGGATATATGGCGGGTTGCTGTTATAATTAAGAGATACAAAGTATTGTGCCTCTACGTCAAATTGCATGTTGGGTTGTAGAGGCGCGATACTTTGCGTCTTCTGTTGTTAGTCCGGATTTATAATCCCGGACTAAATTTTAAGAGGATTTGTAATCCTCGTACTCAAACCCCGGTTGCTGGCGCACGCCTGTGGCGTGTGTCTAAATTCCTTGCGCGTGTCGCGCATCTACACAATAATTGTTACGTCAACCAAACCTTTTACATCAGTATAATCGGTAGCACTCGAATATTTCCAATGGCAGGTTTCGGTAACAAATCCGGATGCGATAGGGTTATTATGAATATAATCGATCTTTTGCTGAGTCACAGCCATGGTCCAAAGCTCAATGGGCTTATTATTATGCTGCCAAAATTGATGATTGGTAACATTACTGGTTTTTCTTGCAGCATTGCCGAACATCCATAGCATCCATTCTTTTCGTGATTCCTGCGCGTTTTCTTCGATTGTTTTTACAATCTGTTTAGACGTATATTCTTTTATTCTGCCCAACAATATTTCCGGTTTATGTTCTGCCGATCGGAATATCAAATGTACATGGCTCGGCATAATGCACCAGCAAAATACTTCCAAACCTAAATTCTTAATGCTGTAGTTTAAACTGTCAACGAGGATATCGCAATAAACCGGCCGGGTAAAAACATCAATCCAATTAACAACGGCAAAACTTACAAAGTATAAGCCATCTTTATTATTGAATTTGTATTTCCTGCTCATGTTTAAGGTTGATGAGCTAAAGATATTAAAAGAAAATCAAACATTATCGCTGGCCTGTTGCTGGCGCACGCCTGTGGCGTGTGCCTAAATTCCTTGCGCGTGTCGCGCATTTAAAAACAGTCGTTATTATTACTTAAAGCTGCTACAGTTAAGTATCAGAATGCGCGGGGACGCGCAAGAAACTTAAGCACATGCGGCACGCGTGCGCCAGCAACAACAAATAATAATAATAATAACTGAGTTTACACTCCAAACTGCTGCAAAAAGTGCGGGATAATTTGATGGTATAAAATGATGGTTAACAAGATGCCTGATATGGCGCCGAAAAAGTGGGCATCGTGATTAATGGTATCGCGCGATTGTTTCGATGCGTACCAGCAATAAATTAGGTAAAGGATCCCGAACAACCACGATGGGATGGCGATGGGGATAAACATGAGGTACATGCCGGCCCGCGGATCGAACAGAATACAGCTGAAGATGATGGCACTGATAGCACCCGATGCGCCCAAACTATGATACCAACGATCATCCTTATGTTTAAGTACCGATGGTACATCGCTCAAAATCAGGCTGACCAGGTACAGCATCCCAAACTGCCAGTGACCCAGGTACTGCTCCAACCGGAAGGCGAAGAAGAAATAGGATACCATGTTGAAGATGAGGTGCATCCAATCGCGGTGAATAAAGCCGCTGGTGATTACAGTATAAACTTTTTCGCCGCGGAAAACACTGTAGGGGTGCAACAGCAGCTTGGCGTACAAGTTCTCGTTAGAGAAAGCAATAAAGCTCACCCCTAAAATCACTACAAAAATAAAACTGGCTACAGGCGCTGCTGTAAAATAAAGGTCCATCATTTGGCAAAATCAAATTTAATAGCAGTTTGCACACGGGCAACCGGGTAACGCTGATACGTTTTTTCGTAATAGGGCGAGTTTTGATAAACCCAGCTCAACTGCGCGCGACCACTGCCGGCCAGCTGCGGGTTTTTCGCTTTTTCTTCATCCAGTTTTTTACGCATCTCGGGGTTCTTTTTCAGGTAATCGGCGGCAATATCTTCAAAAACATAGTCCGAATAGCCTTCTTTAGCACCCAACACCGAATCGAAAAAGTTCCAGGCGAAGAACGAATCTACCCCCTGTGGTTCCAGCGTTTCCACTATATAACGGTTAAGCGATTGGTTTGTGTATACCACGTAGTCGCCTTCGTAAAATTTAACTTTCTGTTCAACCGGGTTCACCTTTACGTTGCTGTGCAGGTAGTGGCCCTCGTACGGGCGCATGCCGTTTTTAAAATCGCCAATGTAGTACATCTGTACCGCCAAAGTGGTATCGTGCGCTAGGCGGTGCATATCTACATTGTTCAGCTTATACAGATCGATAATTTTACCCCAGGCCTGTGGGATGATGTAAGCCTGCGGCTTGGTAACCTGCTGGGTAGCCTTATAATTATCGTAGTATTTGATAACGCGGGTCCAGGGTTTGGTATGGTCGTAGTACAGGCGGCTCATCCCGCTTACCTCGCTTGGTTTGTGCGCTGCGGTGTAACCTTTAAAGGTGATGGTATCGTAATGTTCGGTATCCAAATCCCAGTTCATATCAAACAGGGTTTGCTGTTTTACCTGCTCATCGGCCTTGTGTTTCAACTCGCCAATCAGCTGATGATCGCGCTGAACGATATCGATCAGGTGCGTCATAAAATCGTAAGTGCTGTACACCCGTTTATCAAACGGTTTTAGCATGTGGGTTTCGGTAATGTAGCTGATAATGTTATGCTGGGCGGTATAGCCGGTAGCAAAACGCGGGGTCTCCAAAAAACTCACAATCCCCGAGTCGGGTGTGCCCTTTTCGCTTTCCACGTAAGGGATCATCTCGTAAGTTTTCTTCATCCGTTTATACAACTCGGGCGAAAGCGTTTTGGCGGTATAATCGGCCAGGATAGGGTTTTGCTTATCCTTTTGGGTCTCGATCAGCGTCATCACGTAGGTATAATCGGCGCCATCGCTGGTGTGGTTATCCAAAAAAACTTCGGGGTTCCAGGTGTTCAGGATCTTCATAAAAGCCAAAGCGTTGCGACTGTCGGCCTTGATAAAATCGCGGTTCAGATCCAGGTTACGCGAGTTGCCACGGAAACCATAAGCCTCCGGACCGTTCTGACTGATGCGGGAAAGTCCACGGTTCATGCTGCCGTCGATATTATACAGGGCGATAAAACATAGCACCACATCGTTAGGCAGTTTGTTGTTTTTCAGCAGGTCGCGGGTTAGCATCATGGTTGCATCGATCCCTTCCGGCTCGCCGGGGTGGATACCGTTATTGATCAGGATTACCCTCTTGTTCTGTTTCTTGATCAGCGCCGGGTCAAACACCTTATTTTTCGACAGGACGATCAGCGTCAACGGCTTGCCCACGTCGGTGGTGCCGTAATTCATCAACCGCATTTGCTGCGTATACAATTTGCTCAGCTTTTGATAATAATCAATCACCTCGCGATAGGTAGCGGTGTAGTTCTTATCCTTGCTGGCCTCAAAAGGAGTTTGCTGGGCTTTCGCCGATAAGAAAGTGGACAGCAACAGCGCAGCGGCTAAAATCTTTTTCATATAGATATGGCAGGGGTAAAATTATTTTTATTCGGTATGATATTATGGTGTTATTAACGTCTCCGCAGCCGGAACGACTCGCCCTCACTTATCCCACCAAATGTAACAACATTTTAATTTATTCCCTCTGACGCAAGTGTGTCAGTAAAAATGGCACTATCAAAAATGCAGAAATTTTTCAAATCCCGATATTTCAGTGCTAAACGCTTAAAAAGTCTAATTTTTTGCGATTTTTTTGATCAATTTTTTTCGATGCCTTGTTACCTGAAAGCGGGGACGATATTTACAAAAACGAGCCTGGCATAGTTAAAAACGCAGATTTACTGTAGCCTGGTCTATACTATTCTATTCTACTCCAAAAATTTCGTTTTGCAGCTTTTTTGGCAGGCTTTTCAAAATCAGGTGGTAGGAGTGGTCAATCATTTCGCGGAGCTGTTTTTGGGTCAGGTTGCCGTCCATATAAACGGTGTTCCAGTGGGTCTTGTTCATGTGGTATCCGGGGCGCACTTCGGGGTGACGCTCACGCAGTTCGACGGCCAGTTCAGGGTCGCATTTTACATTGAACCGGTTGGCCTCGCTCAGGCCTATCAGCAAAAAAATCTTGCCGCCAACTTTAAAAACCAAGGTATCTTCGCCAAAGGGCAAACCTTCGGTAACGCCTTGTTTTTCAATACAGTATTCGCGCAGAGTTTCTATATCCATGGCTAATTACTGCGTATCGGTTTGTTATATCGCACCAGGTTACCGAAGTTAAATTTCAGCCCTACTACAAGGCCGCCAAACATATCCTGGGCGTTATTTTTAAACTTGTCGGTGGGGTCATTATAGCCATCAAGCCCTTCAGAAAACGTAAGGAAATAAGAATAACCAACCGAAATACCCATCACGGGTAACTCCTCGTAGTTGTATACCTTAAACTCATACCCAAACCGTAACGGAATTAAAATGCTGTTAGAGTGATCTTTACCCGGAAACATATAGGAAGGATCGGTAATGGCGTAGCGTTGTACCGAGGTAATATTGTTAAACATCACCCCAATCCCAATACCCGAATAAAAGCCTTTCAATCGGTCCAAAATATAACTGTTTTGAAAGTCTACGAGTTCGCCCAGTTGTAAGTCGCCATGCAAATTAAAACATAAGTAGTTGTTAGTGAACGCTCTGTCGTAAGGGTCAATCCCCACACCGCCGCCTGAAAGTTTTCCGGTTTGGGCCTCTAAAGCAAAAGGCAGATAGGGGCTGTAGTTCCAATGCACAGCTGCACTGTAAGAATTTTGGATGTAATTTTTGCGTAGATCTGAGTAGGCCACCATGCGCCCGTAGGATGCGCCGATACCCCATTCGGGAAAGTCATACTGGGCTTGGGCCGCAAATGAGATCAGAAATATAATGAACGTTGTAAGCGTAAATCTTTTCAAAGTATTTTTGGTTTAATCCGGATAAAAATCCGCTATTTGTTTAAATATGGTCAAAAATAAAACAACATTTTCGATCTTTTAACATATCGCCATGAATTTAAACAATTTAACGTTTTCCGCAGCCGAACGGTTTTTACGATACGTACAGATAGATACCCAGTCAGATCCGGAATCGCCTACCTGCCCATCCACTGAAAAACAGAAAGATTTAGGCCGTTTACTGGTATCAGAACTGCTTGAAATTGGCCTTGCTGATGCCCATTTAGATGAGCACGGCTACGTATATGCCACAATACCAGGCAATACCGATAAGGATGTACCGGTAATTTGTTTCTGCTCGCACATGGATACAGCGCCCGATTGCAGCGGCACCGGTGTAAAGCCAATTGTGCATCAAAATTACCAGGGCCAGGATTTGGTATTACCGGATGACCCAACCCAGATTTTGAAGTTAAAAGAGCATCCCGATCTTAAAAACCAAATCGGGAATGATATCATCACCGCCAGCGGGACTACCCTGTTAGGCGCTGATAATAAGGCCGGTGTCGCCGAAATTATGGATGCCTGCTACCAGTTAATCAATCATCCTGAAATTAAGCATGGCAAGATTAGGATCCTGTTCACACCTGATGAAGAAATCGGCCGCGGAGTAGATAGGGTTGACATTGCTAAATTGGGCGCCTTTGCCGGCTATACCATGGATGGCGAAAGTGCCGGACATATTGAAAATGAAACCTTTAGCGCCGATGGCGGCAAGTTGATAATCAACGGTGTAAGCTCGCACCCCGGCTTTGCCAAAGGCAGTATGGAAAGTGCTATAAAAATTGCCGGGCAAATTGTAGCGGCTTTGCCTGACGACTTATCGCCGGAAGGCACTGAAAACAAACAGGGATTTGTACATCCGGTAAACATTAAAGGCCATGTAGAACAGGCTGAGATCGATTTCATCATTCGTGATTTTGAGGATGTTAAGCTGATCGATCACGCCAATACCATCCGCCGGGTAGCTGATGAGGTACTGAAAAACTTCCCGGGATCGAGCTACCAACTGACTACTAAGCCGCAATACCGCAACATGAAACAGGTGCTGGATAAACACCCGCAGATTACCGAATACGGCATAGAAGCCATCAAACGCGCTGGTATGGAACCGCATTTACGCAGCATCCGTGGCGGTACTGATGGTTCGCGCCTGTCATTTATGGGACTGCCCTGCCCTAATATCTTCGCCGGCGAGCATGCTTTTCACGGTCGGCAGGAATGGGTATCGGTACAGGATATGCAAAAAGCAGTGCAAACGATATTGCATTTGGCGATGGTGTGGGAGGAGCGCTCTTAGTCAGGCAGTTTGGGAGAACCTATTTTTTAAAATAGACAACTTTACGAATAGTAATATCGCCCGGCTCTTTTTTGCCGGCGCTAATATGAAAGTCTTGCTTTTTAAGCCAGTTACCTGCTTTATCGTAACCGGTATATTCATATTTTACGGTATCCGATAAATGGATCGGAGCGTCCGGATCGGTCGAGATGGTTTGTATAAGATCCCCATTTTTGTTGTAAGCATAAGTTCGATTCTGTGCCGAATTCAAAGCATAGGCTTCCTTAAAATTAGTTAGTTTTTGCCCGCTTGCATTATAAGTAAAATATTGATTATAAGGCCGTATATCAACTCCGTATTGGTCGGCATAAATCTTAATTACTTGGTTTGCTTTATTATATGTAAAAAAATACTTAGTTAATCTAAAGCGTGAATTGGGGTAGCCACCCTGATATAAGTAAAGGTATTGCACGTTTACCTGATCCAGCGCATTATAATAATTCACCGTTTTGGCTTCCATTATTTTACCGTGATACTGTTTAAAGGATATTAAGCGATTGCTTTTATCAAACTGAAAAGTAACATCAGAGCTTATCTTTTTGGCTGTATCATAAAACATTGCTTTAGTAAAATGCCCCTGCTTGTCGAACACCACAATATCCTGACGTTCAATCCCATCGGGATATTGATAGTAAACAGTAGTGGTCGCATGCGATATGTTACCTTTCAGCTCTTGCCTCATATCGGCTGGGAGATATTGACAGAAAGCGTTACCGGAAATAAAAACGGAAATTATAAAGACGATGGCTCTCATGATTGATTAGGTTGGTTTGAAGGTAGCTAAATATTATTAAATCCTCCCTATCGGACTTTCCGTCTTCCCGACTTTCGGACTCCCCCAAAAAACCTATCTTTGCCGCTATTATGAATATCCTGATCCTCGGTTCGGGCGGAAGGGAAAGCGCCTTCGCCTGGAAAATTGCCCAAAGCCCCAAATGCGATAAGCTTTTTATTGCTCCCGGTAATGCCGGCACATCGGCATTTGGCACCACGGTAAATATTAAGGCAACCGATTTTGCAGGCATTAAACAACTGGTTTTAGATGAGGCTATTGATTTGGTATTAGTCGGCCCTGAAGAACCGTTGGTAAAAGGCGTACACGACTATTTTTTAGCTGACGATTCAATTAAGCACGTCCCGGTGATTGGTCCGCAGGCCGAAGGGGCTCAGTTAGAAGGCAGTAAAGATTTCAGCAAGCAGTTTATGCAGCGCCATAATATCCCAACTGCTGCATCCGCTACCTTTACAAAAGATACTTTACAGGAGGGGATCGCTTACCTGGCAACAGCAGGCTTACCGGTAGTATTGAAAGCTGATGGTTTGGCCGCGGGTAAAGGCGTGTTGATTTGCACCACACTTGAAGAAGCTGAGTTTGAACTAAAAGAAATGCTGACCGAAGCCAAATTTGGCGATGCCAGCAGCAAGGTTGTGATCGAGCAGTTTTTAACAGGTATCGAACTTTCGGTATTTGTGATGACCGATGGTAACAGCTATAAAATATTACCAGAAGCTAAAGATTATAAGCGCATTGGCGAAGGCGATACCGGCCTCAATACAGGTGGTATGGGTTCGGTTTCCCCCGTTCCGTTTGCTGATGCGGAGTTTTTGAAAAAGGTGGAGGATAGGGTTGTCATCCCTACTGTAGAAGGCTTGAAAAGTGAGGGCATCCCATATAAAGGCTTCATCTTTATCGGTCTGATGAATACCGATGGCGACCCATATACCATTGAATATAACGCCCGTATGGGTGATCCGGAAACCGAAAGCGTAATGATGCGCATAGAAAGCGACTTTGTAGATTTATTGCAAGGTGTAGCTGAAGGTAACCTGCACGAGAAGACGCTGACCATATCCCCAAAAACAGCTGCAACCGTAGTCTGCGTAGCCGGCGGCTATCCCGGCGAATATATGAAAGGCCAGGCAATTACCGGTTTAGATAACATGCGCGGTTCGCAGGTTTTCCAGGCGGGTACAACACAACAGGGCGATGATGTGGTAACATCGGGTGGCCGTGTACTGATGGTAACCAGCTTACAGGATACCATGTTCGACGCGCTGCAACAAGCCACTGCCGATGCCAGCCGGATTTATTACGATGGCAAGGTGTTCAGGAAAGATATTGGCTTTGATTTGCTGTAGAGATTTCACCGATTAGGGATCGATTTCACTGATTTTACCTTAAGTGGGTGCATCAAAGGTGCGCCCGCAAGTGGGCTTTCTGTCTCATATCTCAAATCTTACGTCTCATATCTAAGCTAAAATCCTTACTTTTGCACCCTTTAATAACATACCCGATTTAGAAATGAGTATTGCCCTATCCGAACAGGAAATTTTTCGCCGCGAGTCGCTAAAACAACTGCGTGCCTTAGGTATCGACCCATATCCGGCTAACGAATATAAGGTGACTGCCTTTGCTAAGGATATCAACGATAATTTTCAGGCTAACCCCGAAGCGTTTAAAGAAGTGACTGTCGCCGGTCGTATTATGCTACGCCGTATTATGGGCAGCGCTGCGTTTTTTGAACTGCAGGACAGTACCGGCCGTGTACAGATCTATATTAAACGCGATGATATTTGCCCCGGCGAAGATAAAACGCTGTATAACACTGTATTTAAAAAACTGCTTGATATTGGCGATTATGTAGGCGTAAAAGGCTACGGCTTTATTACCCAAACCGGCGAAATTTCGGTGCATACGCAGGAGTTAACCATCCTTTCTAAATCTTTAAAACCGCTGCCGGTGGTTCGTCGCGATGATGAAGGTAACGTTTATGATGCCTTTACCGATCCGGAATTGCGTTACCGCCAGCGCTATGTGGATTTAACGGTTAACCCCGACTATAAACAAATTTTCATCAATCGGTCGAAGGTGATCAGCACCATGCGCACGTACTTTAACGATATGGGCTGGATGGAAGTAGAAACGCCAATCCTTCAATCCATTCACGGTGGTGCTGCGGCACGCCCGTTTATGACGCATCATAACACGCTGGATATGCCTTTATACCTGCGTATCGCTAACGAGCTGTATCTGAAAAGATTGATCGTTGCCGGGTTCGATGGCGTTTACGAGTTCGGTAAAATGTTCCGTAACGAGGGGATGGACCGCACCCACAACCCCGAGTATACCGCCATGGAAATCTACGTAGCCTATAAAGACTACGTGTGGATGATGGCCATGGTTGAAGAGTGCTTGGCTAAAGTGGCTATGGCAGTGCATGGTAAAACCCAGGTTCCTGTAGGTGATAAATTGATAGAATTTGGTGGGGAGTATGAAAAATTGTCGATGTATGATTCTATCCTGAAATATACCGGCATCGATGTATCTGCAATGGACGAGGCTGCCCTGCGCCAAACCTGTACTGGTTTAGGTATTGAAGTAGATGCTACTATGGGGAAGGGTAAGCTAATCGACGAGATTTTCGGCGCTAAGGTTGAAGCTAATCTGATCCAGCCCACTTACATCACCGATTACCCTATAGAGATGACTCCACTGGCTAAAAAGCACCGCAACAAAGAAGGGCTGGTTGAGCGTTTCGAGCTGTTTGTAAACGGTAAAGAAATTGCCAATGCTTACTCGGAATTGAATGACCCTATAGATCAGCGTGAGCGTTTTGAAGATCAATTACTCCTGGCCGGTCGTGGTGATGAGGAGGCTATGGCTACCGATGAGGATTTTTTACGTGCACTGGAATACGGTATGCCGCCAACATCAGGCTTAGGTGTGGGTATCGACCGTTTGGTGATGCTGATGACGAATCAAAGCACTATACAGGAAGTATTATTCTTCCCGCAAATGCGCCCCGAAAAGAAAGCCAAAGTTGCTACTGCCGACGACTTTATCAACATAGGCGTACCTGCCGAATGGGTACCCGTATTAAATAAAATGGGCTTCAACACTGTTGAGGAACTAAAAGCAGGCAACGCCAACAAAGTATTTAACGACCTTGGCGGGATGCGTAAAAAGTTAAAACTGGATATTACTATGCCGGCTAAAGAAGTGGTAATGGCGTGGTTTGAGTAAGGGATATCTGTGAAGACTTCGCGCATTATGTATATTAAAGAAAGTTTTGCGGGGGTATTTTTTGCAGAAGAAAATAGAGGTGAAGTAAAAATAAACGGCCCGCTTGAGAGAGCGGGCCGTTTTGTTAAAGATCAAAGCAATTCTTTTACAATGTAAACAAAGTGATCGGCCATTTCATTTATTGATTGATATTTATCAACGCGAACGTCTAAAATCGATTTTTTGTTAAAATACATGGTGTAATAGAATTCACGTAAATCTTGTTGAATTCGGATAATATTCTCACCATCGCTGTAAAGTAGGTGCCAGTCCGAATATTGATAAGGTGGCAGCGTATCCGAATTTTCCATTACATGGTAGCCTTCATCTAATAAAAAAGACATTTTTTTTAAGAATATTGCACCCACGCGCTCTGTCCTATTTATAGACTTAGGAACAACTCCCATCTCTTGGGCATAGTACAAATTTTTTTTATTTTCGATAAGATTTACATCGAACCATTTCGTATCATTACAGATTATATCCTGACTCTCCTTCACCAAGTTGGCGTAAGTAACTATAGCTCGCTCATAACCAGCAAGCCTCACAGAGAAATTTGCCAGATCAATAATATTTGTAGATTTTAAGAATCTCAAATCAATGACATTCAAAAAATTCAAATGGTCATTATAAACGGCGTGATTATTAATCATATTCATAACGAAAATAGAAATGTCTTGACGTTCAATAGCAATTGCTATTTCTACTTGTTTATGGAATTTACGGTATTTGATCACAAAATTTTTGCGAAAATCAATGAGTGACGGCGGTGCAAAACCTTCTTCAATAACGTATCCACAAGTTTCCAAAAATGCAAATTGCTGCTTTACGATCTGAATGCTTAAATTAAGTTGTGTCATCTTTTATAAACGATATTAGTTTCCAATTGATAGAAAGGGCTCCTTGTGCTACGTGCTTTGTCAATCCCAACATCAATTATTGTATAACCTTCTGATATTAAATTTTGAATCCATTGTGCATTCTCTTGATACATTAGTGTAGTTTTTAATTGAGCATCAGTTAAAATTGTTGTACCGTATTGTGCTTGCTTCGCCACCAAATCAGCAACAGCATTTGAACTTGGTTCAAACGGGGCGATAGTCGTTTTAAAGATCTTTTGAAAAGTCGCAATAGAAGGTTTTACTCTATCCATATTTTCTCCAATAACCGCAAGTTTTCCGGTAACACTGCCTGGTATTATCCTTAGCTCCTGTATACGGATATTTTTAAAATAGTTTACAATATTGGGATATTTCACAGCTAATTCGCTGGCTCTTATCACATATTTTGAACCAACTCTTAGTATTCCCGTTGTAGCGAACCTCAGTAATCCTTCGCCAAATATATCAAACGTTGCATTGACAGCAGCCGATCCATATTGATGGGTCATCATATCGTCAAGCGTGTTGTAACCAGGAACAATACCAAAAATCATTTTGTACGTCTCATGCAACTGTTTGATATAATCTCCCAATGCCGCTAATCTACTCATGTCGTTAGCGCGTTCTTGCGTTTCTTCGGGCGTTTCCGGCGGATTATCAATGCCAACCATTTTCCTTAAGTATGCTTTTAGTTTCGCCATCAATGGCGGATCTTCTTCATACGACCCTGAATCATAACTATCCAGCTGATTAGGATTTTGAGTTATCTCTGTAGTGTATTTGCTATACAAGAGATCTGCGATTTGATCTTTTTGAGCGTTTGTTAAATTGAAATTAACCTGGTAATCTGTTTCTAAATTATCAAGTATGTCAACTGTAATAGCCCTGACTTTTGCTTTTGCTAAAACACTTGAATTTGGGATAGGTGGCGTAGGCTGCGGTATGTTGGGGTTACATGGGCCATTGCCGCCCGGTACCTGTTGTGTTTTCAAATTAGTTGAGGCAACATTTTGCGAGCCGCCACAAGGATCGGTTGTTGGATATGGATTCCAGCCAGGGCCGGTGTATCCGTTGTAACCATCTAAGTAACTGCTATATAATCCATCAATGTAAAATTGGCCTGAATATCCTCCGCCGTCGCCGCCACCTGAACCACCACTGCCGCCACCGCCACCACCGCTTGGCAAGCCCCCACAGTCCGAAGCAAATATCCCTCCCATAAAACCACACCAGCCAATAATAACTTCCTCGTCGTACGATCCGGGAATATTTAGCAATTCGCCAATAGCTTTAAAAAAGCCTACAATTCCATCCCAAAGGTCTGACAAGAAGCTATTTACTTTAGTTTTACTGCTATTTAAAGTACTATTGGTTCCATAGCTAAAACTCCCCTTACTTTTCATATAACTCTTTGACAAGTTTTGATAAAGCACCGTGTCAGATCGCATGTCCCATTCGTAAAGCTTGCCTGTCCAAATATTATTTTCACCATTTTCGGTGTTTATATTATTGGGTAAAAAGTTAAGCAATACCGCCTTTATACTGTCCGCACTATTTTTGTCTTAAAAAAAATAAAGTGCCGGGGGGTGTTTAATGTCAAAGTTAGCTATGGGCGAGGCGTTGGCTAAGGTTGTTAAACTTTGCGTTTTTATTGCAGATACCTGTGAAGATGTATTGGTTACATTTACAATCGGGACTTTTACGATCGGGATGCCCCCAATAATTGCTTGTTCGGCCTTTGTCCAATCCGGTTTTAAATAATTACTGACTGGATTTTTTGCAAACCACGTTGCAATCGCGGCGTTAGATATAACTATCCCATTTTCAGGCAAGCCGGAGATTACCGGAATATCCCGGGTTGAAGAAGTGAATTTGTCATTTTTTCGGCAGCCGCCGAAAATAGTAATTGCAATCAGAAAGATTGCTAATGTTTTTTTCATGTAAATAAAGTTTAGAGTTAAGTTATTACTCCGTTTTACGGCATAGTTAAGGTTAATGTTATCGCCGGTAATCGTTTCTTCTTCCGCGTTTTCCACACCCTTTTACCTTTTCCACATTTTCATCTGAAAAAACACTTTTGGGATATATATATTTTTCCTACATTTGCGGGCTAATTGTAGCTCATTGAAAGCTTTAAGAACATACGCCATTCCATTTACCGGCCTTAAGCTGGGGAAGCACGAGTTTGACTATGTGATAACCGATGCTTTTTTTGATGAGTTTGAATACTCGCTGGTAAAAAAGGCGAACCTGACGTGTAAAGTTGAACTGGAGAAGCAGGAAACGATGCTGATTCTCGATTTTCACATCATGGGCGAAATTCAGCTGGCGTGTGATAGGTGTCTGGCCGATTACCCGCAGCAGGTTGACATTATGGAGCAGCAGATTGCTAAATTTAGCGACGAGCCGATTGATGAAGACGAAGAGGTATTGAACCTGACAAAGAATGATCACGAGATCAACATTGCAGGGCTGATATATGAATATATTAACGTTGCGGTGCCTTTTATAGCCACCTGCGGCAGCGAGGGAGATACCTCGTTTTGTGATAAGGATATGCTTGATAGGTTAAAAGAACTATCTGGCAGTGACGAACAAGCTACTGAGCAGCAGCAAATAGACCCGCGTTGGGATGCGCTCAAAAACATTAAATAATAAGAATAGTAATACCAAGAAATTATGCCACATCCAAAAAGGAAATTTTCGAAATCAAGGACCGCGAAGCGTCGTACACACTACAAAGCTGAGGCCCCAACTTTAACAACTTGCCAAACTACAGGTGCTGTGCACTTGCCACACCGCGCTTACACTGTTGATGGTAACGTATACTACAACGGTAAAGTACTTATTGAGAAAGCAGCCGTAGCCTAAGTTTAATTTTCATCTGTATGAAGATAGGCTTAGATATTATGGGCGGCGACTACGCTCCCAAGGCAACCGTTTTAGGGGCTATTGCAGCCTTTAAAGCACTGGCTGAAGAGCATAAGCTTGTCCTTATAGGAGATAAGTCTGCCGCGTTAAGTATTCTGCAGGAAAATAATTTTAGTGCCGATAATTTCGAGTTTGTTAACACAACCGAAGTAATTGGCATGGGCGAACATCCCACTAAGGCAATTGTTCAAAAACCGGATTCAAGCATCAGCGTTGGCTTCCAGCTTTTAAAAGAGGGGAAGATCGACGCTTTTTCGTCTGCGGGCAATACCGGCGCTATGCTGGTTGGCTCTATGTTTAGTGTAAAAACTATTCCCGGAGTTATGCGCCCTGCTATGACTACCATTGTACCCAAACTGAAAGGCGGTTTGGGTATTTTGTTGGATGTAGGCGCCAATGCCGATTGCAAGCCCGAAGTGCTGGTGCAGTTTGGCGTGTTAGGCAGCCTGCTGGCCGAGTCGGTATACAATATCGATAACGCTAAAGTAGCGCTGATGAATATTGGCGAAGAAGAAGAAAAAGGTAATATCCTAAGCCAGGCCACCTACCCGCTGATGAAGGCGACTGACAAGTTTAACTTTGTTGGGAATGTGGAAGGCCGTGATTTGTTTAGCGATGCTGCCGATGTTTTTGTTTGCGATGGCTTTACCGGGAATGTTATTTTAAAACTGGCCGAATCTTTCTACGTGGTTACCTTGAAAAAGGGACTGAAGGATGAGTTTTTCGACCGGTTTAATTATGAGCAATACGGCGGCAGCCCAATTTTAGGTGTAAACGCGCCGGTTGTGGTTGGCCACGGTATATCAAGCCCCGAGGCTATTAAAAATATGGTATTGCTTTGCCGCGATATGGTAGAGAGCAAACTGGTTGATAAAGTAAAACAAGCTTTTCAGTAAAACAGATATAGATGAGTAAAATCCATGCCGCTATCACTGCGGTGCACGGCTATGCCCCTGAGTACGTGCTTACCAATCAGGAACTGGAAAAAATGGTGGATACCAACGATGAGTGGATCACCAGCCGTACCGGTATCAAGGAGCGGCATATACTAAAAGGCGAGGGCCTTGCTACCTCGGATATGGCCGTACCGGCTGTAGAAACTCTTCTGAAAAAGCGCGGTATCAGCGCTGAAGAAATAGAACTGATTATTTTTTGTACTACCACCCCCGATATGCCTTTCCCGGCAACGGCAAACATTTTAGCCGATAAAATTGGCGCTAAAAATGCATGGGGTTACGATTTGCAAGCGGCTTGCTCAGGCTTTTTATTTGGCCTGGCTACCGGTGCATCGTTTATTGAGAGTGGTAAACATACTAAAGTACTGGTAGTGGGTGGCGATAAAATGTCGTCTATCATCAATTACGAAGATCGTGCTACCTGTATTATTTTTGGTGATGGTTGCGGCGCTGCGCTGCTTGAACCGAACTTTGAAGGCTATGGTGTACAGGATTCTATCCTGAAAAGTGATGGATCGGGCCGTAACTTTTTACATCAAAAAGCCGGCGGTTCGTTAAAACCTGCATCGCACGAGACTGTAGATGCTAAGGAGCATTATGCTTACCAGGAAGGTAAAACCGTATTTAAATTTGCGGTTACCAACATGGCCGATGTTGCTGCCGAAATAATGGAACGCAACAGCCTTACCGCTGATGATATTGCCTGGCTGGTACCACACCAGGCCAACAAGCGAATTATCGATGCTACTGCCGAACGCACAGGTGTATCTGCCGATAAAGTGGTTGTAAACATCGAACGTTACGGTAACACCACTAACGGCACATTGCCATTATGTTTGTGGGAGTGGGAAAGCAAGTTTAAAAAAGGTGATAATATTATATTAGCTGCTTTTGGCGGTGGGTTTACCTGGGGTTCGCTTTATTTAAAGTGGGCTTATTAAGATGAAGTGCAGATATGCAAATGCGATAATGTGTAAATGACCGGGAGCAATTGCTAATTCACTGTACATTTGCATATATTCACATCCGCATTTATAATCCGAACATTATCGGAGAACCATTGTTAAACTATAAGTTAAACGTTAAAATCCGGCAGGCTTGCTTTGCGGCTTGCTCAATATATATTAATACAATAATTAATTAAACATATGCATGTGTGCATTAAGCATATATGCAATTTAAACCTACCAATTTTTGCATTAAAATGGATATTAAGCAAATACAAGACCTTATACGTTTTGTTTCAAAATCAGGCGTAAACGAAGTTGCTATCGAGCAGGAAAACTTCAAAATCACTATTAAAACTAATCAGGCGCCTACTTATGTAACCGCCAGTGTACCAGTAGGCGCACCTGCCCCGGCAGCGGTCCCAACTATCAGCATTGCCGATGAGGCTGCTACACCGGCTGCTCCTGCTTTACCCGCAGCTGCCGATACTTCGAAATACATCACCATCAAATCGCCTATGATCGGTACATTCTACCGTTCGGCCAGTCCGGAGAAACCATTCTTCGCAAATGTTGGCGATGAGATCAGCTCTGGTTCTGTATTGTGCATTATCGAGGCGATGAAATTGTTCAACGAGATCGAATCTGAAGTATCAGGCCGTATTGTTAAAGTACTGGTAGAAAACGCTTCGCCGGTTGAGTACGATCAGCCATTATTTTTAGTAGAGCCTATTTAGTGAGTTGATTGAGTTAAGGGTTGATTAAGTGAGTAGTTCTAGACTGACTTTTCAATCTACTTAGGTCAACTTAAAATAATTTTAAAGTGTGGGGCCGATTAATTGACAGGGGGAACCCAATCAACTTAATCTAACCCAATCAACCCAATCAACTTTAAAAACATGTTTAAAAAAATACTAATAGCTAACCGTGGAGAGATTGCCCTGCGCATCATCCGTACCTGTAAGGAAATGGGTATTAAAACGGTTGCTGTATATTCAACTGCCGACCGCGATAGTCTGCACGTGCGTTTTGCCGATGAGGCTGTTTGTATCGGTCCGCCGGCAAGCCGCGATTCTTATTTGAATATCCCTAACATTATATCAGCCGCCGAGCTGACCAATGCCGACGCTATACACCCGGGTTACGGGTTCTTGTCTGAGAATGCTAAGTTCTCGGCCATCTGCGCGGAATACAATATTAAATTTATTGGCGCTACTGCCGACCAGATCAACTCCATGGGCGATAAGGCTTCGGCTAAAGAGACTATGAAGAAAGCCGGTGTGCCATGTATCCCGGGATCTGAAGGTTTGTTAGACAGCGTTAAACAGGGTATCGAGATCTCTAAAAAAATCGGTTACCCGGTTATACTTAAAGCTACTGCCGGTGGTGGTGGCCGTGGTATGCGTATTGTTTGGAAAGACGAAGAATTTGAAGCCGCCTGGGATTCGGCCCGTGCAGAATCAGGCGCAGCCTTCGGTAACGATGGCATGTATCTTGAGAAATACGTACAAGATCCACGCCACATCGAGATCCAGGTAGTTGGCGATCAGTACGGCAAAGTTTGCCATTTGAGCGAACGTGATTGCTCTATCCAGCGCCGTCACCAAAAACTGGTTGAAGAGGCTCCATCGCCATTCATGACCGAAAAACTACGTAAAAAAATGGGTGAAGCTGCTATTAAAGGCGCTAAAGCTGTTAAATACGAAGGTGCCGGTACCATTGAGTTTTTGGTTGATAAAGACCGCAACTTCTACTTTATGGAGATGAACACCCGGATCCAGGTAGAGCACCCGGTTACCGAAGAGGTAATTAACTTTGATTTAATTAAAGAACAAATTAAAGTTGCTGCCGGTATCCCTATCTCAGGTAAAAACTACGAGCCACAGATGCACGCTATAGAGTGCCGTATCAATGCCGAAGATCCGTTTAACGGATTCCGTCCGTCACCGGGTAAAATTACCAATTTTCATTCTCCGGGTGGCCATGGTGTTAGGGTTGATACCCATGTGTACAGCGGTTATGTTATCCCGCCAAACTACGATTCGATGATAGCCAAGCTAATCTGCGTGGCCCAAACTCGCGAAGAAGCGTTGAACACTATGTCGCGCGCGCTGAGCGAGTTTGTAATTGAAGGTGTGAAAACTACCATCCCTTTCCACCTGAAATTATTGCAGGATCCAAATTTCCGCGCCGGTAATTTTACCACTAAATTCATGGAAACATTTGAATTTGGCGGCAAATAAAAACCTTAGCAACAAATAAAAACGTAGATAGCTACCGTACCCCCTTAAGGTTTATACCAAATAAATGAACGACGCCGGAAAAAAAATAATTGACGCGATAAAAGAGAAGGGGACCACCCTCGAAGCTGAAATGTCGTTCTTCGATCACCTGGAAGCTTTGCGCTGGCACTTAATCCGTGCATCGGTAGCAATCCTTGTTTTTACCGGTTTTGCATTTGCCTATTACGATTGGATTTTCAAGAACATAATTATGGCACCCAGCAAAATGGATTTCTGGACATACAGAACCATGTGCGATCTTGGGAAAATGCTGCACCGCGATTTCTGTTTCAGCGAAATCCATATCCAGTTAATGAACACCGAAATGGCCGGTCAGTTTACGCTGCAAATCAATTCGGCTTTAATAATTGGGATAACGCTTGGCATACCTTATTTGCTTTGGGAAATATGGCGCTTTATTAAACCGGCGTTGCATGATAAAGAACGTAAAGCTGCCACAGGCTTTGTGTTTTACGCTACGTTTTTATTCTTCCTGGGCGTATTATTCGGGTATTATGTAATCACTCCAATGTCCATCCACTTTTTGGCTGGTTATGAGATTAGTCCGGATATTAAAAACCTGTTCGATATTGATTCTTACCTGTCATCGGTATCTACATTAACCCTTGCCACAGGGCTTGTTTTTGAACTCCCTATTCTGGTTTACATATTGGCCAACTTAGGTATCATGACACCTGCTTTAATGAAATCGACCCGCCGTTATGCTGTGGTAGTGATTTTAATTATTGCAGCCGTAGTAACACCAACGCCAGATATGCTGACAATGACGGTAGTAAGTATCCCGCTATTTGTTTTATACGAGGTAAGTATTGTTGTAGCCGGTTTAGTTGAAAAACGCAAACAAAAGAAAAGCGACGAGCTGATGAACAGCTAAGCGCTTAGATAAGATAAGTACAAAGGCGAACCAATCGGTTCGCCTTTTTTTGTTTTGGCTGGTCGCGATATGCCTGTATCATCTTTATGGGGTTAACACCTGTTGCCATTCCCACAAAATAGTTACTTTAGTCGTCGATAAATTCTGAATACATTTGAAATTGATGAAAACGGGACTAAAGATAGCCGTAGGTGCAGACCATGCCGGTTTTGAATATAAACAAGCCATTATCGAAAGCCTGACCGGTTACGAGGTAAAAGATTTCGGCACCTACTCGGCAGCATCTGTTGATTACCCTGATTTCGCGCACCCGGTAGCATCAGCCGTTGAAAATGGCGAGGCAGACTTAGGGATATTAGTTTGCGGCAGTGCAAACGGTGTGGCTATAACAGCCAATAAACATCAGGGTATCCGCGCCGGCCTGTGCTGGAATACTGAAGTAGCAGCGCTGGTACGTCAGCACAACAACGCCAATATCGTTTGCATTCCGGCGCGTTTTGTATCACCGGATGAAGCAAAGGATATTGTGGAAGTATTCCTGTCGACAGATTTTGAAGGCGGCAGACATGAAGCGAGAGTTGATAAGATAGGGTGTTAGCGCTCCCTTTTCTTTGTCATCTCGAACGATAGTGAGAGATCTTATACGTGCGATCGGTATCGTCTAATACAGGTCGTATAAGATTTTTTCACTGCGTTCAAGAGATAGTTCTCCCGCTGGTCGAAATGACAAGGCTTGATAAGTAAAAACTTAGAGAATTAAATAAACTATTCCGGATACGGTTCTACACTTTACCCGGGCTAAACTGATCAAAACAAACAAACAATGAAGAAAACCGCAATTTGGGTTGCAAGTATGGCTTTAGCAGCTACCGCTTGTGCCCAGCAAAAGCAAGACCCTAATGCTTTGAAGTATTCAAAGCTAATTACAGCCGAATTTGCTAAACAGCAATTAAGCATTATCGCTGCCGACGATATGGAAGGCCGCGAAACCGGACAACCGGGCGCCGAAAAAGCCGCTAAGTACATTGCCGGCGAGTACAAAAAATTAGGCTTATTACCTGCCAATAATGGCTCGTACTTTTTGGAGATCCCAATGGTGCAAACCACTTTTAAAGTTAATTCTTTCACCGTTAACGGCACTGCCTTAACAATGGGTAAAGATTTTTATGGTTCAGCATCAGCGCCAGCTACTACTGTTAAGGCTGATGATATCGTATTTGTAGGTTACGGTACCGAGGCAGAATTGACTGCCGATTTAAAAGGCAAAGTAGTTTTGGTAATGAACGAAAACCCACCGGGCGCAACCCCGGCAGCAGCACCTGCAGGTGGAGGTCGCGGCCGTATGATGAACCCACGCATGGCGGCTATTATGGCTAAAGGCCCTGCGCTGATTTTATCAGCCAGCCCTATGGTTGCGCAGATGGCACCACGTTTAGGTATTCCAAGAACCGGTATTGCTCTTAAAAAAGAAGGTGCAGCAGCAACTGGTGGCGGTCGTGCTAACCCTATGGCTGCTGTAGTTACCTTCAATATCACTACAGATGTTGCCGATCAGATTTTAAAATCAACCGGCAAAACTTATGCTGCGTTAAAAACAGCAATTGATGGTGGCGCACCACAATCGCAAACGGTAAAAGCCAGCGTTAGCACTTCTTTTGGTGCTGAGGTTAAAGATGTAATGTCGGCTGATATCGTAGCGATGATCCCGGGTAGCGATCCAAAGCTGAAAGATGAGGTTTTGGTATTCTCGGCTCACTATGATCATATCGGTTTAAACCCAATCCCCGGCGCTAAGGATAAAGTAAATAATGGCGCTGATGATGATGGTTCAGGCACTACCGGCATCTTGACTATTGCCCGCGCTTTTGCCCAGGCTAAAAAAGACGGTAAAGGCCCACGCCGTACCATTTTATTTTTAGGTAACGTTGGCGAAGAAAAAGGTTTATTAGGTTCTGAATACTACACCGAGCACCCGGTATTCCCATTGGCTAATACCATTACCGATTTAAATATCGACATGATTGGCCGCATCGGCGATGATTATAAAAACGATAAAGATTCGGCTAACTACGTGTTCCCTATCGGTTCGGCTATGTTAAGCAGCACGTTGCACCAGATCACGGAAGATGCTAACAACCTTTACACGCATTTGAAACTGGATTACCGTTATGATGACCTGAACGATAAAAACCGTTTCTACTACCGTTCAGATCACTACAACTTTGCTAAACACGGTATTCCAATCGTTTTCTGGTTTAACGGCACGCACGAAGATTACCACGGCCTTGGCGACGAAGTAAGCAAAATCAACTTCCCGTTGCTGGCTAAACGTGCACAGCACGCCTACTTTATGGGCTGGGAGTTAGCTAACCGCGATACCCGCCCCGCTGTTGATGCTAAAGACGCTCCAAAAAACTAATTAGCTTTTAACAATAAACAAGACGAGCCCCGAAATTCGGGGCTCGTCTTGTTTATAAGGTTGAGATCTGTGTATTTCAGTTATTATTTAGGTCCCTGCTGCGGCGGTGGGCCGCCACCCGGAGGTCTGCCATCAGGTGGTGGCGGAGGGTAGCCATCAGGAGGACCTTCTCCCGGCGGCGGTGGACCTAAGGGTTTACCATCGGGACCTAAACGCGGCCTTGGTCTGCCATTTGGTGGACCAATTGGTTCGCCAAACGGACCTATCTTCCGTCCTTTAGGACCAAACTGTTCATGCCTGTCTTTACCGGGATGACCACTTCCCGGTGGCGGACCTTGCATTCTTTCATCGCCTCTCATTCTATCATCCCGCGGACGCGGCTGTTGCCTTGCAATAGCGTGGATGACGTTACTGATCACGCTGTCAAATCGGGCTTGCTGTACGGGCGTTAAAATAGCCCTCAGCCTGCGGAAATGGAAGAAGGTAGCTGTATCCAGTTTTTCCTGGTTGGCCATAATGCGTTTCTCCAGTTGTTTAAATTGCTCGGGATTGGCATTTGGGTTTTTGATGTTATCGAAAAACGAATCGCGCTGCATGCGCTGCAACTCGCCAGTTCGGCGGGTTAGCTCGGCATGGGCGTTGCGCATTACTTCGTATTTTTTAATCTGATCCGGAGTCAGCTTCAGTTCACTGGTTAGATATTCAAAAGCAGGACCTTTTACCGATCCCGATGGCGGCGGTGGGCGATGATAAGCGCGCACCCACAAAAAGCCAATCAATACACAGTTGACCAGCATCAGCAAAATCACACTTACAGTCAGGGTTTTAAAACTTTTCATATGATTTTAATAACTGTACGCGTTTGTGGTTGGGAAATATTCTTCGCTCACGGCTTCAACACCGGATTTGGTTTTAATGGGTTTGGCAGTTTTGGGCTTAGCAACCTGCCATTTATTTATCACATAAAAACTCCCTGCGTTAATACCGATAAACAACAGCAGCACTGCCGAGAGCCGGAACATCAACCGTATGTGTGTAGCCGCTGCTTCCTGCCTTTGCTGTATTATTTTGTGCTTGATTTTTGCAAAAAGAAAAGGGTTAGCTTCGGCCGGTTGCAGATGATTCAGGCTGTTGAGCGCGGCATTACTTAGTTTTTCAATTTCTTCGGGTGTCTTCATAACGATTGATAATAAGCAGACAACATCTTTTTTAAATTTCCTTTAGCCCGCGATAGTAGCGACTCTACAGCCCCTTCGCTCAGCTGCATAATTTCGGCTATCTCGCGCTGGCCCTTATCTTCCATTTTTTGCAGGATGAAGGCTGTTTTTTGATTCTCCGGCAATTTGTTTATCGCCCTGAATAATATCACCGACTGCTCTTTGTTCTCAGCCAGTACGCCGGGATGTTCAAAATCGGGTGGTTCATAAAGCAATTCTTTATTCGCGCCAAACAGGCTCAAAATAAAACCGCCGCGTTTTTTACGATTGCGATAACGGATTAAATCCATAGCCTGCGTTATGGCAATCCGATAGATCCAGGTGCTCAGTTTGGCTTCGCCTTTAAACTTGCCAATGTTTTCGTACACCTTTATAAACACATCCTGGGTCACATCTTCGGCATCATCAGCATCCTGCAAAATTCCCAGCACGGTGTTGTAGATCCTATTTTTATAGGTATCCACCACCGTTTTAAACGCAGTTTCGTCGCGTTTAAGCAGTCCGTTAATTAGGGCTTCTTCCGTCAATTGCGGTTATTATGCTAATTAGATGTGATTGGGGAAATATTCCTTCGCAAGGGAAGGTAAAAAAATGACCGCTGATTTTTAGATGATTTTTTTTGATTACGCTGATTACCTCTAAAAGCTGCTAAAAGAGGTTGCCGCCTTAAACCTTGACTTATATTTACAGTCTGATTACCAACCTTATGAGAATCACACTTTTAATTTCCTGCCTGCTGATTTGCTCGACGATAGTTTGCGGGCAAAATTTCGCCGACCGTTTAAGTCATCAGATAGATAGCCTGGTAACATCCAAATATAAGGAAGTAGCGCCTGGCTGCGTGATATTGGTGGCGAGTAAAGATCAAATCATCTATCGCAAAGCTTTCGGACTGGCAGATACCAAAACTAAAAAGCCAATGCAGCCTGATATGATCTTCCGGCTGGGTTCCATGACCAAGCAGTATACCGCCATAGCCATTTTGCAACTGGTGGAGCAGGGGAAGGTTAAACTGAGCGACAGTATACAGGTTTACGTAAAAGATTTCCCGCATAAGCCATATCCTGTCACCATAGAAAATGTGCTCAATCAAACATCGGGCATCATCAATTTTATGGAGATGACCAATGTGGACCCCAAAAAGGAGCTTGATAATTATACCCCCGCCCAGGGGGTAGATTACTTTAAAGACGAACCTTTAAAGTTTAAACCAGGCAGTCAGTTCGAATATAGTAACTCCAACTTCTTTTTGTTAGGATATATTATTGAGCTGGTGAGCGGCCAAACTTATGGCGATTATGTGGAGCAGCATATTATTAAACAGGCAGGTTTAAAACATACTTACTATTTAAACTCGGGCAAAGCGATCCCAAATATGGCTACCGGTTATTCGCGTTTTGATAAAAAGCATTGGGAAGATGCCGAGCTGCAAAACGTTACCATGATGTATGCTACCGGCGGCCTTGCAGCCAATGTAGATGACGTTTGGCAATGGCACCAGGCCCTGGCTAAAGGCAAACTGATTAACCTGCCTCTGCTTGATAAAGCATACACAGCATATCAACCAGAAACAGGCCCGGCGCAATATGGCTATGGCTGGTTTATCAAGGAACTGGACGTACTAAAAACGGTTGAACACAGCGGGTCAACCGATGGCTATCAGACCAACGAGCTTTATATCCCCGAAAAAGATTTATTTGTGGCCGCCTTTTTTAACGGTTTTGAAACCGACATGGATTGGCAAATCATCACCAATGATGTTGCCCGTTTGGCAATGGGCTCGGGTTTAAGGCAAGAACTGAAATTAACCGACGACAGCCTGAAACGATACGTTGGCACCTATCAATACAATGCAGAACATCAGATGGTGGTGAGTCTTAAAAATCATCAGCTGTATGTAATGGCCACTAACCCTAAAGATCGTTTGCCGATACTTCCCCTATTCGCGCAAAGCCCATTGCGGTTTTACATTAAAGAAGCACCACTGCAATTTGAGTTTCAGTTAGATAATGATACGCATCAATTTAAACTGGTTACTTATAATACCGGCGGCAAAGATGCCGAGTGGAAAAAGTTAGCCCGTTAAGATACACTCTGTAATGTGTTATCTATCCTTTCCTTCAAAAAAATCTTTCACCGCTTTACCTCCACCGGCAATATTAGGCAATTTCATTTCAGAATACTTACGGGCGAAGATGATTCCCTCAGCACCGGCTTTCAGGGCTGTCATGGTTGAACGGTAAGCATCTTCGGGGGTGGTTTGTTTATTTTGAGCTGCATTGGGGATATCAATATCCAGTCCGGCGTAAATTTTGCATTTGCCCTGCACGCTGTCCAACGCGCGTTTGGTTTCTTTGGCTACGTAATCCTGCGGCATACCTTCTGCGCCTAAGGTTTTCAAATCCATGTCTTCGTAATTCATCAGGCGGTTATTTACCTTCAGATATTCTTCTTTAGACAGATCGCCGAAAACGGTTGAAGCATTAGAGTTGATATAACTTGCATACCGCGAGCCGCCAACGATATTGTAAATCACCGGCTTGATAAAATCGGCGTAAGCCAAACGTTCGTAAGGCATTTCGGCCTTGGTAAACGGGCTTAAACTATTGGAATGCCAGATATGAAACCCGGCCTGTATAGATGGTTTAGCTTCCTTAGCCGATTTATAAACGTTAGCATACGTGGCGTGATTACCGGCTGTCCACAATTTTTCGTAAGCTAAGATCTCCGGATAGTCGGTAATAATCCGCCAAAATTCGGCGAAATAACCATCAGTAGGTCGCTGACCTAAAGTAGATTTCCGGGTGAAATCTACCAGTTTATGGTAACCCTCCAAAGCCCGGTTCACATCAATCCCAGCCGCTTTGGCCGCCTTACGGTGATGCTCGCAGAAACAGGTAATCCTTGCCGATGGCCGCTCGCCTTTAAACGGCGCTATGGCGTTATTAAACGGTCCCTGCCGCTCGGAGCTCCACATCAATCCGTCTATGTCATAGCTTGAGCAGATATCCTTAGTCATGCCGCTAACGAAGTTGATATAATTGGGGTTTAAATCGCAGCAACTTTCTACATGCTGGCCGTAAATACCGGTCTCCTGCAGCTTAGCAATATTGGGGACATCTTTATGCCAGGTAAAACTATCCTGGTTAAAAACGTAGGTTTTCAATCCGCGTTTTTTAGCTTCGGGGATAACGGCGGCCAGCATATCCCAATCACCATGATCGGGGGCCTTGGTATCTTTTAAAATCGTATTCTTATAAAACTGCGGATGCGGCGTAGCGTAGTTGCCTCCACGCAGGTCCTGGTACTCCAACTTGCCATGATCGGGGAAAGGGTAGCCTTTTATTTGCCTTCCGGCGATACCGCCATCATACGTAAACGTGGCCAGGAACAGGGTATTGATCTGCCCGCTTTTTTGAATATTATCCAGCACCTGGTTAACGCCCTCGTCAATAAAAGATATCGCGCCCACCTGAATACCCACCAGCATTTTATCCTGAGGTTTAGCCGGCGCGGCATCAGCCCTTGTAGCAAATGCAGCCGGGATCATCGCTCCCGCCCCCAAAGCCAGGGTGCTTTGTACAAAATCGCGGCGGGTCATTTCAGGAGTTGTTTCTTTTTCCATGTTTGATTAATCTTTAGGATGCCTTTTATACCACTTTGTCATTGCGAGGTACGAAGCAATCGCGGATAAGCAGAGCCGCTCTTTACCTTCGCGATTGCTTCGTACCTCGCAATGACAAAGCTTTATATTAACTTTTTAGTGTAACTATCAATTCGCCACACAATCCTTTACTTCCCACATCTTGCCATCCGTTTTGCAGAAAAGATAAAGCACGTTATCAACCCCAAGCCCCATGCGTAAATCGGCCTTTTTGTTTTTAACCATCTCTACAAAGGTTGATTTAGTTCCTGCAAAATCAAGATCGAACTCTTTTATAGTAGCTTGTTTACCGAGTGCCAGTTCGGCATTCTCCACGTAAAACAAGCGGCCTTTTACAATATCGCCAAAAATATATTTGCCCTTTAGTGCGGCAATGCTGCCTGTATATACAAAGCCGCCGGATATGGAGTTCCCTTCATCATGATCGTACTGGGCAACGGGGTAGGTATATTTAGGATCATCGTTTGCAGGCAAATGGTACAGGCCTGTTTTCTTCCCGTTCAGGTTGAGCAGGAAAGTCCCCTCGCGCTCCGGCCAGCCGTAGTTTAAGCCGGGTTTACCGATGTTAATTTCCTCCACATTAGTATAACCGATATCGGCTATCAGCATTTTACCATCGGGCGCCCAGGTAATTTTGTTGGGATTACGGAAGCCGATAGCAAACAACTCGCCCAGCGTATTTGGGTCAGTATCGCTGGCCCAGCGGTTAATCGTAGGCAAGCCGTACTTGCCATTTTTACTGTTGCGACCGGCAGGATCTATTCGCAGCACCGCCCCCCTGATCTGCGTAGGGTCATCGCAAAGTTGGCGATACCCGGTTTCAGATGATCCGCCATCACCTATGCCCAGGTAAAGTAAGCCGTAATCGGGTGTGCCGGGTTTAGCCATTGGGTTAAATATCAACTGCTGCATGCCATGCATTAAGTTGGGCATATTCACGCGGAACAGTTCGCGGGGTTCGGCCTCGAAAGTGACCGCGGTGGGGTCTTTTATTTTCCATTCGGTCACAATCCATTGCACGGCAACCGGGATCGAATCCGCGAAAGCGAAATCGGCCGGGGCCGAACCTTTTTTCTCGGCATGGGTGGTGTACATTAGTCCGTTCTTATTAAAATCCGGATGGAAGGCGAAGGTCCCCCAACCCGTCCCCAGGCCGGGATCATTCATAAAGTTGGGCTTGTATTTGGTGATATCCATCACCACGTTAAACTGCTTGTTCTTGATCTCGTAAAGCTTCCCTCGCAAATCCAAAATAAAAAGGCGGTTAACGTTCCCCTGCTTCAATACAAAGGTTTGATTAATGCGGGTCAACGGATTTTTAGTTGACGTAGCCGGGGCGGTGGCAAACTCTTCCAGTTTTAAAGTGAGGCCGCCTTTGGCAATTTTGGTGGGTATCGGGTCGGTGATCTTTTCGCCCAGTTCGGCCATGTTTTGGGCTACTTCGGCAACAGGTTTTTGGATATTGATGAAAGACAACAGCGCATTAATATCTGCCGGGGTAAACGTATTATGCGCCGGCATAGGCACCTTATACTCGTCGAAAATCTTTTTTGCCCGCTTATCCCCGCTTTTTACCAAAGCCTGCGAGTTGACGATGAATTTACTGAGATAGGCATACGGCGCATCGGCAGTAACCCCGGCCAAACTCGGACCAATTCCCCGCTGACGGAAGTTATGGCACTCTGCACAATTTTTTTGAAACAACGCTTCGCCTTTGGCAATGATTGTCTTATTAGTCGAGTATGTTTTAATTGCCTTTTGAGCGTAGCTACCCACGCCTGTTAAACACAAAAAAGCAAACAGCAAACCGGTTTTAGGGAAAATCATTTAATTAAAATTAGCTTGTATTAATTGGCTGGCACCGAGGCCAATCGAATATAAATAAAGAATTGGAGTTTTGCGGATGGTATCAAATTAAATACAAATGGTTGTATATACCAGTTTGTATTATTTCGCTAAATTCGGTTCTGTTATCACCTATGAAGATCAAATATTTACTCACCATTATCTGCTTGTCTGCCTGCGCGGCTTTTGCCCAAACCAAAAACCAGGTAGGCTTAATCGATTTGGGCTATACGCTTAAAACCGATGTCACCACTCCGCAGGGCTTGAAAACAGCCTGGGATGATGTGCATACCATCGCCACTTTGCAGGGCATCGTTAACCGTACATCGCCTAACCTTTATATCTTTTTAGTGCAGAATGGCAAAGCCGATATCGACCGTTACTGGTGGAATAAATACCGGGCTAAAGGTGAGTGGCTGAGTAAAAAAGACACTGTTGTTTATCACGATGTGGTTGATGTGATCAAGGCTTATCGTTATGCTATTAAGGGCGCGGTGGTATACGACCCAAATGTGCCGGCCACCAGCAATGTGGCTTCGTCTATAGCGGGGATTGATGATTTGATTGCTGTCCGTTACGATACTGCGTCTACCAGTTTATATTCCCGCATCATTACCCACGGACCAAAAATACCTGTGCAGGTGAGTTTGCTTAATGCGGATGGATCGGCCATGTTTACCGGGAAGGGTGAGATCCCGAGTACCACTCGCGCATCGAGCGGGTCTGCTAAGAATGATGCTTACCTGTGGTTTTTGGAGAAGTATATGAAAACCGGCAAGTGCAACACCAAATACGGCGCATATTATCTCGATCAGCAATGGATGAAGGGGCCTAACCTGACTAACCGCAATCACCATACCCTTAGCAACCATGATTTTTTTGTGAGCCGTAAAGGTTTCTTTTTCGATTTGAGTCCATGGAGCGATGAGCCCGCAACTGATGATCCCGGACAGGCGCCGGGAACTGATTTGAATACGTTAAAAGAGTTGCTTCTGACCGCTTATAATCAAAACAAAGGCCAGCAATATGCCTACCTCGGCGGCTTCCCACCCTGGGCTTATAAATACACTAAACACGCCAAAGGCAAGCACGAAGATGTGGAGACCGAATGGCAATATGCCAAAATTATCAGCGCGTACAATGCCTTTAAAGATGCCGATGCTATTGGTTATGGCGCGCAGGCCAATGCTTCATTCTGGCAGCATTTTCCGCTGAAGAAAACTTACCCGCAAAAATGGGTAACGAAAGCCGATCTACAAAAGCGCGGCTACCTGACCAAAGACGGTAAGGTTGATTACAAAGGCCGCAACTTTATGATATTTTATGTGGGCGATTATGATGCGGCATCATGGGTGACACAAACTACGCCTACACTTTGGGATAGTCCGGACCGTAGCAAGGTGCCCATGATGTGGTGCATTAGTCCGGTACTAGCCGAACGTGTGCCGATGGCTTTAGATTATCGCCGCAAAACAGCATCGCCTAACGATTATTTCGCTGCTGCGGATAACGGGGCAGGCTACTTAATGCCCGGCATGCTGCAGGAACCAAGGCAGGTATCGGCCTTGCCCGACGGACTGGATGCCTGGGTGGCGCATAACAAACCCTACTACAAACAGTGGGATTTAACTATCACCGGCTTTATTATCGATGGCTCGGGACCTGGTCTTAATCAAAGGGGGCTGGATGCTTACGCAAGTTTTAGTCCGAATGGGATTGTGCCGCAGAAAACGCCGCTTACTTTGTTGCATGGCAATATGCCGGTTATCCGGTCGGATGCGGACGTAAATCAGGGAGATCCCGCAGAAGCGGCCAGAAACATTGTTGATAGGGTGAAGAATCGCAAAATCCCTTTCCATTGGTTCCGTAACATTTTAAAGAACCCCACCTGGTATGTTAAGGTGGTTGAGGAAGTTAAGAAACTGGATCCAAACATTGAACTGCTGGATGCCCCCACTTTTTTTGAACTCTATCGCACCTATTTAAAAGAAAACCCCGATGCAGCGCAAGGGAGAGTTAAATAACATCAATATGAAAAAGCTAATCGTCATCCAATCACTATTAACCCTTGCCGCCGCAGGTGCCTTAACATTTAGCGCCTATACTTTTAAAGATGAGGCGATCCAGATTGATGTAAGCAACCTGCTCAATACCCGCCCTATTACTACACTCACCAAAGGCAATTTTGTAACGTGGACAAATGGCGTCGATCGCGAAAACGGGTACCTGACCATGTCGGCAGCCATTCATAACGGGGATAAAGATCCTAAAGCATTGCCCGATGATCCGTTGATTCCCGCCGATGCACATCACCCGGCAATCCTGTTGCATTATGCCAATAACGATGGCAATAAATACCAGGCGCGCTACCCTGCCGATACTAATTCTTTCACGGTAAAAGTGCCTGCTAATAATTACAAAGGCTTGTACGTTTGCCTTACCAGCGCTTACGGCAATTCAAAAATCGCGGTCGATTTAATTTATAAAGACGGCACCGAACAAAAGAATTTCACCGTGCCCGATTGGTATAAAGATATCCCTGATACCGATCCTGATTTTAGCTATGTAGTGCACAATATGGCCAAATGGGGCAAAAACAAAATGACAGAAACCGATCATCATAATATCGATGCGCTGAACATTCATCCCGATGCTAAACGAACGCTTACCGCAGTGAAGGTTAAAAATCTTTCGAAAACCTACCTGGTATTTTGGGCATCAACCGGAGTAAAGTAACCGTAAGACTATACTACTCCCACGCCGTATTCCCGGCCCCAATCTGCCAATAATTGCATGGCATCGTTTAACGATCTGCCTTTCTCTGTAAGGGTATATTCAACGCGGGGCGGTACTTCGGCGTAAACTTTACGGGTGATGATGCCGTCTGCTTCCAGCTCCTTCAGGTGGCGCGATAATACTTTTAAAGCAATGCCGGGGATGGTTTTATGCAAGGCTCCAAAACGCCGCGGACCGGACATTAACAACCAGATGATGATGGGCTTCCATTTCCCACCGACAACGTGGATGGCGGCTGTAATTGGGCAGTCGCAGGCATCGTTATATATTTTTTCAATTATTGGTTTTTCTAACATCCTGATATTGAATAATGGTTACCTTTATGTCAATACTTGACTATTTGGCCATTACTTGACAAAAGTAAAGTATTGGCGTAATATTGACGAAAAAAACACATCAGCAGATATGAAAATTATAATTGTAGGCGCCACCGGCACCATTGGCAAGCACGTTGTAAAGGCTTTGCAGCACAACCATGAAATCATCAAAGTAGGTTCTAAAAGCGGAGATTTCCAGGTTGATATCTCATCTACCGAGTCTATCGAAAAGCTCTTCAAGCAAGTTGGCGCATTTGATGCGCTCATCAGCACTGCAGGCGATGCGCACTTCGGCCCTTTTGATCAGTTAACCGATAAAGATTTCCGTAAAGGGATTGACAGTAAAATGATGGGACAAATTAACCTGGTATTGATCGGTCAGCATTATATCAATCCTAAAGGTTCGTTTACGCTAACATCCGGCTCGCTGGCCGAAGACCCGATAGTTTACGCTGCCAGCGTAAGCTCGATCAATGCGGCTGTTAACGGTTTTGTAAAAGGCGCTGCGGTAGAGATTGCTGCCGGACTACGCATTAATGCCGTTGCACCTGGCGTGGTTGAAGAATCACCTGATTATTTCCCATACTTCCCCGGCGATATCCCCGCCAAAATGGACCGCGTTGCACAGGCCTATGTTAAAAGCGTATTAGGTGCACAAACCGGGCAAGTTTATAAGGTGGTAGGTTAAGCGTATACTTTTTAAATCGGAATATATTAAGGGGTATTATCCGTTAAAACCAATATGGAAACGGATAAGACCCTTTTTTCGTTAACCCTTTGCTGCGCTTTTAAATTCTCTAAGCAGCACTTGTTCCGGCTTTCATAAAGGCCAGTACATCTTCCTCTGTTCCAACAAACGCGCCGGGTTTGGCGGTCTTTAATCCGGCCATAGCCGCTGCAAAGTTACCGGCTTCGGGTATGGATATTCCCTTTTGGCGTTGGTACAGGTAGCCGGCCATGTAGGTATCACCGCAGCCGGTAGCATCAACAATTTCGGCAGGTGCATAAGCCGGGATATCGTAAAATACACCATCGTTATAAATTTGTGACCCCTGGCTGCCATTAGTAATCACCACTTCTTTTACGCCCCAAGCGGCCAGTAGCTTTGCGCCATCTGCTACCGTATCGCAGCCAGATAGCGTTTGCAGTTCGGCCACATCGGCTTTTACAATGCTTACATATTGCAGGGCCTCCTGCTTTTCGGGCCAGCTGGCGGGGTAAACTTTATGGTCTATTACCTGGCGCAGGTAACCTTGCACATCTAAACTCACCTGCCCTTTGGCTGCAAGCGTTTTAATTAATTCGGTTGTGATATCTCCCGCCAGCAGCGGGCCGAAGTGAAAGATCTGCGCGTCTACGCCATCAAACTGCGGGATGGTAAAAGCATCGGCGGTTTCCAACACGTTTTGTTTACGTTCGTCCTGGTTTTCGCCGTAAATGTTTTCAAAGAAAACGGTGTATTGGCTGGGCTGCACCATCACCTCAATTGCCATATCCCGCAGTTGCTTAACGTAATGCATTTCGGCAGGGGCAATGGCGGTGGCCAGTAAATAGTTAAGCGGCAGCTTGCTTAACGCGCAAGAGAAATAATAGGCCGTTCCGCCCGGCATATAAAGTTCGGTGCGGGGGGTAACTACCTTGTCGGATGTGATGTGGCCTATACAGCAGATATCGTACATTTTTTTCTTTTAGTCCATGGACCATGGACCATAGACCATGGGCTGAAGGAGCGGGCAAATTATAAAATATTAAAGCATAGAAGCAATTTGGCTTGTAAAAAGTTTGAGGCTTATTATTTAATGAGCTGTTACGCGGGCTTACTAAGGGGCGAAACTCTGCGATTTTAAGGCTTTTCTTTGTAAATTGTTATTTTAAAGGCTTTTAAATACCTTTATTGAATGAAAAAAAACCTATTCACCTTAATGGCTATTTTCAGTTGGATTGCACTCACAACTGTAGCCTTTGCCCAAAATGCGTCTAAAACATCCCGTCAGTTAATTGATGAAGGAATAAAATTGCACGACGATGAAAAATATGCTGAAGCTATAGATAAATACAAAGCTGCTTTGCAAATCGATCCTGATTACCAAACAGCCAATTACGAAATTGCAAATACGCTGTACAGCCAGGAAAAATATGATGATGCCATTGTTTACCTTAACAAAGTAATTAAGGCAAACAAAACAGAGGTGCCTGATGCTTATAATTTGCTGGGCAATATTTATGACGATAAAAAAGACGTCCCACGGGCTATAGAGCTATATAAAAAAGGGATTACTATAGATCCCGCTTATCAGCGACTACATTTCAATTTGGCCGTATGCTACTTCAGGCAGGATGATAAATATAATGAGGCTAAAGACGAAGTAGAAATAGCTTTAAGGCAAGAGCCGGAGCATAGTAGCTGTCACCTGCTGTATGCCAACATTGCCTATTTTCAGAAAAAACCAATGCCGGCCATATTAGGTTATGCCAGATTCCTTTTAAGAGGTCCTACATCAGAAAAAGCGGCGACCGCTTTAACACGCCTGAGGACCATGATGGCCGATGGAAAAACCCTGCCGAACACTTATGCGGTATTTGAAAGCACTTTAAGAGCCCAGATTGAAATTGCTACTGCCAGCTCCACAACAAGTGGTTATAATACTGTTTACCAGCATTATTTTGCCGATTACTTTCGCCAGTTAGCTCGTTCGCCTTTATTTGAAACTTTTGCGCGCTACATCAGTGTTCAGGATTTCAAGGATGAAAATCTGGCTTGGTTTAAAGCTAATCCAACCAAAGCTGATGAGTTGGATAAATGGGTAAACAACACTAAAAGGGAGTTTTAAAATAAACCTTTACAATACTTTACTGATGGCTTATTGCGAATGCAATAAGCCATTTTTAACAAAAAAAACGCCCCGTTTCCGGGGCGCCTTAACATATAAATAAACAAACCTTATAGTTTTGGCTCCAAACCGTATTTACCGGCAAACTTGCGGTAAAGTTGTTTGTGAAGGTTATCAAGGTTGATGTCGCGGCCCTGGATGTAGGCTTTCTGTACATCAAGTGAGATCATATCCAAAGCATCACCACCCGAGATAAACAGGTTGGCATCTTTGCCGGTTTCTAAAGTACCGGTGGTTTTATCGATACCTAAAATTTTAGCGTTGTTAATAGTAATCATAGACAAAGCTTGCTCTTTAGTCAATCCGTAACCAACAGCTTGGCCAGCCTCGAAAGGCAAGTTACGCTGACGCCAGAAAGCGATACCGGTTAATCCGTACATCACACCGGCTTCCTGCAACAGGTGTGGTAATTTGTATGGCAGGTAAACGTCGTCCTCATCGCGCTCAGGCACGGTTTGGGTTTCCTTGATAATTACCGGTACATTGTTTTCTTTTAAAGCATCAGTAACTAAGTACGATTGCTTTCCGCCAACAATTACCAACTGCAAACCAAATGATTTGGCAAAGTTGATAGCCTGAACAATCTCTTTAGCGCCATCGGCGTTTACAAACAGTTTTTTGCTGCCATCAAACAAGCCTTTCATGGCGCCGAAACGCAGGTTAGTCACTTCTGGCTTAGGGGTTTCAGCATAAGCTTTGGCTTGGGTAAACAGGGTAGTAATTGCATCTAATGCTTTCTGAGCACGCTCTGCAGGGGTTTCCTGCGGACCAGCGCCCGGAGCTTGCGCACCACGGCCAAAACCGCCGCCACGACGGCCGCCGCCGCCAGAGCTTGGCCAGGTTAGGTGGATAGCCATATCTTTTTTGTAAGCTGCGTCTTCCCAGTTCCAGCCGTCCAGCATCATTACTGATGATGTACCCGAGATCAGGCCGCCTTCAGGTGTTGGCTGAGCCAACAGGATCCCGTTAGAGCGTACAGTAGGGATTACTTTAGAATCGGTGTTGAAAGCTACCAGCGAGCGTACGTGCGGGTTTAGCGTGCCGGTTTCGGTATCATCTACCGTACCTTTTGCGCCCTCTTCAATTTCTACCAAACCTAAAGTGGTTACCGGGCAAATAAAGCCCGGGTATACTTGTTTGCCTTTGGCATCTACAACATCGGCACCTGCAATAAATGGAGCCGCGCCCGAACCAATGGCGGTAATTTTACCTTTATCAAAAGCTAAATAGCCGTTATCAATTACCTGGCCGTTGCCCACGTGTATGGTACCGCCGGTAATAACAATTGGCTTGCTTTGGGGTTTAGCAGGCGATATGGTTGCCTGCCCGTAAGTAAGGATTGTGCCAAGCAATAATCCTCCTAAACTTAATACTGTCTTTTTCATCTTTATATCGAAATAAGGATTATTGGTTTTGTTTTCTTTGTTCGGCATGCAAAGCGGCACGTGCTTTAGAAACCTCAATGTAAGCATCATCAGCCACTACAAAGTTATCTTCCTCTAAAGTTTCGCACTCGTAACGCGGGCGACGGCCAGCATTACCGGCACCACGCTGTACAGCAGCACCACCGGTTTTAGCTTCTAACATTTTTTGGATGATACGGCCTGTTTCAGCTTTCATCGCTTTTTGGTTTTCAGCATCTTTAGACAGATCCCAGTAAGGAACACCCTCTACGTAAGTTTTCTCGCAAACAGCGTAAATAGAAAGTGGATCAGCGCTCCAAACTACTACGTCGGCATCTTTACCTACTTTAATACTGCCAATGCGGTTATCAACGTGCAACATTTTAGCCGGGTTAAGGGTAATCAGTTTCAAGGCATCCTCTTCGCTCATTTTACCATAGGTAACCGCTTTACCGGCTTCCTGGTTTAAACGGCGGGCCATCTCGGCATCATCAGAGTTAAAGCCGGTAACCAAACCAACTTCGTGCATTAATTTACCGTTGTACGGGATAGCTTCGGCCACCTCGTTTTTGTAAGCCCACCAATCGCTGAAGGTTGAACCTGCAATGTTATGCGCTTTCATTTTATCAGCCACTTTATAACCCTCTAAAATGTGGGTAAAGGTGTTGATATGGAAACCCATTGAATCAGATACGTGGATCAGCATGTTAATTTCAGACTGTACGTAAGAGTGGCAGGTGATGAAACGTTTGTTATCTAAAATTTCCGCGATAGCGTCTAATTCTAAATCTTTACGTACGGTATTGCCTTTAACAGCCATCGCTGCTTTGTATTCTTTAGCGCGGGTAAACTCGTCAATCATTACCTCTTCTACACCCATACGTGTTTGCGGGAAACGTGGGTTGGTATTGATACCGCCGTTGTTACTGCCTTTAACGTTTTCGCCCAAAGCGAATTTGATAAAGCCATCGCTACCTGCAAATTTCAACTCCTCAGGCAATACACCCCAACGCATTTTAATTAACTGGGTTTGGCCGCCAATTGGGTTAGCCGAACCATGCAGAATATGCGATGTAGTAACACCACCGGCCAATTGGCGATAGATGTTGATATCTTCTGGATCTAAAATGTCCTGGATGCGCACCTCGGCAGTTACCGCTTGCGAACCTTCGTTAATACCACCTGTACCGGCAATGTGCGAGTGCTCATCAACTATACCGGTAGTAATGTGCTTGCCTGTAGCATCAACAGTTTTAGCACCTGCTGGCGCTGTAAGGTTTTTACCAATGGCTTTAATTTTACCGTTTTCAATTAATACGTCAGTGTTTTTCAGGATGCCGTCTTTCTCGTTAGTCCAAACGGTACCGTTTTTAAATAAGGTAGTTTCAGCCTTTGGGACAACGGCATTACCGTAAGCACCAAAAGGGAAAATAACCGGACCAACAGTAGTATTGGTTTTAGGAGCATCGGCCGCGCCCGGAGCACCACCGGCACCAGGTGCACCGCCACGGTTACCACCGCCGCCACCTGCAAAACCACCACGACCGCCGAAGCCGCCGCCAGCAGGAGCAGGACCAGTATAAGTAGCCGTCCATTTACCGGCTGTACCATCAGGCATTATAGAAGTACCTTTAAAAGTTAAAGGCGAAGTTGACGAGATATAACCCGACATACGGATAGTACCTTTAGGGTTGGCGGCAAAATCAAAGTATAAACCAACGATGTCGCCTGCGCGGGTAAAGGTACCGGTAGCACGGGTACTGTCGGCACCTGCACGGTCAATTGTTGCTGTATAAGCAGCGGCCGTACCGTTAACTGTTAAAGTAGTGCCAGAGAAACCATCGCCGGTTAAAGCGAATTTGCCTTTAATGTCCGACACGTCCATTTTAGATACTACAAACTGGCGGCCTTCTACCCAGTTTTCGTAAATCACCGCATCTGGTTTAAATAAACCGGCTGATGTGATAATGAAGTTGGCCATTTTGCCTTTAGCAAGCGTACCCACTTTATCGCTGATGCCTAACATTTCGGCAGGCACAGTAGTTAAAGCGTTCAGTGCTGTTTTTTCAGTCAAGCCAAAATCCATCGCTTTGCGAATGTTGGTATAGAAATCGCGCGGGCTGGCAACACCAAATGAGGTGATAGCGAATTTAACGCCGGCTTTCTCTAAAGCAGCAGGGTTGGTTGGGGCAAGTTCCCAGTCTTTTAATTGCTCAAAGCTAACGCTGCGGGCTTCGATAGGGTCTTCTACATCAAATGCAGCAGGGAATGATACCGGGATAATGAAAGCGCTGTTTACAGCTTTCATGGCATCTATCTTCTGGTACTCTTTACCATCGGTTTTGTAGATATAAGTTTTACCAAACTCTTTGGCTATTTTGGCGGCACGCAATACGCTGGCCGGGTCGCCTACCTCAAAAATTTGCGGCAGGGATTGGGTTTTGTTAAACTCATCTAAAGAGATATTATACTCTGCTTTTTGAGTTTTGTACCAGGCAGCATCATAATAGGTTTGGCGCAGTAAAGCCACACTACCCATTAATGATGAAGGATAGTTGGTTGCAGCAGTACCCTTGCTAAAAGAGTAGTGAGCAGCTGCAGCATCATTCAGCATTACGTAGTTATCGCGTTCATCGCCTAAAGTAACAGCGGCCGAAGTACCACGGGCAATACCATCACGAATGATAGACTGCACCGCACCGAAACCGTATTTCTTTAAATCAGCAGATTTAGTTGCATCAGCATGGAAAATCGATTTTACGTTGATATCCGGACGGATAGCCTCGTTCCAGCCGAAAGCGCCCGGTTTGCTGTTAAAGTAAACCGAAGTACGGATACCACCGAAACCGCCGCCTGCACCACCCGCGCCAAAAGCAGCACGTGCAGCGTCAGGAGTACCATAGGTAGTAAAGGCATCAACTAAAGCGGGGTAAATAAATTTGCCTTTCAAGTCTACCACTATGTAACCTTTCGGGATGGTTACACCGGCGCCTACGGCTTCAATAACTCTGTCTTTAACCAGCAGGACACCGCCTGTAATGGTTTGATCGGCACTAACAACTATAGTAGCATTAGTGAAGGCGTATTGCCCCGCGCGCACATCAAACGATCCGTTTACCGGGTAGGTATCCTGCGCGTTTGCTAAGTGAACAATTAATAGGGCAAAACAAAAAAGTAAAAGTTTCTTCATTTTGTTTGAGGGTTTTTGTTACTAAAATATTAAAAAATTGTTCTGAACCTACGTGTACGTGGGTATATCATACTTTTGTTACATCTGCCGGTGTTATTTATAATCAAAAAGTGGTTTTATTGATATATTTGGACAAAAAATCACAGCGATGTACAATTTTTTCAAAAATTTTCACTCAGGGTTCAGGTATATTGTTTTTATACTGATAGTTATTGCCATTATTCAGTCTATAGTGGGCTGGTTAGGTAAAAAAACCTACACCGAAGGCAACCGAAAAATGAATTTGTTTGCCATGATATCGGCACACACGCAGTTATTAATAGGCATTGTACTTTACTTTTTAAGCATGAATGCACCAACCGGTTTTGTAAAATGGACCGCCGGAACTATGAAGGACAGCGCCTTACGCTATTTTGCTGTGGAGCATTGGGTAGGCATGGTGATTGCAATTGCTTTGATTACGATTGGACACGCGCGTTCAAAAAGGGCAACTACCGGGGAAGCCAAACACAAACAGATCGCTATCTTTTATACTATAGCTGTGTTGGTTGTTATAGGCACTTTGATATCCGGACATGTGCCCGTATTGGGCAGCTAATGCATATTATGCCTGCATAATAAAAGGGTGCAACTTAGTGTTAAAAAGACACTTAGTGTGTGCCAAATTATTTTTCAGAAAAAATTTGCAGATTGATTTTTATTTATATTTTTGCTTCCCAATGATGAAGATCGCACATAAAAATAGCTGGTGGCACCAATTAAATTTGGCAGCCGGTGCCTTTATGATCTGAAACACTAAGCGATTATAAACCTATTATGTAAACCCGGCGCACCATAGCCGGGTTTTTTCGTTTTAGGCCTATTTGATAAACTCCATGAAAAAGATAAAAATCAACACCAAATACACTAAGCTGTTAGCCGACACCACCACGCCGGTAAGTATTTATTTACGCTTGCGCGATGTTTTCCCCAACTCTCTTTTGCTGGAAAGTTCGGACTATCACAGTCGCGAAAACAGCATGAGCTATGTGTGCTGTGAGCCAATTGGCGGGCTAAGCCTAACCGGCGGCGAACTGGCCATTAACTACCCCAACGGCACAAAAGAAAGCTATAAAGCAGGCGAGTTTGAATTGCTGGAGCAGATAGACAATTTCCTGGCTGCGTTTGAAACAGAACAAACCGGGTTGAAGATCATATCAAACGGCCTGTTCGGTTACTTTACCCATGAGGCGGTTGAGCATTTCGAGACGATCAAATTAAAAGTATCCGACAAAACAGACCGTCGCATCCCCGAAATGCAGTACCATATTTACAGGTACATCATTGCGATAGATCACTTTAAAAACGAACTGTACATTGTTGAGAACCAGGTAGAAGGCGCCGAAAAAGAAGACGGGCTGGAAAAAATGTCGTACCTGATCCGCAATAAAAACTTCCCTGAATATCATTTCCAAACTATAGATGCCGAGCAAAGTAACCTCACTAACGAGGGCTTTATGGCAATAGTAGAGAAAATGAAACAGCATATTTTCCGCGGTGATGTGTTCCAGATTGTACCTTCAAGGGCATTTTCGCAGCAATTCTCGGGCGATGAGTTTAATGTTTATCGGGCGCTGCGTTCCATCAACCCATCGCCTTACCTGTTCTATTTCGATTACGGCGATTTCCGGATCTTCGGGTCATCGCCCGAGGCGCAGATTACCGTTAAAAATCGTGTAGCCAGTATTTTCCCAATTGCCGGTACCTTTAAACGCAGCGGCGATGACGAGAAAGACGCAGAAATAGCCCGCGCACTGGAAGCCGACCCCAAAGAATCGGCCGAGCACGTGATGCTGGTTGACCTGGCCCGTAACGATCTGAGCCGCCATTGCACCCAGGTAGAAGTGAAAGCCTTTAAAGAGGTACAATACTACTCACATTTGATCCATTTGGTATCACACGTAAGTGGTACCCTGCGCCCCGGTGTATCATCATTTAAGGTAGTGGCCGATACTTATCCTGCCGGTACGCTTAGCGGTGCGCCAAAATTCCGCGCTATGGAAATTATAGACGAAAACGAAAATATCAAACGCAGCTTTTACAGCGGGGCCATCGGCTATTTAGGCTTCAACGGCGATTTTAACCATGCCATTATGATCCGCTCGTTCCTGAGTAAGAATAACACCCTGCATTTCCAGGCCGGCGCCGGTATAGTGGCTGATTCGGTAGCGGAGAGTGAATTGAAAGAGGTAGATAATAAGATAGCCGCGTTGAGGAAGGCGTTGGAGATGGCGGAGAGCATTTAAAGCCCCCCAGCCCCCTAAAGGGGGAGTAGAATATACAAAAACGACAAAAATGATACAAACAGAAAATATTACAGGCTCTTCTAACTCCCCCTTTAGGGGGCCGGGGGGCTCTGGCACTATCTTAATAATAGATAATTACGATTCTTTCACCTATAACCTGGTGCATTTGGTTAACGAGTTAGGACTGGAATGCGAGGTTTGGAGAAATGATCAGTTTAAACTGGAAGATGTTGATGCTTACGACCGCATCATCCTGTCACCCGGACCGGGAATCCCGTCTGAAGCAGGTTTGCTTTTACAGGTGATAGAAAAATATGCGCCGACCAAAAGTATTTTTGGGGTATGTTTAGGTCAGCAGGCTATTGCCGAGGTTTTTGGCGGGACGCTTTACAATTTAAGCCGACCAATGCATGGCATTGCTACACCCATTAAAGTAACCGATAGCGCCGAACGCCTGTTTAAAGGCCTGCCCGAAAGCTTTAAGGTAGGCCGCTACCACTCGTGGGTAGTATCGCGCGAGGGCCTGCCCGACAGCCTGACCGTAACCGCCATTGACGAAAAAGACGATTCGATTATGGCTCTGCGCCATAAGGAATACGATGTACGCGGCGTTCAGTTTCACCCAGAGTACATTTTGACGGAGTATGGGAAAGAGATGATGGCGGGCTGGTTGAATGGATAACCTGCTTGTCATTTCGAACGTAGAGTGAAATCTTATAAAAGAGGACCTGCAACGTTGCTTTGCATTACGTATAAGATTTCTCCTCGTACCTCGTTCGAAATGACAAGACTTCATAATTTAGATAAAACAAATGACCATCTTAGATAAAATAGTAATCCAAAAAAAGGAAGTGATTAAACTTTCGAAAGAACGTGTAAGCATTGCCGAATTAGAAGCAGCGCCGCTATTTGCGCGACCGACCTATTCGTTTCGCGAGTTTTTGCTGGCGCCTGAGCGTACGGGAATTATAGCCGAATTTAAACGAAGATCGCCATCTAAGGGGATTATTAATGATAGAGTTTCTGTAGAGGATGTAACTACCGGCTACGCTGCCGCTGGGGCATCGGCTATATCTGTCTTAACGGATACGGAGTTTTTTATGGGTAAATCAGAAGATTTGATCGCCGCGCGGGCGGTTAATCAAATCCCCCTGCTGCGCAAGGATTTTATGATTGACGAGTACCAGGTTTTGGAAGCTAAAGCCATGGGTGCCGATATTATCTTACTGATTGCCGCCATTGGTACCCCCGCCGAAATAGACACCTTAGCCAAATTAGCCAAAAGTTTAGGTTTGAATGTTTTGTTGGAAGTGCATAATATGGAAGAGTTGCAACGCAGCATTAACCCCAATGTAGATGCTATCGGCGTGAACAACCGCAACCTGGCCGATTTTACCGTCTCTGTCGAAACATCGTTCCAATTAGCCAACCATATACCGTCTGAGTTTTTAAAGGTATCTGAGAGCGCTATTAGCGATGTGGAGACTATTAAACAACTAAAGCAAGCAGGCTTCAACGGCTTCCTGATCGGCGAAAATTTTATGCGCCAGGAAAATCCGGGAGCGGCAATGGGCGAGTTTGTGAAGGGGCTTTAGGGAAGTCCGAAAGACCGGAAGACGGAAAGCCCGAAAGATGATTTGCTTAGTCTTTTAGATACTTTTCGTATCGCTTTTCGAATTCTTCGAGAGTCATGAAATCGCCATTCGCTATGTCTTTCAGTCCTTGCTGAATGTCGATCCAATGGATTTTAGGAATAATTTCACCTGTTACATTTTCTGATTCTTTTAACTCGTTAATTATCATTATTAAAGTTACCCTAATTATTTCTTTTTCTCCATCATCCTATACAAATAATCAGCTGTAAACTGGGCGGCTTCCAGCCAGTTCTCCTTAGCATAAGGGCCTTCAAACAGAGGATTAAAATGGCGCTGCAACTCGTGCGAATAATCTTCATAAATATTCAATGTATTGGGAATATGTAACTGCTGCGCCCGGTTATAAATATCTAAACTGCCATGCAAAGGAGCATCTTTATGGGTGATGGGTACCAGGCCATCTCGACTACCATGTACACTGATGATAGGCGTTTTGCTATTGCTCAGCCAATCCAGATTAAAGATCGCGCCCCAGTAATTAATAACAGCATAAATGGGTTGCTTTGGAATACCTAATTCCGTTATTTCCGGGTCGGACAGGTGGGCCATGCGACCGAAATCCTGGTTATTGGTATAAGCCGCGTGCAGCGAGATCATTCCACCGGCCGAGTTGCCGCCTAAGATGATCTTGTCTGGGTCTATGCCATATTTATCTGCATTAGCCCTGAAATACGCTACTGCCCGTTTGGCGTCCTGGGTGGCGTAAAAGGTGGCCTTCATCAGCGTATCGAAATTGAACAGCGGGTTATGCTTGCTCAGGCGATAGTTAATAGATACACAAACATAGCCGCGTTGGGCAAAATCGCGGCTCCACACGGTTACGCCTTTGGATGTTTTGGAACCGAACTTAAACCCGCCACCGTGCATCCAGATAATTAACGGTCGTTCTTTCAGATCATCCCCTTTAGGTTGATACAGATCGAACAGGTAAGATTTTTGAGTGGCTTTTGTTGTGGCTGAATTATAACTCAGATCTTTCTCTATCGAAACATCCTTAAATATAAGATCTTTATATCGGTGCGTTGGAGCTATTTGCGCAACGGCGTTTCGTAAGATCAGCGCAGTGCAAAAAAATAATATCAGTTGTTTTAGCATAACTGATATACGTTACAAACGGCAAGAGTGGTTGTTTTTTAAATGTGCAGAGGAAAAATGTGCAGATATGAGAATGTGCAAATATGTAGATGGAGAAAATTAATAAATTAAGGGATTTCTATCATTTGCACATCTGCATATTTACGCATATGCACATTAATATAGTTTCGGCAATCCCTGGATAGGGCCTTTCTTAAAATCCTCGTACGATCGTTTAATGTACGATATCACCTCATAATCGCTCCATTTCATCAGTTCCTCGTGCTGGGGCTTGTAGGCGTCCATAAACTTCTGCATATCCTCGTCGGGTATGTTGGTGATTCTTTTTACCAGGGCTTTGTTGTATTTGCGGCTGTCCTGCGCAGCTTCCTCTTCGGCTTTGGCATACTCGGCAAAGTGGCGGGCGTTTTTAGGTTCGCGGCCCAACAACGAGTATAAACCATTTAACGGCGATGTGATAACTGAACCAACGGATGGTTTACCGTTATAATAAACGCCTTTCTTATTATAGTCGTTCATATAACTGCTAATCTCCTGCTTTTTGGTTTCGCCTTTAATGGTTACGTTATCCAGCATTTGTATCTGCTGTATAAATATCACCATATCCTGTAGGTTAATCACCGGGAATTTAAGGGTGGTATAATCGTATTTGGTGAAGATCAAAGTATCGCCAATAGCGGCTTTAATCAGGAAAGTTCCCTGATCATCAGTGATGTTGGCATCTTTGGTGCGCTGATTGGTAACCTGCACCTGCGCAATCCTAACCGAGGTACCCTTGGTACAAACAAAGCCACCAATGTTATGTAACGACTGGCCGTTAGCCGAAAGCACTAAGCAGCAAAGCATTAGCACCGGCAATATTTTAATATATTTTAAAAGCATCTAATTATCCCGCTGTAAATTTAGCATTTGTAAAACAATCAAAATGCTAAAAAATGTTAAAGTATAGCAACATAGCTTATTTGCCCGTTTATTCAGGTATAAATTTATTTCCTATCTTTGCGCATGATAAAATCCATGACAGGATATGGAACTGCGAGTTTTAACGCAGGCACAACAAAGTATACTGTTGAAATCAAATCCCTGAACAGTAAATTTTTGGAGCTTTCGCTCCGCATACCCAAAAACTTTTCGGATAAGGAATTTCAGCTGCGTACCGAATGCAATAAGCAAATTGAACGCGGCAAGGTAAATCTCTCTATCACAGTCGAAAAAACTGACGCTACCGTTAAAGCCGCCGGCATTAACACTCAATTGCTTAAACAATACTTTGATCAGCTTAAGGCCGTAAGTATAGATTTAAACGAGCCATCGGGCAATTTATTACAGTTGGCACTGGGTTTGCCTGATGTAGTTAGGTTTGACGAGGATAGCGTATCTGAAGAAGAATGGAAGATTGTTGAGCAAACTTTTCAGCAAGCTTTAAAAAACTTTCAGCAGTTTAGGTCAGATGAAGGTGCAGTTCTGGAGAACGATGCCCGTTACCGGATTGGCTTAATTCAGCAGAACCTGAAAGCGGTTGAAGTTGAAGAACCTAAGCGCGTACCTATAATTCGCGAACGCCTGAATCAATTTTTAGCCGATGCGGTCGGTCGCGAAGTAATTGATCAAAACCGTTTAGAGCAGGAACTGATCTATTATATTGATAAATTGGATATAACGGAAGAAAAAACCCGCCTATCTACCCATTGCCAGTATTTTTTGCAAACCCTGCAAAGTGCCGATGCTAATGGTAAAAAGCTGGGCTTTATATCGCAGGAGATTGGTCGCGAGATTAACACTATCGGATCAAAAGCTAACGATGCCAACATCCAAAAACTGGTGGTAGGCATGAAAGAAGAACTGGAAAAAATAAAGGAGCAACTCCTTAATGTATTATAGTCATAGGTCATTAGTCATCGGCATTGGTGCAATTTTTGCTCGCTTTGACAAAGACTAAAGACCAGTGACCAATGAATAATGACCAATGACCAAAGACGGTAAACTCATCATATTTTCGGCGCCATCAGGGGCGGGGAAAACTACAATTGTAAGGCACTTGCTTACCAAATTCCCTGAGCTGGAGTTTTCTATTTCGGCTACCACCCGCGAAGCACGCGGCGATGAAGTTGACCAAAAAGATTATTACTTTATCAGTAAAGAAGAGTTTTTGCACCGCATTGCCAAAAAGCAATTTGTGGAGTTTGAAGAGGTTTATTCGGGCACTTTTTACGGCACGCTTCGCCAGGAAATTGAGCGCATTTGGGATACCGGCAAAACCGTGATATTTGATATAGACGTTGAGGGTGGCATGCACCTTAAACGCAAGTACGAAGACCAGGCTATGGCGATATTTGTACAGCCACCATCGTTAGAGGTTTTAAAGGAACGCTTATCAGGACGCGGTACTGATAGCCCCGCCAAACTGCAGGAACGCTTTGATAAAGCCGAAAAAGAGTTAAACTACGCACCGCAATTTGATATTATCCTTAAAAATCACGATCTTCAGACAGCTTGCAACGAAGCGGAGGAATTGGTGAGGAATTTTTTAACCCCCTAACCCCCTGAAGGGGGAATAAAGGTTAATTGCTCCCCCTTTAGGGGGCCGGGGGGCTTAACTACGCTGATGAAGATAGGTCTGTTTTTCGGTTCGTTTAACCCGATACATATAGGGCACTTAATTATAGCCAACTACATGGCCAACCATACCGAATTGGATAAGGTTTGGCTGGTAGTATCGCCGCAAAATCCTTTTAAAAAATATGGCGACCTGGTTAATACCTACGATAGGTTGGAGATGGCCAAACTGGCTACCGATAACTCAAGCAGTATTACCGTAAGCGATGTGGAGTTAAAACTACCTCAACCATCGTATACTATAGATACGCTGGCACATCTGAAAGAAAAATACCCTGAACATGAGTTTGCCATTATTATGGGGTCGGATAACTTGGCCAGCCTACATAAATGGAAAAACTATAAACTCATTCTGCGCGATTACCGCATTTACGTATATCCCCGTCCGGGTTACGAGAATGCCGACCTGGCATCAGACCCGGCAGTAACCATCACTATGACGCCGTTAATGGAACTTTCGGCCACCTTCATCCGCAAATCATTAGCCGAAGGTAAAAACATCCAATATTTTGTTCCTGATTCCGTTTTAAAGTTTATAGAGGATAAGAGCTTGTATAAGCATTAAACGTTTGTCATTGCGAGGTACGAAGCAATCGCGAACTTTACAGAGCGGCTCTACTAATCCGCGATTGCTTCGTACCTCGCAATTGTAAAGGTTAAGTAATTCGGTAACAGAATTAGCTTTATATAATTAAAGCTAAATCGTTATGCGGAACATTAATAATGACCTTACATTAAAACGAAACT
>Ga0116227_10000665_pt1 | contig 69387 bp, 58 predicted proteins | sample S1TSphgellanicum_FD_89693 | JGI IMG/M metagenome (GOLD analysis project Ga0116227, IMG submission 89693) | Host-associated microbial communities from peat moss isolated from Minnesota, USA - S1T2_Fb - Sphagnum magellanicum MG | ecosystem: Host-associated > Plants > Peat moss > Unclassified... | reverse complement strand
TGCAAAAAAAAAAAAAAAAAAAGTTGAGCTTGTGAGGCACCCCCAACTAATTAATATAAAAAAGAATAAATAAAAAAGTACCCCAAGTTTATAATGAGCCAAATCTGACTAGATGCAAGGATTTTTTATTTTGAGGGTCCCCCCTTTGTTCGGGCAACCTACATGAGTCAACATCTAATATATGGTGACATCAGATTTTATTTTATTTCCTCATAATGTGACAATTGGGCCCATTTGTTTCAGGGAAAACCGTTTGTACCTTTACAAATTCCAATTTTTCTTCACCAAGTTGTGAAACTTTTGTTTTAAAAAAAACACTAATGTTAATGTGTCTTATCGTGTCATTTTTTTTGAAAAAGGTATTGAAATAAATTATTATTATTTGGATTACACACATATATAATGATATCATGAACCGCTTGAAACCATAGACTTTGGATAAATCCAGAGAACACTCCAAAAGAAAGCACAAAATTGAAATCATCATGAAGGGAGGGATTCTGATTACGGATTGCTAATTTAAGTTTTGGGTTAGAGTAAATTTTTGAGTAATTTTAGTTGGTCACGATTGAATCAAGTGCTAATTTCATCGTTTTGGACCTAATCATGTTTAGTTACGAATGAATGAAATTCTGTCACTGGGTAGATAAGGTTTCTGTGACATCGTTGAGTTGTAAAAAAGTCACAAAGAGCAAATCACAAGGCCTGGTCGTAATTTTGAAATTTTTATTTTCAAAATCTCATAGAAACCTAATTCAAGGAATTTTTTATTTTTTTTGGTTTTACAAGTATGCATATATTGATCTATTTTTTATGATTGTATTTATTTTCCTCCTTCTTTCCTTTCAAAATGTTGGTCTATGTTTTTGTCACCATATATGAGATGAAAGCCTAGGCTTTTGTTACGAACCATTGGTCAGCCCTACAACTTGTAGAGAAAGGATTCGCTTGTTTTGCAAAAGAGGGAAAAAAGAAAAAAAGTATCCCACAACTTGTGCATGAAGATATATGGGAAAGGGTGTTTGTTGTCTTGTCAAGATTAACATGCATACGGCCTCAAAAGGAACATCATACTTTGTCATTTGGAACATACAAGTTATTGACTTGAAAAAGGAGAAATTGCCCTTGATTGAACCAAAGACAAACATGAAAAACAAAGGCCCCCACCACCCCATCCATAAGCCTCCAAAGATACAAGATCTGCATGTTTTGTGAGGTGGTGTCATCGATTGATTGTTGCGAGGTAGTTTGAAACTTTGGAATGCCATCAACCAAGTGCTTTTTTGAAGCCCCTCCCCAAGAAAGATTCTCAAAGTCCTCAATTTCCACAATTTCTGCAATAGTGAGGTGGCTCCCAAAAGCTTTATTTAGCTACCAATTCTCACGGGGACCAAAGTGAAACAACACCCATCTTCCAAAAGGAATACAAATACAGACACACATATTATGTAGGTAGATATAGGAAAAAGGCACATTGACGGCCCTGGACAAAATGGTGGAAGGATGGATAACAAGGCAACTATACATCCTTTAAGGTTCATGACATGTTAGACTACTTTTGGGGGTGTCCTAGCAAAATACTAAGTGTCATACTTTTGCAAAACAATTTGTGTTGTGTAGGCATGCATCACCTTGTTTGAAATGTATCAACAAAACTGGGCAACACAAGTCTTAGGCTAACCCATCATATGATTTTCCACATCATTACATCTGTAGATGTAAAAAACCTTGATGGAAATAAATTCTTAAACTAGAATTATAAAAATAATGTGCGATAATTGAACATGTAACTTAGTTGCGAAACATGAATAATAAAGTTCTTTGTAAAGTTCCCTAGGTAGGGGGTGAGATCGATTTGTTTCATGAAATGAGGGGACGAAAAAAATAATTATGGCCAATGTTAGTAGAAAGAAAAATAAGATGGACCAAAACTTATTTTTCCACTAAAATTAGTGGTAAAACTAGGTTCACCTCATGTTTGGTTATTGTGTGAAGGAGCTTGATGCCCCACATTTGAATGAATCATGGCCACATGAATGTTTCTAAAGAGAAAAAATTCAAGTGCGAGAACTTTTGTTTTTTTTAGGAACTCAATCAAGATGTTTTTGTGTGTGCAAGAATCTAAGTGAGGTTGTGAGAATGTGAGACTTTTGAAAGCACAAAAGTTTGTGGGAGGACATAGTTTCATTGTGAACTTGCAAATGATTTCTAAAAGCATGAAAGCTTCCGAAACTTTGAGAACCCAAGAATGTTTAAGAACCATGAGCGCATGAGAGCACAATACAATTTTCATAAAAGTCCTAGAGCGGAAGGTTTGGAACACCTAGTTGTTTCAATAAAAGAGTTGGTGAAGTCATTACTATGGAGGAGTGGAGGTCGCATTCTTGATGGGTTAGCCTAAGACTTGTGTTGCCCAATTCATTCATTCATTACTTCAACACCTCAATGTCTACTAAAACTCGCAACCAAAAAACTCATGGTTACAAGTTACAATCATCAATTTATTTTGTATTATAGAAAAAACAAACAAGTGACCCAATTGATACCTAAACTTGTGTAAAAAATGATATATGCTAAATACAAAGAAATTTATCCCAACTTTCAATTCCAAAAGCACACCTTGATGGACCACCTCTAAGATGTTTTACAAAAATTGAAATTTAAGACATTTAACCAAAAAGGGTGTGTGAGAGTTGTGTTGCATAATGACCATGTTTTAGCACAATAAAAGGCAACAAATGGACATGTCACCCATAATGTTTTCAAAAAAAATAAAATGTCATTGAAGGTACTTTTACCCCACCCAAAATATTGAAGCCACTTCCTCATCTTACATTTTATGATTTAGTACAAAAGCCATTGTCTATTTCATCATCTACTCCATCATTTACCTATAGGGCTAACTTTACATTTACATCAAGTGACAAGGCACGAAAAAGGCAAAAATGCTTTAATCATAATCCACCAGCTTTCCCACCAAAGCATGGGAGATGGTGGCCAACAATGAAGATTATAGAATTTTAATCAAAGCAAAAAGGGAAGTTTGAATAAAAAAGAAGAAATAAATGAGGCTTACCAATCTCAAAATATATATAGATCTAGGAATTTTGACAAATGTAAAATTTAAAATGGAGGTTAGAAAAGTGTTAAATTTGTAATTAGAAATCCTCATCCCAACTGTAGTCAACTAGGTTTTCAATTTGGTTGCTAATGACTTTGTATGTGAAATCTAGATGATGTATGTGTAGGAAGTTAGTTAGAATAATTGTAACTCAAAACAAATGACAACATTTTCCTTTGTGGAATTAAAGCATTTTAAGATTCTTTTCAATTTTTACTTCAACCCCCCAACTCCACTTTCATTTTATACTTTACATGCATTTTATTGTTTGTATACACTACACTTAGGTCATGCATAAGGGCAAGCTTGTGCCTCACAAACCATCACATAAAAAACATTTCTTCACCCATACAACCAAGATCCCCCAATAAATATTCAAAGTATTCATTTGTATGTGCAAAACATTGACACCAATTCTTGTACAAGTTTAATTCACACAAGATGTTTACATCATGAAAGAAACTAGGATACCTAATATCCAAGCAAATGAACAATCCACACATGGTCCAAGACCACCGTGTTGTTCATACAATACATTTTCATTTGCCCTTTGAACCACAACCTATGGGTGACATTGTTCCAAGGTTTGTGAATCTCAATGAGAGTGTCCCATTGATGAATCTAGTACAACTTTAGAATTCATGGATGTGCATACCAAGGGTCATCCATTCCTCAACAATACACCATCAAATACCATCACCTATGGCCTCATTAATCCACAATGCAATGAAAATTACATCATCACATATTACATTCTTGCCCCAATTCTATAGGAATGGTTGTTGTTGTGGGTTCAACTTAGTTGGTCACCCTATCACAATGAAAGCTTCTTTAATGGATCTTGCATGGGCCTAGATGGTGGGAATCACACATGCAGTTGATTTATCAAACTCTAACAAAGTGAAATTTGTTAAAATTTTGAACAAACATGGAGTTGTTCACTATGTGACAATCGCATCCCAAACACCCTCATTTCAATCAATTGATTGCCCAACAATTTGTTCCAATTCATTTGCATTGAATAATTCCAATGTGTTACCATTTGCAACTACATGCACAAACACAATCTAATGCTACTTGCACATCCTCTTAAACATCTTTTCATCGAAAGCTATTAAAATCACCCATGTCAAAAAAGGCATTACTACCAAAAGAAGCCATGCAACACAAGAAAAAACCCTAAAAGAAACCCAAAAGACAACTACAAAAAACAAATCCTAAAAAACCCTTAAAACTTAGAAAACCTTTTACAAAAACTCTAAAAAACCTTTTTTTTAAATTCCAAGATTCTTTCCAAATTTTTATTTTATAAAACTTTTTTATTTTAATTGCTAATTTATAAAAACTCTAAAATCAAATTTAAAGAAAAAACAAGAATAAAATGAAAATTTTGCTTGGAAAGAAAGCAAGAAAAACCTTAAACCCCTGAAAACAACATGAAGAAATTGAAATCCTTTGGAAAATAAAATAAAATAAAATAAAAAACCCCCAAAAAACATTAAAATGACAAATAAAAATCAAAGGAGCTACCACAAAATGAAAATGAAAAAATATGAATGTTCTTAAGGAAAAAACCAAAATTAAAAGAGCATAAGTGAATGAGAAAAAATGAAACATTCCCAAATATAAATGAGAATGAAATCGAAATTGGAAGAGTCCACATATATAGTTCCATATAAAAGAAACTCTAAAAGTCATCCTATATCTAATTCATAGAGCAAACCCTAAAAGCTTTCTCAAATATGCCTAGAACCAAAAAAAAATCCAAAAAAAAATATCAAAGAAATCCTTCAAGTGTGCCCTTAAATTTTTTATTTTTTTTAAAACATCAAAAAATAAATAAAAATAGTAGAAGTCCCTCAAGTGTGCCCCCAAAAATCAAAGTTAAAATCTTATTTCACCCCCTATTTTCATCACCGATTTCCAATTATAGGGACTTTACATATATCCTAAAATAGGGAACAAAATCAAGATAGGATATGAGAACATTACAGATTATTTTGATATGTGCTTATTTTAATGGGGGAAAATAAGTAGGTATTAGGTGCAAAAGTTATTGCTTACTTCAAATGAAGGATACTACAGCATTAGCCTAAAGATAATGTGACCTATGCCATTGTGTGAATTCATTACCCAACTAATTTCTTCTTCCAAAAACCAAAACCGAGTTTTTGTAATTTAGTTGAATAATCAATGACCAAAATTTTTTCAATATTTAATATCTCTTACACCTTCTATCTAAATATTACAAAATCACCTCCATAAAATCCTTCTCATATTTTGACAACTTGCCAAAAATATGAAGAACATGCAAATTTATTTTTTTAATAGTTTTGATTTTATTAAATTTTCAATGACAAAATTATTCAATATTCTACACCTTTTGCACCTTAGGCCATGAAACCACCTCCGTGCACCCTTACTCATCAAAGGCTTTCCAACCATATCAAGTACACAAGGGGGGCACTTTGGTCCTGAAGATCTCAACCCAACAAACAAAACAAAACAAACAAACAAACAAGTTTGTTTTCTTATAGATAGATTCTTCCATTTTTTTCCCCAAGCTAAAGGGCTCATTTACTATTCAATTTTCTTCCTACAAACCTTGTCAAGGCACACAAGTCACCAATTAATTCAATTTTAATCTCCATGTTGTGAGCATCTTTGCTCAAACAAAAGGGCACAAAAAATAGAGTAAAAAAAAAAGCCATACAAATAGGATGTACCCACTTGTGATGAGAAGGTTAAAAAATAGAACAAATTGCACTAAGATTTTTTTTTGAAAAGGGAATTCTAAGTACCTTGAAAGGTGCTTTTAATGCATAACTCCCCTTATCCACTATAATGCTTATTATGCATAAGTGGCCACAAGCTACCATTACCAATTGGTCTATTTTCAAAAGTTGCTCATAACATGCAGTTTTTTGAAACATCCCAAAATTGCATCTAGTTGGACTAAGCACTACTAGTTGGCAAATGATTTGGATGTTTTGCTTCATCCATTTATTGGGCCCTTGGGACAAATAGCATTCCATCCATCTTTTGGAAGTTTTACCTTATTAAAATCGGTTTCTTTGGTGAAAGTGTTTAGACCGTTTACCCCATGTTTAATTACCCATTGTAAAGCACCAATGAACCTTAATATTATTAAGCCTAAATATACATATCACAAAAGGTAGAGAGAGTAGAAGAAGGATCTTAAACCTTTTATTTTAGGAGTGAGGGAGATTCTATGCCCTACTTCAAGGGGATCTTGCACCTATACAAGTAAATATAGAATCCCTCTCACTCAATGGTGTATTTTGATGGGTTGACCTACTTTTTTCTATGGTAAGTTGGTTTTCACTTTTCATTTCAATTTGATGGGCAATTTTTCAAAAATGAATTTCACACGAACAAGTTTGACAAAATTTTGACTTTTCATATGAAAAAGTCAATATCAAAGAATATACAACTAACTAAAACAAGGTAAATTTTGAATTTTAAAAATTAATTCAACTAATTTCAAAAACCACCTTGATGATTGTCAATATTTTATCGATTTTTTCATGCAAAATTGCCTAATCTTTTAGGTTTCTAAAATAACTAGAACATGTGGTTTTTTTAACTTTGAAATAATTGAAACTAGTGGTTCTCTAATTATGAAATAATTGGCATCAACAATTTTTTTATTCAATTTTTAAAAAATAAATCAGAACCAATGTTTTTGTTTGTTCAATTTTGTGATGTTACTAAAGTGGCAATGATCCATAAAAATCCATAAAAAGATTTAACCAAATTTAGCTACAAGCTAAATATGGGAATAATTTATCTTAGCATCCTTCTATATTTTTTGCTACCTACTTCAATGATGTATTAGAAATCTAGCAATTTTCTTAAATTTGGGTTGAATTATGACTATTGAAGATCTCAAAAAAAAAGGTTAACTATAACCACTACTTATTTTAAAAATCAGATAACCATACAACACCAATAACAACCCAAAAAACATTTGGGTTATTTATAACCATTATAAATATCCCATCATTATATTTCTCCTAATTCACAATTTATTAATAACTTAGTTTTAAAATGTCTTATTAACATCATTTAGGCTTTTAATGAATAAGTTGGCAACATTTATTTTTTAGGCATAAATTTTGACCTTTTTTCAGCCTTTCAAATTACTAGTCATGAATATAAAAAGAAGCTTTGTTCCAATTCCTAACTTGTAGATGTAAAATCCCTCTTCATTTTTAAGAGGAAAATTCATGGATATAAGATGGCCTTCAAATATAATAAAAAAAACATTTTATGATTTGTTAGTATTTATGCCTAGCTGATTAATTTGAAATATAGTCAAATCCTTTAATAAGTTGATTTCACTTGCTTAGACTTAGACTTTTAGTCAAAGAAGTTTTTTTGAGAAAACCTAGAATACCATAATCACTTTTCTTTGTCTAAATGTGGGATTTATTTTGCAATAAGATATATTTGATGAAAGAATTTTCAAGTTATTTCATATATTTATTTTTTAACATTTAAGCAACCAACTTTTTTTTTGGAATATGTTTGTCCACTTGATGCTCATAAGTATCTTATTACTTGTGATGTATTTGTTTTTAGTGATCAACTTGGTTTTTAATGTAGATTTCTTTGCAAGCTATCATGGTTTCATTGTAAGGAAAATTAATGACAATGTAAAAGTTTTGAATGAGCATATGAACACACAAGTCAAGGTGTGTGGTTAGCTAATTAAAATATAAATTGTTGAAGGTTCTTTCAACCTGAATATTCACTTAACACTTGCACCATGGCTATTTTAACAACTTTCATGTACTCACTTAGCTTGTGAGCTAAAATGGTATAATTTCTAATCTTTAACAACATTCAAGTAACTAGGTTCACATTTGTTGCTTGTCGCATCCCTCTTTTAGCATTATGACTCATAGTGATTTTGAAAAAAATGTTTACACATCAAGTTGCTTTTGAATCCAAAAGTGATGGAACCACAACACCATCCTTCATTTTCTTTACAACACAAAATGTAGTTTTGATGAAAGAAAGTTCCAAAAGGAATGACCTGATAATATCTTCATGTGACCAATATTATGGGTATATGTCATGCATTACCATATCTCGGCACTTAGTTATTTACAACATAAGTGTTGATTATAACTAAAATATAGTTGTAAATTGAATTGTTAACTTCCAAATTTCTTCTAATGGTTTTTAGCACATCCAAGGTAAATTCACTTGGAGGCCATGTCATCATTGGTAAGGCCTTTATAATTGGCCATGGCTTTTGAAATCACAATAGTAATGTTGTTTAAAATTGCACCCACTTCAACTTTTTCAAGAACGAGCAAAATTGGAATGTGTTTCCAATTTTTCATCACATAAATGTGGACATTAATGCATTGTTGATTATCAATAATTGTCACCTTGTTTGCATTTTTAACAAAAAAATTAACTTTTGCAATAATAGACTTGGTTTTAAAGAGAACCACATTATGCATGACCTTTGCAATTCCCAAACCACTTGTGTTTAACAATGCTTAAAAAATGGTTATTTTTCACCTTTCGCAACATAAACAATTGTTTCATTGGTTCATATTCAACATTGGCCACCCACGCATGAGAATGTAAAACAATTGCAAATTGGGTCAATTTTTTCTTCAAAAGGAACATCGGATTGCAATACTATGGTTCCAACATATTATACATTCCTTCCATTGTAAGTCCTCTCATTTTGGCAATGCCAAAAAAAATTGTTGTAAAAGAATCCCCAATTGCCATTCCAAAAGTAACAACCTTTGCCTTTCGGTGATCGACATGTCTTTAAAGTGTACATTGAACTTGAAGGCAAGTAATATGTCTTTCCCATCAATACAACTACAAACTTTGCATCACATATGCATCTCTAATATGTCATCCCCTATGATAATTCTATTTTTGGAAAACAATTAGCCCATGTATCTTAAAAAACCTTGGATTTGTCTTACGATTTCCAAGGTTTCTTCTCAAGATACTCTTTCTATAGAAGTGTTGGAAGGAATGCTACTATAAAGAGTCACGGACTTAGAATGAATGCTACTAGAAGTTGTGAACTAAGAAGGTTCCAAGTTAGTGCTATTAGAAGGACTAGATGAACTTATGAGAGTGCAAGAGGAAACAATGGGCAATTGCAAAATTGTATTCAATGACTCACTGAAAAATAGCCTAAATTTGAAGTGTTTAGGCATCTAATTTGGACCCATTGTTGTTGGCAAAATAAACAAGGACAAATAGCAAGCTTGAACAAACAAAATAATTGAAAGAGAAAGAAGTAGGGAAAGCATGTAAAAGAAAAGAAAAAAGGGAGCCTAAAAATCAAAATGGAAGTGTGCACCTTTAATTTTAGTTAGTTGTGCACTTTGTTGTTGCAATTTTATAGCACTAAATTTAAGTCAAAAGCCATCTTGTGGTGTGTGTGTTGCTTGTCATTAAGACCAATGTACACTTTCTTCACCAAACAAAACCAACGAACATTATTCCCACCAACAAAACTTGCACAATTAGCATTCAATAGAAACAACATTAAAACATTGCAATCTCCGAAAGGAAAATAATCATTGTATGCTTGCAACATGAAACCTTAGCTACCATATAACTTTGAAGATGGGGGTTTCACCTATTGGCAAATACCTATCCAATGACAATGCTTGGTGAATTCTAATCACTTTATGTCCCATCTAATGACAAAGATTGACAAACCTTAATTTACTATTATTTGTGACGAAATGCGAATTATTCTTCATCACAATAGAGATTGGCAATATCTAGATCTAAAAGTTCAATGGTTGTAGTTGAAATGTGAAACATGAGTAAACCATCATTTGGTTGCAATGTGTCATATGGGGTGTTTTAGGGTGATTTGAAAACAAAATTAATAAATAACAAATGACCTTTTGCACTACTTATTCCCTTATCGAAATTTGGCAACATGTGATTGAATAAAAAATGCGAATTTTAATGCATTAGCACATGGATTGTTCCCCAAATGCCCATTTTTTGGATATTGTTTTCTAATAATCATCTTGTTGCCTCTTGCAAATCATTCATATGTTCCTATGGATGTTTTCAAAGGTTCCCACCATGTACTAAAATAAGTTATGTTTCTTTCCAATGGAGAGAAAGAATGGTGATGGGTTGTGATAGAAAGGCAAAAATGAAAATGAGAAAAAGAGAGAAATGAGACAACTAGGCTAGCTTTCAGAATGCGCCCCTGAATTGAAGGGGCAAACCAAAAAACAAATAGATAAAAAATGAAATTCACACCAGCCATCATGTGATCAGATTTCACTAAAGAATTGTTGGTACCATCTCTTAGAAGGAGCTTCAATCGTATTCCAAAGATCCCAGCAATTTGAGAGAAAAACAATCTTGGAAGTTTGGAATGCAATGGACAAATGGGAAAATCCAAAACAGTCTTGGAAGTTTGGTATGCAATGGACAAATGGGAAAATCCAAAACAGTCTTGGAAGTTTGGAATGCCATGGACAAAATGGGGAAAATGAAAATGGAGACAATTTGACACCAAATATCCAAAGGATTTTCTTGTCAAGCATCTAAGTTCTAGAATTGATCTCAAGTGCAAGGATGCTCAGAATATTTGGCTTTGTGATATGCCAGAGGAGATTTAATTTCAGCTTCAGATCATAAGATCATAAAAACTGCAAGATGTTTGTGATTTGTGATAGTCCAATTCGAACCATGAAAAGACTTCAAAAGAGAAAAAGAACAGACTTCAAAACACAGTAATTATCCTTGTTGACAACTAGCAACCTTATGACATTTACAGCCTCTTGATTTGATTTATAATTGATGGGTTGCTTCTTTAATTTTGGGACAAATTTCCAATGTGACTCATGCAAGGGACTTTTGTGAAAAAAATGCACTAAAGTCGCCAGATTTTAAGGAAATGAAGTCTGCAATTGCCATACTTAGACAATAGGTTCCAGCAGGTCCCCAAAATATGGCCAGATTCTTAATTATTTCTGCTTCCCTCTCTGACCTGTAGCCAAATTTGGCTAATTGCTCTTGTCGATGATCACCAATGTGTATACATCACCAAAAAAATCCTGTTCCTAAAAGGGTGGATGCCTATTCAGTGAAGTTTCTGGGCCCAGTTTTCCGGCCTCTATTTTCTTTTAAAAGTACAAGAAACCAAACTGGAGTTGTTGGGTACGAAAACTGGGGTGTCCCACTGTAAAAAATGCATTACAAGCAAGACAAAGTATTCCTCAAAAAATGTCACAAAGTTGCAAAGTAATTTGTGTTCTTGTTCAACAAGAACTTAGCCTACTTGTAGGCAAGTTTGCATATTGTGCTCCACCATGTGGCAACTCCTAGTGCCTCTATGCACTTTCTTCCATCTGAAATGTCTCAGAGCTCTTTTGGGTAAAAAGAGCCCAAAAGGGAAGAAATTATAAGGGAGAGTACCCAAATGTCTTGCATTAGGAACTCGCACTCCTCATAATCAGGTTTCAGAGGAGTAGTTTGTCCACTAACAAGTGTTTTCAAGTATTGTCTTTGTCATCAGCTTGTCATCAGCTCATGAGCTGCAACTTGCATGCTGGTCCTTTCTAAGCAATAGAAGCTAGAGACATACCATCTTTGCATGAAGACATAGTCACACGTCCACAAAGGGTTCAAAGGTTTAAATTGCGACAAAACAAGGGTTGGTCATTATGGACACATAGCTGGGTCAAGGGTCTTGGCAATGATAGCATGCCCATGCTCAAATGCCCACAGACACCATCCATCCTAAAATGCGTACCTTCCCAAAGAAATGCAAAATCCCTGTGGAATTGGCTTTTTAGAAAAAGAGTTTAAAGGCAAAAGGTGGGTCTTGCCTTCTAAAGCTTTCCATGGTGCTGTTGTTGTTGGCTTGGGAAGACCATGAAGTCTACACATGGCAATTTTAGGTCTCCCATGCTTTTCTCAAAAGCCCTCTGCAGAGGAAGCGGAAAACAAATCAACAAAGACAAACATGAAAGGAGACACTAAGAGCTCTACTGTAGGCATGTGGATGCAAAAGCATCTTAGTGGTAAGGACAGACATTGCATCCCAGATTGTCTCCTGATCTTCTGAATTCACAATTGTAATTTTCGAAAAGTTTCTCACCAAGCACCTGACCTAGAGAATCTTGGTTATTCTTCCAGAAACAGATTCAAAGAGCTAATTCACCATCAAAATGATGATGCTAGATTGTAACACTCCTTGGGTCAGTGGCTGACATCACAAGCTATGCTTTTGAGCTGACTCCAGGTTTGGCTCATTTGCAAGCACATATGGAACATTAAACCAGCATTAGATGTTTGTCAAGTGTTAGGGTTTGATGATAACCAGGAGAAAAAGGAGACCTGTAATGTTGGCCATGATCCATATCACCAACAGCTCCTGTCTTCACCGACCACAGTATCCATAACTCTTTCACCCATCTGATCATAACCACACAATGCTAGTAGTGTTGACTTCCAAAGACACGAAAACACATCTGAAAAAGATCGGACTTTATAAAGCTCAACAGCAGATTGGATCAAAGTCCGGATCAATCAGATCTGATCCTGTGGCCACACATGATGGTCTGAATCTGAAATAGAGCACTTAACATTTAAATTCTTTTGTCCTTTCCAGGAGGGACAACTGACTGACTGATGCAGGGAATAAAATACAATCCTTGAGCTTCATCAAAATACACATTACCAAAACACTGTGGATTTTATGTACATGGTGCAACAGCTCACAACCTGTGCCTGAAGTCAAGGCCCACCTGCCCAAGACTCATACCACAGTACTTCACACATGATAATGGCATGTTAGTGGCATGCTACACATCACCTGATACACAGACCTAGTTCAGGCCAGTATATGATTGGGTGTCTACACAACAAACAGCTATTTGCTTCAGATCTAAAGCTTGATAATATCTTCCTAAGTTGTGAGAATTTTTCCATGAACTTACAATTTTACAATTTTAAGTCAAACTGATTAGAATTGAGAGATGACCCAACAAGAAGTTTAGAAAAAATTCAGAACTGAGAACATAACAGCAATCGATCAGCAGGCATGCAAAAAGAGGAAAGCCCAACCCCAAAGAAGAGAGAAAAACTATGACCCAAAAGCAAAACTGATGAGCCAGTTTGAACAATTATGATGGTCATATGCAATAGAATGTTTCAGTGAGAATATCACCAGTTCCTTGGTTCTTTTTTATCCTTCCTTTACAGAATCATCAGAAAACAAGCTAGAATTCAGAAGGGTTTGTGTTGTTGCAGTAGATGTTGTTTTACCTGCCAACACATTTCATGCTCACAAGACATAGAGCCCGGCATGGCAAGCGGCCAATACCTTAAAAAGCATTTTGGCAACTATCACGACACACATCCATCAGTACAACCCTGGGCATCACAATCTGCACTTACAATAACATTCTGAAAAACTACTCAAAAGTGTTCTTCTGTTCAGATACCCATTTGATTGATTTCAAGATCAATTCAACGCCATGAATTCAACATCAACATCGACAACATGAAGGACCTAGAGCTGTGAGACAAATCTGATGTACACCCAGTAGAGCATGTGAAACGCATGATCAGAAAGCATGTTTGTAGTCGCCTTGAAAGTGGTTTGTAGCAAGCTTGGAGAGACAAAAAGCTTGCTTCCGATCAAGAGCTTCATCATAGTTTTGCATTTCGCTCACACATCTGCTGGAGGAAGAAAAGAACAAGCACAAAAGCCCTGGCTCCTGAAAATCCATGCCCCAAGGAATTGCAAACCCCAAACCCTAAACCCACTTTCCTGGAAGTACGAGCCCCTCCTCCTTCCAGATAGATGATCAAGAGCTTCATCACAGTCTTGCATTTATCTCACACATTTGCTAAAGGGAAAAAAGAACAACCACGCAAGCTCTGGCTCCTGAAAGTCCATGCCCCAAGGAATTGCAAACCCTAAACCCTAAACCCATTTTCCTTGAAGTCCGACCTCCTCCTGCTTCTCCATCCTTGGAAGCCGGTCGCGGTCTGCGGCGCACTCCCACTTGCCGTTTCCGAGTTGGAGTGAGGGAGAAATAGAGAGGGTACTGCACAGCATGACAGGGAGCAGGCGATGGCCAGGGTTTAGGGTTTAGGGTTTTTGGTGCGTGGGTAGCAACAACATACAACAGAAGATAGACTGAGCGATGGCTGAAGCGGAGGATGATGGCGGAGGAGGAGCAGATGGCGATGTTCTTTCCTTCACCTTACATTTGGACAAATCCCTCTCCTGTGCCGTAAGCATATCTGTTTTCCTTCCTCTCTCTCTTTCTTTCTACCTTCAGTGCACATTTCCTCCATGGGGTTTGTTGACTCCTGGCTCGTGATGAGTATTGGGTTTTTGGGTTATGGGTTTTTTTTCTGAAGGTGAAAATAGCAGCATGGAATCCAGAGAAGGATTTGCTGGCCATGGTCACACAAGATCACCAACTCCTTGTGCACCGATTCAACTGGCAGCGTCTTTGGGCCGTCTCTCCAGATCAAAGAATTACAGCAATCTGCTGGCGTCCTGATGGGAAGGCACTGGCTGTGGGTCATCATGATGGCAGCATTGCTATTCGTGATGTGGAAGTGAGGACAAATCCCTTCTTTCTTCTTACATGTGAACTTTGAAAAATCCTGCTCAGGGAGTCAGGTATTTTCATGTGATTTGGTGGGTTTAGGGTTTAGGGAAAAATCCTTCTCATGTTTGCTGTGATGATCTGTTTGATTGATGTTTTCTTTTCCTGATTGGAGACACATCTGAATCACCCATCTTCTGTGGATTTGGCAGAATGGAGATGTGCTGCGGCAGACAGCAACACATAATGCAACAGTGGAATGTCTGTACTGGACTGAAGAAGGCCATCACTTGCCGGTATGTATGTGGAGCAGATTTTGAACAATCTCGGGTCTGATCTTCTTATGTGGTGTCTATGGAGCTTTTGAACTTTTGCTTTGTAGAGTCCACCACCATTCCTTCAGCTTTGGTCTTAACTCCTGTTAAACAATTGTGTTTTGGGGGGATTTTTTAATCAGGGTCAATTAGATGATGTGTTTTCCTATGAAGATCGAACTCCAAGATTCTTCCCATCACCTCCACGGGCACCTCCAATGCCAGGCACTGCCCCCACTTTTGACATGTCTGGAGTGTTAGGACCTGGTAATGAAGACCAAGGCAGTGCAAATCAAAAAACCATTCTGCTGGCTGTGCAGCAGCGGCTTTATGTGCTTTGCAGTGGGGATAAAGATGGGACCATCTGTTTGAGTGCATTCGGTGTTTTTCCAATTGGAAAGCTGGTGAGCTTTGTTTCTGTGAAATGGCTTTTGAACTTATGTGAATCTGAGCCCTAAACCCTAAATTGAAGGTACCACTGTCTTTTAGGCTGATGTCCAAATATGTTTGGTCATGACCTTTGTAGGATATCAGGGAGCGTGCTATCAGTTGCATGAGATCAACTAGCAAATCTGAGATGAATCCTGTTTATCGACTTCTCAATGCCTCAGCTCTCCAGGTATGTAAATCTTCATTCATACTCATACGTCTGTTACATGTGAATGACTGGGATTTTTTGTCATGGTACAGGTTTTTTTCTAAATATTTTTTATAGCAATGTGGGGCTGAGTTTGAAATCAGAACAAGGCAGTTGCAAAGGTTAGATACTGTCAAGTTTGGGGGGCTGAACGCTTCTTGAGTGACAAAATGACACAATCAGAGTAAAAACAGGTCTTCCTTTCAAACAATCTTCGCAACATGACAGTTATCTGCAGTGGAACACTCTCCATGGAGGGCTCTCCAATGGTGGCTGGTGCAGCAAAGAGGTCACCTGGATTGTATGCAATTTCTGTCGACACCTCTCTACTCGGAGACAGGTTCATTGCCAATCACTTGAAACTTCAACATCCATGTTTCTATTTTGAGTTGATCCTATAACAGAATGCTGATGGTTCATACTTTGCATACAAAAAATCTTTGTTTCTGTAGCTGTTCAGTTTTGTTGCATATTATTGCCAGATCCACCACTGGTGATGTCCACACTCATTTATTTTTGTCATGCCCAGGAGGAAGGAACTGCGGCAAGTGGCCCTGCAGGCATCAAGTGTGGTAGAGCTCCTGGATGTTGTGCAGGCAACACTGAATGTCATGCATAAGCAATGGCATGAGGCCATCTCTGTTTTTGAAGAAAAGTTTCAGCCTCTCTCTGTACTGCTGATTGAGCACGGTACCTGTCATTAGAGCACAGCTTTTTTTGAACATTTGTTATTGCAGCAAAACATGATAATCTGATCAAATGCTCTAGTAGAAAAGAATGAAAGTTTTCTTTGGAAGAGACTCTTACTGCATTTTCTGTTTTCTTCAGGCTATGTTATGGTATCTCATTGACAGTGCCAGTGTTGTTGACCATGCACACACAGGCACCCAAATCAAGCCACGTGATGAGCTGCTGAATCTTCTTGCATGTGGGTCAGCTAGTCCAGGACTGCACCAATTTCTTGCTTCCTTGGGTGAAGCGGTAATGCATCTTATCACCTGGTAGTGTATCTTACTGTGAGTTTAGGACAGAACCTAGTGATGTAACTTTTTTCCATTCAGATGTATTGTGCCCAAGTAAGGCTGGATAAAGACAGGCAGCTTCTACTTAGAAAAGATGAGGCAATAACACTCCAAGCTTGCCAGTTTAGCAGGCAGTTTTAGGGTTTAGGGTTAAGCAGTTTCCCATGGTGGGTGTGGCATCCATGTTTAAGTGCGACTACACATCTGCTGGCCCCATGATTGTGCTGCCTACAGGGATTGAAACGATTGGCAAAGAGCATTGATACTGCTGGTAGGGAACTCCTCAGCCTCATTGCTCAGCACTTACAGGTTAAGTTTTGTTCTATCTGTTTCCCCTCTCTCCTGGCTTGTTGTTCAAGAGTATGATTGAACTTTGCCATTAACATTGCTGATGTGTCTGTGTGTGCTATTCTGAATGGGTGCACAGCCAGCAGCTGAGATGATTGCATTTAGGATTGGTGAGTTGCAAGGCCTATCACGGTGGCGAGCACGTGTCCATAGAGTAGGGCTGCACGAAACTCTTATGGAGCGTGCCATGGAGCATGCAGGCATGCTTCTTGTGCAAGTTGAATGCCTTCTTCGTACTATCTCTGATACTGCTGGCGAGGTCTCTGTCTTGTGCTCTTTTGTCCATTATTGCCCCCATTTCTTGCCATATGTTCTTGCCATATGTCTACACTATATGACTGGTTTTTTCAAGAGTGGGGTACGTCAGAAGCTTGTGTTCTCAATTGTTGCTTTTGGTCTGTATACTCATCATGCTTGGACAGCAAAAGAAGGCTCTGTCAATCGGACCCAGAATTACTGCTATTGACCACATGTGTGTGGCATGGGCTTTGAACTGCAACTCTTTCACAGCCTTGTAGTTTTTCTGTAGTAGGATTGACAGAGGACAGGAGAAAACGGTGGATAGTAGCAGGGGTGCTGTTCACTAAGATGAGAGAAAAGTGAGTAAGACAGGCAAACTGTTGTGGGGGGAGATTTTGGGTCCTGCAGTTCAGGCTTTTTTTTGTTTGGCTTACAAAGTCACTGCGCCAGCTGAGTAATGATGTAGTACCCTCTTCAAATCAGCTTCCAGTCATCAACAGGTTTCCACTAACACCCTTACCTGCTTAACCTTGACCACCAGATAGAGCAACAGAATTTTCATTTCAGATGTGCTATCAGAACCCTAGTTCTCAAGTTCTTATATCTTACTGGCAATCTCACTTGAGTGTGACAGTGTGAAGGTAGCTGCATTCCTGCGGTCCCATTTTGAGAAGGACCCAATCAGCCCACATCTTGCACCCCTATCAGATATCTTCATACCGGATGTAAATTTGTAAGTGCCAATGTAAGTGCATGTGTTTGTCATCTTTTTGTGCTCGAGGAGCCCAGTTGGGCAGCTAGCATTCCATTTTGAAGTGTATGACTGCTCAGGACATTTTTTTCCCAGGCACAATTGTTGTGAAGGAGACACAAAGGATGTCCAACAGCTTCTTTCACACCTTGCAAGGTTCTCAAACTGCATGATGTCCTGGTGTGACATGCAGGGGGAAAGACAGGATGATGGAAGAATTGATGCTGATGGGAGGTTTCACTGATTGGAAATGTCTACAGCGAACTTTTTTCCAACAAATTGCTGAACTTCAAATCAGGTTCTCTTTTTACCTCTGTGCCTCTATATTGCTTTTGTTTTGGCACGTGAGATTCTTACCACCCTTTGTAGAGAGTGACCTTCCATCTTTGAGTTGAGCTGTCTTTCAAGTTTGACACAATTAGCAATGGAGTAGGTGTTGAGCAAGAGAATAGGTGTCATGGGTGACAGACAAAGTTGCTGAGTATAGTTGTTTACTGGACACCATTCTTCTCATCATGTTTGTTTTTGTTTTGGTGGAACTGACACTATAGTCACCTTCAAAGTGTTCTTCTGGAATTTTCTCTGCAATCTCCTAGATTGTAGTTGTTTACTGATGGACAGACCCACTTCTGTCATATCAGCAACTTTCTGTTGATTTATGTGTGCAGTTGTGAGGAGGCATTTGCATTGCCAGTGAAGGAGATTTCTCCCAACTTGAGAGTACAAGGCATGCTGCCATTGTGCCCTCTTCCCCATTTACTGCAACCCCTAGCCTGCATTCCATTGTCACTGACTTACTTTGAGGTCCTCTTTCTTCACTCTGCTTTGGTTTGATGGTTGTGATCTGGGGATTGTGTAAGGGCATAATTGCAGCAATTTGTGGCTGGCTAGCATGACACCTCTATACCTAACCATGCTGATTCAATGGGTGCTTCCTGTCATCACTGTTGATATATCCTGTGGTTGAATATCAATCATTTGTCCTCATGATTTGCAACAGGAGAATGCAGGCCCTTCAACAAAGGAAGCCAGCCCAGTTGAAGACTACATTTGCCTAAACATTACAGATGAACAAAATTCAACTCACCAGAGTGTGGTGGTTGTCTTGCGAAGATTTTCTGCCTGTCATGAACCCTCCAAAAGAGATATGGAGGCTCCAGAAGTTATTGCATTGCAAATTGATCAAAGTCTACAATGTATTGATCTGGCCCTTTATAAGGTATCATGCTGTTACTCTTCATGAATTTAGGTGAAAGTCCGCTGTGCTGCGCAGCAATTGGCTCTCTCCTCTTAGTAACTGAAATTTGGAAGATTTGTCATTAGCATATGCATCACAGATTGCCATCATTTTCACTGGGTGTCATGTGGAGTACATGAAGACTCCTTGCATCCTCAATTGTTGCTGGTTTTTGCATGCCTAATTACAGGAAAGGCAGCTGGTGTTATTGGTGAGAAAAGAGGCCCAGGAGAGTGGAAAGCCCCCTCAGACATATTTGATGCTTTTGCATCTGGAGGACTTGGGATTTATGCCATTCTTGCAGACAATTTCCACCCTACAGCATCAGTCATTGTTGCATGTCTGCTCAGCACTTGTAAGCCTCAGAGCCTCCAATTTCAAATTCCACCCTCTCATTCTTGTCATTCCTTTGCTTCAGCTATCTGCTCTTTCCACACAGTGTTGTAAGCCCTGGAACTTGAAGGAATGGAGATAAGTTTGGTTCTGGGTTTGTGGTGGACAGGGAGCTGTGTTGCCCATTGGTCTGAAGGATGGTAAAGTACGGGCAGTTTCTCTCCCTGATGCAGTGCCTCCATTGGCTGTCAGTGGTATGATTCTCACTCTTACAGAAGACACAGAGCTCTGGTTTACTTTGATATGCAGATATATTGTCAATGCTACTATCTCTCTGTCTTTTGTTCTTGTAAATGGACTTAAATTTTTAGACTGAGTGTGAATTATGTGAATTACAGCTTCGCGAGGGCTGGCATGCATATTTGGTGGTCAACGTCGAGTGCTCTTGTATGATCTTGAGGAGGACGAAGAAGGAAAAGATGATGAAATCATTTGACCAGCCTGTGGCATCATGTCCTGTTCTCCACCAGTCTCCCACATTGCATTATGGTTCCTGATCTACCAAAGTAGTACTAACTTTCAAGACTTCCTTTTTGTAATAGACATGTAAGCATTTTTTTTCCTGGAAGAGTGTCACCTAGTTGTCTGCCTAGCAACTTTCAATCCAATTTCTTTGGTTTGTAAAACCAAGATATTAACCTCCTGGAGTATGCCAAAGTAGTTGCACTAGCTACAGCATTGCAGATGAAGAGGTTGTACAGAGACCTTTATAGTGATCTAGACAGATTGCTACAACTTCACTGCAGCAAGAGGGTATCTTCCATTTGGAAACAAATGAGAAATTGGAAAGTTCAATGGGAAGATGAAGTGGGCAATGCAACACTCATCAATCAGGACTTGGTCTAGTCAAATTGTTTTCTTCTTGACATGTTGAAAATAAGTGTTTTTGAGTAATTTTGTAACAGGAAAGCCACACCTAGAGTGCATTGAGATGAGAACATTAATTATGACCAAGGCAACATTGTAACAGTGTGATCTTTTTTGTGTGGAAAAAGCAATGGAATTCCAAAGGTCTGTGAAATGCCATTTGACCTCAGTGAAACTTGTTAGGTGATACACACAGTTCATGGGTACAAGAAACTTTATCCTACATGATCCTCAGTCAGATAGTGCTCCAAATCTTCATCCTGACAGAAACATGATAGAAACATGATAGGTCCCTAAGGAGAAGCTTTGTTAGATCTCATGTACTACACATATGGTGGAGTTTCAGTGTGCCTGGCACTGCCTATGCTCCCCAAGTCTTGTTGTCCCAGTCTACATCTTCCTTGCCATCATCCCAGCAGACATGTACACAATTAGGAATACAACTAAAACAGTAGCATTCGTAGTTGTAGACAACTTGTACAACAATGTTGTGCTAATAAAAAGTCACCTACAAAAATCCTATTAAGATGGACATATGAGGTGCAGATAGACACCAAGCTGTTGTGATCATTCTTTCTTGAAGGTTGCAGCATTCAAATGCTTTAGAATCTACCTTTGTGCTGGAAATCACTTCTGAATAACACTGCTCCTTTCTCAAAGGATTTCAAAACACCGGTATTTTTCAGCTATTCAGCTCTACAACAGACCTAACCACTCAGATTAAGCCTTTGCAACAGTTGCAAGAAAACCTTCTCTCTCTCTCTCTCTCTCTCTCTCTCTCTCTCTCTCTCTCTATGTATCAGTCCTCATGTTTGCTGCATGTCCTGTTGTTGCATTGTTGTTCAGTGTGGAAGTCTCTGGTGCTTCAAGTTTGGAAGGAACAGGAGCTTCAAAGATGCGTGCTCTTCTGAGGATTTCAGACACAATCCAGTGCTTTCGCTTACTCAGAGGCCTTGATGATGTCAACCTTACCTGCACCATCAAACAAAGGATCCACCTTACAAAACATGTAAGACAGCATTTCTTGAAGAAGTTCTCAAACAGCGAGCTCTTGGGAAGCTCTCAACCCTAAATATGTGCATTGCCACAACCTCCAAATATTTTTTCCAAGTACATGGCCAAAAGAAGAGAAGGAAAGATGACAAAGGAATACAACTGAAGCACTCAAGAAGAGCAGAAATCAGATTTCACAAAGAAATGTAATGCAATGCAATGCCTGCTGTGTGATTCAGGAGAAAACCCCAAAGGCGGGGAAGCACACAGCCCCTTGCAATGCCTGCATCATCAAAGTCATCAAAGTGAAGAGATCATTTGCAAGCGACATGAGAGTCACTACTACCAGACTATACATGAAAGATTCTCTCTCTGAAACAGGAAAAAAAAATGCCGGGTCAGGAAAACCGACCTCGTCGCCCATGTTGCAAGCATTGGTCTCGTCGTGTGCCATGAACTTGGAAGTCCTCCTCACCAGCTTCGGGTACTTTGGGTGCTGCCACAGTCGCTGCACCGCCACCACCACTGACTTCGTCATCTTATTCGACACCACCTTTCCTACAACCGTCTTCATCGCTCCCCCTCTTCTTCTTCTTCTCTTCTCTCTCTCTCTCTCTCTCTCTCTCTCCGCGTGCTGCCCCCCCTTCTTTTCACAAACCCTAAACCCAGATCCTTGAACCCTAACCCTGGAATTCTGCGTCGATCAAAACCAAACGACAACTCGGTTGCAAAGATGCTGCTGACGAAGTCGTGACCACTAGGCTATACGTTTCTGTTGATGCAGATGAACTCTCCGGTCCGAAAAGCAACAGGTTCTTGCCAACAATAATACGAGGGAGAAGAAGAGGTTAGTAGTGTCCCATCGAACCCTAAAGAGTTCCGAGCTTTGCTGCTTAGATTCAGTGGGGGTTCGAAAGTGGAGACTTTTTGGGTGTTGGAAAGAAGTTTTGATGGAGGTTTTGTGAAGAAGGGAGGACAGAAACAGAGATGGCTTGTTGCTTTGTTGCATTGACGGAAGCTAGTAGCAGTAGCAGCAGCAGCAGTAACTTTGGATCGTTTGGATTGTTTCTCTCTTTTGCATTTTGTCTACTTGTTTGATTGCATAGGAGAGACTTGGGGTTTTTTTGTTTGTGCACTTTGCTTTGCAAACAGGAACAAGTCTGCCGAGAGATGGCGTTAGCCCGGAGATTCCACCTGCTTTGAAAGAAGGGAGAAGAAGGTAAAACCCTACGTAGTGGCAACAAGAGCGGTGAAGCTCTGGAACCCGGCTGTGGCTATGGCAGCTGTAAGGAGGCTACGAAACCTTGCCTGCTCCAGAGCTGTGGCTGTTGCAAACTACATCATGCATCCATCTGTTGTGCAGAATTCGGGGCCTGCATCATGGCCTTCTTTTATGAACTACGCTACCATGAGTGCAAGGAAGAAAGGAGGCTGGGAGGTTGGTTTTCTCTACCTGCCGAGTTTAGGGTTTGAGACTGCTTCTCAATCTTTGTTTTCTGCATGTATTTGTTCTTGTTCAATGCAAGTGCAGTAAGGATTCGCTGTGGACATTGCAAAGGATAGATATGGTCAGTATCTTATGCTCAGTGATTGCAAGGGGTTTGAGTTCATCCTTCTGTTTGTGCATGGAGCTTCACAGCATTGATTTACAGAATGTCTTTTCTGAGCTTGAATGCATGTTTCTTTGGAGTGCAGAGATGTGGTCGAGCAGGTGAGATGGAAGATGATGATTACGGAAGTGCTTGGGACACTCGAGATGATGGCTTTGGGTATTCCCGAGAAGTAGAAGTTCCACATTGGAATCCCAGGAGGAAGAAGGCAGAAGATGACAAGAAGAAGAAGAACAACACCAAGAGGTCTTTCAAAGCACGGTCAGAGAAGTGCATGAAGCCCTTCACACTTGATATCTTCTTCTCTACCAAGTACATTCACGCCAGCATCATGCACCGTGTTACCAGCAAGGTAGTTGCAGTTGCAAGCACTAATGCTAAGGAATTCCGAGGAAATCTGAAGTCATATAGAGACTTCTCAGCTTGCAAAGTCATAGGAAAAACCCTTGCAGAGAGGGCAATAGAAGCTGATGTGTATACAGTCGTGTATGAACCTAGGAAAGGAGAGAAGTTTGAAGGAAAGTTAGCAGCTGTGGTAGGAACTGTTGAGGAAAATGGAGTTCATGTGCACAGGCCAGTTCCCATATAACATAGAGCATAGACATCCTTGTCACAAGCCCTGCACAATGTTGAGAGATTATAGTGAACTATTGCAACTTCAAACTTCTGAAATGCTGCAATCTGAAATCAATGTGCAAGAGGAGCAAGCCTTGTTTTCAGCAATTGCTGGTGATGACTTGTATTACCTGAAACAAAGATGGCTATTTCACCTCATTACAGTGTGATGTGATGTCTCCAAATGGAGCAAACAAGTTGTCAGACAAGTGAAGAGGGAAATGATCAAAAAAATTCAACAAAAACTGAGCACCAGCTTCAGTAGTGCCTTTTACTGCATGATGTATTGTTTACTAGTGTCTACATCTAGCAACTGCAACTTTGTAGTGGAGCATGAAATCTAAATCAGCTCCTCCTATTGTTTCAACAGAGATCTATGATGTTGACTTGACAGTGTGGTGGTTTTGAGCACTTATCCCTGGCTTGGTGTGTATCAGTCAGCTGCATAAGCTTCCAAATGATATGCTCTGCTTGATATCTGATCATAAACTGCTTGTGGCATTTGCTTTCTGACAATACCCTGCCAGCTTTAGTCTGCGATCTCCATCAAAACCTAGGAGTTGTTTGATGGTCACAAGCCCATCTTCATTACACTGTCTGTGCACCAGGATTTCCTTGCTCTCTTCATCTATCACCTGCCCTGTGGGTGAATGAGCTGTGAGAAGATATCACCCACAAAAGTGTCGTCTGAACCATTCCCCTGGGTCACAATGCCTACACTCTGTTCTGTGGAGTCGGTCTGAGGTGACTCTACTGACTGATTGACTCCCAGCTCTGGAACTGACACTGGTTGAATTGAGCTGTCATGGACTGGCAAACCAGTCTCCATAGAATTTCCTGCAAAGCTCTCTGTGAAGTTCTCTGAAGAGTTTTCATGCAGTTGTAATGCACACTCTAGATTCCAAAGCACATCACCCATGGAAGGCCGATCAATGCCCTGATCTGCCAAGCACTTCTCAGCAATGTCACCAAACTTGCGAAGTGACTCAGGGTTGCAAGCACCTGCTAAACGGGTGTCCTTGATCTGGTCCAGCATACCCATCTTCTGCCACTTCAAAGCCCATTCTGCCATGTTGATTTGCTCCCGAGGCAGTGATGGGTTGATCGCTGGACGTGCACACAACACCTCCATCAGAACCACACCAAAGGAGTACACATCAGACTTCTCTGTCAGCTGTTGCCGGCGGAAGTACTCTGGATCCAAATACCCAAAACTGCCCTTCACCACCGTGCTCACATGGGTTTGTTCAAGACTTGGGCCTGTCTTGGACAATCCAAAATCAGCGACTTTTGCTACAAAGTTCTCATCCAGCAAAATGTTCGTCGTTTTCACATCCCTGTGTATGATGCTCCTTGCTGCACCTGTGTGAAGGTAGTGTAGCCCCCGTGCAGCACCAATGCAAATCTCTAACCTTCGCTTCCATGATAGTGCTGGCAAATTGGTGCCATAGAGATGGCTGCGCAGAGGGCCTTTCGACATATAATCATAGACCAAAATCATCTCCTTTGAATCATCACAGTAACCTATCAAGGACACAAGGTGACGGTGCCGCAACTTTGAGAGCATTTCAATCTCAGTGTGGAATTCAGTCAGCCCTTGTTCCGATTGAGGATTGCCACGCTTCACTGCCACTTTGGAGCCATTATCGATCTCCCCCTTGTACACTTTTCCAAACCCTCCAACTCCAAGAAGTAAAGACTCATCAAAGTTGTTGGTGGCTTCCTGGAGCTCAGCAAATGTGAAGAATCGACCCTTGTTCGAGGGCACTGAAGATATATAGCTTCGAGCCCCACTATTCCCACTCCTGTGCGAGTTTGTCATGACTTGACTTGTATCTGGACTGCTTCCATGCAAAGGCAGAGGCAGCCACGTTGGGGTGGGCTGCTTCTTTGCCGATTTCACTTTCTGAGAGCAGCAACAACAGTAAACAAATGCAACAAGCAACACAACCACAGTTACACTTCCCACTGCTGCACCAACAATCACTCCCATGTTGCCCTTGGAACTCCCTGCTAGAGATACCACCACACTTGAAGGACTAGAGATGGTCACCAAAGCACCTGAGAGTCTGCCGGCATCATCATTCATCTTGAATACCTCAAGACCATTCAAGATTGCATCCTTGGGGATTGTATTTGGGGTTGGTCCCATTTGTACCCACAGATTAGCATCAGAGCCATTCAACATGGGGGCTGCAAAGTCCTGATAGAGGACAACATCCAGATTCCCTGTAACTGCAATGACATCAAAGCCACTCAAGACAGTCTGATTGCTGATGTACACATCAAAGGCACGCTCATCGATTGAGGAGTCAAACAATTCACAAAAATGGAGTCGAACAAAGTAAGTGTAGCCGAGATCAACTGGAAAAATCCAGGAGACGTTGAAAAGTGCATCAACAGTATCAGAGCCTCCGAGTGTTCGAGCAGTCGCATACACTGCAGGAGGTGCAATGTACGTAGGATCATCACCATACTCAATGTCACTGAAAGGCACTCTACCTGTTGTTCCTGTTGCTGCAGCAAAGATGTAACTGCTGTCAGGCTCCCAACTGCGGTACAAGCCTTGTGAATCATTCTGAGGCTTCACAAGAGCACCACCCACATTGATCCTGTACATTGTCTGGAGGGCTATTCCAGGCAACCCGAGCGGTTTTGGTGGTGTCTGATGATGACCTACCAGAGTCGCATCGTCTGTCAACAAATTGCTCGGCATTGACACGACTTCTAGAGCATTGATAAAAGCATACGAGTTCGACTGCTGCGGGAAGAAAGACAGAACAAGGGTAGGGCTTGTGATGTTGATGAGGTATTCTCTGAAGACCAACGGTTTGTTCAAGGAGCTGAAAGCTGCGGGACTGAAGTTGTCCAGTAGGGTGAACTGATTAGCAGAGACAGAGAAGAGAGAAGCATTGGGAGTGAAGCTGGCATAAGAGAAAGGGTAGAAGTACAGACGAACCCAATGTCTTCCTGCCGTGACCTTAAATGTGTAGGAAGAATTGGTAGCGAAGAACCTTGCTGATGATACAAGATTAGGATAGTCTACATTTGCATTGTTCTGGAGTGTTGTTGTAGTTCCCACTAGCGTCGTCCCTCCTCCTCCTCCCGCAGCAGCAGCAGTTACAAGCAGCATTGAGGTATTGTCTGGAACGAATACTCGTCCGTCTACCGCCACATTGCTCGAAGATCCACAGCTGAGGAGGATGTTGTCCACGGGTGTAAACACTGGCTGTGCCCATGATGTCACACCACAACCGTAGTGGATCACAAGTCCCAGGAGCAACACTCGCATGCAGGTCCGGCTCCACAAACCCATTCTACAACTATTCAACCCGTCATGCCCAGAGTTAGAGGCGCTGCTTGTTCTTCTTCTTCTTCCTTGGTTCTTGTCCTGGTTCTTCTTGTTCTTTGTTCACTCAAAATCCATTTGCTCTTTCTTGTTCCTCAAATCCGTTCAGATCAGTGTCCAGTTCTGCGATCTGTTCTCTGTCTTCAAAGTCGCCGCAAGTAAGGAAGCCGAAGCTGTCCCAGTACGAAAGTCAAAACGCTTACTCGAGTCTTGTGTACTGTAGTGCAAAACTCCTGCTCTGGGAAGGCAGAACTCTTCCTCCTTTCCTCCCTGCTTGCCTGCCCACCACACTCGTACCCGCAACAGCAAAAGCATTGGACATTGGAGCCGCAGCAGCTGCTGCAGCAGCAAACAACAGCGGAAAACTGTCGTGTAATGTGTCAGCGTGTTGGGGAAGATGACAATTCTACAAGTTTTTTTCTAGAAGTTAGAATCAGTTCTGAATGAAGATACAAAAAGAGTTTTGTTTTTTTTTTTTTTGTTTTTTTTTTCCTTTTTTGGAATAATTGAAAACTGCCCCAAGCCAAAACTATCCAAAAGAATTTTGAAAAGTAAAAAATAATAAAGATAATTTTATTTTTTGGAGTGTTAGTTATATTTTTATTAAAAAAAATTCACACAAACTAAAAAAACTCAAAAATATTAATTGCTTTTGTAAAACTCTTAAGCAAAATTATGTGTGAAGAAGAAGTGTGGATTTAGGTAGAGATCTCAATTGATGGGTCTCAATACTTATAGAGATCTAGATTTCTTTTTTTCTTTTACGGTCGGAATATTGTGTTTGTTTGTGACCCATCAATTGTAATGAAAGATTTTTATGAGAAACCATGTCTGAAATGTCAGTTCAGGTGGGTGGTACCAGGTGGGCTAAATCCAATGATTTTTTTTAATCATTTTTTTCGCAAAAAGGTTGGGAAAGTTTTGAAACTCAAACACATTTTTTCATATTTTTCCTCCAAAATAGATTTTCTCAAAAATGATTTCACAAAATAGAGAAAGTTCCCATGGGGAAAAATCGCTGGTATGGACTTCGGACTTTGAACATTATCAAGGTCCTTATGACATAAAGATGGTTCTTAATGAAAACCCGTACAAATCCCAAGGCACTAAACCTCCTCTCGTTGAGCCCTTAGCCAAGCTTAATACCCTACTATCTTTAGCAGCTTTGACACTAATTATATATTCTCAGAAATGTTGATATTTCAAGAAAAATTCAAATAAAAAGAATTTGTGAAGGAATTCTTGAATCTTAGAATGTCAAAACCTGGCCAACAAAATCAGTTACCGAAACTAAGTTTTTGAGCATTCAAGCCATCCTTGCTCTCTTATTGGCAAATTACTCATGACCACAAGTATATAGTGATGGGGGGGGGGGGAACTGCGGGAAGTGGAGAGTCGGTGTATGTGCATGTTATTTGTGGTTCATTGTAAGAACAGAGTTGGTAGGCCTAGTGGTGCATCATCTGGTGCATGTGAGTTTTGGTGGTGGGGCTAGGAGAAAACAATTCATGACCAAGAGGGTGGTAGGGGGGGGAGGTAGGTCCACTCCATTAACTATGGTTCTATCTTGTTTTGTAAAGGAAGTCAGCTTGAGAGGAGCTTTGTTGCAAAACATGACTTTCTACACATGAGTAACTTATACTGATGTCGGAAGTATTGTTTTGATTCTCTCCATAGGAGCTTGCAGGAAACCTAGGGGCTTCCAAAGCCTCTTTAGAGGAAAAAAGCATGCACCCTAGCAAGGATCCTGCTATAACAACTAGGAATTGCACTCAAGTTCAATTGTTTAATTTCGAATGACTGAAATGTGAGAGGTGCTTATTGTTGTTGTGCCCCTCCAGAGGAGAGCAAAGAGTTTATTGGTAGGAACTTGACATCTTTTCTGTGCAAAGAGTTTATTGGTATAATCTTGCCACCTTTTGATAGAAGTCTATCTTGTACTCAATTCTATTATCGGAAATCATAACTGGAACTTTTTTAGTGTTAGGGGAGGGCATAATATATCCGTGAATTATGCCTCATCTAGGTGTGGAGGCACCTTATGCCCACTATACTGAACGGAAGGTGCTCCTTAGTAGGTGTAAGGTGCTTCCATCCTTAAGGAGAAGCACTAAGTGCATCCACAATCAAAGAATAGACGCACTATGAGTGCACACCTGAGAGTGGTGAGGGTTTAGGGTTTAGGGTGAATTACACATCCATTCTCACCTTGTGGTCTGAGGCTGTTTAATTTATGATTCACCTCCTGCTTTATATAATCACCCAGGGTGGCGCCTTACTGAAACTAAGGTTAGCCTCAAGTAGGCCTTTCCCCTAGGCCATTATTTCAAGAATGCCCCCACCTTGGGCGGTTACCTTACATGTAAGTTTTTTGTTTTTTTTGGGGGTCCCATGAACCCAATAGACTTAACAATTTGGCAACAGAAAATTGTCCTCATTGGGTGGCATCACTTTCTTCAAAGATGTGAACCACTCAACCAAAAACCAAGAAAAATTGGCTTTCACTACACGATCCCAAATCACACATGGCCCTCCCCCTCACTTATTGGGAATTGGTACATATATAGCTTCCACCACAATTCAATGTCGTAACAAGGAAAAACCTTTGAAGTGAACTTTTGAAGTGTCACCAGAAGGGCTGAGCAGGTAATTTGTTGGCCAGGCAAGGATATTGTGTAAAGATTCATTATAGAGTCTAGTAGCTTAAGGAATTTTGGCCCATAAGTGATAGAGGTCTATTTTTTATATGAGGATTTTGGAAAGGTGATATTTTGGCTTGTGTTGAAACTTGAGATTAGTTATACAGTTATAATATCTTGAAGGATTTTGGTTTCTTTTAGAGGATTTTTTTTTAAGATTATAGTTTTGCATGTTGAAATATTTGAGTTTCCATAATTCTTCTTTTTTTGCCTTAAGATCTCTTTTAATGTAAATGGCAAGGCCAGAGTGTGACACACCCCTTGTTTTCAAAGTGAACTTTACAAAGAAACTTAAAGTTCACGGCTCTAAAGTTTGCATCAATTTTTGCACCACTAAGATTTCCATGGGTGAGAGCATTATGTATCAAAATCAGGCTAGTGAACGGTTCTCACCTTATTTTAGCAATGCCCTCACCCCTCAGGCTTTAACCCTACAAAAACCAACCCTTACTTGATGTCCTCAACTTTGCAAAATTTCTGCTCAATCCACCCCCCAAGTTTCAAAGGTTATATAAGAAAATATGAAAGGGGGCTTGATGGTGTTGAATGTTCCTCATCCATGAATACTCCATTCCTTGCTTTGTAATCCCCATAGAAAATTAATGACGATAATGGTGTAGATTCATCCATAGATGGCCGTGATTCTTCATCCATCCTCAACTCAACTGCGCCACCAAAGGATTCTGGGAATCTGGAGTTGGTGACCAGGGATCCATAGGGGCATATAATTATGGCAGGATAGGTTTCTGATCCAACGGCTGAGAGTCGTAACAAGAACTAACATCTGACGTTCCATAGCTGTCGTCTGGTTTGCCGGCTGCCCAGGAGAAAAAAAACCAGGAACCTACTGAATCTACGTGTCACGAGAAGATTGGTCTAATTTTCAATAAAATATTGATTGTGAAAACAAAAAAGAATGTTTTGAACGTACCAAATTCCAATCAATGCTATTTTTTGGCGGCAAATTTCCTCTGATTTATGAAATTCTTTTTTAGAAAAATTTGTGTAAATTGTGGTTTTTTTTCAGAAAATTTGCTACTTTTGCCAAAAAAATAATTTAAATGCAGAGTTTAAACATTGGTTACAAAATTAAGGAATTTCTGAGCAATATTATTTCTCTCTCTTTACATAGGAATTTTTTAATGAGCACATCAATGTATGGGACCTGAGGACATTTGAATGATAATCCACAAATATGATATCTAGGTTGGTGGCATATTTATATTTCAGCCAAATTGGTGGTTTTTTAAATCCACAAATATGGATACTTAGTACTACTTATAAGTGATAAATACTTATTAGCAAGTATGTGGCATAAAATTTGTTGTAATTTTGTACAAGCTCAAAAATCTAAGCAAGTGGTATTTTTTTCCTTTTGCAATAAGATTTTCTTACCTGCTTCCAAAAAATTAAATAAATAAATGAATAAAATCTAAGCAAATGAGCTTTCAACTTTCAACTAGCTAAGGCAAGTCTAATTTGTATGATCCATAGATTGTGGGGAAGGTTGAAAGGAAAAGGAGAAAAAAGGCCAGCAACCACTTTTGGTCATAAGATTATAGCCACCACCATAGTGCGTTTACATGGGCTCTACTGCCAATCCATTGCCACCCATGAAAGATGTCTTCATCAATGTCCTCAAAATCTGTAATAGCTTGTAATTGCCAAAAAACATTCAATGAGCAAAAGACCTGGGATCATGCACAGATTTGGAATTTGAAACTAGAAAGAAAAAGATGAGTTTGATAAGGAGAAACATGGATGAACATTCAACTCACCCATTGATTGTTCCATGCTCATTTCAAGCTACAAAAAGCACAACAAAAGCACCTGGATTCACAGCATTCAGTGAATAAACCCACAAGCTCTCTAACCTTAGTGTAAGATCGGTTTGTGGATTGTGTTTTGGTCCTTTAGGAAGAAGATACAGAGCATTCACCAAGAATATCAATTTCTGAATTCTTCTTCCAATTTTCACAGGTAAACAAATAATTGGTATGGGTGGAAGTTTTCTCTGCGTTCGTTCTCCCAGTTTTTCTTTCAAAAGGACGACATCTTCCAGGAACCCTAGCTACCGAATCACAAGAGAAAATACAGCAAACGGTGAACAAACCCACTAGCTCTCTACAGCAGCAGAATGGTTCTCTATTGAAGATCGTGAACATGGATATGTTCATAAGCTGCCGCATTGAGAAGTTCTCTGTACAACTCAAAATAGATCCAAACAAGAAACGTGGAAGCAAAGAGGGAAAAGAGCATTATCCTTTGAGGATATCTACGCCTGATGCGGACACGGCAGCCAGTTCGAGAACTCATCAAGCTGTTGACGCAAATCCTTGAAGCGAAACAAGAATCAGTGAATTTGGTGAAGGAAGTGAAGTTTCAAAGAACCTCGGGCGAGGACCGAATGAAGACTAGTTGTGATTGCTGGCTGGAAGCTAAACGATGGATGGCCAAGGATTTGGAAACCCTTCCTTCACCCTTCAGTAATGCACTTAATTCCCCATTGAAGTTGTTCCTCCTCCCGTTTCCGAGCCGTTCCCAAATGTTTCCAGGCTCTATTTCCGAGCTGTGTGCCGTAAGCCATGCTCTTGGTTGTTCATGAATGGGCCTTCTTCATCAAAGGAACTTCTGCAATTTCTCAAAGAACACCGTTCAAGTTCGAGTTTGACATCAAAGATCAAGTTCAGCTCTTCATTGAGTTCAACTAAGGGGCGCTGTTCCAAAAATCATTGAGCTCTGCAAACCCTGGTTGCTCTTTCCGTTCGCAGACCGTCACAAATTACGGAGTTTTTCTCCTTCCGTTCGCAGACCATTGCAAATTACGGCACCCGACATTGCGAAAGTGTCATCGCGATTGGCATCAAGAACACCCTCATTTCCGCAATTAGATGACATCCACGAAAATGCGGGAAGGCACAGTCGGTAAGGTTCTCGATGCCAACATGGCGATCCATGGCTCCGGGGCTATTTGCATTTAGGGTTTTCAAAAGACTATACATAACCCTCTCGAGCTTGACGTGCGGTTCTCAGGAGTCTTCTTCTCACGTTTTTTTCTCTCACGGTTGTCCTCAAAGTCAGCAGTACTCCCCGTCTCTCGCTAGTTCACTAGGACAAGTTTTTTACACTCGTCTCCTACCTTAAGCGTCTTCTGCGCACCACAACTTCTCGCTAGCTGAAGCTCTTCTCAGGGCGCTCTTCATCGATCTCAAGCTCTTCGAAGTAGATGCCTTTTTTGTTTTTGCTTTTGTTGAAGTATAAGTCCGCTCGTTCCAACTGAAGTTGTTTGGTTCTTGCTTTCTTCTCTTATCTAAAATTCACTGTAGTTTATTTCTTAGTGTTTTCACTGTCAATCTCATTGCTACATTTGAACCACACTCCTTGCTTTAATTAGCTTGCTCTATACTTACCTGAAAAAACTTTCATATCTCTCAATGCTAAGTTATAGACCAATCTCCTATGAGCCTAGGCAACATGTGCAAGTTTGCCTTGTCCTCATTGTAGCTTGCTTCAAGCTCATTAGAACTTCACAGTGTATTTGCGCCTCCAAGAACATTATCACAACCATCCCTTCTAAGAACAAAATCACAATAGAGCTCCTCTTTATGTGCGTAACAGCAAGAATATCATCACAACCAATGTAATAGTAACACATGACAAATTCATAGGTGTTTTCTATGTAATATTCAACACATCTTATGTGCAACAGCTAATTGCTACTAACATCAATCACAACTACGCCGAACAATTAGGAATGTGATGGAAATGGGAAATGAAACAACATCCAACAATTGAAAATCAATTTGACAACCTACCAAGTATGTCACAATTACATAGCCCTTATTTGATGTGCAATGTGCATGCAAACAACATTCAAAGAAAATTCTTAATGATGAACATGATAAATTGTAATCAAAATTGCCCAAGCATTCTTGAAATCAAAAATGATAGTTCAATTCAATCACATACACATTAGAAAGTAGCAAGAAGAAAGGGAAATGAAAAGTGCAAGATTCAAATGATATTATAAATGAAATCAATCTAGAAACCCAAACAAGCCAATTGAAAGCAACATGAAGTTGTATCTATAGTTCAAGCAAAAAGAAATGAACACATAGCTTCATTGGACATGGTTGATTTTAAAGATAACTTGAAAGTGCAATCATCAAGTGCAAAAAGATATCTACATCTATGATGGGATCTAGCCAAAACACATGTATGAAGAACGGGCCTACCTATAAGGAGAAATGGGCCACCATCTTTGGTGACTACAAAAAATACAAGATTACATGGTGGGCACAAGTCACAAAGAGGAATTTTGGAACATAGAACAACACTAAACTTGCAAAGGTTGTTTCACAAAGTCATCTAAAAGAAGATTGATGCATTTATGAGTAGTTGGTCCATTTTTGAATTGTCACACTCGTGAAATTTCATGGACCCAAATGAGAATGTTTACACCATTAATTCTACTTGTCCAGTTTTGAAACCATTGTGCAAGATCAAGACTCCCCAATGTATGATAACCTCATTCATGAGTTCAATCCATTCATGTATCTAGAATCACAATACATAATGTTCAATATCATGTAAGAATGTTTGAATGTCAACATGTCTTTGACCATGAATTGAATTTTGAAAAAAACAACATGTAATTAATACATCTAAAACCAAAACAACATGAAAGAAATTTTTTTTTTCAATTTTTTTTTTTCAAATGCTAAAGGTATTTTTCACAACTAATTGCATTCATTTATGTTTTTTTATTATATGAAAGTTCAAGCATGGAAGGTTGTTGTCCTTCCTTGTGAGGTGTCATGATCCAAAGGAGTAACATGCATCCTTTGTCATCAAGAATGTAAAGTGAAAGGCCTTTTCACCACCTATCACCAAACTAAAAAAATCTTATGATGAACTTACTATATAATCCATATTTTTGTAAAACTTGAAAACAATAACATTGTCAAATAAAATGTACATAGATGTCAATAAACCTCTTCCTAACATCCAAAATTATACATGTGTCACAATTGAATAGTCTCTTGTTTTTTGAATAATAATCCTCCGCAAATGTAATCTTGGGTTTAAAAATGAAGATGTGTTTACCATCTATGGCACCATGTACATTTGGTTAACTGCACTAATCCTTAATTTTAGCATTACAACTTCCATATTTTGTCCCATTGGCCATGAAATTAAACTTTTGAACATCATGTTGATAACTTTAACAACTTCATGTATAACAAACCCAATAGTTGATTTGCTAATGGTAAACAACTTATTATAGGTTAACAAGTTTGAACCATGAAACAACTTATAAATCACATAAGCCAATCAAACTTCCACAAGGATTGTGAAACAAATCTTAGCATCTTTCTTTGCAATTAAAGGTCTCACCTTGTTAGTTATGTCAAACAATGTGTCATTTGACATCCTAAAGTTATAAATACATTGCTCATCATAATCTTCTATTAGTAAAAACACAAAAAACCATGTTGCACTCCATGATTTGACCCAATACCTTAAATCAAACCCCATTGCAACCTTGAATTGAATTTAGTTGCAAATTGTGCAATGCAAAACTCATAAGAATAGTGGCAAAAGTTTTTCTATTATTGCCAAATGTCGAAAAAAAAAATGTTAAAGATAAATCATCTTTCAATGTGGAGGACAATCATTCCCAATGTGACCAATTGTTTTTTTGGAATTGATAAAAGGACAACAAACAATCAAAACAAGAAGAAAACAAAAAATAAAACAAAATTGAAACAAAATATTTAAGAAGTTCATGTTATTAAAAAAAATCAAGAAGATGAAAAAATTTTAAACGCATAAATTTAAAACCATACATGAATTGCATCATGAACATAATCATATCTATGAAAAATAGACTTTTGCATCAAAAATTCACAATTGTGTGAAAACAAAAATATCGTGTAAAGAAAATATTACTATCAGAAAATGAAAATTATGTGAAGAAACAAAGGTGTGCATGCATGAAGAATTAACAAGCATATATGAAAAAATGATGAATGCATGGATAATAAAAGAAAATCATAAAAAAAACAAAATGAATTTTTTTCAATAAAAATGAATGTTGTTGGGAAGTAATGGAAAGGAAGGATGAAAAAGTTACAAGCTTTGTTGAGAAGAAATGGAAAGCAATGCACGCAAAAGAGATGGCTATGGTCAAATAGAAATGAAATTTTTTAAAAATGTTTCATACCCCCACATTAAGGTGTGGCCAAAAGTTCTCACAAAATACATACCCTTGTTGGAACACCATTTATATTGTCCCCTGTGTGGATGAGAAATGAAAAAAAAATAAAAATTATCATGTTATTTAATGTTTAGCAAAATTGGTTTAACTGTTTCATCACCATCAAAGTGTTAGGGCAAAAACCAAATTACACATATCTCCAAGTGTGGCCAACCTTTAAAAGGACTGAAATATGGGAACATAATGCCCAATTACCTTTAAAGTAAATTTGTGTCGAAGGATCCAAATCATGTTCAAAAGACTTAAAACAAGGACAAACCTTTGCATTTAATGCTTTTGATACATCCATCAAAACTTGCAATAGGGAAAAAAATTGCGAAAAGAGGCCAAGCAAAAGTTTTCTTGGCTAAGTACTTGAAAGAGGAGAAGGATGTAATAATTAGAACCTATAGAGGTTGTGGAGTTGACACCAATGACTTGTAAAAGAAAATGAAAAAGGTGATGGAGACTTATAAGAAATCAAATTCTAGGCTTTGATAGTGATAAGGGTTTTAACATATAATGAGGCCAAAGTATCAATGGTCATGGAACTTACAGGAGGTGATTTGTAAACTTTCATCAAACATGAATATGATCATCTTCATTCTTAACAATTCCTAAAAATGCACAAAATTACAAGAGCGATGAAAGAGCTATGTAAATGTGGAGTGATACACAAAGACCTCAAAATTTCAAACATCCTAATTTTGGATGTATGGAACCACAAGCTCAATGACAAGGAAAATATAGAATTGTTAGATTTTTTAATCAAAATTTTCAAATCAGATTTAGATAATGATTTGGATAAGACACATAACAACTTCTAGTTGTTTCTAACGGCTAGTGACAACTACATTAAATTTCCAAGGAACCATGCCATGTTTGAAGTTATTATTGGCGACCCTAAAAGCTTAAATGACATCGTGAAAATTGGGTGTTGAAGGGCACTAGAAGTGTTGACAACATTGTGAGACAAATCCAACCTCACATTCACTTGTTCACCTGTTGTGGATGTGTATGGTTTTGACATGGTTGGTTATGACCTTCACATTAGTTAAATTCCTTTTGAAGGCTATCCTTTGTCAAACCAAAATCTAATTCTGGTAGGGAAAAGACTTGACCTTCCAAATGATGTGAGCTCTAAGATGAAGAATTATTGCACCATTGTTGGCACATGAATCCTCATTAATGGGCTAGTTAGGATTAGATCATTAGTATCCTAGAGGAGGAAGAAGATAAATGAAGGTTCACTTGGTGTTAGGGTGAACTTGTAAGTTCATTTTTTGTGAGCTTCATTGAAATTGGAACATTCCATATTTTGACTTCTTGTTGTTGTGGATTTGAACTTTTGAATATGGGGCAGCTTTGCCATTGCGGTGCTTGAGTTATGATGTTGCATGGCCATGCTTTTGGTATCCCCCATAAAGCAAACAATTTTATTTGTGAAAAGATGCACACATTTTTATTTTTGGTCAAATAAGCGCTACGATGCATTTTTGCTTCATCTTTTGTTTGGAAATATGTTTACATCAAATGTGTAATTCCATTCTTAGGATCTTTGGCATTTTTGTTCCTAATTGTGGCATTTGGATACATTTAACATTGATCATAAATTTAGCCTTTTGCATTGTGATGGTAATGTTCATGCAAATGTATTATGAGACTAGGGAATTTTGAGATTGCTCGTGGCCTTTCTAGAGAAGATGCACATATTTTTTTGGTCAAAACAAGGTGTGATGCATTTTTGCTTATTCTTTGTTTGGAAATATTACTGCACCATATTCCTAATTCATGATTAGGATCTTTAGCATTTTTGTTCTTGATTGTGGCATTTAAGTAGATTTTACATGGACCATGAATTCAGCCTTTTGCCTTGTTACAGTAATGTTCTATAGATGTTTTGAGATGTGGGTATTTAGAGATATGCTTTCCAGAGAAGACTTGGTTGCACTAGCTTATACATAATATGTGATAATGCAGATTTGGTTCAAAAACATTTTGAGCAACGAGTTTGTTTTTGTTATATTGAAGTTTCCATTTTGGAAAGAAAGAAAATTTGTATAGCTCCAAGTCCTGGGCGCTGCAAAACTCCAGCTCCAGAACTTCCTCCTTCCTGGTCACCTCACTTTTAACCGGCAACACCAAAAAATTGAAAATGGGATGATCAAAAGGAGCAGCAGAAAATTCTCATGTAATGTGTCAATGCATTTAGGAAGATGACAATTCGACATGCTCTTTTTTACAAGTTAGAATTAGCTCTGAATGAAATAATAGGATGAGTTTTTTTCTTTTTTCAACTATCCGAAGAAACATCCCAAATAATACTAGTAATGATAATAATAGTAATAATGTTGGAGTGTTTGTTTTGTTAATAGAAGATTATTGACACAGATTCTTCTTTAAACATCACTAATTATGTTGATAATATTATTTGGTGGGGGTAAAACGTTTGTAAATTGAAAAGAAAAACCCTATTCCAGACAACTGCAAAAAAGAATTGAATATATGTGTCATGACATTCAAGTTGTAAATGTTACCTCTACTAAACACTTACTGCACACTTTGTTTTCCTCTTCCTTAAGGTGTAAGAGGTCTTGAATTAGATTTTTCAATTTACATTTTGCAAAGCAGCAATTTTTTTGCTGAAAAACATTTTTTCCTAGTTTTTCTCAAAAACATGTTTGCAAAATAATGAAATCTCACCACAAAAAAAATCACTGCTTTGCAAGGCACCAAAGTCCTTATGCCACTGATTATGGTACTTAATGAAGGACCACTACAAATCACAAGGCACTAAACCTTTCATCGAGCCATTAGCAAAGCTTAGCAAAGCATCATAAAAATTTGTGATTAGTTGTGTTTTGGAAATATTAGAGCACAGATATGAACATTTGGTACCAAGAAATCCAAGAGTAGGTAGAACTGTCAAAACTCAAAACCTGGACAACAACATTGCAATCAAGCTCAATTTTTTAGTTTCCAATTACTGAATTTTGGAAGGAGTAATTTCAGTCCTACCAAGAATATGCAAGTACATGAAGATCCGAATGGCAAGTGAGCATGTACTCATTTTTACATGTTCTCATGCAGTAGAGTGAAGCAATCGTATCTCTAATATGACTGGTACCACACAAATGATACTCTTCTGTTGGTTGTCTTAAAAAGTTGATTTGTGGTGATCCTCCTCAGAAGTACCGGTGGTGCTAATCAACATCATTAATCATCTGGTATTATGTCCTCATCTGTAAAGGAGTCTCCAGTTGATCAGGCAAGTTCCCATTAGGCTTAGGTGGTTGTCGGGTAATGTTATGGCAATGTGGCATTTGCTTGCTGATCAAAGGCGGAATGTGAGACTCATCCACATCATCAATCTTATTAAGACGGTCAACATGTGGGGTAGTAGCAGAGGCATATGCAATCAGCTACCATGGAATTGTCATCCCCTCCATTTTGGTCTCCCTTGACATACAAGCCTCAATATGGGGCCAATGCTTCAACGCTTCTCAAACTCACAGGACAGTCTTGTACCAAGAGATATTCGACAGTAGACAGCCTTGTGCTAATGAGATCATTCCTGTCGACACAACATAGTCATACCACCAAATTCATAGGATCCATTTGAGAAAACTGTTTTATCACCCATTGGTAGGTCACCTGTGTAAAGACTTGGAACACATGAAACATCACATTTCAACAAGTGTGCACCCAATTTTCACCAATGGAACAAGAGTCAGCTTAGTGTTCTTTCGAAAGAATCTGGAAAATTCTGACACCGCATAAATGAGACTTGAAAGACTATTGAGTTGCTTCTTCTACAGAAATTGTAGGTGTTCAACCAAATTTGGTCCTGGTAATGCAGCTGGTAGGTTGTGTATGAACCAAATGTAGACTCATAATTCAGCAATCTTGTGTACGAGTGCTACTTGAAACAAATTCAACAAATGCACATCCTACAATATCAGATTGTTTAGGTTCCTCACCATCCTGACTGTGCTCAACAGCTTGCTCTACAGTTGTCCCTGCTTCAGCTTAAGCTTGCTCGAGATTCTTGAAATCATTGTGAACATGATGGCAAAAGCAAAGGCTATGAGAGGCATGGTTGCCAACATTACTCCCATCAATGTGGATAGCAGTTGTTAAAACTTGACAATGTGTTGTCCAAGGAACAGAAAGACTTCAAATCTCAAACTGAACAGTGCAGACACATTATTCTCATAGCTTATTCTAGCTGAATGTCACAGCTCCTGAAGAGATCTTGTCTCATCTTGTCTATCAAGTGCTTCCACATTAGAAGAATACAAATTTTTCATTGTCCATATGAAAGAAGAAAGGTAGTTTGATTCAGAGTTTCAATCATGCCTTCTCACCAATTGCCTCCTGAACAAGAATGGTTGTCTCTGGCTATTCTCCCTACTACAGCACCAGTTGTGGTCAGGGAAACCACAATTTGAAATCAATTTCTGTAAATTTCCTAGCATGAAGACAACTGGGCACAACCACATCATAAGGTACATGACTACTCCTGGAGTTCTAAAGCTTATTATAGCCTAAATCACTGTGAGAAAGAGAGAGAGAGAGAGAGAGAGCAAGAGCACCAGACATGAAAAGAGGGCAGCACGCAAAGAATTACCACCACAAAAAGAAGACCAACATAAAAGACAGAAATAAAAATCCCCAATTGCCACCACTGCTGCCTGTGTGCAGCACTTACATTCCTGGTGCCCTTGAACACTGGTGTCTCTGGCAAGTATCCATTCTTGTTCCCCATCCAGTGTCCCACCCCCTTTCCCTTTGCCACAAAAGCCAACAACACTTGCACACACTCACACAAACTTCTTCAACTCCCTACTACTTCCTACCACCAAATCTTATGGAGCATGATGACCAGTACATTATAGGTGACCGGGAAGTCACTGAGGGTATGCAGTTTGAGGATATGCAGCTTCTGCTTTGTTTCAAGCACCATTTCTGAAGAATCACAATGCAAAAAGAAAGTGGTCTTCTTGCACTTTTACACTTGTAAACATCACCTTCATCCCCCCATACCCAACACCCCCTAAAACGGAATACCCATACTCAGGATCACAAATACCTCAAACTGATACTAACAGACGTGCTTGAACCAAATACATGTTGAACGTTCACGACAGTAAAAACTTTTGACGCCTTTTTCAAAAAAAAATCCCTTCATAAATTGGACAATCAAAAGAAATTCTTGTAAAGGCCATATCTTCACATGTCTGAGAACTTCTCCATATTTCCAATCCAAGTGAACCTGTATAGAATTGAAGGTGAGCTCATTATAAGCTAGACATTCCAGATCTGATGATGTATCATTTCAAATCTAGGACAAGTCAATTTCTAGAACAAACAGCAACTATAAAAGTGCACAAACTATAATGCTCCTGAAAGACAGAAGAAAAGCACTCAATGTATAGTGATAATGGCATCACTTCTCTTTTTATTTCATTCGCAAAAGGCCAAAACAATCTGAGATTAGTATAAAGTTATTACTTCACAGGATTGCTTGACGAGCCTTTTTTTTTGCAAGAATAGTGAAAATGAACAAGTACATCAGGAAGATGATTTTGGGCCATAACTGGGAGGGTTTTGTTGGTGAGAGTACTCCACTTGCCACTACTTGGAAATCAAAAGACAAAAACCCCCTGTACAGATGCAAAGATGTCAAGTTTTGTTGCTGCTCCTCACTGAAACAAAACATCTATGACAAATCCTACATACATTCAGTATTTAGTATCCAGAGTTTTCATTGACGATTGCAATTGCAAACAAGAGCTTGGAAGAATAAATTCTCACTAAAATGGACAACACACTCATGGTGTAATGGCTCTGCCCCTCCTGAAGGCAAGTTCCAACCAGCTACAGTTAAAGAACATCCAGGAACAGCCTATGAAATGGCCAGGAACAGCTGAGCCAACATGGCCTCACCACAGGCCAGTGTGTCTCCACAGCCCACAAAGCTCTGTCCTCAACAAACTACGAAATTCCCAAGCTGATGTTGTTTCGTGTTTGAACCATGCAGTAGAGGAGTCTTGTGCACCCACATAAACATCCAACAAAAAAATCCCAACTTTCAAACATCCAACCCAACACCCACACAACTTGGAAAGTGGACAGTCTTCATACCCAGAACTGCAACTTTCACCTACATCCACAAAGTGCATACAAGAATCATATTTGGATTTCTGGATAAACATACAAATACTTTAAAAGAGCCTCTGCCCTCTCAACTTACAAGATGAAAGTGGCAACTGAAGAGAAAAAAACCTAACAATTTGCATGGTATCTAATGCAGACTTCCTTCCGTGCTACAATGGCTATGTCATACGAAAATTACTAACATTAAAAAGCTTGCACATCAAGTTGTTGTAAATCCAAAAGCCCAGCAATTACAACACTACCCTTGATCTTCTGGCCAACATAGAATGCAGCATTGATCTTATCCAAATGTGGGAGGAAGTTCTTGGTAGCATTTTTTTCACACAACCAATACTACATGTACATAATGCCAAGAGCTGACATGATTTCCACATTAGGGAATCTACAAGACAACTCAACACTTTTGAACATGCAATTTTTACTCATTCAATCATGAAAGACTAGTCATCCATATTCACATGAACATAAGCACCATTAGAACCTCCATGGTGATGGAGTCCGTAGTTGTGGCCAACAATGTTCAATGCCAAGTATGGCAACAAGTATAGATTAACATCAAATTCATGTGAAACCCAAGTGAGGGGTAGTAGCTCACTACGATGTTCACAAACAACAATGAATTTGTTGAAAGTAGAATTGTCAAACTTACAAAAAAGATCAACATAAAGTTGGTGTAGCTCAGCCTCTGTTGATTTTATGGCATCAGTGAACTCACAATAAAAGCATCTCACCTTTGAGCATATTTAATCAATGTGTGCACTGTTTCCAACATTGGAAGGATGCATGGTAGACCGAGAACTAGCTCCAAATCACACAATAAATCCAAATTCTCTCAAGCAACCTTGCTCTTTGGTGCATCTATGTGCATCTTCACAACAAGTGATTTGTATTTTCTTAACACACATTTCATAGGGCTCAACATTGATATCCAATGAGTTTTTATATTCCATAGCAACTTCGAGCTCTTTGTTTTTAGTGTCTTTGCAAGGTTCACACATTCCAACACCTTCTTTGGATTATGTGAAAAAAAGGCATACAAGGATTGTAGCATACCTTCAATGTGCATAACCAAGGATACCTTGCTCAAAACCAAGATAGTTAGATTGGTTCGATGTGCCACATAATGCACACCAATGAGAAATGGGGCAATATGTTCCTTTGCTAGAGTAATCACCTTAGACCAAATGCCTTGAAAGACTGAATCACTATCACATCCCAAGGCAGATCCACTTGGAAGTCATGTCACAATTTGTAAGGCCCCCATATCTGCCCATTACATCCAAAATGACACCTTTAATGTTATCTAAAGTTGCACCCACCTCAACCTTCTGAAGGGTTAATAAAATAAAAACACGTTTCCAATTCTGCATCACATACCCATGGATATTAATCCATTGTTGTGCATCAACAATGGTCACCTCATTTGCACAAATAGCAACAAAATTAACTTTTGAGATCATAGATAGCATCAGAGAGGACCACATCATGGATAGCTTCTACAATCTACCAACCACTACTATCTTACCAATGTTTCAATGGGGTGTTTTTGACCTTCAAAACAAAAACAACTCCCTCAACGACTCATATTCCAACATTGGCCTTCCATGTAGGAGAATATGCAAGACTGTAGCAAATTGTATGAACTTCTTTCAAGCACCCAAATGAATCCCTAACTACACTAAGGTCATGACAAACTCTGAGTTTCACATAGAACAAATCCTCTCATTCTTGACATGTGTAACATCCTTGCAATAGAAGTAATCCTTGACAACTATGTTGGAACTAGGTATTATTGCCTTGTGACACTTGGCATATTTTTGAAATGTGTCGAGCTTGGGAGCTAGCAACTTTGGTTTTCCTTCAATATTGCTACAAATTTTACACCGAACCTATGCAACCAAACCATCCTCCCCAACATTTACTTCAACCCATGGAAAACGACATGCCCATGTATCTTGAAACACACGAGTTTTCTCATAAAACCTTCGTGGTTTCTTTTCAAGAGGTTCAATAAACTCAACATGTTCCTTTCCATTTATCCTGCTTTCAGGATTGCTACTTGAACTAGGGCTTATAGTACCACTAGAAGTCACTTGTACATTAGATTAACATGGGGCAACGAATTTGAAATCACATTTTGTTCATCGTTAAAAAATAACTTAAACTTAAAAAAATTCAGCACTTGGAGGGGAGCCATGGCTTCAAGAAACCCTAGAATGAATGTACAATATAGATGTAACACATGAAAACACAAAGAACAAGACAAAATGACAGGGATGAGAGGAAGGAAGAGAGCTTGATCATGTGTTGTGCATTTTGATTCAAGCACTTGCATTGCAACCTGCAAACATTTTGCACACACCTCTAGCTTGCAACACACATAATATCGAGTAGATTGGCAACGTTCTTGCCTATTGCACCCTCCCATTATGCTCAAGTTGCACCACTATGAACACAATGACAACTATCTTGGCCTTAAACCAATGCCACCAACAAGAGAAAAAAATCTTCACACAAAACATGGTTCAAAAAAGATTTGTGCACTAAACCCATACCGGCAAAGAACAAAGAGCCTTGAGCCTTGAATACATGGGGGTTTTAACCAAGAGTAATGTAGTTGGTGAACAGCCCCATCCAATGGTGGGGATTGGACTTGGCGATCTCAATTTTATTCAACGACGGGGATTAACAATCTAAATCCTATTTTAGGGCAAGTGTATGATGAATGAAAGTTTATTGAACAACAGGGTTGGTGAGTTAAGGTTTATTTAACAGTGAGATTGACAATCGAAGATTTATGGGGCAACATGATTGGCTTACCCAACAATGGAGATGTAACTATAAAGGCGATGCGCCTTAAAACTTTATGTGCTAATGGCAATGGTAGGAAGTAGTGGCTCGCTTTCTGTAAGCGATGCAAAATGATCATGGAAGTACACATGGCAACAACAGGTGGCAAGAACGGGGCTTTTAGACGATTTAAAATAAACTCAAAATAAACAAAGGCCATGTCGCAGGACCTTTTTAGCGGTTTCATTCTGACGACAAATTGCCAGAAATAATATCACTGCCCCTAACCCCTCTTTTAGTGGTATCCGCAAAGTAATGAAATTTTATGAAAACTTTATGCTTAGCAAAGCCCTCGGCCTTTACTGGAATAAGAACCTGCTTGAGGCAAATACACCAAACTTTGGCCCGCTTCTGGGTGAATCCCAATGTCTCTACTCTCTACACTGGCAGAGCTAAAAAAAGGAACTGCCTCCATCCCAATGTGGCACAAGCCAGTAGGAACCCCGTGGCCTTGGTTAGTTGGAAAGTAAAGCAAAGTATTAGGGTTTAAGATGGCTATTTACATGTGTTTTTGTCATGCTGAATCTCAAACCCTTGGACGTGTGGACTTGATTCGTGTATATGAAGCTCTCAAGTGTTCTGAATGGAAAATAAAGGCATGAAGTATCATCTTTTGTCGTGCATGTCACAAGCCATTAAAAGTGTTGTAGCTTTGGAGTCTGCCGTCTTACAATAGGTCTGAAGCACTCTCATTCGATCTAAAGAGATCTTAAAGGGAATAGCTAAGCATCCGTGCATAGTTTTTTTTCATGTATGTTGCATTCTTATGTATGTCTCATACTTGGATGGAGCCTTCTGCAAAAGAAGGTAGATCTAAAGGACTCTCAAAGCTGAGCATTTAAATCGATGTGCATAGAAACTGAGCATACATGAATGCACTTTGTGTGTCTTGCTGGTTTCGTAAGGGCCTTTGTGCACTTTGGCACTTTGTCACCCTAAGATTGGACATGTCCTTAAATGTTTGAGCGTGCAGAAGTTTACCTGGAGCATCAATTGTGCTAATTCTCGAAGATACATGGGGGATGGAGTTGCAGCGTTTTCACTGGAGTTGCAGTGTTTTCACTTGAACTCCAGCTTTTGCATTTTTCAAAAAGACTTTTGCGCACTACATACATGGCATCCAGGAGTCAAGTCATGCTTTTGCCTGAATTGGGCAGGCCGTTTGTTGTCAAGTGCGCAAAGGCCTTTGTGAAGAATGGGAGAGCTGGAATCTTCAGACCTAATCGACCCAGCGGCCATAGATTACAATGATATGAATCGCGGTCGGCCTAAAACATTGTTCGACATGAAATAGTTCCAAGGTATGGATTCCAAAGACAGTTTCAGGGGTTCAATCGGTATTTGTTCATCTTGGACGGGCTGATGGTTAGGTTCACATATTATTCAGATGGTGTTCACCTATGAAACCAACACTTTTAACTTCTGTCAATTTATTGGTAACTTCTAAGGCAGACATCTGCACAGCATAATCCATGCAAAAGTTGTACATATGGGTGTGTATTGTTTTCACAAAGCTACTTTATGACATAAACATTCTTCTATTTTCATATTTGCATGTAATAACTCATTACATCTTTCCATAATATGCAAGGGATCAGGCAGAATAATAAGCAAAACATTTTATTTTAGCATCTCCTTAATAGTAGTATGCTTTTGAAGGGGTGTCTTGTTCTCAAGAGGTTGCCAATGAAGTATTGTAACTGGGGTTGATGGGCAATTTGACATCAACGCCAACAATGTCCAGCATCAGTATTGCCAGTTGCAGAGAAACATGCTTAGATGTATCAATGGAGTAAGCATGATGACAAGTCCCTCTTGCCATTTCATCTTGGTTAATGTTTTGTTTTCCACCTTCTGGTTGATATGGGTTGGTGTTCCTTGATTCTAAACCCTCTCAATAACTTTCCATGCTATTTGGTTGGTGTGGAGTGTCTGAACAGTTTTTGGGATTAATTGTAGTTTGAGGAAGCAGTAATGCAGTCTTTTCTAACTTGTGTTATTATTATTGGGACTTCACACCATTGATGATTTTGGGACTTTTGTTTGGTTTTTGAAGAGTCTTTGGGTGTGTCATTTTGTTTTGCTTCTCCCTTGTCTTTATAACACACATTGGCTTGTAAAGTCCTCTTGTGTGCCTCTTTGTAAGTCATTCTATAATTACATGCACCTTTAAGCTTTGGGAATGTTTTCATTTGTTTAGTTAATTTGTGTGTTGTTAAGTGGCGATCTTCCTGTGATTTTCTTGTACAACACTCCTGTGGTATACAAGGTTCTTATTAGTGTCTTGGGATGAATAGGGTTATTCTGGGGCTGGGCGTGTCATTCTGATTCTCTTCTGTATTTCTAAGTTCATTTCTTTCTCTCTAGTTTTGAGCATTCTGAATTTCAGTGTGCCCTTAACAGTCAAGGGCAAAATGGAGTGCTTTTACATTGGAATTCTCTCCAAGTGCTAGAATTGTTATCTTTGACACATAACAAGCAATGCCTTTTTAGGATTCACTATTGCTCGGGAGAAACCTTCCTGGTTAATTGGGGCCCGGTGGGTCTTTTGATTTCCTTAATCAAGATTGGAGAAATTTTTGCTTGTGCAGCAATGGTTTCTTAAGACCTTGCAACATGATCTTTTTGCAGGATTTGCTGTTTCCAGAGCATCTTCAGCCTTTCAGATGAGCTCAAGACCCATGTCATTTTCAAATTTCAGATATAATTGTAATAAGCTTGTGGATTTGGTAATGAAAATATCCATTGGTTTCCTTTAAGAAAGAGTCCAAATCAAGTTTAAGTTCAGTAATTCTTCCTTTGAGGTTCAGCCCTTCATATGCTGCCATGGCCAAAGAGGGTTATCGTTTCTTTGGGTCTGTCCCAGTGAAAAAGTTTTTTGGAAATTTGATAAAAATGTCAAAATAGTTAGCAGAAAGTCTCATACTGCCACCAGTTCAATAGAAAGAAACTGGATGAGCATCCTTCATTCATCTTGCAGAGGTCATTACTGGAAGTCTCCAAGAGTTTGTAATCCTACTCATGTTAGATGAAAGGCCCAAAACCTTTGGTTTTTGATCCTAGATTTCCAAACCAGAAGCTCAATCCCCTCCTCTTGATTGTTCTCTGTCTCTTCCCAGGCCTTTTACTATGGAGAGAAAGCTTCTACTCCTCACTGATGGGTTCACCTTCATCCACTCATGTGTTTCTGTTTTGAACTTTTGTTGCTCAAATGAAAACAACCTTGTTACCAATATGGAAGAGATTACAGACGAAATTGGACAAAGATCTCTTAAATCAGAATGGAGGTTTGCTTAACAAAGGATTGCCTCATCTTTCAAGCTTTGGAATCTAAAATTATAATCATAAAGGCTTTCTTGAACCTATTCTTTGTTCTAAACCAACTTTACCCTCTAAAAGATCTTGCTCTCAAAGTTCTTCATCTTCACAAGAGTTATGTGTAAACTCACCCTGCCTTTGGGCCATAGTTTGACCCTCTAATTCCTGTTTCATCCCAATTTTGAGTGTGTTGTGTGTTCGTTGCATTAACTGAGAGGAATTGGGTACACCGGAACATGAAACTGGGTGTCAGTTCAGAAGATTTGCAGGATCTTTTTCTGGCAAGGCTTGATTTTGTGCTGAATACGACCATAGCCGTCAAGGCGCAGGTAAAAAACTGGGGTTGAAACTTGAAACTCCCCGGAGAACCAAATTTAGGCGAGAAAACTAGTTTGGTCCACTGGTGTTTTTCTCTTTGATGTTTTCGTCCTGACTTCTGATCTTATCCCCAGTTTCGGCGAAACTGGGGCCCAATAGCCCCGGTTTGGGGGTAATTTGCGGATAACTCTTGTTTGAATTTTTCTTTTCTATTTTCTTTCTTTTCTTGTCCGTTTTTTCTTTTCGTTGTTTCGGTCTTCTCCTTTATTTTAGGTCTAGATATTCTTGTGATTTCTAAACCGTCGGATTTTAACTCCAATAGCGCCAGGCTAGAATCAGAAAAGTAGTTGAGGCCATTAACCCATTGGATGAAGATTCCAAGCTCAAACGCATTAATAATGTGATGTAGCTCATTAGTGGATGAGACAGTTTTTCGATTTCGTAGATGATTCTTTAAATTCGCACGGGATAAGGCTACGTGAGTGGATGATATTCGTCCCTCCATTCACACCCTGCCACCTCGGACGAACCTCACAAACCAATATCCAAAAAGCTATGATCCAAAACCTTGAAGCATGGCACGTGTCATGTGGAGGCGATCCGGATAGGATTTCGGCGCTCGCCTATTGGTCAACCCTAACCTCACCCTACCCAATGGAAAGTCGAGCGGACGTGAGAGATTTGCCGGGTGGGAGCGGGCGGGTGGCCTGAGGAAACAGCAGGCGGAAAAGAACGAAGAAGAAGACACCAGGAGCTCTGAAAGCGCCATCGCCGAGGTCTTGTTTTGTACGCGCGTCTGACGAGCGCTTTCGTTCTTCTTGTTGTTGGTGTAAGAGAAGAGTTTTTTTTGCCGTAGAGCGGAAGATTCCGAGTTCGAGATGGCGTCGGTCTCCATGCAAGCAGCCAGGGTATCTGCACCAACCCCGCTGTGCAAGTCCGGGTTCTTGACCGGCGCCAATGCTTCCAAGCTTACCAGGAACGTTAGGGTCGGAGCTTCTGTTGCTGCTCCCGTCAGAGGTTTGAATATCCAAGCCAAGAAAGGCGAATGGCTTCCGGGACTGGATTCTCCTCCTTACCTCGATGGCAGGTAAATTGCAGGATACTACAAGTACTAGTAGTGGCTCTGGTTTTTCAGGCACTTAATAGTACCGTCGAGCTGCAGTTTTCGTCGAGTCTCCAAGCAGGTAGATGGAGAGCCGGTCTATTTGTAAGGCCAGTTTAGTGGCGCAATCCGATTCCCGTTGTGCGGGATTCATAACTCTGCGTGAACGCTGCGCTCAAAGTTATGCCCGGAAATCTTACTTGACATGGAAGTTGAAACCATGTTGTTGCGGATATTTTAGTGTTTCTAAGGTTGCTAGGCATGTGTTTGAAGCCATGATGCTGATCTTGTGACAATGCAGTCGACTGCTCTTTCATCCGGGGACGGATTCCTTCACTTTCAAATCGAATTGGCTTCAGGCCATTTGGATAATGACATACTCTCTCAGATGCTTGTGTCTGTTTCTTGTTAGCATTCTTGCAAACATCCAATGCAGTGTCTCACATGGCAAAGGACTTGCATGGCGAACAAATCCCTGTCCAGATGCTAGATTCGGCTTTCTGATGATGAGATGGTATTGATGATTGCAGTCTTGCAGGAGACAATGGCTTCGATCCCCTAGGTCTGGCTGAGGACCCGGCAAATCTGAAGTGGTATGTCCAGGCTGAGCTCCAGAACGGGCGGTGGGCTATGGTTGGAGTAGCGGGTATACTTGTGCCGGAAATCCTCACAAAGGCAGGTCTCATCGATGCTCCTAAGTGGTATGATGCTGGCAAGGTGGAGTACTTTGCCCCGGCTTCTACTCTTTTCGTTATTGAGTTCATCCTTTTCCACTATGTGGAAATCCGGAGATGGCAAGATATCAAGTACCCTGGCAGTGTCAACCAGGACCCCATTTTCAAGAGCTACAGTCTTCCACCTGGTGAAGTTGGTTACCCAGGCGGCATCTTCAATCCCCTCAACTTCCCCACCAGTTTAGAATACAAGGAAAAGGAGATTGCCAATGGTAACTATACTTGCACATGAATGAGTTCTTTTGTATTGAATTACAGTGCGAAAAATTGTGCTCATATCTCAATTCTTGGTCCTTCAACTGTTCTTTTTAGCTTCAGCAATATCTTCTTTTTCTGTTTCCAGAGTTTCAATTTCTGGCTGTGACTGTGAATCTGTACTGAATGCTGCAGGAAGATTGGCTATGTTGGCATTCTTGGGCTTCCTGGTGCAGCATAACTTGACAGGAAAGAGTCCGCTGGAGAACTTGCTGGAGCACTTGGGTGATCCATGGCACGCAACCGTTGTTCAGACTCTTGGCATCAGTGGATAGACAGACAGACCAATGCACTCTATCATGTATTTACCAAACCTGGCTGTAACACCAAGAATCTGGCGATGAAACCATCACTTCAATGTAATCCCTACAATTCAGTGCTCTTGTGGGAGTTCTTTAGCTTGTGTCCAAGAGCATGGGAGGTGTTGTAATCTAAATCTGGGAGAATTGTGTACACTGAAGTGATTAACCTTGTTATTGTTTTACTTCAAACATCTTTCTCAAGTCTGAAGTCTTTGCAAAGATGGGTATTTTTGTATCCAGAGAGCTGTGTTGTTTTCTGTTTTCATCCTAGTTAGGGCCTAACAGACTGAACTACACATGCATTCAGACACAACATATCAACCTGACTGGATTTTTGGGGTTGCAATGAAGTTGTTCACATGTCCTCCCATCCATAACTTTGCCAAAAGGTGGGCACCATCGATTCAGAATCTCTGGTTTTGTTCACTTTTCCACCTGTCTTCTGCCATTTTTCACTAAAACAGTAAAAGGTAGAAAAGAAAACTAGATACTCAAGCTACAAAATGCTCACAAAAAGAATCTCGCACGAGGGAAAATCCAAAATTTAGAAAATACATTTCTTTGAAAAGTTTTATTATTTTGAATGTTTATCACATGTAATGAATTGTCTTCAGTGCAATCATTCAATTTCCAGAGGAAAGAGGGTTTGCAGGAGAATAGAGTGCCAATACCATGTTGGTGTCCAGCTTGCAGGTAGGTATCCAAAAGGCAAGAAAAATCGCCTTAGTAGCATTTAATGCTAAGAAACCCATCCCACAAAAAGACATTGCGGCAAAGGCCTTGCCATGCTGATCAAAACTATTATCTAATCATCAGCTTAAAATCATCACAGCCTGATAAATGTTGTGGATTGTACAAAACAAGCAAATGGTGTGAGAAGTGAGTATCAACAATGTTGTGGGCTCAGATTCTAATCCAAAATGAAATTTAAGGACACAATTGTTGTTTCACTGACTCCACTGATTGAGCAGCAAATTTGGCAAGACTCTCCAGCAATGTGTCTGTCTTTTGTTTTGTATTCAAAATCATTGTCACCATATCTGCCCACTCAGATTTCTTTGCTGCTAAATCAAGTTTACAGCTTTCAATCCCCATTTGATACTTCGATTCCCATTGCTGCAGAGCATACACACATACAAAGCACAAATGAATTGTCTGCAAATTGCTGCAGAGCACACACACATACAAAGCACAATTGAATTGTCTGAAAATTTGACACTGGATTGTGACTAGTGACATGAGCATTTTCAATGGGCAATCTACAAAAAAATCAGCATGGAATACCTTGAAAAGCTCTTCTGCTTCAGATTCAGACTTCCTGAGATTGCGCTCATTCTCAGCCATGCTGGATTTAAGAGCCTCACGACTGGCAATTTTTGAAGCAAGAGCATTATTTAAGTCATCCTTGCATGCATCATGTTGTTGTTCCAACTGCACCATACATTACCACCAATCCCAGCTGTTAATTACCACTGCACATGCTAATTGCAACTAACAAATCTGGTTACAACAGGTTTAGTATTATGGAGTAAGTCAGTTACAAGCCATTGTGCCCAGTGGGGTTGCTGTGAGGAATTTTGCAAGCCTGAATTTCCAAACAGGCAGCTAAACAGGCACAATGGTCCATACCTGGCACACACCATCACATAATGGTTTTCATGGACTTATGTATTAGGCATGGGTTTACATGATAGTTTATGAAACACACATGTTCCATTGTGCCTTGTAAGGGGACCTAAAAGAGGCAGAAAGACCCCATGAAACTATTCCATGTTATAAAGAGACCTCCAGAAGCAACACTTACCTTTCTGTGTAAGACTCTGCACTTTTCGATCTGCTCAATCTTCTCCTGACAAGCAACCTCTGCTGCATGGACTCCCTGCATAAGTACAAACCTCTCATCTCCCTCTTCATTTGTCAATCTTTTACTGCTTTCCATGACTCCCCTAATAAAAGGCTTTACAACACCCTTCAAGCTTCCACCAAGAATGTCATATGGTGCATCTGCTTCAGAATTCAACATAATTTGGAACTGCCCTCCCTGATCTAGATTAGCTTCTCCAAAGTTGAGCTTCCATCTGCACCAAATCATACCACCAGAGGCAAGGCAAATTGTTTACATGGAAAGCCATATCAACATACCATGATATTTTGAAATGGCAAAATACCCTAACATTGCTTCACCAAATCAACACAGCAAGGGACACGTACTTACTTGTTAGCTTGCTTGGTGAAATCAACTGCAATTTGCTGAAGCTCTTTCAACTTTGTTGATGCTTGAACTTCATTATCCAGAGCAGCTTCACGGAGTTCATGAACCCTATTCTGAACCTGATGCAGATTAGTCTCCATAACATCCTTTTCCTTCCTCATTCGTTCAACATCAATAGAATTTAGATGCTGGACTGCAATCTTTTGCCTCAGTTCCTCAATTTCTGCAAGAATGGCCTCCCTTTCCATCTTCATTGCCAAAAGCTCCTGCTTTCTCTCCTCCTGTTTCTTTTCTGCGGCCTGCAGGCCACATTGAAGGTTGCTGTTGATGTGGTCAAACTTGGTTATGTCACTCAGATAAACTGCCTTTTTGGACTGCTGTATCATGAGCGCCGATGGTTCTTTCTTCAGAGCCTGCAGCTTATTCTGCACTTCGGTTACCAAGCTCTCAAGCTTCTGTTTCTTGTCATCAAGCTGCACCTTGATGTCCTCAAATTGCTGTTTGAAGATGGTGTCGAGGCGTTCACATTCATCATCATCTCCATTCAAGTAACAATCATAAGATCTGTTGAAATACTCCAGTTGGAGCTTTAAACCATTGTCATCAAATGGAGCTGATTCTGAGTCTGCAGTCTCTTTTTTCTCTTGGTATACCAGAAGATCTACCAACCAGGCAAGAGCTGCAAGAAGCCCAGGCCATGTGTGTGGACTCCCTGCTGCATACAAAGCACTCTTACTGATCTGGGAGGGATACCCGACTCTCTTGAACATCATGGGCACATCTTCCTCAAGCTTCGCTGCAAACTTGAAGCCTGGATCCAGTTGGTGGAAGAGGAATTGAACAATGTTGAGAACTTCTTTGCTGGATGGAGCTGCAAGAAGCTTGGTAGATATGGCTACATTGTAACCATGTGTCGTCAGATATGCTGTCAATTTTCGGATGCAATCATGCTGGAAGCTCTTCTCGTTGAAGGGTCTGGAATCCACATGCTGCGGCTGTTGTTGCGAGCTGGCTGCTTTCCCATGTATGCTGGAGCGTCGGGGGAGGTTTGATGGTTGTGGTGGCGGCGGTCCTCCCAGCTGCTGCCTGTTCAAAGCACTAGCTACTGCCATTGGGAAGACATTGGACAGACGAGACTGTTTGCCCAACACTCTTGCTGCCCCGATGCTCCCTGAGGCTCTCCTGTTGAGCTGCGATGGACTCATCGCGCCCAGCGTTGAGCGCCTCATGGCGTCCTCCTCCCTTCCCCTCTTGGACCCCGTAATGGCGGCGGCAACACACACACAAAGAATCGATGGATGGATCCGACCTCTATTCCCCTAAACTCCGAATTCTCTTTGTCATGAAAGAAGCGCGTACCGCATGAGTTACAATCGCACGGCTTCTTCAAGGACTGCGAAGAAAGAAAGGCCAAAACCCATCATGCAAAGAAGTTCTCAACATCGTGATCCAAACCTCATGGAACGAAACTCTTCGTTGCTGATGACCCAATTTCTAAAGAGAATGTAGCGCTTGACATCCCCATGGCCTTGTTCACTGACCACAAAGCTCCAGCAAGTAACGGAAGGCAACAAATTAAAAACAACAAACAAAAGGGGGGGGAAAAAAAAGAGAAAAAAAATGTGAAAGACAAAAGAAGAGCAGTCTCGCTACTGTGATAGAAAATTGTTCTCCAACGCCATCGCTCCGGAAAAAAGGAAGAAACAAGCAAAAACACGATTGCAAAAACGAGAGAGACAGAGCTTCACCGGGCCGGCCCGAGTCCGCGTCCGGGTCAGGCGGGAACGGTAACCCTTTCAAATCAAACCGGGGGAACCCCACCATAACAGCGGGTTTGTAGTTTGTAACTGCAATCCGGTTCCAGCTACCCCGTACAACGTCGGGGGCCGGTGTCTCGAACACGGGCCGGGTGGCCCCGATATAGTTCCAACTTCTCCTTTTGGGAAAGTGCTGGGCAGGGCAGCAGCAGAAACCATGCATTGTAAAAGAAAGGGGTGGGGAGTCAGTGCACAGGTGCGCCCTGACCCTTTCCTTTCACCTTGATAATGGATGAATATTATTTATTATTCAATATTTAAATATTCTACCTAGCAAAGAATTTATTTATCCACCTACTAGAGTTTGTTGCAAAGATCCAAAGACATCCGTAGTGTGACACATTATGGTATTGGGTATGGTTCCATTTGAATAGAGACATTGCTATAAAAGAGTTTCATGCTATAAGGTTTGATAATCTAGTTGTCAATGAGTTTGAAAATTTTATATTGTCGAAAAGAAGTGTTGCAAAGTTGTGTGTGTAGTTGATGAAAAGCTACAAGTTAAAGAAGAGGCATTCTAGAAGCAAGGATTGACACAATTCATCACCAACCAAAGTTTCTAGGTTCTGTTCACTATGTAGCAAAGTTGTGAGTTTTTTTCACATTAAATGACAACATTGTTGAAGTCAACATGCAAGGAGTGTAACTCATGATGTGTGTTTTGTGTCATTCTTTTGAAAATTTTGCAAGTTCTCATAGTTCAACCAAGCATTGGAAAGATTTTATAACTTACAACCTTAACCATGGCATTGTGGCCATAAAGAAGTAAATGAACATGGCTCAGATTTGGTGAAGTGTATGATGTACAAAAATGATTTAGAGGGTAGAGATGGTGGTAAATGGCAAAAATGTAAACATAGGGCACTTGTCATGCCCATTACCATCACCAATTTTTTCAAAAGTGTGAGGTTTTACAAAAAAATGTAACCCAATTAAGATGGGGTTCATTGATGACTATTAGCCTTGGTTATATGCCATTATTTATTGTGGAAAGCCTTTGGTTGAAATGAATGTTGCTATGTCTTTGTGGCCAAGTTCAATTTCCTTCTCCCAAAATTATTTGTGAACACCTTCTTGCTTTGTCATAGAAAATCATGGAAACTTATGTGTTTCTTATCATTGGTTAATGTGCAATTATGACAACAATATTGGATTTGTGGATGTTGAAGTTAAGTTATGACCTTTTTGCCTTACTCATCAATTTCATTAACCAAATTTGAATTCTTTGTCACATAATTGTTAGATTGTTTGAAGCACTTGATATTTTTAATGTAACTTTTACAAAGCAAGTGAGGTTCTATTGGTTGAATTCAACTTGATAAATAAGGTCATTACATAGTTCAAAGATGAAAAAACCAATTTGAATTCTATCACAACGACCTTCATATCTATTGTCTCATGTGAGCACAATAAGATTACAATTATTTTAACCATTTATTGGCTTTTACTTTGATGATGTTATGTCACATGCATGTCAGTATGCCATGAATGAAATTAAAATGGGTGTGAACATGAAAAAAGTTAGTTTGAAATATGTGCAAATTATTTTCCAAAAGACAATTACCTTACCTAGATTTGACGCACCCCAAACTCCTTGATAGACTCAACTACAAATCTAAATGTGAAAACAACAAAAGGATAAAAAGTTGGGGTACACTCCTAATTCATAGCACTTCGAAGGTAGAGGGGCATGTTGGAGTTCCAGAATAGGGATTAGTACGAGCGACAAGCGGTTCACTTATTCACACGGACCTGCACAAACCAAACAACAAGTTAATTAATGCATAATTGGAACATTTTTGGTGCACGGATGAACCACAGGCACACACGAACTCACAAGATTCACCACGGCCCAAATAAAGGGAAAGCCACCACCTTCCCCCTTATAGTATTATCTATGCCTGGCCACAAGGCTTACACCCAAATGTTATTTTATCCCAGGACTCCCAAATTAGGAGTTTTGAAATTCTTGAAATTAGGACTCCCGCGACTTTGGAGGCCCATAACTTTTTGTACAAACCTCCGATTGAAGTGAAGTATAAAGCAAAGTTATATCCTTTGTCGAAAATTTTCCAACACACGCCACCTACACGCAAGTAAATTAGGGCGATTCCTAACTTTTAATGGTTGAAAATCAAATTGGTAATTTGACTCCTGACCTTTCTTTTGGCCATAACTTATGTTTTAAATAGCCAAATGAGTCATGTGAGCCCATTTTAAACATCTAAGTTCCAAGATCTTTCCAATGGTATAAGGAACTTTTTAATCCAATGAGTTTTGACCCTTGCAATTGCCTTCTGAAAATTCGAAAGTCCATTGGGACTCCAACTCCCAAAGTGGGAGCTCAATTGGGAGTGTGAAGGTTCATTCCCTCACACTTTTCTACACTACCAAAAGCATGAAATGTGACTCTCGGGCTTCACTTTTGGCATGCACCTTTGTAAGCATTGCTTTGATCGCAAGCCCAAGGCTAAAGTTGTGACAAAATTAATGAGTCCATAAAAAGTAAACATGAATAAAAAAAAGCTTGCCATGAGGTTGGCTTGTGGCACAAAAAATTTAAAACCCTTGTGAAAACATGTTTTGTTTCCAAGGTAATTTTATTCCAAAAAACCTTGGAGTGCACAAATGTTATCAACATTTGTAACACCTAACAAAATTCATCTTTATAGGTTAAGGTTCCCAATAGGCTCACATGGTTGATTGCTTAAGTAATATTTAAAACCTTAAACCTAGTTGTTCATTAGTGTTTGTTGAATCAACATGTAAGGTATTAATTATATCCAATACATTGTTGCTAATCATGGGGAAAATGAAAGAGTATGCATGTTTTGTTGTTGTTCTTGTTCCACTTCAATGTGATGAATTTAATTAGGATATAGAAATTTTGCATGGCAAAATGGTTGTTGGGCATTAACATGTTGTGTCCTTTTTGGGTTTTCTTAAAAATTTCTCTCAAAAAAAAAAAAAAACATGTTTGCTTTGATGTTGGATCTACATTTCAAAGGCATGGATTGCATCATGGATCACATTAGTTGGGATCAAGTTGTCACATTAATGCAATAATATAATAATTTGGTTGTGCTACCCTTGTTGAAAGTTGTTATGGGTTTTTTGAATCCAAGTCAAGTTAGAGGCCCAATTCTTCCAACACAAGAACCACCTTTGATTTCAACTAGTTTGCTTGGGTTAATAACTTCAACACAAGAGGCTACTAAAGGTCTTTTCAAAGTTGAACTATATTGGTTTTGTATGTTCCATGTGGAGAATGCAAATGGCCCTGATTTGTTGATGCGATGGTTTGTCAATGAATTCAAATTCCCAAACATGGGATTTTTGGCACAACAAATTTTCGACATCTTGGGTCCATAAATCAAGATTAAACAAATCTTTTTAGATGTAGTCATGTTCATTAATTTGTGACAATGTCATCTTGGGGTTGAAAATCTTGACAAGTTTATCATGATTTATAATAATTGGCCAATTCATGTTTAAATGGATTACAAGCTTGTTGATGGAGACAAACTCGCAAAGTTTTTTGTGGTGGAGATATTACTAGAAGAGAATGACAACCTACTTGAAAAGGCAAGCTATTTTGAAGAAATAGAATCCAATGTTTAAGGATGTTAAATGGGTTGCATATGTGGTAAAAGACACCATTTACATGTGGTAAAAGACTCTTGAAATTTTGAGATTTATAAATATATTAAATTTTTTTGAAACTTTCAAATTTCATAACTTTAAAATTGTGACCACTTTCTAAATGTGAGTAGTAGGTTATTATCATTTAAATTTTGTTACCATTGAATTTGTTATTATTAAAACTTGGTCTCCCTCAAGTTCATTGGGGTTTAAAGGATCTTGCCATTCGACCAATTATGTTACTCAAGCAATTGCAAAAAATGTCATTTGAATTGCCATTTAATTGAGAATTAAGTTAGTTGAAGTTACAATAAAAAGATTAAGTTATGGGAAGGAATATTCGCTACATGGTTTATGACTAAAAGGTCTTATTATTACCAAAATTCAAAATGTAAGCCCAATGCCACATAGTGGATGTTGACCCCCTAAAAAACATCATGCTTAAATATCATCACAAATTTATTCATTTTCAATTATTTAACAACACAGTGAAATTTGAGGATATAGGTCCAATTTCTTCTTTTTTTTATGTTAATGTAACAGGACCCTTGGCAATATTTAACAATAGGTCTGTCACATCTAAGAAGATAATAATAAGTGACAATCCTTTCAAGCCTTATTACGAAAAACAACCAAGTTTGTTCATAAAGATTTTTTCCTTTTAAAAGGAACAACAATAATTAACATTTTTGAAATGATAAATAGGTCACAAAAAATTGTTTTTTTAAAGATCAAAGTAACTTGAAAGCAAAATTAAAAGCTATTTAACTTGAAAAAGATTTCCATAAATGCAATGATCACAATAGAAGGTAGATGCCTTGAACAAAGAACAATGGATTTTTTGTTATGCCCTACTCTCTAGCAATTACATAGTAATTGCATTATTCATGACTAAGTATAAAATGCAACTTTTAACCATATGACTTCAGAAGGTATCTTTGCTCTACTGGTACATTAGTGGAACTATGTAAATAAAACACATCTTCAAGCCTTCATTTGTGTTCAACCACATGAAATGGGCATGACATCATCCCTTTTTAATTTAGGCTAAATGGTTGGGTTGGCCCCATTTTGAATGATTAGCCTTTGAATGGTCATTGTTTTTACATAAATTAAAATAAAATAATTATGCTAGAAGGTGCAAAATTTGTGCGACCCATTGGTTAATAAACTTTAAAATATTTTTGTTTTGGGCTAGAACTTATTATTCTAATTCTTGTTAGATACAAGTGTAATCCTTTTTACATGGTAATGTCCGACAAACTCTCGATCATTACATGGAAGTGGCAACCCCAAAATTCATAGCAAAATGGTCGTACGAAAAAAATCATAAAGAACATTTTTGTACATGAGTTAAAGGTTTGGTGCCTGATCATCTTCAGTATGTTGAACCCTTACTAGAGGTTAGACTACAAATCAATGTGGAACAATATGATTAGTTTTACCTTAGTCCTCTGAAAAATTGATTACTTTTGACACAATTATTTCTCAAGTTTAAAATTCTTCACTAAAATCCAAATTCAAAATTTGATTTAACAAATTTTTAATTTGAATTCCTCAATATTCATATTAGTTCTTTAAAACAATGTGGAACAATCAACATAACTTTAAAATTCAAAACAAAAACATATTTATTATAATTTCAAATTTTCAAAAACTTTCAACAATCTTTTTGACTCCTATTAGTGTGTTTTGACCCTCTTATTTATCATGAGCACCAGGAGAGCTAGATACATTATATCTAGTTTAATAGAATCTAGACTTATATCTTTATTTTTATTAAAAAATAAATCAATGTTTAAAATGTAGTCCAAATGAAAATTTCAAATAATCGTGGTTGTTAAAAAATCATGTCTTTCATTTTGAAGATCATGTATCATTGAAAAAACCAAAGATAAAAAACCTTCCTAACTAAATAAAAGATGAATCGAGTTGTTTCTCATAAACCAACAAAAAAGTTTCTATCCAAGGTAAAATTGACAAGATCTGTTCAAAACATAAGAAATAAAAGGTACAAACAAATTTTCAGCAAAGAAAAAGTTTTCGGTATTAAACTCAAGATGTGTGCATCAATTATGCTTCCGTCTCTTCCACATAAACCTTTTAGGTTCAATTCCTTTCATCAATTTGCAAGAGCTTGAAGCCTCACTTGGTTTCATCCAATGAGAACCATAAACAAGGAATTAATGGGAGCATGAGAAATGTTGGGCTTCTCAAGCTCTAGCATGCATGCTATTGTTATCATACAACTTTGTAAAACAAACAAGAACCCACACAAACTTACTTTCCTTTCTCCAATAAGTTAGCCCTAAATTGGTTGTTGGATGCCAATGTGTGCAGTTTGGAAAAGTAAAGATCAAGATTGTCTCGTTTGATAATGTCTTGTTTTGGAATAGCAATGGGTGCGCTAAAAACCAATGATCAATCTAAACACTAGTATGTGACTGACTCTCTTTTGTTCACAACCCTCAACTTTGACACCACTCCTCTTCAAAAAAGAAATCTCCTGTAAGGGGCAGCAAAATATTCGGGGCAATGAACTGCTTGGAACTTCTCTTCAAATAGGTAATTTCCTCACACTTCGATGAATGAAGGTGACTCTTCTCCAATGAAGGAAGCTCCTTTATCCATTTTGGAGGTTTTTTAAAGAGCAATGATTGACTTGTAAGATGGGAAGCCCTTCCAAAAGCTTATTTTTGTAACTTAAAAGTTTTTAAAGGTCCACTTCTTCCATAGTAACTGAATTCTTAAAGATTTAAGTCCACTACTTCCACAATAACTGAAATCTTAAGGACTGAAGTAAGTTTTGTAATTGAAGTCTTGAAGATCCACTACTTCCACAATGTAGTGTAAAGGGTGCATCCCTTAAGATTTCTTTTTTTCTTACCTTGTAACCTAAATACTATTTCAAATGATGATGATAGTTATAGTGTATGTTTGGAAAAGTATCCAAAAATGTTTAAAGGTCGAGAGAAATCCATCACCCATTTTTTGAACAATATCACTATACCTTTTTGTTAAGAAAATCATTAACAAAAACATTGACCAAAAAGGCCGATTTTGAGGTTCATAAACACAACTTACTTAGAAGGTGGGAGAGAGAGAGCAACACACACACACATGCGCACCCCTTCAATAGGTGTTGAGTAACCAAATTTGCCATCAAATTAACCTGAATTTGTTGAGATGCAAAACACCATTCATTGCAGGGCAATGGAAAGTGGTTGCAACCTGTAAAGCACCTTACAATGTGCATGTTTTGAGTGCCTGTGACTTGAGACTATCTCAAGCAACAACATTTCTGGGATCCTAATGCATGGATCCAAGCTTCACTTTAACGTGGAATACTAGTTCCTGGGGTCTGGCCACATCTGCCTCATCAAAGCAGATGCTGCAACATCAAGTGTTAAGATGCCTGCATCTCCCTCATTGATGATGCACTACTACAAGACTGACTACTTACACGCCTTGGCAGCTAGTGATCTTCTTAACTTGAAGTTGTCAGTTGAGCTTCCAAGTGTTTCACCTCTTCCCGTAAGCTGGTCTCCTGACTCTGCTTCTCTAATTGACTTGCAGTCAAAGCGACCCCAGTTTCTGTGGCTTTGGCTCTTGTTTCTTCAATCTGCCGTAGCTTCTTATGAAGTGCTCTCAACTTCTTGGTCAAATCACCTGGACCTACAACATCAATATCCAAATTTCTTATACCAGAACACTAACAAGAGGAAGACAAGGATACAAACTGTTGCCTAATACAGCAAAACCAAATGTGACACCATAAGGATACATATATACACGCATGAATCTTAAACTGAAGCCATTCTTGTTCTCACAAACAATGAGATCACTACAAAATTTTCTAATCAGGAATCAATCAAGCAAAGCAGGACTCTGTGTCAAGGAAAAAGCAAAAAGAGTTCAGAAAACCCAAAACCTGCATCTGCTGAATTGCCATCAAGTGATGCACCTCCGAGTTGTGCTTCCTGCTCCAACCAACATATAGTAATGTGTGCATGTGCATGTACATGTTAAGCTCCAAAAAACAATGCACACTCAAAAATATGAGTCTCACAAGTGCATTAGCTTCCAGTCTCTGTGAGATCCAAACCTTCGCAAACAATGCAACAATCTCTACATTCACAAGTGCTCTGCACTCACCAGTGAAGTAACATTAGAATCATCAACAGCCTTCAATTCTTGTTGGTCCTTCTCCTTTCTGTTCTCCCGCTTCTTCTTGTTCTTTAGTGCACTCTTGCTAAGACCTCCAGTTGCCCTGCCATTCCAGCAAATTTTCAATCTTGCAACGAAGAACACAAGTACCAGTCATCATCAACAAAACAAACCAACATCATAACCTTCAACACTTCTTAGAAAAGGAACTTTCTGTCACTCAATGTGCACACATGCATAGCCATGTATCTTAAGATGGGCAGTTTGTCACTCACCCAGTGTTGCCTTTGGATGTCTCGTCTTCCCCAAACAACTGCCAAATGTGAGAGTGCAAAAGCAAGATAGTAAATATGCAACTAGTGTGTGTTGTTCTCCCAATCAATAGCAGCAAACTGCTTCAATTGGTTGCAGCTACAAATTATCTTTGTCGTCCAGAATTATCAATCTCCTCAACAATACAATCCATCACAGAGCTCTGAAAATGAAAGAGTTACCTGTGCCTTCACTGAAGCTGATTGACTAGAATGTGGAGGTCGATAAGTTCCTGGTGTTGAACCTGCCAGCTCACCTAACAAGTTACAATTTGTTTGTGCAAATAGTAGCAGAAGAGAGGATACCACCATGGGAGATAAATCCTTTCGCAGGTAGGCTGATGTGCAAGAGGAAGAATCTGTTAAAAAGAAAATCCCCAAGGACCCATAACTGCAAGAATAGCTTGGAGACTCTAATGTGATGGGTCTCTGGATTAGCAACCTATAGTGTCTTGTGATCTCAAAGCTGTAAATTTTGCAAGTGCATTAGGTTGAAAAACTGTGGTAACCAGGTTGTAGCAGCAATCTGATTTCAGACAGTCTGAGCCAGCAAAACAATGTGGAGTTTTGAGATACTACCTATGTTTGCTGGAACATTCTTTGCAGGTGCTGCTTTGGCGTCAAGTTTCCGGGCACGTGGAGAGGGAGGAGTGTCTGGGTACAATCCAATTCGGGCAGGTCGCCATTCAGCCTGATCCACCAGACAGGTCCATTTGGCAATGAAGAATCAGCATTTCAACCAACGGACTAGACTTTGGAAGTAGTTTTCATGGAAGTACTAGTGAGATGTATTGTATTACCTGATAAAGCTTTGAATACTTCTTCTCATAGTGAAGAGTTCCATCATACTTGAAGATCTTGATCCTGAAAGGGGTGTGCAGGTGTTAAGGCTCACTTCTCCCCACAGAACAAATTATGCATCTGCCTACCTCTGAGCAGTTATCCAAAGCAGATTTTGTGTGCAAGAGTGCTTTTGGCATTACCCATTGTCTACTTGAAGTCGTGGTGCGGTGGTTGCTGTCATGAAGTGGCGGCCATCGGGTGACCACTCACTTGTGACAGACATGGGTGCTTTTGTGGTTCCAAAGCTTTTAAGTGTTTCCCTATCCCAGAAAGCCTGCAAAAGAGCCCTCACACCATTTAGAAATAAAACTTGAAATCCTAAACACTAAACACTCTTGTACATATCAGAGATATGCTGCTGCATTGCATTCTTTTCCTTCTTTCTGAGTTTCAACAGATACATACCATATCTCCTGGAAGATTGCCAAATCCCGCCAAGCAAATGACTTCAATCCATTAAGGGCTCAGACCACATCAAGCAGCAAAAAGCAGCAACAATATTCAGCCACCAAACATTTTGCAGATCTATCCAATGTGTGCAGAAGGTCAGGTTTACATACAAATCCTCCTCCTGCAAGTAACCTAAGCAAGGTGCAAATAAGCATTTGAACATATTGCCTTTGCAGTTCTGTCCCTTCCTTCTCTCCTCCTCTATGTGGATCATCAAATTAGCATGTGATCCAGCAGAACAAACAACATTCAAAGCTTGGAGCTGGATACATCTGCCTTGGGGACTCCATCTGATGGTATTGTAAGGCCCTTGTCCAAACTCGAAAAGTGGCTTGCAGACTGCACTGAACAATGTAGCCTTTGCTGGCATAACTGCACTGTACATCAAGGAGGAAACAAAGTAAAGCACACCCATGAGGGAAATTTATCCCAAGAAAATATCAATTCTAACCATAGTGAAGAACCCAATGTGTGTTCTGGATAGAAGTTCAGACTTATTCCAGCAGCTTCTTTGCACAACTATATGCAATTGAAATGGTAAGTCTTCCAGCAGCTAAACACAAATGTGCTCTCATCTGTTGGAATGAAAGGATACAGCCATAGATAACCAAGAAGTCCTTGCCAGTAGGTGACCACCGCACATCATGAATCGGTCCTTCTTTGCCTGCCAAAAAACAATTCCAGAAAAGAAAATTCATGAATAGGATTTACCCATCTTCAGAGCCCCTCCTTATAAAATCTGACAGAATCCTAGTCTCAGATAATATATCTTAATGCTTGCAAAAGCCCTCTGTGTTGTGCATCCATGAGTCTTGACATGCAAATGGTTTGTTTTTCTTATCCCCCTGTGCTCTTGTTGGGTACCTCAAAAAACCCTCCTAAATTGCACATGTAAAACCAACAGTTTCTTCAATGGACCAATGCCACCTGCATGAACCTGAAGAAGAAGAAGAAACAGTTTAACTTACTCAATGGCACAGCTCCTTCATGCCGACCATCACTGGTCAAAAAGTGCAACCGACTCTCTCCATAGTAGCTTTGATTTGTCTTATCAACATCTGATGTTGCCAAAACTAGAACCCCAGTAGAGCCTTTGTTCCATGTCAGCTGTGCTGTGTTTGACTTGAAAAAGCTGCGTCGGGCAACAGGTTGTGCTTGACTCACTTGTGTTCTTTCAAAAATTTGTACACTAGCTGGTGCCCCCTGGCATGAAAGACAAACTTGTCAGCAAGCAATGAAACCAAGCAAGCAAGAATCTTCATAACTTGTACAAAAGGTTGCAATATTCCAAAGGGAACTGTTCACCACACACATCCAGAATCATCTAATATATTAGTCCTAGCCTTGGAACAATGCACACTTGTGTGAAGAAACTGACCTTTATCTCAGGCACATAGGTAGCAATGTGCGATGGTGGTGATGATGACAGTTGGACACCATCAATACCAGACAGGCGCAACCGATCAACAATTCCTTTGGCAAAATCACGTCCATTAAAGAAATGAACTTCATTTGTCACTAATCGGCATGCAACACTCTCGTCCTCACTGAACTGAACAATTGGCCTGACACAGCAATCAATGAACCCACAATCATTGCTTGATTCTCCTGTGGACCATGCCTGTTTGCACGCACTTGTGTCTTTGCTTTGCAATCAGGAGCTAGTTTTATGGTAAGATCAAGAGTGGTGTTTATCATGATAGAACTGCTAAACAAACAAAATGGCATAACTTACCAAGTGGTTTTGGAGATTGACTTCTGAAATTGCTGTAAAACAATGCCACCCGACAATGCATTCCAAATGGTCAGGTTCTTCTGCTGTGCTTGTGGCTTTTGGAATGTCTGCAAGTATGAGCCCTGCGGTGAGAATGCAATGGCTGCCACACCAGCAACAAGAAGCTTAAGAACCTCTTTGCCAGTGTCACAGGCGTACACTGTAACTGCATCCAGTGTGATCACTGCTAACTTGCTGCCATCATCACTAAACCTTGCTGAATTGCATGTCACCCTGCAACAACAAAATCCAATTCTCTCTACTCAATCCTTGGAATGCAAATGTGAAAGAGCCTTGACTGCCTCTCTTTCTTTCTCTCCAGAGGAAAAGATTTTGCTGCTGTTCTTAGAGACTCAAAATCTCAAGAGACAGACAGAAGCTCTTCTTCATTTCTTTCCTCATCACTGAAAGCAAAAAAAATTGCACACATCTGTAGCAATAGAATTGCATGCAAGAATTTCATGGGAAACTGAAGCTTGCTCACTTGTCTATTGTTGTGACAGGCTCTGGAGCGAAAGGAGGTCCAACCAACAATGACAACCCATCTGGCTCCCTTACTGCACAAAACACACATACACACAAAATCTTCAAAAATGTGTGAGAATCAAAACCCAGCTCATTGCAAATTCACAATCCATGGTAAGCATGACGAAAAAAGTGTTTGCATTTCTGCTGCTCGCACAAACAGAGAAATCCACAAACACTGCATGAAACACATACCATTGACCTAGCCCTATAACATCTGCAGGAGTTTTTCCTCAATCACCCACAAAAAAAATGGGGACATTGCAAAACACCCGGGATTGAAGAAGGATTTCATTATACCATATAAGTTGAGAGGTGGCAAAGCTGCTGCTGCTGCTGCCATGGTATTGTTCCTGGTGATCGATTACACTCAAAACAACACAGTCGAGCTCCAAGAAGGAGGAGAAAGAAGAATCAGATCCAAGACAACCCACATGTGAGAGGTAGTTTCAAAATCCAGCAGTACTCAGAAGAGCTTGAGCTTCCAGATCAAGAGACGACAGGCCTTAAACCCTGCAGAGTGAAGCTGCGAAGAAGTTTGTACATGGAACAAGAGATTCCGGTCGCGAGAAGGTTTCTTCTCCACCTAAACCCTAAACCTAAAACCCCGACATCTGTAAGAAGGGCAAATCAAAGAGGATCGGTGTTGTTGTTGGGAGAGGTTTCTCAAGCTTCGGTACAGCACAAAATGGCAAGGGGATGTGCTCTAGATCTGTGTTTTTTTTCGTCTGCAATCTGAGACCTTAAACCCTAAACCTAAAACCCTGAGATCTGTAAGAAGAGGAAATCTAAGAGGATCCGTGTTGTTGGGAAGGGTTTTTCAAGCTTGGGTACAAATGGAAATGGCAAGGAGATGTGCTGATGATCTTGGTCTAGAGTTTGTTTTTTCCCTCTGCAATCTCAGACCCTAAATTCTAAATCATAAGCATCATATGAGACTGACATGAACACAAAATTGGATTGTGCTGCAGATGGCGAAAGAGCCATGGATATGCAGGCAAAAACCCAGTGTTTAGGACTTTTTTACCAAATAGATTTTGCAGCACATTTTCTAGAACTGCTGCAACCCGAGCTGCAATCAACTTCCGAGGTGAGACACATATCATTAACTTCTGGTTTTTGTAGAGTTCTCTTCCTTTGTGAACAGCTAACTCAATATGCATTTTGTGTGGTTGCAGAGTGCTACAATTGTGGAGGAACACAAATTGCTTGAAAATTGCACTCCGTTGATCGCAATTGTGATTGTTGTATACCTTTCTTGGTTAGACAGATCTGATATATCTTTCAGTCTTGTCAGGGAATCAAATGCTGTTCTTACTGTTTTCTACAGTATGGTGGTGGAGTTACTTGAAATGTTCTGAGAGGTTGGGTTTCAGGACTGAACTAACTACAGGGTTATTGGGTAGCTGCTGCAGTCTACGAATAGTTTTCATGAGGAATCAATCTGTCTACAATGGCTGCTAGATCTGGGGTGCGCCAGTGACCTGATTACCACTGATTTCTATGTGAACAACTTCAGGTAATTTCTTCCAGCACAGTAGTGTGTATCATAAAAGGGTATGAAAACATGAACTCTGTGGTCAAGTGTGAAAAGAGGTTGTGTTTTTTACTTGCAGACATTGGATTGCAGAAGTCCTTTTGATTGAAAGAGGAATTAAGTGCTGGATTGTTGAAGACCTAGTAACATGAGTTTTCCATTTTGAAGCGCTTGAGAATCACATCAACTGAATGTTCAGAGTTAAAACAGGTGCTGTGCCATTGTCAGTGTCTCCAAAACCCACCTTGTTCTCTTGCAGAGTGGATGCTGCACATGAAATAGGTACCTTGAGACAAACCCATTGCATGTTCTTCATTGTATACAGCAGTGGTTACTGAGCTTGATATCTCTATTAGTCCCTATGCTTTCTGGTTCAGTACATGGATAGGGACAGCAACAGAATGTTAGCAGCAATGTGATTTTTGTCCAATTTCTTTGATTTAAAACCCAATTAAACCTAGATTTATCTGTGCAGCCAGCTCTACTTCTCTGACTGATATTTCTAAGTGGCTGTGTTCTTTCTTCAAAGCTATGTTTCCTACGGTCAATGATCTTTGGGTGTCTAAACTCAAAAAAAGCAGATGTTCCTTGTGATAATAGTTGGATTCTCAATGACTCTACAGGAGTGGTGGAGGTAATAAATAATCTTAATTGTTTGAGATCTGAAATTGATAAAGCTTCCCCACTTCTGTTGCAGTCTTTTGATTTCTCAACTCTATACACTAAAATTGACCTAGTGGATCTAAAAGCCCGTATGAGAGTTCTGATACATAAAGTGTTTAATTGGATGCTGAAGCTTCATTGTTTTAAGTTTTTGATGGTTCAAAAAACAGCTTTGAACTTTAGGTTTTTGTGGCTGAAAAATAAAGCAAAGATCAATTTGTTTGAAAATCTTCATAGCTTCAAAGTTGCAGAGGCTTCAGATTTGATCTCTTGGCTGGATTTCTTATTAGACAATTTGTTTCTTTGTTTTGGTC
>Ga0116227_10000663_pt1 | contig 69419 bp, 47 predicted proteins | sample S1TSphgellanicum_FD_89693 | JGI IMG/M metagenome (GOLD analysis project Ga0116227, IMG submission 89693) | Host-associated microbial communities from peat moss isolated from Minnesota, USA - S1T2_Fb - Sphagnum magellanicum MG | ecosystem: Host-associated > Plants > Peat moss > Unclassified... | reverse complement strand
TTCAAGGGATTTTGCCCCCTAGAAACTAGGTGAGATGATTCATCCTAATTTGGTTGTTAAAAATTCATGGTCATCCTTTGACATTTTGTTTTCTCTGCCACCCCTTCAAATGTGCCCCTAGCCCCAAGTGAGATTGTCACCGATCCATAATCCACAAAATTAAATTTGAAACTATTTTTTCCAAAAACGGTTATGGCACCCAGCATACACAAAAATTCATGTAATTCTTTCAAAATGTGACCTCCTAATTGAAAACATTCAAATACACATGTCATGACCAGATTTTTTTTGTTTGAAATTTTGCACAAATATGAACAATAAATATAAAAAAGGAATATTTGATCACTTGTTTTTTTTGGAGAAAAATATCATTAGATCTGCAAAAAATTGAAAATCATGTTGGAACATTTTCCTATTGGTTTTGGTTTGGTAACAATTTTAAAAAAGTTTAAATACATTCCTAAAACATGTCATCGTTTTATGTGAGATCCTTTTAGCTTTCTCATAACCAATTTGATGTTAAAAAATGGAAAATAAATCATAACAAGCTTTCTTTTATAACAACATGATGATGTACATTAAAAAAAAAAAAATTAATTTCCCCCTAGCTATGACCAATTCATAAATCCAATTCACTCTTAAAATGTTTTGTATGGGTTATGCAAGAGCATAGTACAAAATACACAAATAACTTTAGATATAATCTTACATACATATTATGTATCTCTTCCAAGGGGATTGAACTCCAATCCATTTATGGATTCTCCCCAACTAGAGTGGAAGGAAGATCTACACATACCAAACCACCTTAAATTGTACATGCAAAATGAAAGAATTGTTAGTTTTAGTCTATGGTGATGATATTGGAAATCTATTACATATACCCAAGGCCACAACCTACAAAATATACACATCATCCAAGCTAATATCAAAAATCACATACAAAAAGCAATGAGATGTAATGTAGAAAACGATGAAGATGCAATGAATCTAGAATCAAGTACCTAGAAAGAAATCAAATTTTACTTATTGTTTTCTCCCAATCCAAAATGCCCTTATATAAAGGCATGTACATTGCAAATTATGGTACAAAAAGCCATAGATCCACACCTCAAAAAACCAAAAAGCATAACACATACTAGTCCACCCATATATTTGGTCATGAACTTCTAGTCTCCATAACATATCTTATCCTTCCCCCACTCCTGAATTTTTATGTAAAAAGGGAAAGAATCTAGGTCGTAAAATTTTTGTGCAAACAATCTGACCATAAGTCCAAATGGATAGTCAACCAATTCTAAAGCTTTGATTTCAAAAAATTCACATTAGAGAAGGTATTTTCATCCTCCACATTGCCCAAGACCATGATAATGGCCAACTTAACAAGCTTTAGATATTCCGATAGCTTGTCAACCACAATAATATTTGATGCCAATCATCCCCATAGTTTAATTGTAAGGTCGTAATCAAGTAATGGATGCAGGGCACCATAGTTGTTGTTTTTCATTGTTAATCAAAAGAATGACATTTGTTGGTCAAGAAGTGTTAGATTCAGCAAACTAACAACTAAAGGTGCCACTTGCACCTTTTGGCTTGGGGTGGTAGAATTTTGCTTTTAGGAGTACCAAATGACCAAGGAAGGTGATCTCTATGTTAAGTGCCTCCCAATAGTGGGGATAGATGATCCCCATTAAATTCATTAACTCATGGGCAGGGAAACCCCTTTCAAAAAAATTTATTTGCCCATTAGCTACATGTGTACATTGTTATTTTATAGATTGTACTGAAAGTGCCCAATCATCCTTAGTCACCATAAACATAACACCAATAGTGGAGTTTGTCTTGAGTAGCATATACAAGTAGGTGTGGAAATTAAATGCAGCATATTGAACCTAACTTTCTAGCACCAACCACCAAACCACGTGCAAGGCATCACAAACATGTTCCACCAAGTCATTAAAAGTTTAGAATTATGGGTGGTCATACTTCTTCAGTAGGTCTACATACCAAGAATATAATTCACTAGTACATAGTATGACGCACTCCCAACTCCTCAAAAGGCTCAAATGTGAGCCCAAGTAGAAAGCAGCGGAAAAGGAGGAGTCGGAACACGCTCCCTAGCTCACAACACTTTGAGGGGTAGAAGGGCGTGTTGGAGCTCCGGGATGGGACTAGGAAGAGTTGACAAGCTTTAGTCACTCACACGGGCCTACACACAGCCCACACAAAGTGCTTAGTGCAAAGTTGGAGCACACTTGGTGCTAGGACGAACCACGGGCAACACGGACACACAAGACTCACCACAGCCCGGACTTGGGGGAAGCCACCACCTTCCCCCTTATAGTATACTCTGTGACTCTTCATGGAGCCCACATCCAAATGGCTATTTTTCCTGGGAGTCCCGAAATCGCGCCAAATGGGGCTCCCGGGACTTTGGAGCCTCATAACTTTGCGAGCAGACCTCGGATCGCGATGCGATCTAAAGCAAAGTTGTAGCTCTTGTCGAGAGCTTTCCAACGCCATGTTGCACTCCCGAATCGGACATCGGGAAGAGGTCGATTCCCGACTTTTTGTGGTCGGGAGTCAAACTGCCAGTTCGACTCCCGGCCCTTCTTTTGGTCATAACTTGTGTTTCAGATGTCCAAATGAGCAATGCGAGCCCATTTTAGACATTTACGCTCCAAGAGCTTTCCAATGATATAAAGAACGTCACAAGCCATTGAGGTTTGACCCCTGCAATTACTCTCTAAAGTTTTGGGAGTCCACCGGGACTCCATCTCCCAAAGTGGGAGTTACCTTGGGAGTGTGAGGGTTCACTCCCTCATACTCCCTCACACTTTCTAACACTCCCGGGAGTATGTGATGTGACTCTCGGGCTTCCTCTTGCCTTAACTCCCGGGCTTCCTCTTGGCTTAACTCCCGAGCTTCCCTTTGGCCCGCACCCTTGCAATTCCCTTTGCCTTGGTCGCGAGCCCAAAGCTAGGGTTGCGACATAGTATGATAGAACTCACAAGATCACAAACAAAAATATCCATGCCCTAGGCCATTTTAAACAAACTTTGCATTACCTCCACCATGGGCAACACATAGGTCAATCCCATAATAATGTCATAATCACATAACAACTCATAGTAGTTTTTGGCAATTGCATTCCCAAGACTGTCAATAGCCATTTTGATAACAAGAGTATTGTACTCCTACAAAACACACTTGGCAAGTGCAAGCATCAAGATCCATTGAATTTTCACATTACGAAATATCTTCCCACCCTTTGTTTCCAAAAATTTTACTAACTTTTGTGAACTGCATATGCCTCTTTGGGGATTGAATAAAATACACATACATGGACTACTTCAACACTTCAATCTTTGCAACTCGTGACAATTTTGAAAGTGTTTGCATAGCCAAATTGCACCTACGTGCCATGCAATAGAATCTGGTGACAAATGGTGCATGCTTATTTATGAACTACATTGTCACCCTTATTTTCAAACCTTGAAAAACAATCACACCATCTGTCGCAAAGCAAAGCAACCTCAAAGCCAAATCCCCCTTAGATAATTCCCCATAAATAGCTGTGGAATCCACTAACGTTGTTGTTAGATTATCAGACCCCTTCCCTTTGTTACCCTTTATAAATTCAAGAAGATGTGTGCCTGCCAAAAATTATCAACCACATAACAATGGATAGATATCCAACTTTGGTTCATTACAAGAAATCATGGCATTTTTTACCAGGAATTTCGGTCAAAAAAACCCCCCATATGGTTTTTATGCCCCCATGTCCAACTTGACTAAAATGTCATTTTGGATAAATTGATTTAGACTTGACCGTTTTGACTAAATCTTTTTAGTTAATTTTTTTGATTGGGTTTTTATGTCCAAGTTTTTTTACTAAACCACCGTGACAATAATATAATTTGGACAACAACCAAAAATATATATTATTTAAATTATTTTATTAATAATTTATATAAAAATATTAATTAATTAATTACCCTACCTTCCTACCTACCTTCCTGCCTACCTACTTACCTAATTAATAAACCTAATAATTAATACAAAAAATAATTTATTTATTTACCTACCAACTCTATGTCTTAAGCCTAAGCTAAACCACCTAGCTTAGCCACACCTAAGCTAAACCAAGCCACTTAAGCTAGGCCAAGTAACCTTGGCTAGGTGGTTTGGTAAGCTTTGCAACCTAGGCTACTTAATTAAGTCACCTAAATAGCCAAGGTAGCCCAAGTTGCAAGTGTGAAGACTTGAACTCCTCACCTCCACATTGGGAGTCAAGTCTTCAACCATTGCACCACCACCCCATAAGATGATTTTGTTGGACAACATAATTCTCATGAACATGATTTTGGACCAACATATTGTAATCAACTTTAATGAATTTTTTTCAACATGTATATTGTACTAAATGAACTTGAATTTTCTTACATTATTTACATAAATAGGTAGGTTATAGGTATGGTAGCCTAAAGGGGTAGGAAGTACCTATTAACAAATGTATGTACCCAAGCAACATGTAGGTTATAATCTACTAGACCTTATAAGTACCTATTAGGTCTATGTTCATATCTACATAAGAAACTATCTATGCCTATGTTATTTAGTAGGCTATGTAAGTACTTACTAACCTATTAATAAACCTAGCTTAGGCATACTAGGTAGGTAGCCTAGCCTATTAGGTAGGTTTAAACTTAAGTTACTTACTTAGTAAACCTAGGTAACCTAGGTTAAGTTATGTACCTACCTAGTAGGCCTAGGTGGCATAGCTTAGGTTAGCTACATAATTAGTAAGCCTATGTGGTCTAAGTTAGGCTACCTATCTTGTAAGCTCAAGTGGCCTAAGCTAGAATAAATACCTAGTAGGCCTAAGTGGCCGAAAATAGGCTACCTACTTAGTAGTTAAACCTAGGTGGCCTAGGCTATTAACTTAATTAGTAGGATAAGTTACCTATAGACAATTAAAAATAATAATATAAAATGATTAATAAATTACTATAAATTATAAATAAATAAATAAAATCAATGATTAATTTACTATTTCCTATGAATAATTAAATATTAAATATTAAATAATGATTATTTATTATGAATAAATTGTCAATTAACATGTAGCAAATTATTAATAACTAAAAAAATAGTTTAAAATAATAATTTATCAATAATTATTACAATTATATATTGAATGTTATTAATTATTATAAATTACTATCAAGTATTAACAAAATTAATATATAAATTTGATAATTAAATAATAATAATTAATCAATTAACAAGTTGATGGATAAATTAATTATTGGTTATTAATTGACATTTATTTATTTATTAATTAACTATATAGAATATCATAAATTATTGAATATTAACTATCAATTATTAAATATCAACTAATTAATGTATTAAGTTTAAGTACCTACATGTGCTTAAAACTAACATGTAAATAGTCTATTAAACTTTATAAGTAGTTAATAGGTGTAATATGCTTAACCTAGGGCCTACTAACTATGAACTTAGGTTTGGTATATACCTTCAGCAAAATACACTTGTAGGTTAAATAACCAAATTAATATGTTGATTTGATTAAGTGTCAAATTAGAATGGCTAATTTGACTAATTGTAAATCACAATGGTCATTAAATATGGTCAATTTGATTAAGCCTTGGTCATCTTGATGGATTTATGGCCTTTTTAACGAGATGTTTGGTTTGTCACATGGTCAAAAAAGTCATTTTAATCAAATGTTTTCATCAAAAGTAATTCGTGTCTTCATGCCCCATGATTTTAGTCAAAACAACCATCCCCCTTGGTCAATGTGGACATTTTAATCAAGTTGGACCTTCTAAAAAGTTACATTTTCTTATGGTGATTGTCAATAGTTGTGACCTCATCACAACTAAGGGTTATAAATTTCACCTTTTTGAATTACATGTTTAGTTGCATCCAAGATTATGTTGTGCATAGTGTCTACCATTCCCAACTCACAAACCAAAAACCTTAAAATTAGTTCAATCCATAAAATTAAGACTATAAGTTAACATCTACAAAAGTTTCCTTAATCACTAAAAACAAAAGATTCAACAACATAAGAGTAGATTATGACAAGAGGTAGGATACAAATTTGCCATTCCCCATCCATTGGGATTATTCTAGTGCATTTTGGCCAACTACTCAACTTTAAGAAAACAAAAGAACCCTTGCATACATTCATAATCCGTCAAAGACCTTCCTTCTTGCAGAAGGTGGAAAACAATAACAAGTTGGAGGTATTTCTTTTTAAAAATTAAAAAATTGCATTCACCACTTGGTTAAGAATAATATTTTTGGCCTTGTAGTGCAATAAATGCAAGAATTCTTTGCATGTTGGGTGTTAAAACTAGTGTGGTACTCACCAACAATTTGTCTAGGTTTAGCATGCTTACACTTTCTTATGCCATTGTGCTTATCGAGCCATCCAACTTCCACATCAATAATTTTTTTCTATACTCAACATTAGTGCAAAACTTGCACCACACATGGTGTAACTTGTTATCTTCCCCTATAACAGGCTCAGCCCATGTGTCTTGAAAGTTTTTAATGACTTGTCATTGAACCTTCCTTTTTTTCTACATGTGCGGTAAGGATAGTGCCACGCTCAACAATGTCCATGCAAGCTTCAACAATAAAGATTGGACGTTGTTGGATTACCTGAACTTGAACTTGGGATCAAGCTTGAAGGAATATAAGCTTCATTGTAGTTGTAAGCTTCTAGACCTTAATTCCACTAATGAAGATGAACCTAGGGTATTAATTTCACCACTTCTAGAAAAGAAGAGGCAAAACTTGAAATTTGCAAGGTTTTTGAAAGGTGCCATGGTTATTGCTAAAATATGCAACCGAACAAGACATGGAAGACATCAAATTTGCAAAAAATTTCCAAGGAATGGGATTGAAGAAACTAGCATGGCAATTGATAGATTATTTGCAACTCGGTAGTTTGTGTTTGCTTTTAGGGACCAACTACACACTAATAACAAATCTAATCTTCCAAAGACATAAATGTTGAAACAAAAAAGAGTAAGAAGTCAAACAAGAAAGCATAGTGGGATTTAAAGTTTTAAAAATTCACCTTGATTTGTAGGATCTATTTTGTAGTATGTAGTTGTAACCTTCTTTGTATGTTTGTTGAACTTTTAGCTTTTGTTCATGTTCAAATACTAAAACCTTAGTATATTGCAAATGCTTCAATCCCAACTCCCACAAATTTAATTCAACTTTGGAATTCATCTCACAAGAACTTAATCCTTAAACATCAACTAGTTTAAGCTTTAAGCTTTAAGCTTTAGATCCTTGTTGCCATCCCCAAATCCTTATCATTATTCAATTTGTTTCAGATATTTTTGGTTCCAAGAAATTTGTTTGAACTTTTGGTAACTTGTGTCATCACATGGATTTGTTTATGGCAACTTGACTATTTTTTCGCTCATGGAAAAAAGAAATCTACATTATCACTCTTGTTAGCAAATTTTGGTAATGTTATAATTGGTACATGTGTATAAACTAAAAACAAGTTTGGCACTGTCTTGGGTATGTTCAAATTGGGTGGCAATGGGGATGAAGAAGGTGTACATACATCTTGATATGAAACAATTTCCTTTAATGCTTCCTTGGTGAAAGTACCACCACGCCCAGATGTCCCAACGAACACAATAGTCTTCAAAACCTGGCAGCTCACAATTACCACCCAATGGTTTAATCTATAATCATGAACAATTTGTGTTTGATGCACCATGGGAAGGTTCTTACTTTTTTTAATAAATTTTCAAATATAGACAAAATCCAACTCCAAAAAAAAAATAGACCCATGAATTTTGTGAATGGAAATGAAGGGTGCAATGAATGGGTAGTGGACTTCAATGTATGTACCTTGATAGCGAAAACCAAATTATTATAAAGTTCATTTTTCATTTTGAAAATAATATTTTATTGAACTTAATAGACAACAAAGTGGGAGTTAAAAAAGACATTTTTTAATATTATTACCTTGGAGTCCATGAGATAGATCTTTTTCCTTGCTTCTTCCAATGTATTCCCTTGGTTGTTAATTTCCAATGTAAGAATCTTTGCAATACCAATTCTAGCCTACACATAGCTCAACCACAATGTGTCAACTAATAAGCAAACTTTCAATTAGCAAATTCACAATAACATCACAAGACATTTCATAAATTAAAACCCATTACATGCATTTCCACAAAGAAAAATTTAGCTTATAAAGCCAAGAAATAAATGATGCACAATGAATATAATGTGGTAGTAAAGACATAATTATGACAACAACTAGATCAAAAGGAATCATTGAATTGAAACTTTGGGCATTGATTGAATACAAGATTTGAAGAAGAAGTTTTATTACTTCACTAACCCCAAATAATAGGAACTTGTGATTTGCAAGAGTACCTTTTGTTAGTGGCAATATTGTAATAAATCTAGCAAGTGCCACTTTTGTAGTCCCCTGCAACAATCAACCACATAAAAATGTCAAAAAAGAACTTTGGCTTAGTTGCCACAAGAAAAAGTATTCATAGACTTTTGTCAAAACCATGAAGGTTGGGAGGCAAGGTACATTACTACATTATGTCTATTTTAAAACTCCAAGTATAGAGTTCACTTCTCCTTTAATCACCATTTTGTAAAACATTGTTATGAAATATTTGATGGTTCATAATTAACATCAGTAGGTCCAACTCTTGTAATTACTATATAGGAAAAGATGATAGGCTTAACCATACAATTACAACAATTCAAATAGATTTAGCTCCTTTCAAAACTAGGTCCAATACAACCAAGACAAAAAACACAACTCCCATTTCTTGCATGAAACTTACATGAACATTGCAATTTCAAACCTACAATGTACCATAACATGGTGAGCATGGGTGTTGTAACTAGATTCCCCCCACCCCCAAAAGTTTTTCAATCACGGGACCAAGCTAGAGGTCACCAATTTTGCAACCAGAAAGAGTTTCCCACTATCACTGGTAATTTGCACGAATTTTTTAATTTTTAGTCTAGAAGAGTGCCATATATCTCCTATTCATTGGAAGGTTGAAGTTTCACAATTTTTCTACTTTAACAATAGTGTATAGCATGTGATCAACATACAATTTTGTCTATAAGTGAAGGTAGACTCAATAAACATCAAATGAAAATAAGCAATTGCACCAAAATAGAAAAACTTTTCACATAGATTTGCCTCACCTAGAAGGAAAAACAAAGTTTCACCAAGACAAGAACACAAGCAAAATATGTCAAAATCAAACTTGCACATAATCAAAGTAAGGAACAACAAACTAATCAACCACAAATTGACTCTTCAACTAAGCTTTCATTACATGGCCTTCTAATGTTGCGAACTTAGCAAAGAAGGAACCCATCACAAAGCAAAAGAAGAAACCATCACAGAAGAAGAAAATAAAGCAAAAAAGGAAACTATTGCAATGGTAGAACATAAGAAGTTGAACTATTCACAAACCCTAAACCTTCAATATGCAGCAAAACACAAGTTGACACACTTGAAAGATGTTCCAACATTCAAAAATCTGAATCTAGACTATTGCTTGAAGCTTTGCCCTTTGTGTAGGTCTATACTAACTTTTAAAAACAATGTAAATCTTCTGCTAGTTGTCTCTAAAGGTTTCCAATCTATATTAACACACCCAAAACAACGTAAAAAAATCCAAATAAAGGATTAATGTTCCTTTGCTTTCTATCAACAATACTTGCATTTTTGTCATGTTACTTCAACACCCACTTCAAAGCCAGTCATCAATAACCTACAACACGTACAATTAACAATGTTAGAACTTAAGAATCAAGATCTCTATTGAGATTTTTTAAATGATCAAGACAACTAATTAGTCCTTTAACATTCAATGTTGTGTGGAATCAAATCCTTCCAAATAAGTTGTTACCACCATTTTGAAAGTTGTTGCAAGGTGTGGCAACACTGCAAATGAACTTCTTGTGATGGACCCTACATAAATCTAACAAAATGTTTGCAACATCAACCCCTTACAAACCAAAACAACTTCCTTGCAGGTAACAATTGTTGGAAAGTCATGGCAAAAGATGTTTTTTATGATAAGGAAACAAAAAAACTCCATATTGATGGAAGGAGATTATGTGCTCTGATGGAGATTTTGCCATCGCAAGTGGTGATGACAAACATCAAGCATCAAGTGCAAAAGCTACTAACCCTAAAACAAGCCACTACGTTTTTGGTGAAATTTTCCCTTTTTTTCTTTTTTTTTCCCTTTATGTATTCACTCACTACCATTGGATTTTGCAACTTTAAAAAAAATTGACAAAAAAAAAAACATTGCTTGGCCTAAGCCCATAGGTTAAAATAGGTCTACTATCAATAGTAAATATGGCTTGTAAAAGAATAATTTGGATGAAGTTCATGCTTAAAATACAATGGAACTGAATTTGGACTATAAAGATATGATATGATCTTTTCTTTAACCCTTGATTGACATTGATCCAAAAGAGTGCCAATCCCAAAAAATGGACCACCCCAACCCACAAATGCACCTAAAAGTCGTGCAAAACATTGAAATTAAAAAAATCTAACTTGATAAAGTTGTAAGGTTGTAAACGACTTCATGGAATGGAAATTAATATGCATCATTGCTATGACAACAAATGTAACATGCCAAATGTTGAACTTTTACACAAATGTACATTAATAAGATCCATAATTTTTAATGGTTTTTGTCAATGGAGTGCAAAATATTAGTGGCATGCAAATTGCCAAATTTGTAATTTCATGGAAATTTGAACATTTGATCAATATCAATAGCTTTTACACTGAAAATGTAATTGATCATTAATCAAACAATCTATGACAATATTATACAATACAAAAGAAACTATGCACAAATGTTTCATTTCATTTGAGTAATTACAAATTTTCAAGTTTTCAAAAAATCTATTAATCAAATTCTTACATGGATCTTTAGTAACTTCAAGCGTAATCTGAGAAACTATTGAAAAACATTTGGTTCATGGGTAGATCTTGCAACCTCTGCACAAGTTATTGGTTGCATTCTTGGAAGTTGCAAAAAAAACTAATGTATGGTATGATTAATTACAATTGTTGTTGTATGGAACTAATTCCAAGACTTGATTCAAGAACATTAAATTATAAGTTGCACTAATTTGTTACTTTAGTTGCTGATAGTCATTTGAAGTTATTCCAATTCATGTCTATACAAATGTAAATAACACATCAAAGCATGAAGAAATGAACTTTGAAACTATCTAAAAAATCACAATATTGTAAAGATGAAATTGCACATTAATTACATGAAATAACCCTTGGGCATTCAAAAATTGTTCTAAAATTTATTGTAAGAAGCTATTGATATCCTCCAACCCATGGAGGTGGCACAATGTCCATGTGTAGTCAACCTCATTTTCAAACTCTTCTAAAACATTGTTAGTTTATGCACATCTTACATTATTTTTTTAGATTGTCTATTAATACAAGATTCATTGTTCATTTTCCTAACATAAGAAGCAATATTCTCATCAATTAAAGCAATGAAACTAAATTTGCATTTTCATCTTAAGCTACAAGTTGCACCTCAATCAATGGAAGCCAACCAATATGTGAAAAAAAATCCCTCCATGTTAATATCTTGTGTCCATATTGATTTGAACAATGCTATTTTCAAGTTAATGAGAAAAGAAGTGGGAAAAATAATATATTATATAAATAATGGATGCAGTCACAATAAAAAAAATCCAAATCATTTATTGGTTGGGGTGAATAAACTACACCTTATCAGTTCAAAACATTGTCAAAAATTATGTTTAGATTATTTAAATGATATTTTGGAATTGTGATTGTTATTTCATGAAGTTATAGTGTTCAAAAATTGGAATCATTGTGAAAATATCCATATTTCCACAAAATCTACTTCAAAAAAACAATTTGCATTGTAATCATGGTGAGGGATTCTAATCATTTTTATCAATTTGATTTAGGTGTTTGTTGAAAATTAAATTGATTCCAAAAAAAACTTGTTTTTCCAATGTTTTCCTTTCATCTCCATTTCCCAATGCCTCCTTTTTTCATTACAATGTCAATATGGTTGTCTCATTTGTAGCATTCGAATCTAGTGCCTTTTTCCTCTTATGCATGTATGAAGTTATTTTGGAAATTGAGTGAATGTTGAGACAATGTAATATGACAATCATGAATTTAGAGTTTGGTTGTCAAACGTTGCCTCCTTGATTGCACCAAATTTCCAAAAGCAACATAAGGTTTTATGTTTCAATTATAAGAATGCCATAGGAATTGGAAATTTAGTACGCTGTGATTTAGTGTTAGAGGTATTCATTCAGGGTTACAATTGAAATTGAATTTCATGAACTTGGTAATTGGCTGATTAGCTTGTGGCACTTTTGTGTGAGGCAATGAAAAAGATTCATGTTATAAGATTTTAGATAAGAAGTCATATCCAAAATCTATATTAGATCACCCATCCTTTTAATTTTACAAAAGTTTTTAATTTTGCATGACACATTCTTATTACAAATCCTTGAAATGTTTACAAAAGTTCAATGTGGAGGAGCTTACAAGCATGCCAATTTTCATACATTAAGGGTTCAAGATGTAAGAAAATGTTTGTGGAGATGGTGTTTGGAGAATTGAATGGTGTCCACCACAGTTGAATATTCATTGTTTTGTAGTGCAAAAAAGTTTTTAAAAATATTGCAAAGACAAAATCATTCAAAGGAAATAATTCATGGCATACCTACTCCATATTATGATGGGTTGTGGTTTAATTTCAAAAGGTTTGCAAGTACTCATCACAAGTTTTGGTTTTGTGCTCATCATTTGCTTAATGCATCTAAAAAGCACTGGTAGAAAATATGTTGTGGATAGGCCAGTTGTGCCTTTAATGTGGCATGTGCAAGTAAGGAGTGAGTTTATTTGTGATTATGTGACAACATTAGAAAAAACTAAAATTCTTTTATGCAAGTAGTGGAAATGTGCCCTTAAAACTTTTTTGGGGGCATCAATTCTACTTGGGTTAATTGACCTTTGAATTAAAATTCTTGGACAACAATTCACAATAAAAAAAACTATTTGGTTGCCTACAACATTAAAGTTTCCACCCAAAAAAATAAAAATGGAAGGCAAGTTGAACTCTAAACATGAATGTGTTTTCACCCACAGAGGTTCCTCCACCAAGGTATGGTCAAATCTACAAGATCATTTCAAGTTGTCCCCCACCCATAAAATGACATGAAGTGACAATTACAAAGTCCTGAATTTGCACGTGCATCAATTTCACCAAAATGATGGCAAATTCTTTAGGCAAACGAAGGAAGTGGGTGCATTGTAAGCACATATATTATATTTTTGTAAGATATTATGTAATGTGGGCATACTAAAGATTTCATTCATTTTCCAACCTAGAGTTGGAGTGAAGTTCATTGTTTGATAAGTCATGTTAAAGTTATAGCCCAAGAATAATTTGTTATGCAATGCCTAGATTAACGGGCATGTATTGATGAGATTTGTGAAAGAATGCATTTAGAATTAAAGCAGAACTTTAAATTGTATGAAGTGCAAGATGGTTTGCCCAATGGAAACCTTTGAAACACACAAAATCAATCGTGATATTTTTGTTGTATGTGCAAATGGGAAGTATATTAATTTTATTTTTTCAAGTGTTGAAATGAACAATTTTTTTCATGCTCTAGAAATTGAATGATTAATACCTACATGTATGCATAATCAAAATCAAAATTGCAATATAAGTGGCTTTTGCATTGTTTTCACAAACTTTGATCCATACCTTTAACCCCATCCAACCTTCAACTTTCACCTATTTTGTCCGTGTGGGAAAATATTTCACCACATCATTGAATATTATGACATGTGTCATAGAATGTACAAAAATATTTTACCTTCATGTCATCGAATATTTTATGAATATTTTTCTTGTTCACAAGCTTGTGATCACATTCAACCACTCATAGGATAATGTCATTGATATATTTTTATCAAAGTTGTAAATTGGAATGGTTGTTTACATTTACAAGACATATTTTACGTTATTCACAATTGTATTTCTTCCATGATGCCATTAATCAAAACAACGAAAGGTATTTGTTTGATTTCCCAATTGATTGCAACAACTACAAGGTATATTTGCTTGTTTTCAATTGAAGAAAATGTAGTTTTTAGTAATCACTACTTTGCTTTAAACCCCAAATCCAAGTTTCAACCTCAAGATAGTTGATCATGTACACATCATAGTAGTTTGTGAAACGGGGAATTTTTATTGTTCTCAAATGCATTGCATTTTACTCATGATATTTCTTGAATGCTTAACATGACTTAATCTTATGTGGTTTCCAAAAATGTCACCATAGTTCAAGAAGAAATAATGATGTGTAATTATATGCCTAAAGGTTTGAATAGATTATCATAGTTGTTTACACCCACATGCTCAATGTTAGTGAAATCAATGGAGTTATTTGATTCAAAATGAAAAAATGATGATTGGAAAGAAGATAACCTAAAATCAAAGTTGGGGTGCTAGTTGTCATAATGACAAAGTAAGTGTTTATGACTTTGATATTTTGCATTAGTAATGCATTGGAAGTTTTGGGCATTAAAATTCCCTACAAGTTGGAACTCAAATTATCAAACATCAAAGCAATGGTGTTAGTGAAACATGGGAAGAACATCAATGAGGAGCATTGAAGGTTGGTTGGAATAAAATGTTAATAGTGACAAGTGTTGGAATTGATGGTTAGTTTTTTATGACAATTAGTTCAATAGAGTTGAATGATTGTGATAACTACAAATAAAATATAACAATACATGTGTTATGGTGAACATGACATGGAACACAAATGGTAAATGTTATTGGGTGGAATGGTTTTAAATTGTTAGGCAAAGTTTAATGTGGGGAACTTGTTGGCAATAGTGACAAGTAGAAGTTGCAAATAGAGCTTGTGGGGGTGGTGACAATGACATTGTCAATAACAAGTACTCAACAATGGTGATGACAATTGGGAAGTTTGGTGTTAAAAAACTGTAAAGAGCCATGAACAATGTTGAATGGAACAATGACAAGGCAATGATGGCAAACTAATTCAAAAACACAAAATCAAAATTGAAAAAAAAAAAATCCTACGATGGACTACTTATCCTACACTAAGGCACCTAACCTAAACTACACCACCCACCACCTACCTAATAAACGTTCTTCATCCACACCTATAGATAATCATGTCATGGATCCTTCGTTAAGAGCAATGTAGGTGTCGGTTCACCCAATGCCTTTATTAAAGGCCCTTCTTGTAATTGTGGCCAACATGGACAAGTAATCTTGATTAAGGTAAAGCCTAGGGTGAAGGACATTCCCAAGATGTGGGGCTAGACTCAAATCAATTACCTTGTTTTAGGCCCTTTATTTTGAAAAAGGAACCTCCCACACCCATGGGCTTTTATCCATTTGAAAGCATGAGGCAAAAAAAACATTATCATGAACCTATATATATACATAGATAGATCATGATGTGTAATAGATGAAAGGTTCTTGCAAACCACTCCTTAAAAAGTAGAAGGTATCTTACATCTACTAAATGCCTAAGGTTTCTCACACCCTTAAGGGGTAGGCATAAGAACCCTCATCTTGTTTGAAAGGGATGATCATGGACATAAGGTCCTATCTAGGAAAACCAAAAACATCAACCAAACATTGTTGAAATAACACACCTGTGCATTATGCACGGGGTTCACACTAGTGATTGTGTGTGCTCTAAAGAATGCCCACTTTTGCACACATTTCTACCGCCTCATGCTGGGCTCCTTTGTCTTGACAATGCTCCCCACCATAGGGCTTTACCCTAACTTGGAAGGAGGAAACTTCTGTGAAATTGCACCAGTTTGTAGGCTTTTTTGCGTTTTCGTGTGTTTTTCAACTCCTCGTGCATACCAACCACTCCATCTCTCCACTCAAAAAGAAGAAGAAGAAGAAGACAAACCAACATCAACAAAAATTACGTTTGACCAGAGCTTTTTGGAGATTTGGTGATGTTCTTGTGCCATGGATATGAGCTTGGGTCATTGTTTGTTTTTTGTTTTAGTATGGAGATCGGATGGTATACGATGGGAATTAGCAAGCTCAATTGATTAATGGGGCAACCGAGCTGTGTCGCCAAAGCGGCTGAGTGAAATCACTTTTTAGGTCTTGGGTATGTCAAGAAGAAGAAGAAGATTGTTTGTACATGCCTGCATCTGGGGGAGAAAAGGAGAAGGATTGAAGTAGTTCGGTGGTCGTGGGTGTTGTGGCGAAGTGGTGGAGGAGGAGGAGGAGGAGGAGGATTGGAGTAGTTCAGTGGTTGTTGTGGGTGTTGTGGTGAAGTAGGGGAGGAGGAGGCGGAGGAGGGTTTTAGAGTGTGGGACAAGAAGCAGAATGAAGAGGTTGGTGTACGTGAATGATAGTGATATCACAGCAGGTGTGTTTTGTAGTAACAAAATCTCCAACACCAAGTATAATCTCCTCAATTTTCTCCCCAAGAATCTTTGGGAGCAATTCGGGTGAGAAAATTTCCCTTCAGATTATTGCCCCTTTGTTTTGTGTGTTTTTTCAGTCTTTTTCCGTTGCATGGGAAGGGGAAGGGAAGTTTTTGTGTTTCTCTTTCTCCCATGCATGTGTGGCATGCATCCTGGGGAGAGGGTTTTAGCAGTTGGATATGGAGAAATCTTTTGTTGATTGTTAAGTATGTGGTGGTTGTGGTGGGAGCTGTAGGATTGAGGTTTAGGGTTGAGGATTCTGGTTTTTCTGAGTTTTATCAAGTGTTTTGATGGGTAAAGGAAATGTTTTGTGCTCTCAGTTGTCATTGAAATCGCCTTCTGAAGGTTTGTTGATTTATGCTGTGTTTTGTCGGGTGATGGATTGATGCAGCCGGTTTATGAACAAGTACTTCCTGTTGATTGCTTGCCTCCAATTGTGGCCACTGATCACACCTGTTAACCCAGCAAGTACATGGGGTCCTCTTATCTTCATCTTCGCAGTGTCAGCATCAAAAGAGGCTTGGGATGACTATGGACGATACTGCCTGGACAAACAAGCCAATGAAAGGAGTGTTTGGGTTGTGAAGCAGGGTGTGAAGACGCAAGTATGCAAAAAAACTATCAATCTCTTTTTTTTTTCTTGGGAGTTCCAATGCTGGCTTACCCATACTTGGCAATGCAACTTTTGGGAGGTCTAGAATCAACTTCTCTTGTGGCTTGCAATCCCAAATCCACTGATTTGGACATTGCTCTGTGTTGGCATATGTTCATTGGGAAATGCAACTGAAAGGGCAGGGGATTTGCACTGCAGGTGCAAGCACAGGATATTCTAGTGGGTGATCTTGTATGGTTACGTGAAAATGATGAAGTTCCATGTGATCTGGTACTGATGGGCACATCAGAAGCTTTAGGTCTGTGCCACTTAGAAGTAAGTTTCTTCAAATTGACTGGTTGCTTGTGTTTCATGCTATTTGTATGGCTTCAGTACAGTGCGATGGATTGCACAGTTGCCATTCATGGTTGGTTGTTGGGATATATGAGAAGTTTACTATGGCATTTGTTTAGCGCTAGTGCAGAAGTGATGCAATACATCCAATTTGCCAGCTCCAAGATTAACCCCTGAAAAATGCAATTAGGAAGTATTCCTTGACTATCAACACAAATGTAGGTGACCTTTGCAGCTACAAAGGGGACCAGAATCCACCAAGAATGCCTCTTTGTCCATGAATGCATATGGGTGATAGGTTTCTTAGATTCTATTTACAAGGCTGGAGAATTTGCTATTGTTGGTTTTGTAGACATCCGCACTTGATGGGGAGACAGACTTGAAGACGAGAGTAGCACCTCTTCCCTGCATTGGCCTCAATAGTGAACTTCTCTATAAACTGAAGGTCTCACATTTCTCTCAACAACTTGGCTGTCTTGCAATCAAGTTACAGGCATCATGATAAATGCTTTGGACTACTCTACATTCACACGCATGTACTAGCCTATATACTTAGCTTGATTGGGGTTGCCCTATAACCACATAGAACTGACACTTATCAGAAGTCAGGTTGCTAGATCCCCAGGATAGCATCATGAAATTAAGTGCGCTGAATGTATGTCATGGATGCAGGGGGTAATTGAATGTCCAGATCCAGACAAAGACATTCGGAGGTTTGATGCAAATCTGAGGCTCTTCCCACCTTTTACTGACAATGATTTCTCACCTATCACCATCAACAACACACTACTTCAATCTTGCTACTTGCGCAACACAGAATGGGCCTGTGGTGTGGCTGTTTACACAGGTATAAAAGATGGAACCTTGACTATACTGGTTTCTACAGAATCACAATTGCCATTTTGCCAGGTGAAGGAACTGTTGACCATAATGTGCTCCCTTGCAAAATGCTCAGGAAGGTATATATGTTCCATCTGTTGGGAAGTCATTTCCAAGTATCCTTGATGTTGAAGTTGGTGGTAAAAAAACAGTGGCTAATTTTCAGTGTCAGGAATGTGGCAGGCAATGAAACAAAGCTGGGTATGAGCAAGGGCTTGCCAGAGCCAAAGCTGACAGCAGCGGATGGGATGGTGGACAAGCTGACAGGTGCCCTATTTGCATTTCAGTTGGTGGTGGTCCTCATCCTTGGTGTGGCAGGCAATACGTGGAAGTTGTATGAAGCAGACAAGGTTTGTGGGGTTCTATATAACATCAATGCCTTTTTCTTTTTGTAATGATGGTCTTGATTCTGGATGCATTGTTTCTTTGGGATCAGCATGGGTTGGTGGTGGCTGTGTAAAAGTGACTACTCATCAAGCTGGAGAAGGTTGATTGATGACTTCTGCCAATGCAACAGATGTGGTATGTGAGATACCCAAAAGTCTCTAGATGGTATGACTTTCTTGTCATTCCACTGCGTTTCGAGCTTCTATGCTCAATCATGATCCCAATCTCAATCAAGGTGTCACTCGACCTTGCAAAGAGTCTTCATTCAAAATATGTAGACTGGGATGTCCAGATGTACGATTCTGTGACCTGCACTCCAGCAGTTGCAACCAAGTGAGAGCTCATGTGCCTTTGTACAGTCTCTTACATTCAAGCTTCTGTTTAGAGAAAATATCCAGCATTTTGAGACATCCAAAAGAAGCACATCCATATTCCTGTTGGGAAGCAAAATCCTTTGTAGTGTAAGTGTTTCACCTCTTCACCCAATTGGGTAATTGCTTCGGAGGTGGATTGTGAAGAAGTTGGTTACTCTGTTTAATGAACTAAATTCTGTGATGCTGTGTGCTATTGCAGTACTGCGATTACTGAAGATTTGGGTCAAATAGAGTATATCCTCACAGATAAGACTGGGACACTCACTGATAATGTGATGGTTTTCAAGAGGTGTTGCATCAAAGGCGTGTATTACGGGGCTGGCACCGGTGATGCCCTTACAGGTTTTTAAACCATCCTTAACCTGTGATGAGACCAGAACTGCTGATGATGGTACATTCTTCAGAAAAACAATTACTCCATGCCCATTCGGGTTAGGCTTATCTTGCAGTCTACATCCAAAAAGCACCATGTGATTGAAGATTCTAACCTCAGAGTGGATGCTCATGCAGATAGTCTGAGGGGAAGCCAATCCTCTCTTGTAATTCTGGGTCACCTGGGTAGGGATATGTTAGAAATCTGCTTTCCTTGAAGTGGGTAGGTCATGCAAAGCTGGCTAGAATGCAACTGAGATGTCAAATAGTTTTACAAGTTTGGGGCTGATTTCACAACTACAGGAAGGTGCATTCAGTATTGGTAATGCTGTTGATTATGCAGATCCAGAGTTAGTGAGGGCTGTCATGGAGAAAGTTCCTGAAGTTATCAAATTTCTAATGGTTATGGCAATGTGCAACACAGTTACTCCATGTAAAAGGTGTGCATACTTCAGGCTCTTGATTTGTCTTTTCTAAGGAAAGCATTTTTGTGCTGGAGTTACAAACTCAGTGCAGATGCTTGACATTCTCCATGTATCATTGGCTTTTGTTTTCATTCTGTTCCTCTTTTCTTATCCAGTATGAGATGGGCTGGTGTAGTGCGGGTGGGGCACTAGTCTACAAGGCACAGTCACAGGATGAAGATGCGCTTGTCCAGGCAGCTGCTCAATTGCAAGTGTTGTTATGCAGCAAAATGGGATCAGTTGTTGGTGGGTATCTTTTGCTTCACCACAATTTACTCATTGCAGTAGTGTTACTATTGTGGGTCTACAATGTCTGATCTTGCCAATTTTAGATAAACCAAGCATGGGTCTGTTTTGAGTGGTTGTATATTGGTGTGTGATTTAGTTGATCATCTTGTATTTTGTCAGAGACTGTTAGGCACTCTAACTTTGTGATGTTCCCTGCTTATGCAGAAGTGAGCTTGTTAGGTGAGGTGCTGGAGTTTGAGATTCTGGATACATTGGAGTTCACATCAGAACGCAAGCGTATGTCAGTGGTTGTTCGGGAATGTGGTACAGGTGCACTACAGCTACTCACAAAGGGTGCTGATGAGACTGTCTTTCCTATTCTGTGCTCAGGTATGCAGAGCAATGCTGTGTCAGCATTTACTATTCCAACTTCTTTCTCTTCAAAGTTGCATAAGGTTGGGGAGGGATGGTATTGTGTGTTTGGCTCTCTAGTGTCCTGAGGTTGACTATCCTGGACTGCTTTTGTGTGTATTCACTTTTTCTTGATGGGCATATTCAGTGAATGATTAAAATTGAAGTCTTCTAGTCTCTCTTTCTGAGACAAGGTCTTGGAAGGTCAAGGGAAATTCATTGTTTAAAGGAGTGCCATGTGACGTTTCTGGTGTATCCTCTTCCTATGCAGATCAGCAGGTGAGACCGATTGCAGATGCAATTGATCGGTATTCCCAGTTGGGTCTCAGAACCATGTGCCTTGCCTGGCGGGATCTTGAAGAGAATGAATATGCTGCATGGTCCTTGAAGTTCAAGGAGGCCAGCATGTCTTTGATGGATCGTGAGGTTAACCCAATCTCATGCTGTTTTGGTGACTGGGAAGGTTGAAGGGCTTCTTTGTGGCTAAACTGCATTCTAGTTTGAGGGGCTTCTGTGTAGCTAAACTGCATTCTAGAGGTTGTGTGGACTAGTGGAAATTGTGTGTAGCAGATGTTCAACTACAAATCATGTTTTGCAGCCATATCCATTATGGTTGCTTACTGTAATCTGGCCAGTATGCACCTGATAATGAAATTTAGGATTGTTTTTGCAGTGGAAGATAGCTGAAGTGTGCCAGCTCCTGGAGAAAAATTTGGAGCTGCTTGGTGCAACTGCAATTGAGGACAAACTACAGGTTGAAAACAGAATCCTGTAACTTTTGCTTCTTGTATGTGTATAAATGTATGCTATCAGCAGTAACCATGAGCTGGGCATGGATGTTGGCAGGAAGGAGTTCCAGAGACCATATCAACATTAAGAAATGCTGGCATTAATTTTTGGATGTTGACAGGGGACAAGCACAGCACCGCTGTCCAAATTGCACTTGCTTGCAATTTCATTTTGCCTGGTACCTAAGTTGTCTCTTGCAATATGTTTTGGGTGTGTTCATTTTCTCCTGCAATTGATGGATGTAGCATTGGTGAGGAGTATGATCAAGAGGAGTTTTAATTTTGCAGAGCCAGAAGGGCAGCTTCTACAAGTGCAAGGTCGCTCATCAAATGAGGTTCGGATCAGCTTAGAGCGGGTGTTACGCACACTGCGTATTACTGGCACAGAGCACAAGGTAACACATGACACTGGTCTGCTTTCATTATTGGTGCATTTTCTAGTGACCATTAGTGATGCTCATGCTTTCTTGTAGATCTCCCCAGTGTTTCTGATCATGCAGAAGTATTTTGTTTTGTGATTGGGTTGGAGCTCAGGATGTTGCATTTGTGATTGATGGATTAGCACTAGAGCTTGCATTGAAGTACCACTATGAAGCATTTACAGAGCTTGCAATGCTTTCCAAAACTGCTTTGTGTTGCCGTGTAACTCCTTTTCAGAAGGCTCAGGTTCAACACCCATAACCCTTCTGTCATATTTGTGCAAGTGAACAAGTTCATGATGCTCCAATGTTGGCTTTTGATATTCTTTTATCTTTGTGGTAACTCTAAACAATTTGGGTTTTCTCTGAACATCACATCTTATGAACTTTTGTTTAAGAGATTGCAGCTGTAGATGTTCAAACTATCAGTGTGGGTTTTATTGAATTTTGCAATTCTCCACTGTTTATGATGAAGGTGTTGATCTGACACTGTAATAAGTTTATCACTGCACTCATTTTTGTGTTGAACCTCAAAAGTGTTGTTGTGGAGATGCTCTGCAATCTTGTAAATATGGGTTTTTTTCAATTGGTGCAAGTGATATAGTTAAAGGTTGACATGTTTGTCTGTCTGGAGACAAGACCTGTCTGACACAAAACCAGAATGGGTGCAGCTTGTTGAGCTGGTCAAAAGTTGTGATTATAGAACCCTTGCCATTGGTGACGGTGGCAATGACGTTAAGATGATTCAGGAGGCCCATGTTGGAGTTGGAATCAGTGGAAGAGAAGGATTACAGGCAGCCCGTGCTGCTGACTTTTGTCTTGGCAGTGAGTAGCTACCCACTATCTCCTAGTCCTTGAGTTATCTTGAATCTGATAGGAGCAGAGTTCATGTGACAAAGATTGACCATCTCCATCAATTGATAGCAGACCTGACTTTGTCACCCTTGTGACTATATCAGTTCTCCATGGAGTTCTTTTTGGTTTGGATACTTTCAGAGTAGACTGCACATGTGTTCCTTAAGACTAATGATATGTGGATGCAGAATTCAGGTTTTTGAAGAGGTTGATTTTGGTGCATGGACGATATTCATATAACCGAACTGCTTTCTTATCTCAATATTGTATTTACAAGTCGCTTGTCATTTGCTTCATCCAAATTTTGTAAGTGAAATCTTGATCCTGGTTATGTTGGATTTGTATCTCTTTACTGAACATCAAGTCCTCCAAAGTTGGTTCCTGTCATCTCAAGGAAGGAGAACTCTCTCTCACTCAGCCCTCCCAAGAGAACAAGCTTCTCTTGAGAGGGTTGAGCTAGTTAGCTTTGAACAAGTTTTGGGTTTCTCAAAAGACATTCAGTAAACTAGTTCTGGTGTCATTGATTTGTCTACATAGCAAGACCAAGAGCAGTGTGTATAACTGCATATCTACCATACAACTGCCATTGGTTTGTTTTGATGCCAGTGTTCTGCTTGACTGACAGACGTGGGTTAACATTTGGGATCTTGTGGGGGGGAGATCAGCTATTCATTTCTCTCGGGTGTGTCAGGAACAAGCATTTTTAATTCCTTTAGCCTCATGGCATACAATGTAGTATACACGAGTATTCCTGTCATGGTCACTGCAGTCCTCGACAAAGATATTGAGGAAAAAAGTGTGCTAGAACATCCAGAGATTCTATATATCTGTCAAGCTGGAAGGTATATATTTGCATGTTCTTCGTTGGTTGTTTTTGTGCTCTTTCTCTATCAGGGTCCATAAACATTTGTTGTCGAGTGGGTAATAGTGTAGTCACTGAAATCAAATTTTGCCCCACAATTCTGCCAGTAGCTGTATGTGCATAGTTTGAATTCAGTCAGTGGGTGTGTTCAGTGCTTCTTGTCTTTAAAGTGTCTAGTCTGCTTGAGCTTGTTTGCCAACGGTCTGTGGTGTTTGTTTTGTTTTACCCAGGTTACTCAACCCAAGTACCTTTGCTGGTTGGTTTGGGCGCTCACTGTTTCATGTACAAATCAACTCATCTTTTTTGAATGTGGGAAAAACTTCTCAAGCTAGAACAAATACCTATGACTCTAGCATCTGTTTTTGGGTATGATGTATGTGGTGGTATGCCACCCTTTGGGCCATATCATTTGAATGTGAACTCTTTCTCCCACATTTACTTCCGGGGACTTAATGTGGTCTCAAGGATTGCAAAGTGCTCACAAAAATGCGTTGCTTGTGTCAGGGAGCAGTGGTTTTTCTGGTGACAGTAAATGTGTATGCCTATGAGAAAAGTGAAATCGCAGAGACATCCATGGTGGCTTTATCTGGCTGCATCTGGTTACAGGCCTTTCTTGTTGCACTGGAAACCAAGTAAGAGGGATCTGTAGAAATATCTTCTGTTGTAATGTCTAGCTGAGATGTATACAAATACTACAACAAAAATAGTATATCCTAATTCTAAAGCCATGTGATTTATTTAACATGAAGATCTGGGTTTGCATCCTGTCATCTGATGCCCAGTCAGTGATGTTTCCAATAAGGTATACTAATGACAGGATCATCTGATGCATGGCAGCTCATTTACATGGTTTCAGCACATGGCAGTGTGGGGCAATGTTGTCTTGTTTTACCTGGTGAACTTGCTGCTGAGCCTGGTGCAACATTCTAGCATGTACACCATCATGTTTCGCCTCTGCAGTCAACCAGCCTATTGGCTCTCTCTTTTGGTGGGCACTCCGTCAGAGACTCAAACTTGTTTGATGTTCTTTAGTGGGAATACACCCAATATACTATCCGGTTTATAAAAATTAGTTTTTGAAGTCTGTGAAGTTATGTGAGATTGGTGGGTACAAAGGGTCATGATGTTGTCATCCTTTCAGACGCATGCAGCACATTTGTGAATATTAATGCTTTCTGACTCATAAAATGTTTTGGGTTTGCAGCTTATAGTGATCATAGGTATGGGACCATTGCTGGCCCTAAAGTATTTCCGCGTCATGTATAGACCCAGCACTGTGAACATGTTGCAGCGGCTGGAGCATCAATACACCAATTCTTTGTCAGTTGAAACGCCCACAAAATCATTGGATGTATCCTTATCCATGACACGAACCACATTCAACCATGGCTCTGAACTTGGCTCTGTTTATGAACCCTTACTTCTTCCTGAGACACCTACTTTTCAGAAGAAAAGTGGAGACTCTGAAGCATCATCTGATTCTGTACCTTCTAGCCCCACAAGGGTCACACTTTCAACTTACTCAAGAAGTAAAAACAAATGAGGGAACCTGTTTGTCTCTGTGGGCACTGGACTCATGTATGGTTTGTTATCAAGGTGCTCATTTTCTGGTTAGAAGATGTATTTCTCCAGGAGAAAAAGTTTGCATGGATTCCTTCAATATAGTTTCCATGGATCTGACAGCCTATTTGATGCTATTGCATCAGTTCCACTCCTTGACTAAAATGATAATCATTAGATCCCATTTAACAGATTCTATTTGCCTCAGCTCAATGAAATTACATCTTTAAATTCTTGCAAGATCCAGTTTGTTCACCTTCGCTCAATACTTTTGGCATGTATGAAATTTCCTCCTCCTTGGTTTCTTTGGTCTTCTCCTTCTGCTATCAGTTTCTGTGGTCTCCTCCTTTGGTTTTGGGTTTCTCTGGTCTTGGGTCTTCTCCTTCTGTTTCAGGTTTCTCTGGTTTTCTCCTTCAATTTTGGGTTTCTCTAGTCTCTGGTCTTTCTCCTTCTGTTATGGGTTTCTTTGGTGTCGTCCTGTTTTGGGTTTCTGTAGTCTTCTACTTCTGTTGTGGGTTTTCTTTGGTCTTGTCCTTTTGTTTTAGATTTCTCTGGTCAGCTCCTTCTGTTTTGGGTTTCAGTGATGAAGTCAGTTGGGGAGATGTTTGAGGTAATTGGTTAACGCCATACATTGTTGCTGTTTGAATGACTTCTCTGCAATAACTTGGAATACCATGCATATAACCTTATCGGGGCATTACTAGGTAGACTAATTAGAAGGAACGTTATGGCATCTTCAGTGGCAGCAGTATACCGTGTCCTGACCTGCATAGAGTATTTTGGAAGAAGTACAGCCTTTAAATAATGTGAAACTGAGTTTGAACTTTGGACCTCTAAATGCACACAAGATATAGTAATCTCCAAAAGGCCTGGTAAAAGAAAATAAGTTCATTCGAGTGGTTTGGTTGGCCATAATGATTGGTCCAGGTGATGGCATTTTAAATAGTCATTAACTTCATAGTGTTCAAGTTTTCATGTTTATGAATAATGGATGTGGAAATAACTAGCATGTTATGTTGAACATGGTAAACACTTGTACAGGTCTAAATGGGGTGTGTGAGTGGAGCTGCTCTAAGAGTAGCCTAGTTAGGTTGGACATTGGATTTGGGATGAATTGTAAAGTTAAGCATTATAGGTTGAAAATAAGTTTGGGTTGGGTGACTTTCCAATAGGAAATGTCACATCATAACATCAACACAGAGCCTCCCATATTCAAAAGAACAACAACTACCTTAGAAATGTTAGAGGAATGAATCCGTTCGTACTCGCCCTAGTTCCATGGATTTTAGGGTTTTGTTTTTGGAGTTTTGCTTGACCTAGTTAGTGAAGGTAGGCCTGAGGGCTCAAAATGCAATCTGAAATTTCACAGCGCCACGCGGCCTCAAGCACCCACTTTGCATTGTTTATTATATTTATTGAACATCAATTTAAAAAGGTTTTGAAACAAAAAAAATAAATTATTCCTTCTTTACTATGACCATGCATTGCACATCCAATTCACTTGGTAAATTTTTTTTTAAAATGACCCAACAATTGAAAGAGGAAAAATATGAATACCCTTCATAAAATTGGGCATTAGGCCTACCTCCACTCCAGGTCCCAGTAGGGGCCAACTAGTTGTTAGTTATTATACCTTCAAATCACATGCTGTGCGATGAAGGATAATAGTAAGTTTGCAAAACCTATATTTTGGCAACTGCCCATCCCATTCAGCATTGCAAAATTTTGACACAATTCATGACATGAAATGTTATGATCAGGTTGGAAAGGTGAAGTAGAAGGGGAACCTTGATACTAATGTTCATAGATGGCAAGCAAACTTGATGGGGGACAAAACTATTCATTGGTTTCTTTAATGCATATGTTTTGGAAACAATTCAACCAAAAATGAATACCTTGGCATTGCTATCCACAAGTCATGAGTATTTCTTGGTGTCGCTTGTACATCCATGGCTTGTTTTCAAGACGACAAAGCTAAGAACATGCCATAATGGTTAAGATCTTTTTAACTTTTTTATTGAATTTAAAAAAATTTCAGCACCATCAAATAATTCCAATTGTTAATTGCTTATGCTCAAAGTTGTGGGCAAAAAGTTCATGAAATGTTGTAGTTCTACATTTTTGTTTTAAATGTTTTTGACAACCTCATTGCTTCACATTCAGTGTCCCAAATATTTCTCCTAAACAAACCTTCACACCTTGACTCACCCACTGCCTCAATAGGATAAAATGTACTTGAATACATGACTAAAAAGACTATAAATTAAGAAAACCAAAATTTTTACTTTAACATGTGATAGACTAAAAATTAAGATGATCATGACCCTTGGATGTTTGCATAACTTTACACTTTGTTCCCCAAGTCAATATATGTTTGAAAGTGTAACAATATAATGAGAGAAGAAACAAAAGAATAAAATATTCTCATACATATTGTGGATGACCCATGATGTACTAAAATTGCTCTTTATACTTTGATATAAATGAAATTGCAATAACACATGGGCCCACTTTATATGATTGATCAATGAACAATCATAAAGGGGACATGGTACATTGGATAGTGGACAAAATTTTGCGAAAATAATTACAAAAATAGTAACACATTGTTTTGAAGCTTTGACCCATGACTTGACACTTCAATTAGACATGGTATGAGATTTCAAGGCTAAAACACCTCATGTGCCCTTCATCATTTATCGATTAATTGATATAATACACATATATACACCTTCGGTTTAGTAGAGTATTTGAAACCTAACATAGGTCATAGAAAATTGGTGAACAAGGAAGGAACCAAGTTGCTAGCCTCATTATTAGGTAACTCTTTTATACACCTTTTGTTACAAGAAATGAATGTACTTCCACATTGTTCCCTTATATTTGAAATGCCAAACATAGCCCCTTTCAAATAATTCTCAAATAATGTCAAATCAGACCACATAACATATGAAAAAATGTACTTATCTCATGGGGTCGCTCAATCCTTGCGTCGACACACCCAAATGGTTCACTCAAAATGCTCCTAATAAATTTCTAACATGCCAAAATCAGACACACCCAATCAGTGTTTTTTTTCAAACCCAAAAATTTGAGGAAATTGGAATTTCATTTTTTTTCTAGTGTAAATTTGACTAGTGGAAAAAAAGAAAAAACCTTGCACCCAATCCTTCCCTTGAAACACTGAAAAATCAGTCACAATGCTCCTAATAGATTTTCAAATGCCAAAATCAGACTCAACATTAATGAATGTATACTTAATTCACAGTTGTCCAATACTTTTAAAATGCCAAAAATCATCACCCAAGAGTTCTTGATAATTCTCAAAATCTGTCAAACCAAGAGCACAACACGCAGTGAATCAAAACCTACGAACTCCAATGGAAAGGACAAAAAAGAAAAAAAAGGCGGGATATTAATAATGATGTACTATTGAATCAGGAGGAATGGGTCAAGGATAGATAGATGTCAAGGAAAGAAGAGATCGTACTATAGAAATTGATTGCAGGGTAACCCCACCTTTCCTCCTTTCCTGCAGTGCCTGCAATCAGTCACAAAGCTGTTTTTCCTCTTTCATGACTCATGAGGCATTGGGCCTACACATAGCTTTTTCAATGTCAAAAGGTTCTACTATAGTCATTTACAAAAGCGTTTTGTTTTTTTCTCTCAGGCAGACAAACACTGAAAAACTATTTGGAAGCATCACTTGACATCAACCACTTGATGGTTGATGTCCTCTTTTAAGAAGCAAAAGGAGGGCTGAACAGATTAAGAGTATATGTAATAAGATTGCAGAGAAAAATCTCCACAAAACCACTTTGAATAGATGACATCTGAGCACAGCCATAACCTCATGAGAATGGCTCACAAAGTGTCAGACCATCACCTCATAACAAGTAGCAGTGATGAGTGGCCAAGACTACAAATCATCAGCTCCCAATCACTGACTTCATCAGCTCCTGACCTTGGGTGTAGAAAAGAATATAATGATCTGCACAAAAATTGTGCAAAACATTAAACCAAATTTGGGCCAAACAGACTAAGAGTACCTTCAATGCATACTGTAAGAGTTCATCAAGTGCAATATGATGGAGCAATTTTCAACAACCAGATTTACGGATTAAGTGCAGACAAGCCCTGTAAGCACAAGCATATTTCATAACTCCATTCCTGAGCACTATACTGCAGGCCATTGTAATCCATCAGACTACAATAATCAAATGCTAGCAATAGCGAAGATTCTTCTTTGATTTTTTCAAGAGAAGCATTGAAACCTGCAGAATCCCCACCACCAAAAATACTTGACAGTTGCTAAATAGCAGCAAAACAAGAAAAGAAAATTGTCACAGATACTATCACAAAATCTCATGTGAGGAATCAAACAGCTGGAGAACTGATTTGAGGCTCCCTGCATCAAACTGGGGATACAATGATCCAATGCATTGCACCTTGATTACACTTCGTACACCCCAATATACATAATGCAAGTCACTTACGCAAAAGCAGGAGTAAGCCCTAGGTTTCTGATTTGCAACAAAACACACATGATGTTACAAAGATCAGATCACAAATTCTCTTGTGAGGAATCAAACAGCCAAGGAGCTGATTTGAGTAAACCCCAGATTTCTGAATTGTAGCAAAACACACATGTTATGATGATCATAATTTCTTATTGTGAGGAATCAAAACAGCCAAGAAGCTGATTTGAGGCTCCTTGCATCAAAATGGGGATTACAATGATCCTACACATGGCACATTTGTTACAATCCATATACATAACCATGCACAATAGCAGCAGCAAGCCCACCCTAGGTTCCTGAACTGCAGCAAAACTCAAAACATGTTATGAAGAAGATCACAAAATTCTGTGTGAGGAAATGAAACAGCCAAGGAACCGATTTGAGCTTTGCTGCATCAAAATGGGGATACAATGGTCGTCTGCATTGGATATTCATTACAAATTCATATACATAATATACACAACACAAGTCACTTAAAGCAAAAGCAGGAGTAAACCCTAACCCTAGACACATAACATTCTCTTACAATCTGTGTAGGTGGTTGTTGCTGAAGTTGTTGCTGAAGAAGGCATTGCAGCAGAAAGGATTGAGACTTACACAGATGTAAGAAGATTATTCAAAAGAGACAATGATACACTAGGTACTATAAGCGTACCAAAGTTTGCAGCAGATGTTAAGGTTTTGTGCAAGTTGAAATAAGGTGGTGGAAGTACTACTACGAAGCACTAGGTACTATGAATATAACAAAGTTTGCAGCTAATGTGAAGGTTTTGTATACTTTGAAAGGAGGCAGCAGGAGTAGTACTGCTATGAAGCATATACAAAATGAGTTTGCTCTGCAGAAATGGCACAAAGGATGTGAACCCTGATTGCATTCTATGTGAAACAGAAAACAAACAACATTGACATAGTGCGTACAGGAAGCGTTATTGCTATACAAGGAAATATGAAGAAGAAGATGATGATGATGATGAGAGCTTACTCCTGGTTGTTCAGATCGTGCAAAAGGATCTTCTTCTTCTTCTTCTTCTTCTTCTTCACCAACTCCAAAGCAAAATCCAAGGCATCTCAGGTCTCTCCCTCTGCTTCTCCTTCTCCACCATACGGTGATGAGGGCCATGGCTTTGGTTGAATCTTCCAGGAAGACTATTGCCCCGGGCATGGCAGCTTGCACAAAGATCATAGCCAACAGTTTCTGGACAATCACTACAGGTGAATCGCTTGCCAAGAATGGGCATCATGCCACAGCCATCACATCCGACCCCAGAATGAATCGGGTTCTGCAAGATGATGTCTTCTCCAGCGGAATGGTTGACCAATTGTGGTGCAGATTGCAATTCATTTTCTCTATGTTTCAATTCTTTAGCGCGTTTGGCATAATCTAACGGGAAATTGAACTCCAAGTACTGATGAAGCTCTATACAAGGCTGTGGGAAAGGTCCAGGATGATGAGCTCTACAAGACGGACAGTTCTTAGACGCTTGAGAAACACAAGTCTTACAGAAAAGATGGCCACAGTTGAGCACGATTGGCTTGTACAAAAGCTTATTGCAAGCTTTGCACTGCAGTTCGGAGAAAACGTCCCGCCTGGAAACGGAACCACTGCCTTCCAGCTGCGGAGAGTACTGATCTTGCCGCGCTTCCTCCTCCGCAACTTCCGAGGCCCTCCTTGCATATTCCTCCGGTGCTATTTTCCCCAGAAGACGGTGTAACTGCTCGCAGATTCGAGGCAGATGGACATACGATTTCTGACACACCGGACAATGCGACACCGTCTTCGTGTTCATGGACTTATGCACACACCAGAAACAGAAGAGGTGTCCACAACCCTCCACCACTGGCTTGTATGCTAGCTCCAAACAGATCGGACAATCGAACGTCTTACTCCCAGCCATCGCTCTTGCTCGACTCTTGCTCTCAAAACTCTCTCTCTCTCTCTCTCTCTCTCTCAGAGAACTCGAGAACTCTCTCAGAACTTTTTATCTCTCTCGCGCGCAAAAGCACAAAACAGATAGAAATCTCTGAGAAACGCAATCCCTCGCAACGACAGTAGTAACGACAAGCTTCTTCCGTAACCTAATGATGATTCCTCAGCAGATTTCTAGATTTCCACGCGCGGTTCTTGATGCCACGTGCCGTACATGGATGAGACGCGATAGGCGTGGACCGGATGGCTGCGAATATTCGATCACCGCCCGCACAGTGTCTTCTCCGTCGATCCAGTCGGATTAGGATTCGGACGCACAACAAGTTCGCCGACGTGTTCGAGTGTATGAACCAGAATCATATGCGACCTCGGATGTAGTTCTTGTTTCTACGAACACTAACACAAAGCATCTGAGGAGAGTGGCGGAAGAAGATAAAGAAGAGGCGGCGATTCCAAAGTGCAAGAGATCACAGGTCTTGGAGATGCTCAATGGAGTGCAAGAAGAAGAAGAATATAAAAAACTTCTGACAAACAGCAGTGTTACATTCAAGCGAAGCATCTGAGGAGAATTGAGGTTCTGTTTATAATTTCTGTTGGAAGACTTGTTTTTATTGGCACCATGATGTAGAGATGGCAATCGACTTGGGTGAGTTTATGCAGGTGAAAGTAGTACTGTTTGAGGAGCTTGGAGATGGATTTGCAGGCATTGCTTGCAACTGGAGAATACATTTTTACCTCTTTTTTTCTCTTCTTTCTGAAGGCGAGTTTAGAATTGCCTGTTGTGGGATTTTGTTCAATGTGTGTTTTTCAAGCTTTTTTCTTCTTCTTTTTGAGTTCTCTTTGAGATACATCATTCAAACTTATTGCGTTTTCACTAGAGAGAACGGTTAGATGTCTAGTGTTTTGATGGTTTGAGGATTTCAAACATGAGAAGAAGAAAGGGAGAACAACATCTAGAAAGAGCCATGTCCAACATTCCATTAAGTGAAATTGCAAGCTTCAAATGTTGGTGCTTTGCTCCTAATTGTTGATTTGGTTGCTCCTTTCATTGCACGATCCCAACGCAAGTTCAATATATCTAAGCCTTCCAAATCTTTCTTTGTTTCTCTCTCATTTGTCTCTTCCCCACGTCGTGAGATTTTGATTTTCTTTGAAGAGAGAATGTTAGTCATGATTTGAATCCATTATAGCTTGGAAGGTTAAATCATGGCCAATTAGCTATTGTGCTTTGATTGTTAAGAGTCTTCACAAATTCTGAAAAGATGTACGATTTGAGGAGCTCCACAAATACTCGATTACATTGCTATCCTCTTCATCATCTGCTTCTTTTCTTGCCAAGATGACAAGAGTTTTGTACTATGAGGCTTGGAGAGTTTTGCTTGGTGAGCAATTGCATGAGGAATGTTGAGGCGTGACAAAACTAATGCCATGCATCAAGTCCAAAGGACATGGTCAAGTAATTGAAGGATTTTAAAACATTCTTTCCTCATAACCAAGAGGGTTCACTCCTTGTCTTGTTTGCAAGGGTAGAGGCTAGTTCCCATGTCCTTCTTGTAGTAAATAGTAGAGGTTGGTTTATCTTAGCAAACTCTTCTTTAACCAACTTGTTGGTTGTAGTTCATTGATGTGATTCTCTCTTTCCATTGCCATGCATAATGTTAGGTTTTCTTTCAGGTATAAGCACCATCATAGAACACATCAAGCAAAATCATTTAGAAGTAAATTTTGCCAATAGAGACTCTTATGTATGTGAAGGAATTAGGTACTCCCCCCCCTCCCCAACACCTTGAAGGTGGTATGTCAACCTAACGTTCATCAACCAAAAACACTAATACTTAGGACTAAAAATGAAACATGCAAAAGAATATCCTATGAACCAAAGTTCACCCACTCTTTCATTTTGACATTAATGACCTTTATTGCTTTTGCCTTCACATTTTGAAAAAGGTTTGGTATAGGAAAAGGGTAGGGTTAGAAGTCATACCTTGTTGTGGTGCAAAAACACACCTTAATTTTTAAACCCATTGTTTTTGGTTATGTTGATTTAGTGTGCAATTGTAACACCATTTGAAGTCTATTTTTATGGGTGATATGTAAAAATATTTCCTCAATGGTTTATCAATTTGTGTGATTTCATCATTTTATGTATTGAATGGACGTGTTAAGATGTTGAATATATTGGAATGATTTCAATCTCCGTTCAAGCCATGTTGTTATATTACTTTCACAACATTGCATCAATGATCAATATAACATGTATTGTTTATGACTTACCCATTGGCCATTTTTAAACATTAGGAAACATGAGTTTTATAAAGTGGAATTTCTTCTTGAAAGTGAGGAGTTTTTTTTTATGTGGGTTTTGGATATTTGTCAAACAATTCAACCACTCTTTACAAAATCATCATGCGTTTCATGAAATCATCAAATGATCGTCCATCGATCAATTATTTAGTAGGTTCTAATCAACTTGACAACATGTACTAAAATGACTTACCCAAAAAAATTTATGGGTTTAAAAATTTATGTTTAGGGTGTAGGTTTTGGGTTTTTATGGTTTAAGTTTTAGGGTTTAATTTACAATTTTGAGGTTGAGGTTTTAAGGTTTAAGTTCTACATTTTTAAGCTTGAGGTTTCAATGTTTGATTTGTAAAATTTAAGGTTGTGATATAGGGGTTGGGTTTAAAGGTACAATTTGTGCCCATGAATGTTTAATTATAAATTAAATTTTAATATCAAAACCATGGTTTAAGGTTAGGTCCATGAAATTTTTCTTACAAATCATATTTTAATGTTAGGTTTTATCTATATAAAATGTTTAAGTTAAAAATTATGTTCAAAGGGGTGGGTTTAAATGAAGATTATGTGAAAGGTTAAAAAATTTATATGCAAATAGTGTTTAACAAAAAATGCATAATTTTTTTTTAACATATAAAACAAAAATTCTATTTCACCAAAAAAAGCAATAATTACATTGAACTCCCTCTTTTGCTAGTCTTCATTTTTTTCTTCTCCACATTCTCCTCTATGTATGTCATTATAATTAAGTTTCTAAGTATTTGCCACATCCTAGGTGTTCCCTTCATCCAAATATTGAGGTCATTCAAACAAAACATGAAAGAGGTCTAATACTTTTTCTTTTTAAGAAGCTAACATGGAATACATTGTGGATTCATTAGGACTTTGGGAAATCCAATAGATAGGCTACCTTTCCCAAAAAAATTATTATGATAAAGGGTCCACAAAATTTAAGGGATAATTTTTGGCATTTTTTTGGTTTTAGGTCACTATGTTGAGGCTTGACCCGTGAAAACATGTAATCATTCCTCTCAATTTTTCAAGGGGTGCAATTTTTATTTGCATAAAATTTAGCTCGATCTTGAACACTTTGCACACTCATTTTGACCAATTTTAAAGTATGCTACATGGTGGCTATCATTTGATTAACTCCCTCCATTTTAAAAGTGGGTGTTGAAATAGAAAGGGGAGTTAAACACTTTTGACAATAAAGGACATAAAATGGGTTAGTTTTGATGAAGGAATGTCAACTTACGTTATAAGCAAATTTCATTAGAAATAGGTATTGCTCCCATGTCACTTGTTATGCCCTACAGAATTTCTTATCTTCCAAAGTACGATTGGTTCTCTTTGTTTGGGCATTTGTTTCAAGGTGATATGCACTAGTCAATTTTTTTTTGGTGTCCAACATTTTGAACAAGGTGCCCCAAAATTAATTTATAAATTTTCGATCCTCGTCACAAATAAATGTTTTTGGCAAACCATGTAGACAAAAAATTTCACAAAGAAATAGTTTTGCCACATCAATGGCTAACACAACATATTTGGTAGGTATAAAATGGGCATGCTTTGTGAATCAGGCAACGACCACAAAAATATTATCATGCCAACAAACCCACTATGAAGTTCATGGATTCTCACTTGTTATTGGGATCTCTACACCCCCAATGGTTGTAAAGATCATGGGGTCTTAATCTGCTCAACTTTTAGTTATTTAACACATAAAACATTTTTTTATATATTTTTGTATATCCCTTTTCATGCTTTACTAAAAATAATTTTTCTTTGCGACCATATAAGTCTTTTGAAGTCCATGGTGACTAGCTATCGGGATGTTGTGACAGTCATAAAAAATTATGACACGAAAATCTTCAAAATTAAGGATACATACTTCAATGCCATAATATAGAACCCCACCATGTAAGGTGTATGCTTGATATTTTTTCATTTCTTCATGGCATGTCTATGTTATTTTTTAAGGTTCTCATAAGGTTCTTTGAACCATTAGACTTGGGTATAATACTTCTTTATGTCATGCATCATGGTGTTTCTCATTGTGGAAATGGCATTAAGCAAAGGGCAACAAAAAAGGGCACCAACCACAACATTATTTTTGCCTTTCACATATTACATTGACTAATGAAAATCAAATTGTTGTAATTTTTCCACCCACCTACATTGCCTCCTACTTTAATTAGGTTGGGTGGTTAGATATTTTAAACTTTCATGGTCAGTTTCAATTGTGAATTGTGTTCCTAAGAAATAGTGGCTCCAAATTTCAAAGCATGAATTACAACTAACAACTCCTTTTCATGGGTGGGGTAATTCTATTTCTACAAGAACCAGCTTCTTAAACTCATAGGTAATTATTCGCCCTTCTTACATTAGCACTACACATCTGGCTATATCACTAGCATTAGTGCATAATATTGGCCCACCCATCTTGGCATTAATAACTCTTTGTACCGAAACAAAGGTCAAGGCACTTTTCAAGTTTTGAAATTTTTGTTCACAATTAAAGTTCCATTGGATACCTTGGGAGTTGTTTTTTTCCCTTTAATAAATTCATGAAAGGTTTTACATTTGAACAAAGTTTTTCACAAAATGTTTATAATAACTAACCAAACCCAAGAAAATTTTCACTATTATTTTATCGACCTTGGGGATTTGCCATTTAGGGTGAAAGCACACTATGGGTGAACCACTTTTCACCCCAAAAAATGATGTATAACAAGTATAATAGGTGTGTAGTAAATTGAAATCTTGATGGCATTTTTTGGAAACCTTAAATATAATAAAAAGAACTTAAAAATGTGCATGACAACATTTTGGAATTCAAAGCTCATTTTGAATCAAAGTTAAGTTTGATCCAATGGTTAGATGAAGAAAATTGAATAAAATTAATGTGCATAAAGTATATAATGTACATCTTTTCAATGACCATAGGGCCTCATGTTTGTGGTTCATGACACATTACCAAACCAAAAAAAAATGAAAAAATAATACAATGCCCACCTATAAAGTCTTTTCATTTTTTTTAAAGTAATGGTTTTTTTCCCAAAAAAATATTATTTTGCATTTATTGCTCAAGAAGTGAAAGAAAACACATTTTTTGAATGGATTTTCAACCAAAAATTGTAAACTTCTAAATGGTTTTAAATTTAGTTAATGTACATCAATATCACTCACCACTAAAAATTTCATTACAAAACTCCAACCATAACCTTAGTTTTGAAGTATATTTGTAATTTTTCATATTTTGTAACGTGTATTTTTTCGACACAAATATATTTCATATGTTCAAGTTTGTAAATATTTGTTAGAATTTCTTTTTAAATAAGTTAGTTTAAGTTTAAAGTTAATGCAATACACTTGAAATGAGCAAATATAATTCAAAATGTGATGTCCACATGTACCAAAAAAAACCAAATGTAGAATTTCTATTTTTGTGACTATAATTTTTAGGGGGCATAGTGTGTTTTCACCCTTTAGCCATAGCCTTGATCTTTCTAGGATCAACTACTATTCCTTTATTCGAGACTACATGTCCAAAGTAGTCTACCTAAGGTACACCAAATTCACATTTGTTCATTTTAATATACAATTGGTTGGTTTTCAGGACTTTGAATATTGTCCTGAAGTGTTCCAAGTGTTCTATTTTGGTTTGGAATAGACCAAAATGTCACCCAAAAACATTAACACAAATTTTCCTAGGTACTTCTAAAACAGGGAGTTCATCAAATTCATACATGTAGGTGTTGGGGCGTTTATTAGTCCAAATGGCATCACCATAAGTTCATAATGCCCATAACTGGTTCTAACGGTCATCTTAGGAACATCTTAATCCTTCACATGAATTTGATGGTAGCCACTTTTTAAATCTATTTTGGAAATTATCATAGTTCCATGCAAATGATCAAAAAGATCATCAATTCTTAATAACGGAAATTTCTTTTAAATAATAAATTTGTTCAATCTTTTATGATCCATACAAAGTCTCAAAGTTCAATCTTTCTTTTTCACAAATAGGATAGGACCATTCTAAGGGGATTTACGTGGCTTTATATACCCCTTATTTAAAAAATCACTTAATTGTTGCCCCAATTTTTCATACTCAACAAAGGATAGTCAATAGGGGGCTTTAAAAATGGGCTTTACATCTAACATTAAGACAATTGAATAGTCAACTTCCTTGGCTAGTGGTAAGCCAAGCAAATTTGTAGGGAATACATCATAATATTCTTCTAAAAGTTTTCCCACTAGATTTCATTCAAAATATTCTCAATCAAGGGCTCATTTATTGGCTTGTCCACACTTATGGTAAATAGTTCAACACCCCTTTGTATACATTTTTGAAATTGTTCGGCAAAAAGTACAAGGGTATCAAATGAGATTCGCATACCTTTAAGTTCAAAGGTAGAGTCATTAGGTTTTGTGTCACACACCAATCCGCATTTGCATGCTACCCATGCATCCATCAGGTCCAGTCACTACATGCCTAAAATGACATCATAAATGCTTATTGCCTAAACTTAAAAATTGATGTAGGTCTCCAATCCTTAAAATTATACTAGCACGTCTTTCATGAAAAGGTTTGTGCTATGGAGTTGAACATTGGGTAATAAAATCCTATATGGATCCATGGATCCAATGGAATGGCTCAAGTTAGTAGCAAAAACCTAAGACATCAAATTGTGGATACTACTAGGATCCACCAACACCAATGTAAGTTTTTTAGCAATTACCCCCTCAATGTGGATCACAATAGGGTTATGTGTTAGGGTAGATGCAAGCTACAATGGCTCACTTTTGTGACAAAACAATGTTTTTTCCTTAGGTACCTTTTATTCAAATGCATATGGTGATTAATATATCTTTAGATTCACTAATTGGGATTTGATCTAGATTAATAATTTCATTATGAAGAGAACCATGTGGTTATTTATTGATTAAAAAATCATTTCTTAATAGTAATGGACTTTTGAAATCGAAAAATATTGATTGGTCATCTGACTGAAACATCGCAAAATGGAAAATTTTATATTGATTCACATTCCAAATTTGTTATTGGGACTCACTATATAATGTAGTACAAGATGATAAACTCATATGAAGAATCTTTTCTTAAAAAACCTTAACCATTTAATAGTTATGGACTCTTGAATGGTTAAAATTTGACCATATTTTCATAAGTCCATATAAGTTACAATTTTTTTTGTTTTTCAATTTCTTTGTCCCAAAAACATATTTTTTGAAAGTTTTAAATTGGGCATTTTTTAATGGATTTTGTGGGTTTTCTTTTTAAGATTTCCAGATTAAAAAATGACATCAATTACATTACATACAAGTTTTCACATAAATTTGGGAAGGTTTGTACGTGACTGAACATGTATTATTAAAATATTAAAATAATAACATTTTAAAAAGTAACTACCATGTTCATTTGGATCATTTTTTAAAAATTCATATTGATTTGTAAGGAATGTAATTTTTGTCAATACTAAACCACCATAGTTGCATCTACATGTCACCATTCGTTCCAGTATGGTTGTCGACATTCGGATAAGCCCTTTGTCTTTTGCCCCATGGTTTTTTGTTTCTCAACCTTCCTTAGGGGCTATTAGACTAAAGGCTATTGCCTTGCAAAGCCTTTATGGGCATTAGAAAGATTGATGCTCATGTTGGTGGCAAGAATAACACAAGCCTTTGCATTTATGGTAGCTTATAGGCCTCAAAAAAAGTCTTGGGACTATAGGCCTTAACCATAAACTTAATATGGTCATCTAGCCCATTCATGAAAATGCACACTATGTCCAGATCCCCTAAAGAAGAAAAGTAAATGATGTGCTCATCAAACTTCTATTTATATTCCACCATGACCATTTGATATTGCTTTAGTTGGATTAACTCCTCTTTCATATGAGCAGAACAATCTTTTAACATATATTGGACAATGAAAATCCATTTAAATTTTACCCAAATATTCGTCGGTGGTTGGTTGTAAGCTTCATGATCCACTTTCATTTGTCCCCACCATACCTTGGCCTTACCCTGTAACTTATCACAAACTTACAATATCATGAAGTTTCAACAAAATCCATGTGAAAATCATAAAACAATGTCCGTGCAAATCTATGGGCTTCAAAATGAAAAAATGGCATGTAAAATATACATATTACTTTTATATAAATGATATATCTTTTCTATTTATGATGTTTTGATGTGAAATACATATGATTTACATTTTAACTAAATATATGCAATTATCATGATGTAATTTTGGATAAAACTATGCAATTTTTGTGTATTAAACATAAACATTCACATATGTCATTCAAAAACAATGTCTCATATCTTTGAATATTTAAGATATTGAACACATACAAATATTCATATTAACCATAACATGAAGTTTGTGCAATTTTTGTACAAACCTATGAAAACTGGATTTTGTACAAACCATGAAGCCTTGTAAGTTTGTGATGAACATCAACATGACTACCTTAACTTGCTCCACCTTGTTGTAGTCTTCATCATACAATTCCTCTAATTTTTTAAAGAATGATATGACATTCTTAGGGGTCATATTATTTTTGCTTGGAGGTTTAGCCATTTTACAAATAACCTTATTCACATTATTCCAACGTTTGGTTTTTCATCATTCCTTAAAACTTTCAAGTTCAAGATTAGTTTTAGATCTCGCTCATGAAACAATGTTCATGCCTTTCCATTTGATCATGATTAGCTAACACCATACAAAGTTCTTCCCACACTATGGAAGCCAAGGCATTACAAATAACATTGTCAGTCCTAAGTACTAACACCTCCGATTCAAATTTGGGGCTCCATGCTTTCACAAATAGTATTTGACAAAAGGGTTTCCACTATCTCGAACATTAGACATAACAGTCCTTTACTCAAACCAGGACAAGGTTACCAAAAGCAATAAATCGATAAATAAATAATAAACCGATAAGAAGTTAGGTTTTCTTATTAAAGTTATTTTAAACCAAAAAAGGATGGGGTCTCCTAGGATTTACTTATTCTTGCCTTAATACCACATATAACATTGTTCATTACTACTATCATTATCCTTGGTCACTTGGACAAAGAGAAAAGAAAAAAAACAAAAAGTAAACCAAGCCCTAGGGGCACTGGGACAATAGTGCCTAAAGGAAGAAAACTACCCTACTTACCCAAGATAAACCCTTGGGTGACCTAAGCATAATAGTCCTTTTAAATGATTTGTAATTACAACCTTATTGTAGGAACTTATGACTCCAATGAACAAGGAACAATACCTCCTTTTGCAACCTACTAACCAAAAACACACCTAAAATTATTCACACACCTTTACTTCCTTTATAATTTATGAACATCTAGGCATGATTTTCACCACCCAACCATGAATGTAATGATGTTTTTTTCTACTGTACTCCTTCCTACATTTTTTAAACAAGCAAAAGAACTCCATCTTCTACTAGCCTTTTTTCTTTTTCTTATCCATGTCCTCCCCCGTGCATGTTCCATCATAGTTAAGTTTTTAAATACTTGCCACATCCTAAGTAAAACTATTGATGCCACTCCTACTTCTAATTGTCATTGATAATTCTTCACATACGTCCATCATCCTCTCCATCATCCTTTGGTTGTTAACATTATTCCCCCTTCAAAAAGAAGTCATTGTCCTTGATGACAAAATTAGGAAAGTTAGCCTTAAATTCTACTTCATTTTTCCAAGTTGCTTCATCAACAAAATAATGTTTCCATTTTACCAACACTTCATTCCACATTTTGTTTTGATGTTGGCATACCTTAGTTTTTAGAATGTGTTTGGGTTTTGCTAGGGTGTTCTCCTCATCCAAAATTTGAGGTAATTCAGGCAAAATATGAAAGGGGTTTGATACATATTTTTAACAAGTTAAAATGGAATACAGTGTGGATTTGCTAAGACTTTGGGAATAGGTAGGCTACTTTTCCCCAAAAAATTGTTATGATAAAGGGTTTACAAAATCTATGGGATAATTTTTGTCATTCCTCCATCAAAACCAACCCATTTTATGGCCTTTATGGTTAGGTGTGTTTAACTCCCATTTTTATTTCAACATCCACCTCTAAAATGGAGGGAGTTAATCAAGTGATAGCCAATATGTAACATATTTTTAAATTGGTCAAAAATTTATTACATTGTTATTTGCAAAGTTCTTTACTCCTAGGCTATCATTTGCTAAGCCATAATCATATCTAGTTGTGAAGATCATCCAAAATTAAGCTTCAAAACAAATTGAATTTCTACATGCCATTCACAACAACATGGATGGTATAGGTTTTTTCAACTTAAAAAGTCATTCACATTAATTTAAAGAAAAAAATGATAGTGTACCATTTTGAAAAATTTGTTTGCCCTATGCATCAAATATGTACACATAACTTCTTTGCTAAACACATGGTTACTTGCTCACCCTTTGATTTCATAGGCTTGCCCCTAACATCTTCAACATGAATAATACATGAATTTTTTTTACATGAAGTTTTGAATTTTGGTTCATCCAATCACCCAAAGAGTCACTAAGAAAAAATGTTTCCATTTTGTAACTATGCATTTAAATTATAATTATAAAAAAATTGAAATTTTGATTTGAAATTATTTGTTTGATTTTTTTGGGATTGTGAAGTTGTAAGAAATCGACATTGATATATCAAATGTGAATAAATAATCAAGCACACCACATGTCAATTCATAATCAAGCCTTATTGATTTAGTCAAAATCCATTTTCAATTATAAATAGTTAATTATCAACTTTTTATTATTATTAAAATAATTGGTTAGCTTTTAATAAGTTGTAGTAATTACTTATTAAGTATAATATATAGCTAATAGTTAATAATCTTGGTTTTTTATGTAACTAATTTGATATAGGAACTTCTTATTGGATGAAAAGCCCAAAAAATTAATCAACATGGAAGGATGAAAATTTTAATAATAATAAATTAGGTGCACCATAGTTGCAATAATAATAATAATGATAATAGATTGAAAAGGATGGTGACTAGTTATACAAATGACAAAACATGGTTGCAAATGACAATTAATCTCATATAGTTGCAAATTGAATGGTTATGTAATATAAGATTTACTCAAATGTAACTTGTTATTTCATTCATATTGGTGAAATCAAAGATTTGACTTACATTTACAACTATTCAAAATAACATACATGGGCTATTAAACGTGTCTAAACAAAGCTAAATTAAATAGTTGAGTTAAATAAGTAAAAAAATGGTATTGACATGTGTCACATGGGCATTGGTGGGCTTCCATTAAAATGAAATAGGCAACATGTATGGTAAGGAATTTTCTAAAATATATATATTGAAAATTTTGGATGGATTGATATCAAGTAACACATGGCACAATCTTAATGGTAAACTCAAATATGCAACCATTATTGACCTTACATTTGTTAAAATATCATTACTTTGATTATTAAGATCAAAATGCCATGTGTAAAATATTCAAAATCATGAAAAATTATTTGTTGCCATATGGTGTTTATGGATATGTTTATTGTGTCATGCATAGATAATAGATATTTAAAAATTTGTTAACAAAAAGTCAAATTATATTTAACAAAAAGTTTGATTACAATCATGATTATAAAACTACAAAATCTAACACCCACATGTAAAAGGCAAGTGCATTGTTTGGAAGGATTCACAAATTAATGAACTACATGGGTTTAACCTTAAACACAAGTTGGGCTTAAAAAAAAGACAAGAGAAAGAAAAGCAATCCAAAGATTTTTAAAAACACTCAGAGTTTGAATGGGAGTGTAATATAAAATGGATTCCCATTACATGGTTATAGTTGGGATATCAACTAGTTTTCAATTGTGCAAGTTCACATGGTTTCAACTAATCTTCAACTTCAATAATTATAATTCAAAATTTGAATTTCTTGTCAACACATTATCATCAAATGACAAAAATATCCTTGGGTGGTACCATTAGGAATGTGACATCTTCATTTTATTAGACTCCTTAAAAAATTTAAAAATATACAAAACATTTAAATAAATATTTTAATTTTTTTAATGAATACATTTATTAGGTTGTAGAGACTTTGAATCATTAATGATATGAAAAATATATATTTTAAAAAAAAATTAATCATTGCATTTAAAAAATGTTGTAAGAATGTCATTGTGTTTCATTTCCTTAAAATTTGTGTTGAACATTTTTTAATCATTGTAATAACATTCACAATGACCTTATATCAAGATGTGTACATATTGTTTTACTCCTAAACACCATGTTAGACAATTTAGAGTTTGCTTAAAATGTCTAATGGCAAAACAATATAATGAAAGTTTGGTAAATGTGTCACAAGTTTTTAATAAAGTTGAAAACTAATTGCAACATAGTTGTAACAAAATCTGATACAATTGCACAAAAAATCATATTAGAGTTAAAGTACATTTGAAAACATATGTAATATTTCATCCATCAATTTAATTTTCATCCATTCATGAACAATGTCCACCAAATTAGTTAAGTGATCAACATGACATAGCATGTTCCATCATTGTAATGTGAACTTATCTATTATAGTTCAACTAGGTTATTTTTAATTTATAAAGTATTTTGAAGGTCAACCCCTATCAATGATCAATGTCATAGACTTATCAAATCAATTAATAGTTAGACTTATTTGAAATGCCAAACCATCCACAAGGAATTCCTCAAAGTAAATATAATTATGTAATTAAAACAAAATCATGGATGACATGTAGTTGAAAATTGGTTGATAAAAAAATGCCATTTTTTCTTTTAATGAATGAAGACCCAACGATTAAAAATTTAGGTATTCAACCTCATGCTTGGAACCATATGTACATGTTATTGCCATTGATTGTTCAAAACTAAAAGAAGGCATTTTAACTAGGTGTTTTAGAGAAATACACAAAGGAAGGCCATTCAAAGAACTATTATTATAATTCCCTTCATTGCCTAAAAATACCTTTCAAAGGAGAGCTCATGTTTAATGTTCAAATTTTATTGCATCCAAATACCAAATAACAATAATGCAAGGATGAGGTTCACAAATAAATCATGAATTGTTAATGGAATGTTTCTTAAATTGCAATGTTTTCATATTACAAGGTGAGATGTTCAAGAAAAAACCTTTCAATTGACAATTTTATTTCTCACATATGAATTACCCCTTATCAACATTTGCAAAATACTTTTAAAATTGTATCAAAAGTTAATAAAAATCCTTTAACAACAAGCCACCAATTGGTTCAAAAACATTTGAAATTCAATTCAATACACAACACCACATGTAATCCAAAGGAATGGCCTTAATGATAAGGATGATTGATGACACCCTTACATGTTCACACTTTCTAAAATTAACTTATGAACAATGCTTGTCCACATGCACAATTGGGGCTTATGTTTTTACTTGCATTAAACATGGCAACCCAAATTAACTCTAAGCTCATTGAAAAGAATCATTGAGAATGCCATATTAAATTGCGAGAGGGATAAAAAACACGTCAAGTTGATAAAGGAGGAAACAAGTTATAAATAATACAACATAAACATTTTTTAACTTATAAATTTTACTTGGGAGCATTAACATTAAAATCAAAAAAATATCAACTCTAAGTGAAAGTGCATGGATATAATTTCTACGAATGCCATCCACTTTGTGAAAAACATTTGAATATTTTTTCTTTTTTGTTGTTGCAATTCCTTTTACTTTCAAAACATGGTTTTTCTTGCTATTTGACCCAATGGGAACCCAAAATTGAATCGGAGATAATGCTACTTGGGTTGTAAGCAACTAGGCATTATAGGGTGAGGAGGAGGTGAATTTGTTGTTGATAAAAAATCTAGCGAATGGTTACAAGGTAGGTTGGTTCAATTTTTGCATCGCAATCCAATTTTTTGCCAAGTGGTGTGCATTTACATGCTATGACACAAAAACAATGATTTTCTAAATTTGTGGATTGTCAACTTGAAAAAGAAGACATATATAAAAAAAATTGACAACATATATACACCAAATATATAGTAATGGATTTTTGAAGTTTAAAAATATGAACTAGTTTATTGTTTGTGCCTCTATATACATACATTTTCTTGTATGAATTTTATTTGGGATATATTATAGGGAGTCAATATATGATATGTTAAAAAAAAAGGAATATATGTGCAAAAAAAATTGTTAGAAAAAATTTAACCAAAAAAAAGTTATGGAGTTTTGAATGGCCTAAAATGGGCCATATTTTCATAAGTCCATATCATAATCATTTTGGGGTGGATTTCAATTTTTTTTAAAACATGTATATTAAAAAAAAATTAGAATGATTGTTCTTCATGTGGGCTTTTTAGTTCATTAGCCACCATGTAATTCCCATTAAATTAATGATATAAAAATAGACTATCATTTTAACAATATTAGATGAACTTTTAGGGAGTGGAACATTTGCCAAAAATGAGCCACCTTGGAGTGCATACACCCTAGCAACATATAATTGAATTTTATTTTCAAAACCAATGGCTACTTAAATGAACATTTCATAATTGATATAATTATCCATTCATCAAAAGGGTAAGTTTTTTAATAACATAATGCAAGGGGGAAATGTCAAACTTCAAACATATAGACTACATAATCCTTATTCAATTTTCAAAATACCATTCAATTTTCAAACCTTTCATATGTATTACAAATTATAAGGGGCAAAACACGATTGGGGTACCCCTTTTGAAACACTATGGACTGATTCCTAGGACACTCAAATTCACCTTTTTCTTCACTTTTCCTATGACTTATTTTAGATTTCCCCTTTTTTCTTCTCATGTCAAATGGAATAATTTTGTTCCAAATTATATATAAGCATTTAGAGTATCTTTTGTTTTCACTTATGAAGTAAGAACAATAAAATTTATTCAATGCGGGCAATGTTTTATCAATGGCCCAAAATTTTCAAAACAATTATTTTAAAAAACTTTTTACATTGCAATAGGGCATTTGATTTTTGTCTCATTCATACATTTTATGTACATTTGTGCCTAAGGTGTTCGTGGTAAGAATCTTAGGTCAAAAAAATTTGTTTAAACATTCCTTATGAATCTTTGAACTTTTTTTTCCTAGGAGACAAAGTTTTAATTTTTTTTTCCAGGACTTGGTAGGAATTCTGAATCTTGTTCAAATTTGATATGCTATGCATAGAATAGTACCTTAGTAATGTATCTATCCATGAAAAAAATCAAACTTTCAATATGAATGTGCTATTAAGTTATAACAACATGTTTTAAATGAAGGGGTTCATTGGATATAAAAGGAGATGGTTCTTATTGGTACCCCAACCATGCTTTGACCCACAATCATTTTCAAGGGAATTGAACCCTAATCCTTAAAACCTTTGCCCATTGCAATAGAGGTGTCATTCATCTTAAATCCAATCGTGTCCTTACACATTGTTATTTAAAAGTAAACAAACAAAACAAGCCCTAAGGATATACCCCCACCCCACTATTGCACCAAGCTTGAAGATTAGAGCTTTTACAACCTCTAGAATGTAAGTCCACTATCCATAGTCCCTTTCTCCCAATGCATACAATAGTTAGGTCCATAATCGTACATAGGTTGAGAAAGGCAACCTATCATGTAAAAAAAGATAGTAAGCCATGAAATTTCATAATTGTAATCCCACACACATACACAAATTAATTTTTTTTGAAAGAACACATATAAAAGTTAAATTGAAATTTGAACTTTGAATTTTGAGATTTTGATATTTTTACTTTCAAAGTGTAATAACCGCATTGAAACTTGGTAGCTTTCCATGATTGAATGGTGTCATGGTATGGAATTTTTTCTAGAATGTAGAACTTTTATGTAAACATGTGCACAACTAAATCAAAATGACTAATAAATATATTTCTCAACTTATTTTTCATGAAAGCTAAAGTTGAAAACATTTTTCATCCCCCATTGAACCTATACTTGGGCAATAACAATCATAAAAATTTAAAATACTTAGGTGCTTTCACTACCAAGACCTAAAAGGATGCAAAATTTTGCTAAATCTTGATAATAGAATTGAAATCCATATTAAGCTTTAAGGTAAATTTAACATTGTTTTTCATTGTTACTTTGAACAACAAAGCTTGTAGATTAAGGTTATGAACATTCACATGGGTGGAAAAACCATTTGTGCCATTGATGTTTTTTGCATTGTTATAAGCTTCCTTCAAAATCTCAAAATTCTTTGTTAAAGTTAACTTTAAAATCTTCCTACATCCAAAATTGAATTATCCTTGATGCATTCATGAGTTTTGCACAAGAAACCTTGAATTCAATTCTACCATAAGAGACAATGAAGCTTGTGAACATTGCCTTTTCATAGTTTCAACCACACTTGCATAGACTACCCATGTCATTTTTAAAAAAAACCTTGTATTCATATCTTGGTGTTTGGCCCAAATGCAATAGGCTTAGCCGTCAACTTGGCAAGGTGATCTATTAAGGTGGTTATGTCCATGCATCACAAGCTTGCCATTCTCCATGTATCTATTCTTTTACAACATTTTAACACTATGTTCAAAGTTAAGTGTTAATGAAGTGTTGATCAATCATTGATATGACGTTGTAATGACACTATAATATAATGATCAATCATCACAATGTGCTCCAATGTCATCACAACATCATATCAATGATTGTATTAACACTTCATTATCATTTAACCTTAAACACATTATTAAAGTGTTATAAAAACACAAATACATGGAGGGGGCAAGTTTGTGACGTGATCCATTTCATAATGTTACCTTTGTGTCAAACATCCATTAAAGAATTGTAGTAACGGAGAACTAGGGACCTAAAAGTAGTAGTAGGGCCAAAATATAATACATAATACTCCCCTTGATATATTTTCATTGTAATTATAAAGTCAAACACAAAAACATCACGGAAGTAATTGAATTTTATAAGTGAATGGACATATTCAAGCAAGGGTAAAATACAAGACATACCTGTCATCACCTTCATATCAAACATCATCCAACAATTGAAGGTTGGTTATTTCCTTAGCTACTACAAAGGAATCAAGTGCCATTTTCACCAAAAGGTGCAATATTCTTCCACAACCCTTTTTGTAGGTGAAAACATGAAGATTCATTAAGTTCACACATTTTTCAAGATTTTATTTTGCTTAGTTTTCATTATTTTAACATTTAAAAAAATTCAAAGTGATATTTAGGATTCATGCTAAAATAATAACAAAGGGTTTGGAGGAGCCTTTCTAATTCTTGGATATAAAAAACAACTTATTCAACATTTGCAAAACCAAGTTGGTGTGGTGTGCCATGTAATGCATGCCCACCATGTGTAGTGAATATTTTTGTTGGAGTTACATAATGACACCTATGTAAATGTTTTGAAAATTGACGCCCCATAACATCAAATGACACCAACCCACTCACAATTCTTTCCTTCCCAAGCATTAGTGTTTTAAAAATCAAGTGTGTCATGAAATCATATGTTGTTCATTCAAGAATTTTTTAAAAAGATAGTTCCAAATAGGAACCATTCACCATTCCTTCATTGCAACACAAACATTCATATTTTTTCAAGTCTTATTATTAATGTTTGTATTTTCATTATAAGAAATTAACACAAATTTAGCCTTTGCCATAATTTTTCAGGTAGTGTTTAATGTGCCCCCAAACTTTTTAAAAAACCCAGAAGTGAGTCCCAGAGTGAAACAATGGGAAAAAAAGTCGGGGCACACTCCTCAATTAGTAGCATTTTTGGGGTAGGAAGGCATGTTAGAGCTCCAAGATGGGATTAAGATGTACTCAAAGTAAAGTTTCAAGATGAAATCAATTTGCATAGCCAAGAAAAGAAGGCGATTACTACAAATTGAACACAAGTGGTGTGACAGACTTAGTAAGGACAACCTCAAGCACAAGCTTTAAATGACTTGCAATTTTTGGTAGGAGGCATCACTCCTTTCCCTATAGTATACTCTATGACTTTCTATGGGGGCTACATCCAAATGGTAATTTTTCCAAGGACTTTCAAGTGGGAGTCCCAAAATTGGGACTTTCGTTGTCCCGAAATTTTTGACGTTCATATTTTCCTCATATCAAACTTTTTTAGAGCATGCAAGGGCAATATCTTATGGCCCTCAAAAAGATCTTTCCAATGATGTATTGCACGCCCCAATCAAAGATCATTTGACCTTTGCTCCAAGGGGATTTGTGGTTAGGAGTCAAATTCTCAATTTGATTTGTGACCCTTCTTTTGATCATAACTCATGCATGTCAAGTCCAAAGGAATAATATGAAGGCATTTTAAACATCTACATGTCGAAACTTTTCCGATGGTATCATGGGCACCCAATTTGGTGCTTGTTTGCATTTTCAACCAAGACTTTAAATATTCATGATTCCCACATGAGTGCAACTCCGAAAATGAGAGTGCATTTGGGAGTCATTAGGCTCAATCTCTTGCACTCTCCCTCACTTACGAAAGTGTGTTTGACTTTCAAACACATTTTTTTGGCCTCATGTGCCTTTGCATTTCACACTTAGTTGTCAACTCGATGTTAAGGTTACAATAGTGTCCAACACCACATTTTGCATGTGTTATGGTCCATTTTGAACTATCACCCCAATATATTTGGGCAAACCCATCCTTGGGTGGTACCATTAGAAATGTCACACCTTGGTTTTACTAGATCCATAAATTTTTAAAAACATTTAAATAAATATTTTCATAAAAATTTTAATGACTAAATTTATTAAGTTCCGTACATTCTGACAATTCAATAATATCAAGAATATTGTGTATTTTTGTGTGTTCATAATCATTGCACTTTAAAAAAAAACTCAATAATGTAATGGTGGTTCTTTTCCTTGAACTTTTTGGTTAACAACACAAATTTGAAACATGATTTGAAATTTTTTTTGGGAATTTTTTTCCTAAGGTAATTTTGAGGTCATTCTATTTATTTATTTATTTAAATTTAATTGATTAAGTATATATTAATCATGAAATTTCAAAGTTAAGGCTATTGATTATTGAAAGGCCATTTTTATTAGGAATATAAAATTTTAACAATTTAAAAAAAAATTATTCCTAAGTAAGTTCTAAGCCATATATTGATGCATGCAATGAATAAACATGAAAAAAATTGATTTATAGTTGTGAAAAGATTTAAAGGAAAGGGCCCATGAAAATGATTTGGCCATTTTTGGTTTTTTAACCATTCTTTGAGGTGATTCCTAATGGTATCACCCAAAGATGGGTTCACCCTTTTGTGAATAAATTTTAATTCAATTTTAAAAAAAAAATCCATGCCTTTTTTAACCAATCATGGGATGACCTTTGTTTTAAAGGTCTGAAATTGCAAAAACTTGTGCTTGTTATTTGTCACATTTGCAATATTCAATTGAATTAAAATAGAATCGTGAACCAATATAAGACCTCATTACAAAGGACCTTTTTTTAGTGACCACACTGTGATTAGCAACATTTACCATTCGAATCCTTACATGTTTGGAGAAGAAATCCATTTGAAAAATAAAAAACTTTTCATTGTGTTTTATTCATGTGCACATTAATGTTGGTTGATTCTGGGTTTTTGGCCAAGTCCAAGTTTGAATATGGATCCAAGTTTAAGTATCAAACCTAACAAGTCTACATGGATGTGGACCAAGCCAAGAATCACATTTAACAATTTTACACAAATTCATATTTGACCTTTAAACTAGATTCGATGGGTCAACATGGACTTTGACCTAGCCAAAAAACACATTTGAAAATTCTACATGGACTCATATTTGACATTTAGAATTGGACCCAATGGGTCTACATGGATTTGAACTTGGCCAAGAATTAAACTCAATGGGTCCAAGTTTCTTTACAAGGTTTGGGTTTTAAGGTTAGGTAGGGGTTAGGGTTTTAAGATTAAATAAGGTTTAAGGCTTTAAATTATACATTTTATGTCTAAATTATAGGTTCCTAAATCTTAGCTTTAAACTTTAATATATAAGGCATCCCCCATTGTAGTATTAAATTGACCTTTAGTCAATATTTTGTGATGTTCCTTATTTTCTTCCCTTTTACTATTCTTGGGAACATGTTGGGGAACAATTTAGGAACTTAAAAAACCAACTAGGAAGTTAAAAGAACTTGATCTAAACACCATGGGAACCTTTTTGGAACACCAAAAATATAAATAAGTAAATGAAATTTGCTTAGAAATCAAATTTGGAATCATCCCCAATAATAAGCCACAATCAACCATAGCCTAAATTTAGAATCAATGGTTCTTATAAAGGTTGGACTCATTGGACATGGAATCATTAGTCAAATTTTCTTTATACAAAGTTAGAATTGGTAGGTTTCAATTTTGAAAATATTCCCAAGATTTGGAATTGAAAGTTTTTCCATTTTACAACAAAATTCTAAACCCAAATTCAATAATTCTTGTACAAACCAATCGGCCAACACTAAAGCACAACTTGCACCTTATTGTAGAAATGAATTCATCCTCACCCATTACACTTTAAACCTTAATGTGCAAGTTGCAACCCTAATGTTTTTTAAGAACTTGCAATGGACATCATATTTTGCTTATCTTCTTTTTCAAATTTTATTTAGTATCTACAATAATCTAATCATGTGATTTTTAAAAGATGGAAAATCAAAAGTTGAAGGTGTAAAATTATTAAAGATGGCAATGCAAATGTTTGTTTGCATTTAAACTACATATTCAACCTTAAAAAATGGAAATTTGTATTAAAGAAATACTTGTAACAAAAATTAAAAGATTGTTTGAATGCTAACATGTGTGACAGATGCCAATATTGGGCATGATTAGATGATGAATGCAATTCATTCACATGGATTTCCATCTATGATTTCATAGTCCACTCATAATCCATTTGTAGTTAACTTGTAGTCCATTTATACGTAATTTGTAGTTCATTATTACATAACTTGTAGTTAACCTTGCTCACTCCCTATTCACTACTAATTCACTCATAGTCACTTAGTGTTCACTTTCAATTTAGTTTTAGTTAATTCATAGTTCATTCACATTTATGAAGGCATTCAAAAAGGTTGCTTGGTTGGTGGGCATATGGAAACTTGCACGGAAATTTCCATGATTTGGTTCTCAAAGGGGTATAAATAAAAATAAAAACCCCTTTATGTTCAATCTAATTAGCATTAGTTTTAGGTATGATTTTGTTCCTTTTATGTTTACGTTTTCATGTTGTATCATAATAAAAATTTGTTTACATTTTTGTTTGCACATTTCATATTATTAAAAAAATATCCTATACTAGAAAAAATCTTGTATTATGCAACCATTCAATTTGTAGTTATATGCAACTAAATGTCATTTGTAACTATGTTTTGGCACTTTATGAGTAATCACCATCCGTCTCAATCTATTAATTTTCTTGTGAATATTATTTTACCTACCTAGAAATTGTTAATAAGTACCTACTACATTTAATAAATAATAGTTACTATGAAAATAATAGAACTTCTTATTGATATATAATTATTTATCATCAATAATGTATAATTAAATTAAGTAAAATCTAATTACTTATTAAATTTATTAATTAGTGAAACTTATTATTATCCAATAATTTAAATATTTTTAAATATATAATATTTATAGTTTATTAATAATTTATTATTGAGTTAATAACATAATAAAATAAAATAAAATAATATTAGTAAAAATAATTATTAATTTAGTTTAATTACTAAAATTTTACATATTTAAATTTTTATTGATAATAATTAATAATTAAAATAATTTATTATTTTTATTTTTATTATGAGTAATAATATACTGATTATTATTTATTTATTTAATATATTTAATAATATATATTACTTAATTACGTTTACTATTATTTAATAATTTAGTAGTTTATGTAATAATTTAAATAATTTATGCTACTATTAGTTACTACTTAATTAATAGGTGGTAATAAGTAATAGTTAGGTTGGTAAGTGGGTAAGCAATTATTTAATGTTTAGTTAATCAATTAGTTTTAATTAGCGAGTTAGTTAGAAAATTACCTATTAGATATATAGTTTACAAAATTGAAAAATAAAAAAAGGATATGGGATAAACATTTTAATTACAACTTAGTTGAAATTTAGTCGCAAACTAAGTTGCAACTAAAAGAATTATCCCATATGTTTTGTTTTCCATTTCCATCTTGTAAAAGTATATAGTGAAGGGTGTTTTGTTTTTACATTTTTATATCAAAAACATGTGTAAGTTGGGACGAGCCAATGAAAGAGGCATAACCCTAAAGGCTAAACCTAAAAATAATAATAATAATAATAATTACATATTTATTTCCTAGTTTACCCACTCACCCACCTACTTAGTCCACCTACCTTCTTTCCTACCTACTTACCCACCTACATATATATATACCTGCCTAAATATTGATTTAAATGTTTTTTGGCGAAAATTCAATTAAGATGTCATGTGGCAAATTTTTATTAGGCCACATGCATGATTTAACACCATCCAAAATAGATGATGAAAATCCAATATGTAATTTAAAAACATAATTATAACTTTTTTATTATGTTGCCACATGGCACTTTGTAATGGGTTATAATGTAGTTGCAAATAATGGTTAGTAGTTGCAAATTTTATATGAATGGTCAACGGATGAATATGGATATGTCGACCATGTACTTTATCTATATGCAATGTGATGACATCATGGTAAGTCATCATTTGTGACTAAATGTTGCATGCAACCTCACTTATGCAACTAATGAAATTTTAGTTATACATGGTTGTAACTTATTTTTAGTTGTAAATTATAGTTGCAAATTGAAACTTTTTTTCTAATGTTATGGTTTTGTTTTGATTTCAAGGTTTTATCTTTGGATTTAAATTTAAGTTTATCTTTTCATCATTTGTCTTCATAATTTTCATGCCCATGAGACCATGACTTCAAGATAAAAAAATGTAAGCATGTGTGTAAAAGTTGGAAGCAATTTGAACACCTTAAAGATGAAGGATCATGAACATGTTAAACCCCATAAAATTTTTTGTTTATGAATCTTGGTCCCCAAAACACCTATGTCCAATATAACTTGAAAAGTCTATAGTGAAATCCAAAACCCTAAGTTCTAACAACCCCAAAGTTTCAACTTCCAATTGAATCATTGATCAACTTCACAAAAACACATTTTAATTCTAAAATCTAGACTTTATAATGATGAAGTTTGAAACTTGCTAGAATGTCAAAACTCAAAATGACTACAAATTAAAAAACATAAGTTTCGATCAAAACATATGTTGTTAATAACTACGTGTAAAATTTACTTGCAATATGCATTATGCTTGAACTTTGAAGGTCATGAAGCCTACTTCAATGAAAACTATAAGTTGCTAGGACTTGAAAAATGATGGTTGACCATTGGAAGAAATTTAGAGCCTAGAGGTTGGGAAACGCCCATTGCCATTGCAACTTGTTCGACAACTTGTTAGTGTGGCTTCCCATTAATGATCATTGAAATTAAAGTTAGATAGGTAAAAAAATGGTTAGGTGGTTCATTTTTGACAATTTGGAATTTGAAAAGTTCATATCTTATGTTAATTAATTTTTTTGCAATTATCATAATTATCAAACTACAATTCTTATAATTACCCCTTATGTTTTTTGTCAAAAATACTAGTAGGTCACTAGACATGTGATTGGTCCAAAAATTCATGTGAAAGCTTGAATATTTCAATGTGAAATGCACTACAAATAACAAAAAATGAGAGTGAAATCATGATAAAATGAGCCTTGATGCTATTATAAGTGATGCTTATTTGACATGTTCGCAAGTTAAAAAAAATGAATTAATGTTGAAAATTTTGTGTTGTATTTACATGCCCACTTGTTAAATACACTAATTTAGCATCAAAATAAGTTTCAAAAGTCATCCAATAAATATTAAATACTTTTCAACATTTAAAAAATCCCAAATACATTACATACTAGACATAAAAAATTGTGAAATGATGTAGAAAACTATTTAAACATTGTGTAAACACAATGCTTATAGTGTAAATTTTTTGTCACAACATGATTTAGGACATCACCATTGGTTCTTTTTACCTCAATTTGACCCATGATGAAAATCATGACATTTAAACAAAATTAAAGTTAATTCTTTTTGTATTGGGAAAGTTTTAATGCATTTTACTCTTAAATCTTTATTTAATGGTGGCTTATTTTTTATTTTGACATTACCATGTCATAATTTTTAATTTATATTTTTAATTTTGTTTGCGTGATAAACACAATGTCATCATTTCAAAAGTCCATTATGAATCCATTATTTTAAAAAAAAAATCCATTTAGTATGATTCCCATTAAGGTTTATTGCAACATTTAATAATTAAAAAATGACACTGTTAATGTAAAATATGACTTTACATTTTAAGTTCATTGACAATATTAAAAAATTGTAATTGTAGTACTCCAATTAGTCTTTGTAACTATGCTTTCCCCCAAAAGCTTAACACTTAGAATCAACTATTAGTCTACTAGGCTTAGCCTTAAAGCTTGAAGATTCTACCAATCTTGAGGCTTGAGCCTATTGCCTCACTTGGGGTAAATTTCTAATCTTCATAACTATCAATGATGTTGAACAATGAATTGTGAATGGCTTGCAAATTGCACTATACATCATATTGAGGCATTGAGAAAAAATACCCTTTAAACATCAATTGCTTCATTTTTGAGACTCAAAATATCTTGAGTATGTTGATTATTGATGGCAATGATCATCTCTTATATGGTGGTGGAGGTTGCACAAACTTTTGAAAGGGGATTGCAAAATGATGGAAACAACCCTCATGCTCCTAGGTTCAGTTGGTTAGAATAATTGGTTCTAGTTAGTAAAAATAAAATTAGAATTGGGTTCGATTTATGGAATTATAATTAGATTGTTTTTTTGAAGAATTAGACCTAGAACTGAATTTTCAATTCCATTTATGTGTGGAACCATAATTAGAACCAAAAATCAATTTTTTTTTGAAGAAAAGACTAAAATCAAGGACTAATTAGAGATAATATGGAGTTGATTATTGGTTTTAGTCTAGGATACTCAAAACTAGATTGGTACAAGGTCTTGTTTTGAGAATTGAAACCAAAATGAAAATCAAATTTTTTGAAAAATTAAATTCGAAAGTGGATTCATGCTTGCATTTATATGTTAAATTCAAATCAAAATAGTGTTAAGAAAAAACTAGAATTGAAAGTCATTCGTAAAAATAAAGAACCACCCAACATTGGTATACACCTAATATTTAAATAATATAAAATTAGAGGTTGATATTACCTCGGGTCCCTACTAGGTTAGTATTGATACGAGGTGAAATTGCCTTAGGTCATACTTAGCTGGTAATGTACTTCATACCAATGTTATACAAGGTGCATGCCTCTATATGAGATTACAAAAATCAATTCTCAAACACCAAAAAAATTCCTTGTATGTTATTCTGTTGCTATTAGAGTTCAAAAATGATTTGTAAAACTTCAGGTGGAGCTCCTATAACACTTTAAATCATTTAAAATGAATAAGAAATAAGAAAGTCGTGAGATTTGAAAGTAGAAAAAGAAAAAGAAAAATACGAAAACAAAAGAAAAAAGAAAAAGAAAAAAAAAAGGGTCAAAAGAAAAAGAAAAAACCGTATTCGTATTAAACCAAGTGGGCCAAAAACAAGAAATAGTCCACTTAAGAAGAACCTAAAGTCCAGGTCTTCCTGTACCCGTCAAAGTGGGGAATTTCCACAGGTCCCCGAACGGTGGTTGCAACAAGGACGCGCACATCGCGCGCGCGGTCGTGCGAAGTAGACACGCGAGCAAAGCTTTTCTCGCAAAGCCTGTGAATCGACAACCGCGCTACTAGAGCTACTGCGGCACTACTCCTGTCAAGGTCAGCAGCAATCTAACACTACTACCCTCCCTTGCCTCGCCCTTCATCACAACAACATCCCCCATGTTCATCTAGATCGTACCTTTGGGGTGCAGGAGCCGGAAGTGATCATGGCCGCTGCGGCGCAGCTAGAGGATGTCCCCAACGAGTCTCTGTTCTCGGAGTTGCTAAGGCGCATGAAATGTGCACCCAAGCCGGAGAAACGCATTATTCTCGTTGGTATCTCCGTTTTTGCCAGAGCCTAGTGTTTGTTCGCTGCTGTTTGCTTCTTCTTTTGTTGGATCCGGTTTTTTTTGGGGGTAGTTCTGCGCACAGTTCAACAAAATCCATGATGTGTATCTAGCGCTTTTGATGCTGATGGACAATGTGTTCTTGGGTTGGGTAGATTTAGGTTTCTTGTTCTGTGTTTCCTTCTGCTTTTGGTTGCATGTACAATCTCCTGGTTGTAAGCGGTGTCTACCCCGGTATAACACATTGTGATGGTTCATGGAGAGTGTCTTCCATGAATGGGTTGATAACATTTTTGGGGTTTGCAGGACCACCTGGTTGTGGGAAAGGGACCCAATCCCCCATCATCAAGGAAGATTTCTGTCTGTGCCATCTAGCCACTGGTGACATGCTGCGTGCTGCTGTGGCCAAGAAAACACCCTTGGGGCTTCAAGCCAAGGCAGCCATGGACAAGGTGTGCAATCAATCTAGACCTATCACTGCATAGTCTTTCTCTTTGCTCTCCATGGTTTTACAGACAAGGTTAAATGGCATCCAAATCACTCTGGATCTAATGCCAAATGGGAATGGGCAGGGTGAGCTTGTGACAGATGATCTAGTTGTTGGTATCATTGATGAAGCTCTGAAGAGGCCCTCTTGCTCAAAAGGATTCATTTTGGATGGCTTCCCTCGCACCGTAGTACAAGCTGAGAAGGTTTTGTCTTTGCCTTGTTCCCCCTTGGTGATTTTCTGTTGCAATGGAAGGTTCCAGATAGACACTCTGATCATGGAAGAGTTCATACTACACATATTGCCAATGTCATCATTGTTCATTCTGTGTGTTGTTGGTGTTCCAGTTGGATGCTATGCTGGAGAAGCAGGGACATAAAGTGGATAAGGTGCTTAATTTCGATGTTGAAGACTCAGTTCTGGAAGAAAGAATCACTGGGCGGTGGATTCACCCTGCGAGTGGTCGTTCATATCACTCCAAGTTTGCCCCTCCGAAGGTCCCTGGTATTGATGATGTAAGGAGCTTCATATACTTCAGTGGTTGTTTTCAGTGTGCATTTATTTCTATCTGGTCTGTGGCCAAATTTGGTCTAACCCTTCCTGGTATAAGAATGACATTGAGTTACTTTCACTATCTGGTCAGATCTCCGGGGAACCATTGATACAGCGCAAGGATGATACTGCGGAGGTGCTCAAGAGCAGGCTGGATGCATTTCACAAGCAGACTACACCTGTAAGTTTCACTAACTCACCCTCAGTATCTTTTTGTGTCCACACCTTCCAACAGAACAAGCACAACCAGAAGAAGTTACATTTCTGTCATTTTCACAACCAGTTGGACCAACAGTTTGGATAAACCTTCTGCTGGTAGCAGGCTCTTAGCCAAGAACCTCTTGTTCTTGAAGATATGAAGGGTGGAGTCTTATAGATTATTAGAGTCATTACAGAACTGCAAGGATGATTTGAACAAAAAGTACACAACAGGGAGAGGGTCTTTGGATTTGAGTACTTTCAAGGACTGTTCTGAGTATAAGTGTTGCTCTCATTGCTCACCTCCACCAGGCAGTGCCATATGATTGATCAGAATGAGCTCACCTTCTACAGTAATAATGAGGGTTCTCTTATCCCTTTCTAACTTGCAATTCTGTATGGGTGTAGGTGATTGCATATTATTTGCAGAAGGGGATTGTTGTAGACCTGCAAGCTGAGAAACCTGCAAAGGATGTCACCAGCCAGATTGAGAAAGCCTTAAGCTAATAGAGTGTTCAGGGAGTTTTATCCTTGTCACCAAGTGAACAATATGAGTTGCTAGTCATGTTACTGAACAGAGAATGTCCAAATTCTTTCTCCTACTGGAGGGTTGGGGTATGACCCTGCCTTAACTTTTTGTTGATGTGAATCATTTTTCAAAGAGGGTGGTTTTGAAATTTGAGGGATAGTGAACCAGGACCATTTGGATAAGAAGACATAAATTTCTGTTCTTCTTGTGTTGTCATTGTTGCATCATGGTTCTAATTGAGCTCCTTGCATCCAACATGTGGGTAGTACTGGAGTATTTTGTCACCTATTGAGACAAATTGGTTGAGTCCAAAAGGTGGGTTGCATACTCAGAAGCTTCAAAGATTGGCAACTTGCTCAATATTGTTATCCATTTCTTAGCAATTGACTTGGAAGTCAAGGAATTCATATAACCATGACTTTTACTCAGAAGTCTTATGGATGTGAGAGGAGTAGTCAAAAGCATCGGCAAGTAAATTGAGATGTACTTTCTCAAACTTAAGTTGTCAGCGGATGAATTTTTCAACACATTGTGTCCAAATTCTCATCTTCTGGACCAGTGATTATTCCATGGAAAAGTATTTTCATGATTCTAAATAGCTTCCAACTATACAGAACGGACTGACAAAAGAAGATGGAGTCTGACCTGATATGGATTAAGATCATGGATTATGCTTAAAAACTAATTTTAGTAAGTGCATCAGCTGTTATTTCAGTGGCAAGCTCCCTGGCACTATAGCAATAGGATCCTGTTTTGGGGTGGCACTGCAGAGACACGAATTGACCTAACAGTAGAATACCTTGCCTGCAAGTATGAACTGATTGATAACTCAATAGCTCAATTATTTGTTGCCTTGTGACTTAGGAACTATCTCCATTAGTAAATCCATTTCTAGGTAATTGACTAGCAACAGCATTTTTGACAGCCCCCACAGTTGCAGAAGAGGCGAACAGAAGAAGGTTTCATTAAATCAACCCTGATCTACTACCAAATTGCTACTGATCTGAAGTAGGAGTACAAGTGGAAAACCCAAGTGATTGCTGTAAATGGACTTGGTGTTGCAAGGCACAGTAAATTAAGAGTTTTAGTAAGGAATCTGCCCTGTCCACCATCTGACAACAGTGATGGGTACTTTGATGAGGTTTATTGAGAATTCTGTGAGTATTGCAAGGATAGTAGGCATGGACAACAACTTGCCAGAGATGTGCTGCAACAATATTCCAACTTCATTGCAACAGGATTCTCAAAAAGCATGCACTAGTTCTCTACAGTTTGCATAAATTGTCTCACTGATGTTTGCAATTGGCATTCAGAAAGTGTACATCTTGCAATGTCCTAGATGTTTCTAGACCTCAAGTTGGGGATGGAAACCAGTTATTTAAGCATACACAAGGATATTATCTCAATGGTCTCCCAAAAGAATGTTGTAAATTAGATGGAGGAAAACTGGAGAAAGCTTGTGTGGGGTAAGATACCCTTGCAATGCTTGCAAATTTCCTGCTACTCTTTAATTCTGAGTGGAAATTAGGGTGGGTTCAAGTGGGAAGGAGAGAGATAAACAGGAAACTTACTTGATGATCCAGAGGATAGTGACTACGAGGGTCAAGATGAATGAAAGGAGCATGAAGGGAAATCCCAAAAGAAACTCAAGGGACCTGCAGTCTTCATCACACATGTTTGTCACCTCTTTCTCTTGTACTATGAAACACTGCAGAGTTCACAAAGCTTACCAGTTGCACCCAGAACTGCAGCCACTGAACTTTTCAAGAGCCATCTCTCTCTCTCTCCCTCTCTCTCTCTCACACACACACACACACACACATTGTCTCTTCTGACCTCTCAAGCAAATCTCCAATACTTGTGAGCACCAAAACAGAACATGAGAATCCAATGATGGGTAGACTGAAAATTATGGGCAGCCTCAGTGCCTTTCTACAGCAGGGGGAAGCCCAGCAACTCCTTCAGCACCTTCCATGTCTTTCCTGCACACAAGTTCCATGGAACTGATGGTCTATGGTACACCACCATGCCATGGGGCATGTGTATGCAACCATTGTTTATCAATGGCAATTTTCATGTGCTGAATTCCTCAACCATTGTCACTTGCAAGACATGACTTATTTACACTTTCTGTTAACACCACATTAAAAAAAATTTGCTGACAAAAGCATTCACCAATCTCAAGGATGAAGCTCAATAAATTTGCAACATCTCATCTATAGCTGATATATAGTATACTTTTCTTGTTGGTTGCTTCAATTCTCCCATGTCTATTTTTCACTGGAAGTTATTGGTGCTGATGTGCTGTGAGGGACTTGCTTTAATCCAAACAATGTGGACAGTTTTGTGAAAAGCTTTGACAAAGCTATGAATCTGCATGTGGAGAGGTTCCAGCATCTTAACCCTTTAAACCTCACCATCTGCACATGGTACCCATTTTCTTCCCAGAATCGGAAATCACTGGTGATCTTCAGATTTTCATCCAATTCACAACTTTTGACCATATGAACTCACACTCTACTGTACTACATATTCACCCAGGTTCTGGGACTTGCATTCAGGTCACCTCCTTTCATCACACATTTCACACAAAGCACCTTGTACACTCCCTTGGGCATATACACAGGAACAGACCCTGCTTAATGGACAAGCACATTCAAGCAACCAGGAAGGTCAAGTGTGCTCAGGATGCATCTGATGTCAGGGATTCCCATCTACAAGAAGACATGAGAAGTAATGAAAGAAGAGGGTTTAGGGTTGTGCATATGCAAAGGACTGAAAGAAGAGCATTGCAAACAATTGGTGCTAAAGTCTTTAATAAGGGGAAGGATGATCAGCTCACAGCAAGGATACCCAAATGCAGTAAGGATGACCTTGAAGTCTGTGTTAGAGAGGGAGTCATTTTGGTCACAATTCCCAATTTCAGAACAGTGCCCAGCTTACTATCCCATTATACATAGTCTGCAGCTGTTTAGATTCCCAGAAAAGGTCAGCTGCAACTCATGTTTGCAGAGACTACTGGACACACAACCAGGGAACCTCATGAATGGCAGTGACTAGTTGCTATTACTCCCTGTTGCCTTCATCAACTTCACACAGCAGGTGCAGATTAAGTATATAAGAATAGATCTTCTCAAAATGTAGGGCAAACAATTATGTACAATTCTGCATCCCGAGTTTCTGTTGCATTCCCAGAAGCAACAGGATCATGTTGAACAGCACTCATGAGGCATAGCTGATGACAAAAAGTTCACATAGAAAGCAAATCATGGCTCTGCACACTGTGCTGCCTATTAACAATTGCTGTGATGTTGTGGGACATTATTATGATGCATAACATGCTTAACATAGACTTGACCAATGAATGGTTCATGTTGAAAAACTGGAGTAGAACATCACAGGTCCTTGGTTTGTGTTGCAGCAGATGAACAATACACTATACCTTGTTTAAGCAGATTACAGGAGCCCACTGCCTCCGAACTGAGTACCCAAAAATTTGAAATACAGGCTCCAATAAAGCTGCATTGCAGAGAGGACTCAACTGTCCATAAATCATTACCTCTCTGGAACCCCCTTTCTCACAAGCTCCTCCAGCTTCACATCAATCTCATGTGCAGTCAATCCATCCAGTGGAACACTTCGCTCCACCCCATAATCTGCCAGCACCAACCTGAACCTCAGCACTATGATCTCATGTATAACGTTATAGAAAATTGTGCACAGAGAAGGATGGAAAAGTTACCAAGAAACTGAATGTTGAAGTAACTGATACCTTGCTGTTGTCATCAACCATTTTTGGAATCATTTGGGATTCATGTGCTATCACTTCCCCCGAGACATGTTTCTGCATGTCCTATTTGTCAAACTTTATCTAAACTGAAAGAAGAAGCTCCTGTCAAGTTTCTACAAACAAGTTGGCAGAATAGTATAGCAATGTTGGGTCATATGTCTCAGGATTTCAAAGCAAAAGGTTCACCTTCCTACCTCCAGCTGTGCTGCTGATGATGTCCAACATGTTGGGTTTGATTGTAGGCTCAAGGCAGGGCTACTTAGGATCATGCTGCTTATAGGATAAAATATTGATGACAGGATGGTTTATAGATAGTGTACTAAAGTACTCACCATAACGTGCCCAAAGACGAGGCTGCACACCACTGCACTCCCGGATCAAAATGGGGAGAGTGGGATTGAGGGCCTTCAAATCCGTGTAGTTGCGGGTGATGAATTCCCTGTCCCTCAAGAAACATCTCAACATTCAGACACACATTCCCCACAAAAGAGATCCACATCTTGCAAGTCTGAAAATCAGGTGAAGTCAATTCCAAACCAGACCAACATTTGCACATCCCATAAACAAACAAAGAACCCTAGATTCTTCACGAAAACCAAGTCAAACCCATACTGGCCTCATGCAAATACACAGCAAGGGTACATTAAGTCCTCATGTTTTTTCACAAAATACATCAACCAGAAGATGCTCGAAAACTGTGTATTTCAAACAGGCTATATGGTAAGTGTTGAGTGGAAGGTTGCCAATGAATCATACTCCACAGCTGTGGAATCGATGCTTTTGTAATAGAAGGAGATTTGCTATGTGCGTGACTGTCAGGTAGTATAGCTACAGTTGACCGACACAAGCACAAGCAAAAGCAACTACACAGGAGTGAGCATCAAAGAGCAATTCAGGCATTCCCCTCCAAACGCATGCCAACTCAACTACAGTGTATTTCAAATAAGAAGAGCTGTGTGATGTGGGTTGTTCAAAACCTTCAGTTCTGGAAGAGATTGAGGTATATGTATAAGATGTGTTGCAAAGGGGATATCTAGTATGCAAAGGAGTTGGAAGGGTTACCGTGTAGGGGTGCTGGAGGGTGACGTCTGACAAAGATGGATACGGAGCTCCTGAAAGACATGAGAAAGCTTTGACCTCCACGACATGGCTTCTGTCTGCTCTCCTCTTCTCGTCTCCTTCTCCGCTCAAGATCTCCCCTTGTGTGTTATAACCACAGAAGAACCAACCTCAAAGAAAGCCCTTCACATAAAGAAAGATCCAAAACCCGGACCTTACAAAGCACAACAAACGAAAAGCGCAGATTTCTCCTAACCCACAAACAGCAGACTGGAAACCCAACAACCCACAGGAAGCTAAAAAGGAGGAAGATTTGCAGGTTGTAAAGAAGAAGCTCGTGATTTGAAGGAGAAGAGACAAGACGAGGTCATTGGATGAGTCCTGTCAGGAAGAGTGCACATCCGTTCAAGCACGACTGTTCCGATTCCGGTCCCACCAAATTGATTGCGTCCGGCGAAGGGTAATGGGTTGCACCACTTCCGTTTCGAGCATACCCAAGTTGTTGGAAATTAGAGAAGATGAATTGTAGAGATAGAAATTAGCTTAGGTTGGAAGCATCCCTTGTGAACAATGTTGCAACACCATGCTCACCACTCTGCTAATCTTGGAGATCATATTTTGGATATCTTCTTGTTACTCCGGAAGCTTCTTCCATTTCAGGGCATTATTGAAGGTGGGGTGGCAGTAGTGTCGGGTCTGCTGCTGGAGGAGAGTGCCAGTGGAGGTGCTCAAGAAGGCTTTGTTAATGAGAAGCAGATTGACATGGAGCCTGGCTCCATGAACCATCACAGTTCAATGATTTGCAAAGTAAACTCCTCAGTTGCTGAATGTTATACACAATCTTGTTTCTGCTCTCAAGGTTAGTCATTCTAACTTTACAGCCTCCTCCTTTTCTGTCCCCTAGATCCAGATTCTTAGGGATATTGTTCAGAGATTTAAGGTTTTTTTTGGGTTAGTGATCTCTTTGCATGTTCTTGTTCGCAGATGAGGGGAAGCACACATGAATACTTGCTGCGGTTTTGCCAAATGAGGTGGTCTATATTTTCCAATAATTGCACAAAAATTGGTGATTTTGAAAACTCAATAAAGCTTATGGAGTATAAACTGTGAAAGGATAGAAGGCACATGTGGAGAGGATACAAATGCTTCATGAGCTGCTCAATGGTTTATCAAACCCTTGAATACTTTGATCACTTAGCATATTGGTTCCAGTTATCTCTCCCATAGTATCTGGACTGCTATGAGACAGACAGTCACACTAAAAAGTGCTTTGGGGACCAGTTCTGTTCTTCTGTTCTTTTCTGTGCTTTCTTGTCTATGTCTACTCTGTTTTGTTTCTGGTATGGATGTCAAGTATTTATCAAACAGATATTGGGTATGTGTGATATATTGTCTGATACTTGTGGGGTATTCGAAGCTTTTAAAATTAGTGAGCAGATTGGTAGGATCACCTTTGAAATCCAATTCTAAAGGAAATCTAGTAACCAAGGAGACCTGGAATTATGTGTAGGCACCAGTCTCCACTGTCCTAACAAGTAGAATTGGGTGAGGGAGGTATGATGGAAATCACATTTTGTTTGGCCATGCAGGACCATCACTGATCTATATGAAGCTTTCACCAGCACATTTGAAAAATGTGTGGAAATGTGTGATGATGGCAGGATATGGCCAGCAAATTTTGCAACAAAGCTGGACAGTGTTCTTTCTGCTGTAGAGAGCAGGAACAGAGTTTTCAGGCAGAGTGGCAATCCATGGATGTCTCCATATAGACGGCATCACTTGGTGGCTTTAGAATGCATGCAACTTGCTTTTTGGGCATGTGTTTACCACTTCACCCAAATTGCCTCTCCCCACATCATGCCTTGATCACTGCAAATGCATGTCCTCATATGTGAAGGAGCTTAACAGATGAAGGTGAATTTCAGTCCTGACATAGGTCAACAATGTAGAGACTTATCAAATAGAGATTTATGTAATCCACTTCTTTTTGTAGTGAAACAGATGCACTGAGTTGGAAATATCCAGTTGTGAAGATGTTTCACTTTTGAATTGAGCACAATAGCCTGGTCAGAATGTAATGGTTCTTTGAATTGCTCTGTTCCAATTTCCAAAGACTGAATAAGCCAACACTTTGTTCAACAATTTCATTTTTCCTTTCTCTTCTGTGTCATCTACAATCTTGTTGTTACCCTTCTATACAGAACCTACTACTCTAATATACCAATGATTGCCAGGTCACACTCCCCAAGCTTTCCTTGGTTAGCAATGCTACCACTTTCCAAACCCAATTTGGACATGATTTTCTTCTCCACATCACACTCTACCTGCACAGGACATTTGTGGACACTTGCAAACACTTTGGTAAAGACTAAAAACTATTTTGGCAAGTTTTGGACTTGTATATACCCTGCCTCCTTGCCTCACTCCCAAGTTTGGTTGTGAGTCAAGGTTAGTTAGGGCCACGACACTTGTGCTTTTCTTTCTTTGTTCAATGAGTTTTTGTTCCCTTCATTCAGATTTGTTGTTTGTTTCTTCCTTTCTTTTAGCCTTCTCCTTCAATGCTCCAACATATTCCTTGTTTGTCATGATTAAGACTAGGTGTCATCAATAATCTGAGTTGTGACACGTGTTGGGCTCCTAAGACCCAGGAACATCTTCATGAACGTCCTCCATAAAGTAGTAGCAAAAACCAGTCTTATGTTTCAGGTATCAAATCACATTCCACTAGAACTCTGAGTGATGTGTTGTTGAAAGTATCTGTTACTAATGTCCCCAGCAAATGTGTCATTGTTGAAATCTGGATTACATGCTAAAGAAGATGCATTGCTAGAGCCTTTGCCCCATTTGGTCCATGCATTGCCGTAGAGTTGTAAGGCCAAATTCTTTGTGGTAGCAAATGCCTTCTTTTCAAAATAAAGGATCAAACCTGTTGAGCAAAGTTCTCTTTTGTGCATATTGGTGCTTGTTTCATATGCAACTTGAAACTTGCAGAATGTCATCTTAACTTGTGAACATGCAAATGTCTCATTGCCGAACCATGTGGGAGGTATGAACTGGTAAGGTAATCAAGCCCAATCCCACATTTCTAGCTTGTCACAGAACTTCAATGGTGTAGTGGGAATCATGCTTGTCAAGGATTAGGAAATGTTGATTTGTGGGAGGGATCCCATCAATGCTGAAACTCATTATCTTTTGAAAATAACTTATCAGTCATCCATGCATTGAATTGCATGGCCATGGTGGCTCCCTTCTCGGAGTGCACTATTCCATTTTTTTATTTTTCTCACTCCCAAGTTGTATGAAGAAGATTTGTATTAGGCACATGTTGTGTTGAAAATACTTGAACAAAAGGAGTTGCAAAATTAATGACAACAGAAAGGTTTGCCAATACTTAGGTATGAAGATGCAAACATATCATTCTAGAAGGTTTGATATCATGGTAAACCCCCAATAAATCATATTGATATTGATGTCTTAGAGGTGGTAATATTGTATTAGATGTCTTAGATTGTGGCACTTGATTATGTCTTTCAAAGCTTCAAAAATGCAAGGATAAAAATTTGGAAAAGCAATGCATGATGACAAAACATTGATTGATGATGGTACTTGATAGGTTTGGGAATATGTGGAAAGCATAAATTCAATATGCTTATGGTGAAATTTGAAAATATCTATGTGATCAAAGGAAGTCAGATCTTTGTCAATTGAAGAATGCAAGATTTCTTTTGATTTGTTGGGGTTGAATATCAAGATTGCTAATGGAAGGGGTGAAGCTTATGGAATGATATGCTTGTGCCCTTGACATTGACTGGGATGTAGGAATTGCAATAGGACAACTATCAACTTAAAACTTGAACATACCCATAGTTGTCAAAGCACCATATGTTGCATAGAACTCAAATAGAGTCAACTTTATCATCAACTTTTTTAGTAAAATGGGAATCATACATTAGCAAATAGGGATCATTGAAATAGCTTATAATCCATCTTCCATGATTTAGGAAAAAGTCAAAAAGTCTCATTAAAAAAAAGTGTTATAAAGTCTCGTAAGTAATATAAAGCATAGGATTGAAATAGTCTCTAATTTGAGCATTAACATAAAATCATTTAAAAATATTTTAGAATGGATTCATCATCCAAGAGAGCCACATGTAAGAAGATGGAGTTCTTCACTGTGAAGACACAATGGGCCGGAAAGTTGGCAAACATATTATAATGCGGGTTTCAATGTCCTAATTAACCTTCACTGGGGTTACAACCGGGTTCAGGATGCGCCTTCTCTTACTTCCAAGTTCAACCCTAATTTCCAAAGAATCTTCAAATTCCTTGGTAAGTTTAAGTACAAAGTAATGAATTCCCATCCAACCTTAGATATCACTTCCTTAGTGTGTGTTTTATTGCCACTACATATGTCAGTACAATGAGAGGAGCATCTTAATCCTGTTTGCATTGCTTGGGTCCCCCGGAGGGGAGGGGTGTGCCAGCCTAGGAAGTAGTGCAAGACCAAGGCGACGCGCGCGGAGCCAGGTAGCAAGCTACCAGACGGCCCCGCCCCCGAGAAAAATTAGATTAATATCATGAGGCTCGATGAGCCTCGTATCAGATATTAAACTGATAAGAACAGATACTACACTTGATCTTAGCCAAAAGGCCGAGAAAGGTAT
>Ga0116227_10000662_pt1 | contig 69494 bp, 40 predicted proteins | sample S1TSphgellanicum_FD_89693 | JGI IMG/M metagenome (GOLD analysis project Ga0116227, IMG submission 89693) | Host-associated microbial communities from peat moss isolated from Minnesota, USA - S1T2_Fb - Sphagnum magellanicum MG | ecosystem: Host-associated > Plants > Peat moss > Unclassified... | reverse complement strand
TGCAAGGAAAGCCATTGACTTTTACAGGATTGGTGGGGGACAGATCTGCCACGCAGAAATCCTGCAATTGATCCGGATCCGAGGCTTGCACCATGGTCGACGTCATTGCAGCCATGATGACTACTAGTACTAGTGCAGAGCACGCCAACACATGCACGAGATTTGGACCCCACAGTGAGCTCCAAGCCTGGCAGCTATAGGAGCCTCGATGATCAGTACTGTAATTCTTCATGGCTGCAGCTTACTATGAAAACTCAGGACTTATTGAAATCAGTTGTAACTCTAGATCTAGTGCAGCTGGGTTGGCAAGCCTGAAGAGACTATGTATGGTTTTGTAACTCTGTGTATGAACTAGTTCAAGTTGCAGCGCCTGGATAAATTCGCTGTGTGAGATGTGGGAAAGGGCTAAGTTCATACCTGTCAGAAGTCCCCTCTTGGAACTACACTGAATACTATGCCGGTGGTGTTTGATGTATGACAATTCAGCATCCGTTTTATATATAGTACTGCACAGAAACCAAGCACACGCGTAATTCTCAACCTTCAATGTCAAGATGATGTCAAGTGTGATTTAGGTTCGGGGATATTGTTGGGTGATTCTGGAGCCAGGATCACATTCATCGGCACGCATTAGAATTTAGAACGCACATGTTCATGAGTAGGGCCAGTGTGTTTTTTGTCTTCAAATCTGCAGTGTATTAGGGCCAGGGCGAATTGACTCCGACATTGAGATCATGGTGAAAACCGTAAAAACCCATTTAACCCCCCATAACTCGCTAACAATGTGTGGTTTTTGGGTTTTGTGTAGCCAGATTTTTAAACAAAATCTACAATTGTTTCCTGAAAATAGCCAGATTTATTTATTGGGTTCTAATATGTAGCAAAAAAACGTGAAGGATGCCTAAATATTTCGACTTTCATATGCAGTTTGTAGCCAGATTCTGGCTAGAGTGTTGTATCCATGATGGCAACTTCAGCTACATAACAAAAGAGAGAAAAAAAGGGATGATTGTGACTGGTTGCAACCTCGCACCCTAAATCTGATAAAAAAAAACAACTTATGGCGAAATGGAGTTAAAAACTCCTGTTATGGCGGATGGGCCTCCACTGGAGAGAGCGAATTTGGCACCAATTTGCCAGAAAAAGAAAAGGTTGATCATGACCCGTCATTTTGTTCTCATTTGTTAAGTTTCGCAGTACTGGCGAGTATCCCAAAGAGACTTAGTCATAATTTGACTAACTGGCCATACTTCTGTCCAGGAACATTAAAGAGTAGCCACTAGGCATACACCTGGCGACTCGCTCCTCAGAAAGGAGCGCAGTCTGGCGAATTGATTTCAAGAAAAAAAGAGATTTTCGGTACAGAATTTGGGAACCGTCGCCTTTTGCCGATTTTTAGCCCCGACAAAAAAAAGGGCTGATCATGATTCACGACGCGCTTCGTAGATTAATTTCCAATTAAAAACAGATAGATTCAAGTGAAGGCTCACCCACAACCAAGTCACCACTACAGCCCAATCAAGGAATTATCCACTAGACACACCAGCATGGCATCAGACAGAAACTTATCTGTTTGATGTATGAGCGGATGTCACCGTTGAATTTCTGACTCGCATTAACCAATTTTTAACTATTCAGTGATTATCCTCGCCTTGTTGCTACATGCCAGAGGCACCATATGGAAGGGAGCAAGTTTTGAGAATCTTTAGAGACAAGATGAGTGTTCACATTTCTTATGGTAATCTTTTTAGTGACACTCTTTAGTCAAAAAGACAAATTAGAGGTCAAAATCAGTGTTGTGCGGTTCCTAGGTTTTAGAGGTAACCTTTGGTTCTGGTTACCTCAAAATCCTAGAGATCAGTTCCGGTTTTGGTTCTGCTTATGGATTTTTTTAATAATCAGGACTTGGTTCCAATTCTGGTTATTTCAAGGGAGGTTCGGTTCCAGTTCTGGTTAATTTTCAGATTTCAAAATGGGGGTTGATTCTGGTTCTAGTTAATTAACCTTGGTTACCTGGTTACGTGTGGTTTCAGTTCCAGTTCTTAAACCTGAATTTTTTTCCAAACAACGAAACAAAGTAACAAAGAACATTGTAAATTTTTATTGAAATAAATCCAAGTGGATCAAAGTACAAAGCCTTGAAAAGGCCAATTTCCAGGAAAATGAACTTATTTCTAAAGTATAAGACTAAAAACTAAAACCTAAAATGCAGATACTCATTAAAGCTAATGGATCAGTACCAAATTGTTTTTGCCAATTGGTTTCAAGTTTTTTTTCAACTCATGCACTTGCAGGCCTTACCTTTGCCATATCTATGAGAACATCTCAAGTGCAAAGTGGCATAACAAGGAACAAAGAAATTTGTTTTGAAAACTTGTCAAAAGTTTAAGTTACATCACATCCAATTCTAGGGTTTGGGTGTTTAGGGATTTAACTTTCAACCACAAGGCAACAAACATTCTTATTCCGGCCATCACTCCCAAAGACCTACAACCACTAAGAATAATTTAGAATACATCAAGAAACACAAATTGTGACACAAAACTTGGGGAAAAAAAAACATCAAAATGCCAAAAAATTAAAAAAAAACCTAAACCTTAAACCTTATTTTGGCCTTCATCCACCTCCAAGAGGCCAAGTGATGTAATGACCTCTTCATTCTTGTCCATTAGGGTTTCTTCCATCTCCATGAATTTTTACATGGATAGAGAACTCATAACCTTAGCATCCTTGGGCCAATTCTTGTAGATGTTAATGAGTATATCAAGATTCTCCATGCCCAACCTAGAACAACATAGATTCGTGCAAATACCTGCAATGTTGAAAACTTTCTTCGCTTCAATCTGTGATCCCACAATTCCCAAGATTTTACGAGCAACAAACCCGACATAGAAATGCCTCTCTTTGGCTCTTCACCATGCCAAAAGGTCTTTATATTCATCATCAGTGACCTTCTTGACCTTAAAATGTGTTAGTTGTTCTTTGATTATCAATAAAACCATGTCTTCATCCATATCCATGTAATCATACAAACTAATGGTGTGAAAATTCTAGGATGTAAAATTATTGGGGGTTTTTTCACATGTATCACTAAAGTTTAAAATCTTGTATGCACAAATTAAGAGCGAGAACAATACCTGTCTATCATACTCTCTTGCAATTCAAAGAGCCTATTCCTTACTAATGTAATCAATAACCAACCCTAATCCCTTGTATCAGGGATTCAACATAAAGGCCAACATGCTATGAAGTTCTAAGGTTGAAAACCAAATATAAGTGAAAGGAAGGATTCTAGAATGACTATTACTTATTTTGGCATGTGTAGTTCAAGACTTTGAGGTCACCATCAAAATCCTGTTGGTTTCACCAAAATTAGGGGTCAAATTTTCAATTAACATTTAGCATACGAATGCAAGTGCCACAATTAGGGCATCAAGAAGGAGCGAATATCACATACTCTAGTTCAACACACACAACTAGACAACAAAACCCAAAATATTTACAACAATAGCTACAACCCAAACCTAAAGGCTTGGCACATGATTTTAAAGTGCCAATAACTATTGTGAACCATAAGACAAGGCAATTGTGTTCCTAAATTTCAAAGTTTCTTAAAATAGACATGGGACTCAAACCTAATTTTCACCAAAGTTTTGAGCTTTTGGGGTGGCACACCACTATCCAAGCACACTTTCTGCCACTCTTGCCACCCCTTCCCGCTCTTTTTGGTCTAGGTTATGGTTTTTTACAAAATGGACTAAACTTCTTTGATGGAAACAGAGGTTAATCCAGTAAAAACTTTAGCATCATTTGTAGCATATTGATCGCACTTTGACATTGCATGCCCCCAACATGACCCCAAAAGGTCTTTGCAAGCCCAATGCTTCACAAGAAACAATAAAAGTCAATGCATTTTTCATGGTGTTGAAATTACCCCTTTCATCTTTTACATATGCAATGATTCAAACGTTGAGCCCCTACTTTGCAAGCACATCATTGACCTATAGGCCATGGCATTCCCAAAAGTGTTTATAGTTTCAAAAAAAACAACTATTATATGACAGGGCTCCCATTTGTCGTTCATAAAATTCAAAATCATCACAAAGGCATTCATTCTAACTTTTGATATCCAAAGATCAAACTATAGTATAGTGCAAGAATGGCATGATTTAAAGGTAGATAATATAAACCTTTCCTTAGTTTGTTTTACCACCTTAGACAAGATATCATTCACCAAAGCCCACCTATATGGAAAAACAAGACAAGGATTCTACCTCATCACTAGGCTCCTAAAAAACAAAACCTCAACAATAGACAAGGGCACCAATTCCTTGGCTATGAACAAGGCAAAGTCTTCTTCAAACTATTCTTGGTTAAAGTTGTCCTTGCTATAAGGAATAACACTAGCGAAAAAGTTTTAAATATTTGAAGGTGTTGGGCCAAACCTCTTTCTAGAAGGTTGTTTTTCTGCTTTGAAACCATCCTTCTTTTGATCAACCCACTCATTCCACAATTGCAGATGCAATAACTCAAGATGCTTTCGAAGAGCAAAAATCCTATTCATTGTCTTGTATATGATGATGCCTTTTCTAGATCCTACGCTTGGAGCAATAGGACCACAGAAAACCATCTCAAATGTTTGTTCAGGTTGATTAGAAGTTGAACTTATTTCCAAAGAGGACAAGCTATTGGGTGCAAAAAAGGCCCAAGTTGTGACGTTCCGACTCTGAGCCTTCCAAAAATCTCGTTGTTTTACCAATGTTGCCCATTATTGATTTGCATCTGTGGTTGTGGAATTTGCAACCAGCATGGTGCTTGCAGTCGAAGCCCTCACTAATGCGAATGCACCCTAATCCACACCAATGGTTAAAGTCTACTCAACATAATATTATTAAACATATCATTCTCCTTTCAAACATCTATTGGCTGTGTGCGTTTTTTTTTCGTGAATCTTCACCATTTTTCAAAAAGAAAAAGACCCAGCAACATGTACAAAGGATTTTTTGAAAATAATGCAAAATTTTGTAAGATTTTGAAAAAAGAAAATTTAAAAATTGCCATATTTCTACAATAGGCTCCATCAATAGGAAGCCACAATATAGAAGGATAAAACTTCTACTAGCAGATCTGCACAGTTGCCAAATCTGGCTAGATCTTTTACTTAATGCTCACAAATCTGGCAATATCCCAAAACATTTTTAAAAAAAATCTGGTGGTAGTTAATACTAGATTTCATCAAGATCAAAGAATTGTGGAAATGCCACTTTTAGTATATAATATGAAATGCACGAATATATGTGGCATGGGATGGAAATTTATGCGGGAAGTGCCAAGTGACCTATTTCATCAGATACTCAAGGTGGAATAGGGTTCAGTCTCAACAGGAAAAATCACTTGTGGACTAGACATTGCGACCATTAAGCACATTGAGCATCATGCATTACAAAGACATTGAAATGATGTTGGAGATGGAGCTAAATCAAAATGGGAACAAACAACATTCAAGGTTGAGGCAAAATTCTCCCACCATTAATGCTTGGGAGTCACAAATGCTAATACTGAGAGAGCTGGTCTCGATTTCTTGAAGGTACAAATGAGAAATTGTAAGTCAAATGACTATGTCGGCATTGCACAAAGACATTTCAGGTGGAATTTTGATGCTTTGATATATAAATGGATAGCATGACATTTGCAAAAGAGAATTAAGGAAAATCTTTGGTGCAATAAGCTTCAATTGGATCCACATGGGAGATGGTCACCATCCAAAGGTGCAAGATTACATACATTGTGTAGGAGTGAGTTTGAACATTGGGACATTACCTCAGAATACACATGAATGGACAAGTGAAGACTCAGCTCTGGTCAATGAGGAGAAGGTTTACAAGTAAAGTCTGCACTAGTTGGATTGCATCTAGCCTCAAGAAATTGTCCTTCATCATTCATACAACAGAGGCATATCACCTTGGTTTTCAGATACACAAATAACATGCAAAAAATTCTGAAAACATGCTTGCAAGGTTTTATTACATGAATAAAGGGATTTTTAAACGACTAAATTATATGTATAAAATTTAATAACCCATTTTAGTTGCATGTGGGAGCTCTCAAATAGTCAAAGACAAATGAGTAAAACAGTGTTCCTGTGCATTCTTGCGAGTGGCACAAAGATACAATTTCCATCAATTCCCACAAATGTCTTGCCACACTAGAGAGGAACCCATACATCCCTGAACAAATAAATCATCATGCAGTTTGCATCCTCTCTTTGAGATACTTAAGATTTTCCACATTGCAATTCAACAAACTGTGAGTTTGTATTGCACTTTGTGTCCGTCCTTGAGATTCCAGAAGCAAGGTCAAGATCAGATCAGATTTATCATCATCCATTTTAAGTCTGACAAAATGCACATCACAAAACCTAGACTCCATTTGAATCTCTAAATTTGCAACATCGTTCATTGTGAACATCATTGTAGTATACAGATAGCATAGTATATCCAGAACCTTTCTCTCTAAGCCAGTTGAACCTGAGTCTGCCAAGCTAAATTCCATAGTTTTTGTGCATACTGTGTGTGAACTACAAGCCTGAGAGCATTGAATTGCAACATGGAAAGTTACAACTGGGCAATGCACAAAGTCCAATTTTGATCCTGTCTTATCAGGCTGCTGCATGTAATGAACTTGCAAACTGATCCACTTGAGTGAGGCATTGTGCACATTTCATCCCTTAAAAATTTCTTTGTTTCCAAGACACGGATGCTAATGCAGATCCAAACAGTTTTGAAGAGCAAGCTTCTAGTCAGAAATACATTACATGCTGCAAAATTCCATGGCTCTCGAAAGCCTCAGATTTTATGCAACTCATCCAGCAAAAGAAATTTTGCAACATGAGGCTATCCACACTCTAAGCGGAAAGAATTCCTGATATATAGGGGATTGGACATACACATGACAGTTTCATTCTTATCTAATATTTTCCAAATGGAGTAGGTTTATGATGTGCATTTTGTCAGACATTGACAAAGAATTTGGACTGAATAATCTTGACAGACTTGACTTGCAGCAGTGGTTATCTCAATTAGGACAGAAGCAAAGTACTGCAATTTGCAGATTCATATAATGTTTGTCAATTTGCAAAATCAACACATTGGAAAATCTGAAGCATCTGAAAAAGGTTATATGATCTCAACAAGGAGAGAAGCAAACTGCAATTTTCAGATTCATACTTTGTTGATCAATTGCAACATGGAGTCTAAGATTCTGAAGGAGATCTCACAGACTACTAGAGGATGATGCAAAAAGTGCATGACAGATTCATGTAAACTCGCTGAATATATATATTTTCAGACGATCACCAGCTCGAGTAGAGCTCGTAGTTGCCGGTCTCCTGCGAGAGGTAATAGAATCCATCTTCTTTCACCTCCCAAGTGCAGCTGGAATCACAGTTATACCACGGCACATCCGAGTAGCCAGAGCGCGCGTAGTTCCAAATCTCGACGGTTTTCACCGCATGATCCCCGTCCTTAAACACGCACTCCACACTTGGATCCACCTCGCTAGCGACGACCGTGAAGCCCCAGCCTTCACCTGCCGCTACAGTCTGCGACCCGTAGTCGATGTTTACGGTTTTGCAATCCACTGACAACGGAGTCGTCAACGAGTTCACAACATTCTCGACGATGATCCGCGCTTCCGCGACACCGCTTTGCTGCAGGATTGCACTACCACTCAAGATGAGCACCATAAAAAAACCCCAAATGCAGATCAATTTCTTCATGATCTATCTCGACCGACTCGACACCCGAGGCAAAGTACACACACTATGTATATATCCAGCTACAATATGTTGTAGCTCTAGTACGAGAACTACCGATCAAACTCTCTTTGCGAGTTCTGATCTGCAAGCCTATGATTCAACTGCTGTTGCACTTGACAGACAAATATTAATCTCGACTGTGTTTGTCATCAGAGTCTTCTTATTAAGAGAACTTAGAAAGGAGCATGGATTGGCGAAGGATCAGTTGGTATAATAATAATAATAATAGTATCCGAAGTAAATTCCTTTCTTCTCTTGGCATCTTGTGAAATAAATACGGATTGAGCAAGAGACTAAAATGAAACTCTGGGCCAAATGATCAGCTTGCTCGTGCAGCAGCTGGAATTGCGGGGAGAGAGCTAGCTAGAGTGAGTACAGGAGGGGGAAATTTGCTGGAACTGTTGTGGATCAGGTCATGTGGTAGGCAGGCAGGCAGGTGAGAGAAATTTAATATGTGATGGGCATTGAACTCTTATTAATAAATGTTGTTTTGCAGCTGATCTTACGCATGCTATGATCTCCACCCAAAAACAAACTTCCCTTCAAATTAAGTAGCTAGTTGCAGCTAGACAAAACTAAGATCTTGATTGCTGCATAATTATCACAAAACAGAAGCAGATTTTCTCAAGCCTTAGGAACCAACAAAATCACTAAATCTCAAACCTTCTTGAGAACCAACAAGATTAATTCTCAAGATTTGGCAAGAACCAGCAAGATTGAAGTCTTGCATTTCTGGTCTTGAATCAAAATGCTCAAACAACAGTATGTGAAAAATCACCCATCATCAAATGAATAATTTTTGTTTTAAAAATTAAATTTGTATCATGTAAACTCTATAATTGTACAAAACTAGTGTAACTTTTTTTCTTTTCTGAAATCCTTAAATTCCTGAGAATGGAACCCTGATCTTAAGTAAGTCCAAAACATGATTTTGGGGGCATTGAGATTTTTGTAACCTTAAATTCTTCTGAGTGTACCAGATCTGCTCTATCATCATCAATGAGGCTTGTCTAATTGGGTTGCTGAAATGAGCTATGAATTAACTGGGGGGAATACTTGTAACTGGGAAATTTGTGAATCATGGAGACATTGAAAACATGAATGTGAAGACAAATCTTTGACTGATTGAATTTCATTGTGGAATTTTTGTGGCTGAAGCAACTAATGATGTTGTATATTATTTGGCAAAAACTCTCATGGTGCTAAATTGGTGAAATGTATTTCTAATCAAATCAAGTAGCCTGGCTGAATCTCCAAACAAAACGCCATCCACCACCACCTCCAATCTGGCTTAAAGTTGGATATTGTTTAAGCGTGTTTTTTTATTGAAAAATGTATTTCACAGAACTGGGAAATTTTTTTTGCTGAAAACTCACAATTTACACTGAAAAAAATAAAATTCCCAATTTTTTTTCAAAACAATTTCACAAAGAAAATAAAAATTCTCCACTCAAAAAATTCACTACTCTGGATAGATGCTTTGTCTCATTAGAAGTGCATAATACGGATTGGAGAGCAGTTTTCCACATTCCAAAGTGACATGTACAACTAGTGAAGAATTCTTTCATAGAGGTCAAGTATAAAAAAATTGATCTAATTTCTCACTTCTTTCTTAATTTGTGTAATACAAGAAAGAAATGTGTTTTCTTTCTTTTGGTCGTCATTTTTGTGGTCCAGAGATAAATGAATCTGTCAAATGAAAGATGTTTGAGGTGTCCTGACAAACCCAAAGGCCGCAAAAGAAAAGGTCCATCATGAAAGGTTCCAAAGGCACTGATGTTGTTGTGAGGGTACTTGGTTTGTAGTGTTAAATCCAAGGGTTCCAGATCAAGTTCTTGTGACTTGAAATTGAGTTAACACCTGTTTGTTGGAAGAAGCACAAGAACCAGGGTCTGGGAATGAGCCTTATCCTAGAGTCAAAATTGAAATTGAACCTATGAAAAAACATTTGTGAAAACAGAGTTAAGTTCTTTCAGTAGATGAAATGATTTTTTTGAAAAGTTGACAAGTGAGCTGAACTTAATTAGTTGTTGAACTTCATACTTATATACTTATTGGTTTTGATTTGTTGTGAAACTTGTTCTTAAAAGATGTGAAAAAAAATCTTTTTGCATCGAGTTTAATCCCATGAACCTCCCAATCCGCTTTCCAAGTTGGCAAAGTATGCATGTAAGGTAAGGGATCCTTTCAATGCTTCACAAGTTCTCACCCCTTTCACTCGGACAAGGGCTCAAACTTGGGAAACCCATTAGGCCAATGCTTTACCCTACATTTATACACTGTCTTGCATTGATGAGCATGTAGTTTATACATGGAAGGTAACCTCATTTTTTAATTCAAAAATTTGAGCTACAATTGAAAATGAAGTGTTTAGAATTTAAAAAATTGGGCTCAAACTTGCACTTGAAGAACAATTTATTTTTTATTGGAGAAATTTTACCAAGAAAAGAATTTTAAATTTTAAAATAAGAAAAAGTGATTTTGGAGATTTTCAATTGCCAAAAGTGAGAAAATAAGTTATAAAACTTACCAGATTCCTATACTTGGCTTTCATTGTGTAACCAAAAATATAGAAGGCTGATTAGAGATTTGCACTTTATTTCTGGTTTACATCCCGATTTGGCTAAATCTTCCTTGGGATGATCATCACTTTTTCACATGTTCCCATGGATCATCATCATCACTTTGGTTACAAACAAAATTTCCTGAAAAAAAGACACTGCCAAACAACCTCCCAAATCATATGTGTCAGAACCGAAGCAGCAGGTAAGTGTTCCAAAAGCAATCATCAAACTCCCACCACCAATGGGTAGCTCTGCATTGTGTCAGACAAGATGCCGGTAACAACCATATAATCCATCTCTTTAGAAAAGTGGGTGAGGAGGGTGAAACCAGATCCTACTTAATATGGAGAGGAATGCAAAACCTTTAAACTTGTGCAGTCCTGGAATTTTGAGGCACAAAATATCATGGATTGCCAACTAGTCTGGATCACACATGCATAATAACTTCCACCACAATTTGTGGGTTGTCTGTTGATGCGCACTTCTTCACCTACTCTGGTAATAATGTCACTCAATTCAATGACCATCATGCAAGCACCCTTAAGTAGGCAAGGCAGGAATGTTCACAACCTTGAAAAAGAACCATTGACAAAGTTTAGGTGCAAATGGAACATTCCATTCACAGAAATTTTAGGAATTCAATCAATTGAGCATAAGTAGTGTAAACGAGCAGGATTGGGCATTCTGAAAACAATTGGTGTGTCACGCTGTGGCCTTGCCATCTACATCAAAAAGCATCTTAAGGCAAAAGAAGAATCATGGAAATTCAAAAGTGGTGATAGCCCATAGAAAGATGTAGGAAAAGTGAACATCTTCTTGAGGAGGTTGTAGCCAAAGCTGGCTATAAACCAGATATCAAATACAAATATTTAATTTTCCTTCTGTATTTTTGGCTACAAACTGAAAACCAAATATAGAGATCTGACAATTTTTACTATTTTCTTTTCTCACTTCTGGTGATTGAAATTTGAAACCCTTCACAATCATGTCATTTTCAATTTTTTTTTTTTTTTATTATTTCACTTTTTAGCAAATTTTGACAGTAAAGATTAGCCCAAAATCCCCATTAGAGAACTACTGTGGTAAATTGATGTGCTTGATACTAGTGTCTTATTTCGGGGGCATTTTGGAGACCAAAAAACAACAATTAATTTCAGCTTTTTTTTTTTCCCCCTTTTCTTTTTAGCAAACATTTGCCATATGGTAACCAAAACAAAGGGGCTGCAACTCATAGAAAGGGTGTTTTTGGGGTGGGAAAAAAAAAAGGCCCACCAAAAGCTGCAATATTTTGAGGGGGGAAAGAAAATGGTTAGATTGAGACCAAAGGTTCGAGCATTTTGCCAAAATATATCAGGGTTCCAAAACATTTCTACTTTCCTCTCTAACTTGTAGCCACAATAAGATTTAGCCAAATTGACTTTGATTAGGCAGTCTGATTTAGGGATCAAGTTTTGCCAGCACAAACCCTGAATCTCTATGAATGTACCAAGAGATAATTGACAAGGGCGAAACTTCAACTGAATGTGCAAATTTCATGAAGATCCACTGAGTTGGTTGAAGCAAGAGAAAATTTACATCATTTGAAGCAAATTTCTTGCATTGCTGCTCCTCCTGCGGACCATTGTTTCAGAAAGACAATGCCAGGAGACATCATGATTACTCAGTGACTAGTGACCATGAGACAAACACATTTTGGATTTAATAGGAGAGATTCAATAGTTTGCAGTTCTTCTTTGTTGCAGAAAAATTTGATGTTGCAATAATCTTCCCCAGAGTATAAGCCTCAGCATGTACTAGAAAACAAGTGCAGTATGAACATCTATCTTCCCTCTGAGCAGTTCATGAGTGAGTCTGGAAATGGTAACTCCCTGTGAAAGGAATATGAAAGGTGTCCCAGAGACTAAGTCAGACAACTAGAATTATATGTCTGCAATGTGAAGGATCTTTACCAGTAGTGAGATCACACATTAAGTAAGCCTTTGACCTGGTGATAAATCTCATTCAAGGGATTAATTCTCTGTAAAAATTCAAGTTTCCTGGCAGACATAGGTACAAAAAGCAATCATAAAAACTTAGACCGCACTACCAATATGCAACACACACATTCAATGGCTTGATAATCAAGAAGCAACTTCCTCTTTGTCAAAAACTTCCAAGACAAATTGGCTCTTGGTGCATTGAAAGAGTTTCAGGGTTTGTAGAAAACACGTACTCAGGATGGGGTACAGCATTTTTGGTCACACTGGTGAAAATGCAGACAGAAAATTATACCACCTTAGCAGGAGTTCTTTGTGATTTCCAGATGATGCTGGATGCCGGGTTCAAAGCTCGGATTTCAAGGAGCTATATTGAGTGACATTTTGTATCTCTATAGAATCTTTTTAATTGAAAGAGGAATTCATGACATTGAAGGACTTCAGTTCAAAATAGAAAAAAAATATGGATCTTGAGCTCAAATTTGGATTTTGGATCTTCTGTCAAGGCCTCTCTACAAATGCGTACACCTTCCTTCCTTGATTTGTGAACAATAAACATGGTGGTTCGGAACACTGGACAGACCCAATTGGGCATCTTCACAGCTAGACTAAAAGACTTCAGAAAATTGTCAACAATTTCAGGAGGGAGTATCATTGTGAGAGATGGGCAGATTCTGGAGCTCAGGGCTTTGAGGCCTCTAGTCTCTGCCATATTATATTAGCACATAGACAAAGCTGCCACATATGGGTAATTTCAATACTTTTAGTCAAGGACAAGCCAATGGCAACTGTGCATTGACATGCACCACATCAGGATTGTTCATAACTTCAGCCTGAGAAGTGGAATGATAAGTAATGAAATTGCCAGAATCAGCTACCATTGGAAAGTCTGATCTTTGACATGCCTCTTGCACCCTTTGATGCATAGACAAATATCGTCTTTGAGTATTTTATGACTGAAGAGAGAATGTCCATAAGAGACAATGGACACCCAAATCCTCTGCATGTGCATTAGGGTCAGGACAACAGAATCAATTTCTTACTCAACATGTTTTCTACATGGACTGTGAAGATTTTGAAGTAATGGAAGGTTTGAGAGTTGTGTGCTATTGCATCAACAGACAATATATTCTTGGTGATTCTTGGCACATAAAGAACATCAGAGATCTTTATTTTACCATTTGGAGAAAGATTCACAGACCCCAAGTTTCCTTTGACTTCTAGACTTCGGCCTCTAGTTGTTTTGGCAATAGCTGCTGAGCCTTTCTGGTTGTCTAACTCAGGCAAAGACACTTTTGTTTCTAGTCATGTGCCTAGAAGCACCAAACTCAACAAGCCATTCTCCTTCCTTCTCTAGCTTTAAAGCACTAAGAGCTACTACATCAAACAAATCCACAGAAATATTTGTTGCAAATTTGGGCTTAGATGACTTAATTTCTTCAATCACAACACATATGATTCATACTATGGTCAAGAGCCAATTTTGTGCTCTTTATCAAGAGGCCATTCAGGTGAAGATTATATACTGCTCTTCTTTTGCAAGAAGAGATAAAGCAAAAAGACGCAGGTGCAAGAATTGAGGCTAAAGTTGTTATACTTTTTCCAAATCTAAGGACACACTTTTTTTTCCTTTTTTTTTTCAAAAGTATGTATGTTACAACTGGTAAAACATTACTCATTATTAAAACATCATCTAGTTCCCCTATTGCATAATATGTTAATTCATTTAGTGTAAGAAACCAATACACTTTGCTAATGATTAATTTAGATTTTGAAAGATTGCTATTTTGGAAAAAACTAATTTGGAATGACAATTAGTAAAGTGGGTACAAGAAGGAAATTTATATAACTTGTGTGCCTCACAAACACTTCATCAATATTATCATCCCATGTCATGGTAGTGCAACTAATATGTTAATTACCAAAAAATAACATTATTTTGCAACAAGGCAATGTTGTACATCTCAACTAAGATTAATAATTTTCATTTAATGTACAAATAAAATATTCTCATAATGCATTACATTACTTTATTGATGATGTGTTTAGTGATTTTTTTCAATTTTCTAATGTTGCACATTGGCAACCATTCCAAGATTCAAGATTTAACATTAAATGGCAACAAGACAAATAGGATAGTAAAACATTGTGATCATGATGTTGTTTGGCGACTTGTAGGAGTAGGCACTTTAAATTTGGTGAACCCAATTCAAAACCCTTATTCTTTTGGTAATTTTTTTTTAAAATTTTAAAACAGACCTTTGTATAGGTTACAACCTTAAATGTTTTTTTGCAATTTGGTGAGATTTCACACCCAAAAAAATGTTGGATTTGTGTAGGCAAACTACATAATTTATCATGATTATCATGATTTTCAAATGTCAAAACATCAATAGATTTACAATAATTTGCACTTTTCACTACTATGTAATCCCTTTTCTAACTCCTTTGCTTCTGTTTTTTCTCATTTTTAAAAAACAAAAGTGGTCATATAGTTTCAATAAAATAATTTAATCCTTCACAAAAGACAAGTTAAGATGTTCCTCTTCACAATACATGATCTTCTCCATCATCTGATTCGCCACAAAAGCAACATACTTAGAATTAGAGCTAGAGATCTTAGAGCTAGATGTCAAACTTCAAGTATAACCTTAATGTAATATGGTTCATATTAAAATTTGTTAGCTTTTTAGACAACACAGTTTTACATAAAAACATTTTATGGTTTTGTTTATATGTCTTAAGCTATGTATATGGCTTTTAATGAAGAATCTTGTCAAGGACGTAAACAAAACTTTTAAGTGCGAAGGAAATTTGAGATGGCAAGAAGATATGAAAGACTATGCATCACTAATCAAAAGCTAGGATATTTATGTTTTGAGCCAAGAGTTTTACTTGTGGATCTATTGAAGCAAAAGTTAAAGGTAAGATGGCTGAATCGAGACATAAATTTTATGCTTTGAAGGTATTGAGTATACTAAAACTTCATTTCCAATTGTGAAACTTGTATCTACACAATTTATTCAAATTGTAGTTTTTTATTATTTACAATCTTTAGCTCCAGCATATGATGTCAAAGTGACAATCGTAATTAGAGATTTAGATAAGGAAATATACATGGATGAATAAAAAAAGTTCATTACTTAATGAATAAAAAGTTGGTGTGTACAAATTGGTCATGAGAACTCCTATGGTTTGAAACAATTTTTTATTAAGGCTTGGGTCTTAATAGTGTTCTTTTAAGAAATTTCTTATAGAGCCATAATGGCAATTATCCATAGATAGATGTAAAAAGATTGGTGATTGTCATTAAGAAGATTTAACCAAATCTAACTATAAATTGAATATGAAACATAAATCTTCAATCATCCTTTTATATATTTGGCTACACATTGGAAACTAAATATAGGGTTTTGGCAAATTTTAATTTTACAAATCTCATTTTTACCAATTGAAAACCTTTAAAATTAAACAATTCGTTTTCAAATTTTTGATTATAAATTCTCTTTTTGGCAAAATTTCACTAGTTAAAAAAAGGCTGGTGCTAAAGCTGAATAATTGAAATCAAAGGGTTTTTTCAGTTTTTAAGAAAATATTAATATTTTATGTCAAGGCTAAAATAGGAGAAAATGTGCCATATACATATATGTAAATGCCTCAATATTGTCATAAATGAAATTGATTAAGTTATTTAGTCAAGAGATATCCAATTTTGCACATTCAAGTGTAATCCAACATTTGAAGAAAATGCATTTGATACATTAAACCAAAAGAAATCTATTTCAAGATGTTTTTGATAATTATGATATGAATTATTGTAAGCAAGTAATTACCCAAATGAATACTAGTGTTAAAATCCTATTAAGACTGCCATGTGTCTTGAAACTCATAAGTGAAAGAAGGAATTGAGTTTTTGTTATTTATCAAAATGCAATATATTTGATGATTTGTATGAGGCTTCATGAAATAAAAGTTTTTGGTGCTCAACATTGGAATGCTACGAAAAACTTTTTCCTTTTTGAAAGGTGCATCAGTCACAACTTGAACTTCAATCACTGCATAAACAAGGCATCACAAACACACTAGCCCTGCCAATAGATAAGATGTTGTACATCTATACCTACTCTCTCCACACTCTGAACACCAAAAAAATCCATTCCAATCTAAACAGTCTAAACACTTTTACCAAAGAAACCAGTTCTAATAAGGTAAAACTCCCAAAATTTGGATCCAATATGATAGTCCTTGTGAGGGCAGGACCCAACAAAGGAGTTCAATAGATTTACATGAATAGTTGATTTTGATTATGTCAATGATGCCATTCGTACAAAGTTCATTGTTGGTTCATCGATGTTCTTTCAAGAGTAGAAACACCAAGTAAGGAGACTCCAAAACAAGCTAGGCACAAGAGGTAAACCTGATACTAATATGCACACATGAGATATAGAAAACAAGATGACTCAAATGTATTAAGAATTAGTGTACATTGATTCATTCATTCGTATCATTTGAAGTAAATGAATAACTTTTCCTTCTCATCCAAAACCTGTTAATTATTTATGAAATAGGAGTTTTTAAGGCCCCAAAAAGGAATGCTCCTTGGTCTCATTCAAAGATGACTTATTTCATGGGTGGGTTTGAATCTCTTCCCTAGTAACTAGGCTGGTTAGGCAATAATAGTTACTTCTTTTTTGGAATTTCCAAAAATTCTGAAAAATGCATGCCCACCATGCCAAAAATCTGAATGAAGCTCTCAAGCACAATAGCTTCATTATTTTATATAATGCCAATTTTTATTTTATTTTTTAATTAATCTCAAACATAACTGACCCCAAAAAAAATTATTAGGCACTAGGCTGTAATGCACAAAAGATGTAATTATTTGTGGAATTTACCTTTCATTATTCTTTTTGACATGTTATTTCTTCTTGATGTTTAGAAACCGCTTTCACACAGTTCATTACGTAATTAGTTCGTCGAGACATCAAGCCAATAGCTAATAATTTCAAAATTGGTACCCAGGTATCCATAGGTAGATGTGAAATTTCACACAAAAAAATTTGGTTAATTGGGATCATTTCTTTATTTTCAGTTTTTTTTAATTTTACAAATGTCTTGAATTTTAGCTGGGAAAAAAATACCATTTTTTTGCTAAAAGTAAAATTCACAAAATAAAGAAAGTTCACCGCAAAGGAAAATTCAATGATTGGGACCATGATTTTTTTAAATCACAAATTGGCAATCATCCACAAGAAGATTTAGCCAAATTTTGTTATATATACCTAAAATAAATTTACTTAATTAATTGTTTGTTTCCAATCCATCCATCCATCCATCCAATAGATATTGTGGGATTTTAGACTTTTCTACTTTCATTCCTTCATCCCATATCTGATATCATATATGGACATTGGAAAGAAGTTTCACTTGCACAATCTGATTCTTAAATCAAAGAAAATCCAAAAGAAATAAAATCTCAAATCCCAATCTTCAACTTCGTTGGGACAACACTTCAAATGGGGGTTTTTTTTTCCCAATATTGTGATATAAAAAAATTTATCCTATTTAAATTTTCGAAAAAATAATCTTTCCGTCCACCCCTCCAAAGGGAGTTCATTTTGACTTTTTACCCCCATCACTTTTTTCACATTTTTTGGGAGTGGTAAACTAAAAATCCCAGGCCCGTTTTCCCACTACATACATCTGGGTGAATTGAAAAAACATAGCGGCTCTGTCATTCCCCACGTCAGCAACTTCAGCTCGCCACGTGGCTACGTCTTCGGTTTTCTATACCGGGTTTCTCCTCAAAGATCCTCCACATGGCATCGACCGATTCCAGACAAATTTTTTACTAGGATGACCTTTTCACGTGTGTGGGGAAACGCCACGTGGCAACCCACTCACCTTGGGTTCCCCGCACCCGTGACCCAATCCACGGATTTCAAGTAATTTGACTCGTGGGAATTTGGGGACCTCGATTGAGCGGTCACATAGCTGGCCTCTGGAATCGTGGCCTCTGGCTTGCTTGTCCAATCACGCAGTGTTTTTTTTTCGCTGGCGAAATTTCCCACTGCGGCGACAAGAAAAACTTCAAAAGTCGCCATATTTAGACAATGAGTTCCTATTGGTCGCCAGAACTGGTCTGGAATTTGTTTTTTAAATCTACTTTACTGTCTGACCTCTGGCCAAATGTGGCGAAACCTTGGTCCAGTGGTGATACTAGACGACATCTGGGCCCTCATTGGTCGACGAGCTTTTTTGGCCTCTGGTTCTTGTCGTGAACGGCGCCATGGCTGTAGCTCTCTCTCTTTGTCGCGTAGTGCGCATTCCTCACCTTCTCTTTTGTCGCTTCTGTTGCCATCGCGCAGATCTGAGCTTGATTGTGTCAGAAACGCAACGCACGCACACTAGAATCGCATCTTGTTACAGGCTTTACTTTCCTTCTGTTCTAATGATTTTTCTTTTCCTCAGCTTCATCAATCTTCTTCGACTTTCTTTTGTGTCAGAGATCGACCCGGGAGAGAAAGAACTTTGCAACAACAAGTCGCAAGCTGCTTGCCTTGAGCTTCTTTCTTTATGTTTTCCTTTTTTTTTGTTTTGGGTTTCCGGGAGCCTTCTTGAGGAGCAATATTGATCTAGTGTACAAGCTCATGAATGCAAAAAACTTGCATATCATCAGTGCAGATTCTGCAGCATCTCGGGCACAGCTTGAAGAATCGCCTTCTTTGATTGGATCGAGTACTGGGTCATGTGAATCCCAATTTGCCATCTTCTACCAGATGATGCAGCATTTTGATACTGGCAAAAACATTGATGAAAGATTTGTGGAGGTTGCGAGGTTGACGGCGATATTGGGTTGTAAGTTCTGGCCAGTTTTGATAGACTGGAAGTAAGATCACTTCCTGGTGTGGGAGCAGCTGAGAGAGCTGGCGATTTTGGCAGAATATTCACCCCAGGCATCTTCTGCTTGCCAAGCTGTGCGGCCAGGTAGCTGCTGCGTATTCAAAAGCTGAGCAAATGGTAAGAGATTTTCATTGTTTTGAGCTTCGTGCAGAATTCCGAGAGAACAGTGAGGACTTGGGAGAGGTCCAGAAACCAGGGAATCTGATCGGGAGCTTTGTACCAGTCTACCCTGAAACTAGGATTGTAAAGCTGCTCATGGGTTGTAATTGGCAAGCACTAGGGCGTCTTGAGCAGGATAGGATGTAATTTGAGGATCACGCACGATCTGGAGTCTTCTGGAGTGCACAATCGTGAAGCTTGCGTGAATGCATTAGCTGTGTTTTGAAGCGTAGGATCAGCATACCGTGCAGCAGGCCCAGTTGGTGAATTGTGAGAGATGGTGATGATGTTGTTAATGATGATTTCAGGGAGCTGGGACTAAGCTGCCAGCCGTTCAGGACGATGAGAAGCACGCTGAGGCGGAGCTGCTCATCGGGCCGACCTGGTTGAAGCCAATGCTGAAGGCTGGTTTCTTCTTTAATTGCCCTCTCCATGCAGGGATGCTCAACGTGAGAAGCGAGTGTAACTTCTTCTGCCTGAACTGCATGGGCGATGGCATCTGCTCGACTTGTGCCCATGCCAACCACAAGGACCACCATGTTGTTCAGGTAACAAAGAAGCTCATATCATGAACATCTAGATCATGGCGATCGATGGGTTTGCGTATCGAGATTAATTGCCGTTCATAAAATGCAGCATGCAGTTGTGCATGAGATCAGAGCATGGATCCGTGTTTTGCTGCAGATCCGGCGCTCCTCTTACCACAACGTGATTCGCGTGTCGGAGATTCAGAAGGTGCTGGACATCACCAATGTACAGACGTACATCATCAATAGTGCGCGAATCGTGTTTCTCAACCAGAGGCCGCAACCCCGCGCGGCCAAGGGCGTAACCAACACCTGTGAGTCTTGCGAGCGCAGCCTTCTCGACAACTTCCGCTTCTGCTCCCTCGGTTGCAAGGTACTACAAGCCTAACTGCAAAAGCTTTCAGAGTCGATTCTCGAGTTTTTCTACAAACTTTTTGACCATGTTGCGAGTCTGTCATGATCCGCGAGTGATGTCTGATCACCATATTATTCAGCCATTTGTGACGTCTGAGCTCCATCGTCGTCTTCCAATGGTGTGCAGCTCGAGGGCATCAAAAGGCATGGCGATCTGTCCTTCGTGGTGCAACCAAGGGCACTGGAAGCTACAGTTGCAGTGAACAGGCTTACACCGAGCTCCCACAACGACCACCACCAGCGGCGGCGGCGGCTCCTCGTCGATTTATCGCCGCGCACACCACCACTGAGTAATTCCACGACTAGCTTTGATCTTATGCGTTCACCCAAGAGACGAAAAGGCGTTCCTCAAAGAGCTCCCCTTGGAGCTTGACATTGCAATTATCAATGGGCCGGTGCACCAGTTGATCCTTGACAATCTCCGCGATACAATCGATCGTCCCTCACGAGACTTGTAGATACTGTACTAGTGATCAAGGAGCTCCATCGAAGTACAAATGAATAGTGCAGCTGCTGCTGCTGAATCCTTCACCAGATCTTCATGGCTTATACGACCCAATGTCGCAGGCATGCATTGCCGCGGCAGCTGTGGATTTGATCATATCTGTATACTGAGATCTCATCATCAATCCCCAAATCCACATGTACATTGCTCATGTACTCAAATGTATCAACATGCTCCTCAACAACCAGATACTGAACTTATTTGTTCCATCTTAATATAATATGATTCCAGGATCAAGATCATGTGCAGCATCATAATTCATATCCAAACTTTGCTGCAACCTAACTAGAATTATTACCGCCTTGCTGTGGCCAGGATTACAGATTTACTGCTAGCAGCCAATCTGCCAAGTTCATCATGTTGCAGCAGGAAGTCTTGTGATTAATTCTAGATCATCGATCTTTTCTACATTCCAGCAGTTGATCGCAATCTCTAAAAATTGCAAAAGAAATTGTGTCCAAAACTTGATGTAGCTTCATTACAACACTAACTGATATTCTATAGAGCTCCATTGATTCAATCCGCCTCTGATGAAAATTTCTGCTGGAGCAGAAACATCACTCCACAGCGCTGTTCCTCGCTCGATCGCTCGTTGCAACAAACACGCGACATTCGAGCGTGCAAAGCGACAAGCTCAAAGAAAGAGAACGAGCAAAGCCGATGTTATAACCTCCGGGTATAAATCGAGCCTCCAGGTCCGGAAGGTGGCAAGACGGGTACGAAGTGGGACCAGCCCATGCGGCCAAAATTTGGGATACCCTGTCTTTACCCGGATCAATCCTCCGCCGAGAAAGGCGTTGGTTTGGCGCTGCCTGCGTGTTGGTCTTTTGTGTACGTGCTTTCTTTTCTCTCTTGGCTATGGCGTCCGCAGCAGCTTCCAGCGCCATCTTCGACGACTGCTTCATGAAGAAGAACTGCCACTCTTCTCGCGCTCTTCTACTTACCCAATTCGTCTGAAAACCAAAGTGCAGAGAAAAGTCGCTCTCAGCACCCGAGTTCTCGGGGATCTTCACTTCAAAGTAAGTTGAATTTCCAATTGTGAATATTACCACTGGAAACTCCTTTGGTCTAATTATTTTTTCTGTTGGCGATGGATGCTTTCTTTCTTCTGCTTGTGTATGTGCCTCAGATGGACTTATGACATCTGTCTCTGTCTCTGTCTCTGCTGAAATATATTCTGTGATAGATATTCTAGACTTCTGAAAACGTTCATGTCCATCTGAATGACTGGTCATGATGTAGACTTGAAAGCTCTCATTGTGTTCTCAGGTAGTTCTTGTGTTTGGGGGAAAGAACCTTGCATTAGGTCAGTTCTGGAATTGCTGCAAAATGTGTCCTTGTATCCTCATTTCCTGGTTCAAATGATATTTAGGTTTTCTCTCAAACAGTGTTGATTCTGATGTTGTCTGTGCCTTCTTTTTCCCTTCAGGCTCACTTGATTTAGGACACAAGAATCTTTCTGTTCTTGGAGTGCAAATTGCAATGGCATCATCTCCAGTGTGCATTCTGCAGCAAAAAAGCTGTTCATCAGTTACAGTTTTGGCATCCTCAACTATGGTGCCACAGATGTTGAAAGGCCGGAATTTGGTTGCTCTTTCTTGTCCCTCCTCCCAAACCCTAGCATGCTCTCCAACATGTGAAATCTCTTGGAAATGGTCATCACATCAGAAAAGCATTATAGCACCACTGATGCAAAGCGGTTTTTGTCTCCAAAGGTGCCAAGCAAGCCTGGTTGGAAACTTGTCTTTTAGTTCAAAAGTTGTTGGGAGGAGGTCTCGTCAACATGTAGTGTGTGAAACTGCTGTCGAGGTAGGAGAAGGAGCTCAGTGCAGTGAAGAAGGCCACCAGAAAGCAGAGGTTGGAACCAGGATCAAAGTGAAAGGACCATTGATTGTTTATCATGTGCCTAAAATTCCCAAGTTTGACATTGGTGGATTGGAAGGTGAAGTGAAGGATGTCATTTTCCAACACAAGGGGAGGCCTGTGTCAGCCACCTTCCCTTACAAAGTGCAGTTCAACATAGAACTGGAGGACAGGAAGCTGAAATTTTTTGCCCATCTCAAAGATGATGAATTTGATGTTGTTGCGTAAGCATTCCTTAGCTTTCAGGTTGTTGAGTATAAGTGTTCCTTAGTTTTGAGCTTGTTGAGTACAAGAGTTCCTTAGCTTTGAGGTTGTTCAGTAAAAGCATTCCTACACTTTTGAGGTTGTTGAGTACAAGCATTACTTAGTTTTGAGGTTGTTGAGTGATAGTTCTTTAGTGAAATGCTTTTGTTTGTGGGCTGGATTGCCAGCTCAAATGTCAAGAAAAGTTTTGGTTTCCTCAGACAAGTCCCTTCAGACCATTTTCAACAGTTCAGGAAACGATTCTCATGAGTGTTTTGACTTGTTTTGTTCTTATTCAAAAGTCCCCAGCAGTGTGCTTAAGGGGATTTGTTCAGGGTGCAGGACACCCCAAGAGCTGACCCTTAACCTCATGAACTTGTTGCAGCTGGACTGAGGATACTATTGACCTTTTCTTATTAGGTGTGCCTCTTTGAGTGCCAGACAACAAGATGACCAAGTCTTCCCATTGCTTCCAGAACTGTGTCAGAAACTCAGGATTCAGGATTTTGATATAAATTTTTGCCTGCAGTTTTGAACAGAAAACCATGTACTAAATCTACACCCAAAGGAGCTGATCAAGTGGGGCAGTATGACAGCTAGTCAATGCCATTCCTGATGGAGATGGTCTGATACTTTGTGAGTGACACTTGCAAGGTTATGACTGCACATGTTTGCTGTGGTTCGGTTGGAACTGACACAACAGTTACCTCTCAAGTGATTTTGTGGAGTTTTCTTTTAGATCTCATTGTTGATATATGGAAACAGACCCATTGGTCTTTGTTGCCTATTTAGGGCTTCTGTGATTGAGAGAGTCAAGTCTGCAGTTGACAACAATTACGTATTACTTACTGCAGGTTTAACACTTAGAATGTCTATCAGTTGAAGACAATTGTACTTGTTGCATTGGGTGTTTGGCTCTTCCTATGGGTCCAATCGTGTTCATGTGTGGTACCTTCATATTCCTAGATGCAGGTATTCCACATGTCATGGATATTACAAAGTTGAGCTGTTCCAATATCTAAGCTTGATGATTTCTTTTATTTGCCACGAGATTTGTGTAGGTCAGCACAAGCTGTACTGCTCGAGCTCTATGGTTATGAGCACACTCATTGTTGTGGAGATTTCTCTGCAATTTCATAGATATGCTCTTGCCGGACAGTTACAAATTAACTGTAGGCAAAACAAAGTGCAGATGAGAGAAATCTGTGATTTGATGGTCCATGTCTACTAGTGGGTTCAAGAATGTAGCTGCAGGGCATGATTGAATAAGTTTACATGGATTAAAGCCATCAAGCTGAAGCACATTCTGCAAGAATAATAGATCCTCCATATTCCACTTGGATTCCGCAATTTCCTCTTTCAGCCATCAAAGATGTGAGCTTGCAAAAAATGAATTGAACCCTACCACATTAGCGTTGCATCCAGATGTGGTGGTGGAGCTGGAACAAAATTTGCCCATATCTTGAAATTGCATATAGAAGGTAAAAATTGTGCAGACACTGATTCATGATTGTTTGAAGAATGGGGCTTTGAATGCTATGGATGCAGAAACCAGCATCATGCTTTACTGATATAAGGTGCCCACCACATACACTAGGAAATTTCTGGAAGTGCTTTGAGAAAGGGTGTGAACTTCGGGAGTGTGCAGTATTAATAGAAAACCATATCAAAACAAGTCCCCTCCTCAATGCTCATATGAATTTGACCAGGGTGTGTGCATTTTCACAAGGTGCAATAGCTTATGTTCAGGTATGATTCAACCAAATAGTTAAGTTTTTTGGTTTGGACTTGGTTGCTTTATGCAGTTGAGAGGAAATGGTTGAGGATTTTCAACAAATGATGATCAGAATTTATTGACATGTAATCTCCACAACTTTGATGTTCCTACATCACAATTTTAGTAGTTGTTACTAGTGTTAGCAGATTCCTCCGGGTGAAGTGCGAACCTTGGGGTTCAGGTTCTTGTTACATGAACCTCACCCAATACCCTTTCAGGTGGAATTGGCAGAATGATTGCACCATAAAATTAACCTTTTGCTAGAATTGGAACCAGAACTAAAACTTTGAATATAATAGATAAATAGTCTTTTGCTAGAATTGGGCCTGGAATTAAAACTTTGAAAATAAAAATTTTAAATAACTTTAAATTGTTAAGGTAGGTGTATTGAATTTAATGATTGATACATCATTGGTTTTAATTTGCTATAAAACTCAGTACCTTCACAATTTTTAGTTTTAACTTAAACTCAATATTCATAAAATTCTCTGCCTTGCAGAATATTAATATGCACATGGAACCCAACTCTATTTTCAAATCAAGCTTAAAAGTTCTTAGATTTGAAACAATTTGTCAAAACCAAAATATGTGCAAAACAATATGCCACTTCACTGGAAAGAAAAACAATAGGTATGTCAAAGGAGAGCATGAATGAAGAAAAGTGAGTATTAACTATTAACAAGCCCCAAATTTCACTCTAAAAAACAAGTCCAAGGACTTGCTTCAAAATTTGAAGTTTCAACAAAAAAGAAATTTGAAATTTTCACAAAGCTATGCATCATATAAACATGATTTTTTTCCCGTCCATTCAGACATAATTGTGGTATGAATTTTTGGACACTTCATTTTTTGAATTATTTATGTGCAAAACTAACTTGGATGAAGGTTACATCAGGTCTTACTTACTTATGTTATGTTAATCTTTCATATGGCTGGAAAGAAAGTGTTTTCCATTGGTATGCAGAAGCAAACACAAGTTTCATCCATCTTCACTAGTAGAGAAGTCTAGTGTCTCTTGGCATGACTTCCTTTTGGCTTCCATTCCTTGCACACTCATACATCACCTTTCCACCAAAATTAGAAGAAAAACCATGTATAAAAAATCAAAGACGGGAACCCATCCATGAAAAGTACAAGGCAAATGAAAGCACGAATAGACACAACCCAAAAAAAAAAACGAAAGCAAACAATCAATGAAAATTTTTTTAAAAAAACCCTAAGCAAATAGGACCCAAGGCTATGAAATGACAATCAACGATAACAAAAAAAACCTAAAATGAAAAAGCAATCGTCGAACACAAATTGGCTAGTGACAGAGGTGCACTAGCTATGATGTGTTGAAGAGATGAAGAACCCTAACCAAGTGCAACAACCCGCTAAATAATCACTACAACTTGTGCACGTTGTAGGGCTATGGACACATGTTGTCGATAATGGTAGATGAACATCCAAGGGACTAAAGAAGACCATTGATGACACACAATAGTGGTCTACGCATATGCAATCAAGAATGAATCAAAACGAAAATGAAAACACCCATACATCTCAATAGTAAGGGGAATGAAATCATCACCTAGTGCAAGTTCAACGTAAAATCGTGTTTTCTCATGACCAGCCATCGTCGTTGCATGTGTTGTCATCGTGAAAGTTCACCGCACCATATTTGCGGGAGTTGGGTCAACAATAACAATGTTCATCAAAGTTCAAAAATCATCTTTAATAATAAGAATATTCATTCGTCGTTGAATGCGGTGAAGGAAAAAGTGAAAGACCTCCTTTTGAACATGTGTTCCACTTTCCAAAACAATAGTTACAACAATATCCCAAAATGTGTCATGGGCTACTATATGTTCACTCTCATAAAGGCACTGAAACAAATGGGTACCTTGATCATCAATGGTATGACCACACTAACACCATGAAAGGTGGGCAACTATAGGATGCAACAAGCCAAGACGGGTACGTAATGTTGTAATAAAATGGGCTAATGATAAACGAAATGTTAGTGTAGTAAAACGAACTAATAACCAAGTGCTCGCCCCTGGACTCGCACATGAACAGAAATGTGCTCGCACAATATCCAAAGGAACATTTACTAGAAGGGAAGTAAACTCCTGCTTGTGTTAACGATCCGCCAAAAAAACCTACAATTCGAGGTAAAACTAAACCACTAAGCTCTCAAAAGGTGGGACATGAAAATGGACACCCTAAGGTAACAGGGCTCGAACATCTCCAAATGCCATCTGGAATGGGGAAATGTTGATCTCAACATGTGCTACTACATCTAAAAGAATAGGGCAATCATCCTACTGGAAATGAATGACAAGTGTAAGAGCAATCAATGCCCAACACCCCAAGAATACGGGGGCAACAATCCGAACCATAAAAGAGAGGCCAAACATGTCTAAAAAAACAGGAAGAGTGAACTGACAATGAACTAGGTGATTGATAGAACCACCAAAAGATCCTACACCAAGTGATTTTTCCAACGTAATTACAGTACAAGTATTGAACTCAACATAATGTTGCAAAATACTTAGAAATGGGAACATTGTATGAAACAAGTAGCCCAAGCATTGGGCATAACACAATGAAAGCACCGTAAAAGCCACATGAAGATTTGCAAACATAAGGAAATAAATATTGTCTCGAAATCCTCATGGAGAGCCTCAGCCACAAACAACTTAACAAATGATGTGGATCCCACCAATGCACCCAAAATATGAAAACCCAAATTGAAAGTAAGAAAACTAGGAGGAAGTGATATGGAATTATCCAACCCTTTAAGAAACCAAACTACCCACTTTGTTGGCTACATTGAAAGACCTAATACTAATAACTCCTCTTACAATCCTACAAATGTAAAAACCACATCTGATGTGGGACCTACTATATTTGTATCATCTATGAAGGGAAAAACACAAGTAGGGTGGGCTGTTACTATAAGGTGAAAAATGCAAAGGTGAACTAAAACAAACAAAGTTCTTCCCAATGGGTCCCCTTGTCGTGTACCTAACTCCAACAAACTGACTATGAAATCCCCATGTCAAGAAACTTGGGAAAAATATAGTGGGGATGGGCATGTGTAGAATCATCAAATAAATGGGAATCTAAAGAACTAGACAAAGATCATAACTCCTGAAAAATGGCTAACTATGACATTGAATTGAAGGCGTTACAGACATCCAATTGTAACACCACCCAATCTGGGTGCAAATCTAACATCACTCAAATGTCATGAACCATTGTCTCACACCCACCATGAATCATTACACCAAACTAATGAAGATTAAAATGTTCCACGAGATTATCCCTAAATTGAATAACCAAGGTACAGGCAACTAAACAATAAATCACTTCACCGATTATGATGGGATGTATGCTTCCAAATTGCTTTCTAATGCTAAAAGTCAAAATGTAGAAAGCAAACGTGATACCAAAGATTGAACATGACCTCAAACAATGTGCCCCCATATTTCCAAAAAAGAGGTTGAAACCACTCACAAAATCATCTAAGACAAAACAATCTCGTAGAAGCTCATACACCATACCTAAAAGGCCACCGAAAAAAAAACAAGGTGAACAAACCAAAGCAAAGACAAATGCCTCTTAATCTAAAATAACCTCTATCTCGGGATGGAAATCATCAACAAAAAGAGGGACATCAACCTCGACATGTGGGTGGACAAAGCAAAGGACTCCCATGGTCTCATCAGATGGGGCTACAAGTGAGTTCAAAACTAATGCGCATATTGTTTAAACCTACTCCCCTACATGAGCAAGGGCACGATCTTGTGCACATAGACAAAGGCAATACATAAGAAAAGATTGCCCAGTGGGGTGTTAAAGACCTCTATATATGAACGGATTGGAAGACATTTTGGTGCTTCCATAAAATGAGCGGAGCCATTAGTCTCTTTTCATTTTAGAGCGCCACCGCACATTACACTTTGATTTTATTCCTAGATATCATAATACCTAGAAGGCGAATCAATTTGTGAAGTGTGCAACACTCAAGTGGTCTTACGCAAAACGCATACCACACAATTCTAACGAATAGGTAATTATTGGCATCAAATCAATTATACATGTCCCATTGCCTGCACAGAATGGAGCATGGGAATGTGGATACCTAGTTGTAATATAATTTATTTAGTATGTGGACAAGTGGCAATAAGGAACATTGTCCCGGTGTGGAAGTGAGTCCCAAAACTTGCTACCATCATATTTTCATAGTTATCTCAAATTTGTTCTGACATTGTATTCTACTTTCATACGGTTCAACTTTTGGGACTAGAGTGCATAATGTGTCTCTTTGGATTTCTATGTTTCAATGGGGTTTGTGGCTTCCGTTTTTATAGTTTTTTAGTAGATTGCATGTTTCAAGTTTATGTTTTTGTCACGTTCCAATATAAAGTTTATGTTTCTGTGTCAAGGCCATGTTTCAAAAGTATGGCCATGTTTCAGGTTACGGGATATGTTTTTGTATCAAGGCCATGTTTTAGTATCCATGTTTTAATATCAAACGTTTGTTTCTGTATCAAGTCCATCTTTCAAGTCAAGGGGATGTTTTAGTCGATTGCTTCTTATTTATATTAAGGTCTACTTTTTGTTTATAAGGCTATATGTTTATGTGTCTCTATGTTTCATTAATTCCATCCATTCAAAAGACATTCATCCAAAAATTACGTAATCTTATTACAGGTTTTTACGTTCCATGTCTTTTACTTTTTACATGTGTCACATTTCATTGGTTCTACTTCTTCTATGTTTTACATTCTTAGGCTATTTTTGAGATTTTTTCGTTCTCTTTCTTGCAAATTGGTTGGGAGGCACCTCAAGTGAAGCACCTTCAAACAAAAGTGTTAAAAGCGTTGCAGCAAAAAATGACTCGCCCAAGCCCAAGTTACATGCGTCCTTATCACCCTAGATGGAAATTTGATTCTGATGATGACACTGTTATATTTTAGAAGCAACGTCAAGGAGAATAAACTTTGTACTACAAGATATGGGGGCAAGTAGCATTAATGGAAAGATGTTGAAGAACCCACTTAAAGACAAAAAGACTAGGAATAGTGTATAGAAATGACCACATGTAGAACACAAAAAAAGTAGAACTATACAAAAGAAATCCCAAGTAACAACCCCAAGAAAATGGGGATAAAAAGTAGACTCAAAACCAACAAATGCCCCATTGAGGAGATAACATGTAAAATAAATTCAAGAAAGCATGAAATATCATTATTTGGTTTCAAAACCCATACTACAAAATAAAATGTTGTTGTATCTCATATTTCTTATTTATTTCAAATTATTGAAACTAGTTTTTCATGTTTTTAGCATTGTTTGACTCAAGGGGATTTGTTTCAATGTGTAATTAGCATTTGTTGATGGCCACTATATCATGAAAAAGTTTAATCGCCTTGAATCTTTTGAATGTCTATCTTTGATGATAAACAATGGATTATGAAATTTTGTCTTTGATCCATAGATATTTTGAAATTATGTTTCTATCATATGTTTCAGGGACTATACTTAAGTGGCTTAAGTTTTGGGAACCAGATTTTATTTTATTTTCCTATGTTTCAATTAGTTCAACTTCTCATTTATTTAAATAATTTGAATGAAAAGCATTTTTTTAAAAAGGCGCATATTATATTTTTGCATTGTTTCATGATACTAGAAAGGTGTTTAGGAAATCTCAAAGTTTAGGTTTTGGTTTCGGTTTTGGTTTCGAGAGTGTTTATGAATTTATTAATTTTCGGCATTTTGTTTATCTTTATGGTTTTGCTATGTTTCAACAATTTTTTTATGTTTCATTGAATTTTTTATGTTTCTAAAAATTATGTTTTGATGAATTTCACATGTTAGTTACGTTTCGGAAGATTTAATATGTTTCAATGTGTTGTTTCTAAAGGTTTTTGTTTCTTAATACCTTGCACATGGTTAAGTTACTCATATTTTTGTGTATAGATGTCAATAATACTGGAAAGTTGTTTTAGTTTTCAAGAAATCTCAAATTTTAGGTTTTGATTTTGGGACTGCTTACAAATTTGTTAGGATTTTCCTATGTTTTGACAACTTTCTTATGTTTCTATGAATTTAATATTTTTTTGTGAATTTCTTATGTTTTAGAAAATGAGGTTTCATTATTTTCCTATGTTACTTTGAATATTTTATGTTCCCAAAAACTTAATATGTTTCAATGTCCTACTTCTGAAAGTTTTTGTTTTTTTATACCTAGCACATGGTCATGTTATGAATGTTTTTGTTTCTAAACATCAAAGTGTCGATTAAGCCGAAATGCATTATATTTAATGTTAGTGATGGCTAAAAATTAACTTTCCCAAAACTTGGAAGAACCTTAATCTATCAAACACATGTCCCCAAATACATTTGATGAGCATTTATGATGATGTTTATGGCTCATTTGATAGCGGGTGAGCAATTTGGGAATGTAACAACTAACCTATGTCTCATTTGCCACTTTCATGTTGCTACTTTCTAGTTTCGAATTGTGCGTTTGATGGACTTTGATCAATTCCCAACTAGAGAAACACGGGATTTGTTGTTGAGGCTGTATTTGGATTTGAATACATAACATTTACAGGGGATTCAATAAAGAGTGCAACATCCACATTTTAAAGTTTTTACACACATGGAGTCGATATGGACAATTGATTTCAGATTTGGTGTGAACAAAATGGAAACATCATACATCCCTTCAAACCAAGTGCAAGCCTTTATCGACAAAGAGGAACAACATAGCGACACAAATTGTAAGTTCACATGTTGACAATTTCAAAGAAATGAAATAAGGAAATTGCTCTATCCACATTGGGATATTTATTTGGAATTATCCAGGTTTTGAACATTGAACATAAATCGACATTATCTGTTTTGTAGTCACTTGTTTCTTGAAAGTCCCACTTTCTTGCAGAACATTAGATTTCGCCACAGTTTGAGTTTTTTTGAATTGTTGATTTGCAAGTTTAATTGTAGTTTTGGCCCAAAAGATAGGACAAATAATTTGTTGTTGCTTACAAAGGACATGGTTTTCAAAAGAAGCCTCTTGATAAAAGATGTAAAGTAATCCAGAAAGGAAAATCAAAAACTTGCGGTACAATTGAAAGTAATGGAAGGTCCTAGAAAAAAGGTTGCCAATGTGTTTTTACCATCAAAACATTATATCTTCTTCGTTCAATTTTAGAAATACGCTACTATGAAAAGAGGCACATTAATGCTACAAGAGGTCTTTACCATGGGAACATCCTCTAGGGGGACAAAGTTGCATTCATCACACATGTTTCCATAGCCTTAAAGGACTTCGTACTTGATAATTTGCAATTGGGGCTTCATAGAAATGTGATGGCAAAGCCTCATAAAAATGTGTAGGAACTTGTAGAAATTGGCAGGAACTTGACTAGGGACACCTTTCTATGTGAACAAGACATTTGAAACATAGTTGGAAAGTTAGCAAAGGAAACATATAAAAAACATGAGAACAATGCCAAGAATGTTTGCATGTGGGCTTGAGAAAACCCAAATGTTTTGTTTTATTATTAGGAGATTAGGTTTGAAGTTGGCGGAGAGCTATTAGGGAGTAATATCTTGTTCACAATCAGAATTCAAACCCCTAACAAGTAGTGATGATGCAACAATATGGTCATTAGAATGCGATTACAATCGATGCTACCATTGGAAGAAATGAAAACAAAGTAAATTCTCTCATTGTAACTTACATTGCAAAGCCTAAAAAACCTTTGAAACATGATCGTTATATGTTGACACATGCTAAAAGTTGCTTATGTTCATAGTAGTTTCCATTGTACACATTGATGGTGTTTAATGAGTGTAGGAATAGATGTCCCATTACATACATAATCACATTTTGGCAATAAGCAAAATAACCTATCCAAATGGATGGATGCTATCAATTGAAAGATGCAAGTTTCAAAACTAAATTGGAAATTAAATGCCTTCTTTGTTAATGATGCTGATGCGAAAATCAATAGTCTTAAAGTAACATTTTAATTCTTTTATCATTCCATATAACATGGGTGCACAATATTTGATTTAAATCTATGTTTTAGAGGGAGAACTTTTTATGTTTCAAAGTGACCTAGATGTGGATATGTTTCATGTTCCAAATATTGTTTCATTTTGCAATCCCTAACTTTAAATTCCTTTAGTGGTTTATGTTTCGAATGGGTTTCATTGATTAAATTACATTTCAATGGTTTATGTTTCGATTGGGTTTCTTTGGTCAAATTAAGTTTCAATGGTTTATGTTTTGAATGGGGTTCAGTGGTGGAACTAGGTTTTAGTAGTTTATGTTTCATGTGAGTTTCAGTGGTTTATGTTTCAATGGATTATATTGTGCATTTCAAATCGAAACTTGGGTGGACTTAAAGTGGTGTGCACACAATGACCTTTGAAAACTAAACATAGTCTATTCTAAGACACTTGGCTATGTTTTAGAAATTATTATATCATGTTTCTAGTGCAATATTTGATTACAAGAAAATATGGCCCAACACAAAGATATTTTTGTGCCTTTGGCACGTAAGAAGAGCTTGGCAGAAACAAATGTGCATTAAAATCAAGGATGTGGTAGTTTGGGTAGAGGTCTTCATCATAAAATTATAGGCTCATGGGTTCATTCCAAATTTGTGTGAAATCTATTATTTCATGGGTTCATATCATTTACACACAAATGTCATGCATTAATTAAACACGAAAGTTGTGTGCACAACTTTCATGTGTCAACAATACAAATAAACACACAACATTTGTGTCTAAACAATATAAACATGCATATGACATTTGTGTCTCAACAATGCACATGACATCGATGCTCAAACAGTATAAGTAGTTGAATGACGTCCGTGTCTATTCCATACAAACCTATGAAAAAATAATTTCACACAATTATTATTGCCAAATTATGACCCATGAAGTTTGTGATGTTAAAGAATATGGGGCGTATCATGCATGATACAATGTAACCCAATGGAAAAACTTTTCTAGAGTTCACAAAGGAAAAATTGTTAAAGCTTATGGAAACGATTCCAGATGTTCAAGCATTTTGGTCATATGTTATTTTAAAGTGGGTGTCAAAATGCGAAATGTGGGTGATGGGGAATTAGAATCTCCCATATGCTGACAATAATACTAATGCTACCATTGAAAGCTACCATGCAAACTTGAAAGCTACATTGAGAGCTACAAAGTCACGATTCTCTAAAAGATGGGTGGATTAGTGCATCCACTAATTATTGGGAGATGTTTTGTCACATTATTAGTCTTAAAGTTTGAGATGGAATTAAGGGTTTGTCCCAAACAAAAAACTTGAACAATTTGTTGTTAACATCGTTTTTCATGCAAGGGACATCCCAAACAACTGTCACTTTTATAGAGGACGATGGTGGATATGCAATTATCGTCTCTTTGAGACATGAAGATGTGAATTACAAGGTCTACAACCCGAAATCTGAGTGGGCCTACTGTGAATGTCTTTAATTACAAAGGGGAAACATATGTAAACATCAAATTAATGTATTAATGCTCCTTTGCCCTGATCTAGTAGAAGGAATAATTACATGTTACCGTGGCTCATTGAGTAGAACTTTGAATGGTGGGTTGAGTAGCATGCTCAATCCTTGCCCAATTCTCACACCTTGTTCGCAATAATCACCATGAACAAATTTAGTTCCCTAGAAGACCGCAGACCCTACCAAAAATATTTGTGATCTCATTTTCAAACTAGTTTTAGACGTTACTGAAAATAGTATGTTCAAGGAACATTTATTGGTTGATTTGAAAAAACCAATTGGAAAACAACAAACAATGTTAGTAGAATTACAAAGTGGGTTTGGGCACTTGATATAAGCAATGAAGTTCCAATGATTGAACAATGGTCATGCTATATGCTTAAAACACCTACATGATTTTCTTAGCCATAGTGATGTAGCTCAAAACATTAAATTTAAAAGGACATTAAACCTAGACTTTGTGCCCTGAAATTTAAATGTTTTGCAACTCAACATGTGTAAGATTTTTTTACAAATGGGGACTTATGTTTCTAAACAAATTTCTTCATGGCTATTACTAAACCAAATTTCATGTTTTTATAACTCAATCGGCAAGTTTTGAAAAAAATAAACGCACTTTTTAGGTGCATATTTGTCTTTTATGGATGATAATGTCATTTCAGGATGTTTATAATTCTAGGTTTTGTAAGTGTATTTTTCTAAGTTTTTTAGTGTATGTTTCTAAGTTTATATTTCTAAGAGTCATGTTCCTAACATGATCTTCTCAACATTTTGTCTCTCGTGTGGGGCATATTTATGTTGCAACCAATATGAGCTTTATAAGGTCTCGTTTTCTAACTTCATAACGAGTTTTTAAATTTAGAAATCCATGTTTCGAATGATCATGTTCCTATGTAAATTCCTTATTCCTTTCATCTTTTATCTTTCATTCATGTTTCATTATTTTTTAATATTAGGTTTAGTTTCGGTAAACATGTTTCTATGATGTTTTGTAGGATATTTTCCAAGCCTATTGTCCATAGCATATTAAATTCCATCAATTGTAAGCAATGCCTTTACAATATTGCAAACAAACAATATCATGTTTAAAAACATGGTGGCTGAAAACTTGAAATTGATTCTTGAAGTTTCAAAAAATATGTTTTTTCACATTTCTATCATGTTCCATACAGGTTTATTAAAAGTTTCCTACATGTTTATTTCATGTTCCATTTTCATGTTTTTCACAGGTTCCTTTTTCAACTTTGTATAACAAGTTTTTACAATTTTTTCTTTCATGTTGCCAATATTTTGATGTTTTATAACCTATGAGACATGGTTTACAATGTTTTGATAAAATTTGTACCATGTTGTTACCATGTTTTAGAGGTTTCAAAACATGTTTATTCAATTTTTTTTTCATATTCTAGGGGTATGTTTTAGATGACTTTTCGAATTGATACAATAGAGTTGTGTGATGTAACCAAATTGTAATACTTCACCCACTGCACTTGGATGTTTGAAGGTAATTTGAAGTTAACCGTCAAATTGTTCAAGAACACCCAAATGTTGTGGGAAGAACATTATAGTAGGATAACAAGACTTCATTCAACAAAAACATGTCTGAAATAATGGTCAACAAATAGTAAATGGATGTTTGAACGCAATGTATGGAAAACCACATCATTTCCTTTAAACATCCACCTACCCTTCGTTAATCACGGTAGAGTTTTTTCGATAGAGTCTATACTATCAGAACCAAAAACATATTAGATGCATTTGAAAATTACCACTCAATTGGATAGCCAAAACATGTGTACAAAATAGAAAACATGGGTTGAACCTTGAGCCAAATGGTATTTGAAAACTACAATGTTATTAACATGTTTAAAAGGTTTCAAAACATGTTTACTAGATTATTTTTTCATATTCCATAAACATGTTATAGATGACTTTTTAATCAATACATCATAGTTGCTAATGTAACCAAGTTGTAAAATGTCACCCAATGCTCTTGGATTTTCAAGGGTAAGTTGAACTTTAAATTATCTAGGAACACCCAAGCGCTATAGGAGGAGTTCTATAATAAGATAATAAGGCTTCATTCACTAAAAACATATTTGAAATAATGGTCAACATATGGCAGTTGGATGTTTGGGGGCAATGTATCAAATATACCATAACATTTCCTTAAAACATCCACTTGCCTTTTGTTAATCATTGTAGAGTCTTTCTAATATAGAATCGTAAACATAACATATATATGTATTAAAAACTATTTAACAACATGGGTTAAAACTTGAAGCAAATGGTATCTGAAAATTACCATTCAACTAGATAGTCAAAACCTATTTATAGAAATAAAAAACATGGTATGAACCGTGAGCCAAATGATATTTGAAAAGTACCATTCATTAGATAGTTGAAACATGTATACATAAATTAAAAACCTACAAAGTTGTTGAAACATGTAATTGGAACATGTTTCTAGTGTAATTCGTCATGTTTCAAGTGGTACATTCTGTCAAATCACCTTGCTTAACTAGAAACAAGAACGGAATCCATACTTCCCTTGCTTAGGAATGTTACAAGTTACATTTTTGCGAGAATGCTCCCAAAGCTTTTAGATGTTTGAAACTAACATAGAAACAATTCCGAAACATTATTTAAGAACACCCAAGAGCTATGGGAGAAGCACTACAAGATTGTAAACTATTATCCACTTTTAAGAAACAAGTGGATTGTTGCAAAAAAATGTTCAAAGAAACAAAAAAATCAGAAACCCAAACAATAACAAAAAAAATGATCAAGTAGAGAACAAGAAGACAAAAACAAACAAGAAGACAATGCAAACCCAACAATGAGAGAAATGAACATAATATAAGTGGATTGTTGTAATTAAATGTTTTAGAAACAAAAAAAATGGAAATCCAAACAACAAGTTGGAAATGAACAAGTAGAGAACAAAAACATCGACAAAGAATAGAACAACGCAAACCCAAACAAACAACACGGGAAATGAACACGATAGAATTAGTAAACTTGTCCTCTTTGCAAACAAATATTTGGTGTGCAACTTTTCAACCTTTGACACAACATGTGTTAATCGCTAGAAACAATATAGAAACAAATATCCACTTGCAAACATCAAGAAGCTTCAATAGGTTATTGGTTCCTAAGACTATTCATGCATAACATTGCTGTGCTTCGAATGGAAAAATAAAATTGAAAAAGGCTATGAACAAAAGCATGATGAATGATCTTGTGTGGGTGAAAAGACAGAGTTTGCTTAATGCCACCATGAGTTTTTTTTGTTATCAAAACCCTACCTAAATCTCTAGTGGGCGAGCGTTGATGATGTTAGAATTTGGCAAAAAAATACACGGCGATGATGTAAAGTTGAAAAAAGGTTTAAAATGTCATGGATGGGGATTGCATGGGGGAACGTGGAAGATGGGTGGATGGGGCTGAAACATAGGTTTTGAAACGTTACATGTTTTGGTGGGATATGTTTTGGGGGCTTGGGTTGGTAAAACATCAAAACATGCATTGGGCTACCTGTTGAAACTTGACATGTTTCAATGGGTGGTAGGCTTCGAAGTTTTTGTTTCAAGGCTCATGTTTCATGGTGTGTGATTTCTGACCAGTTGAAACAAATGTTGGGCCACCACCGAAACACAACGTGTTTCTGTGTTGGTTTGTTTGAAGGCCCCCATTGCCTACATGTGAAAACTTGCACCAAGCTGCCTTGAAGCAAACGATGCATTTACAACTTGTTGCTGAAATAATGTCGAGGGGTTGGTGCACATGGTAGGATCCAATATCCATTTTGTAACAATGAATATAAGAGTTTGGATTTGGGTACGGTTAGGGTTTTTAAGCCACCTTCATCCTTTTAATGATTTTCTTGGTATTAATTCAAAATTGCACAATCGTGGAATATGAATAGGGATTTTGAACTTCAAACTTGAAGTAAAGTAACTAAGGGATGGATGAATTCAATTTAATTGATCTGTAATATTTGAACAAAATACATCACAATCCATCCATGTGAACAAAATTGTTTGTAAGGTAGAATGGTATTATTTCATGATAACATGCATGAATTTCATCTACCTAATGGATGATACTAAATGGATAAAATGTCACCAAATTATTGAATGAAACTAATTTAATTAGAACTACATGGACAACCTTTTGGGAAGTCCATGGATGCTCTCATTGGAAGAATCCCAATTTTATGTTAGAAATTGATGTGGGTTAATCCATCCAAATATGTCTACAATCCCAAAACATGATTTTTTTTATTTTATTCAATTGCATTTGTGTGAATGCAAAATATTATATGAAGATGTTGCCATATATGTAAAAAAATTATTAAAAGAATAGAACTTTTTTTCAACTCAAATACACTTACATTGACTTCAAAAGGAAATGGTAACTAGTTCCCATAGAAGCAAAAATAAAATTGCTCCAAAAGTTTATGTTGAAACATTTTGTGTCCATGCAAATGTAATGTAATTTTGGTTAAATTGGGGGACAAAACAAACATGTACATGTTATGGGTTGGTTTTTGGCAAATCTAATATATTAATTCAGCAAGTCTGTCAGTCAGTCATTCAGTGACAGGGCTATACCCAATTGACAGCTGATGGACTGGGCACAAGTGTGAACAAGACCTAGATGATAGAGTCCAACTATGGGCCGTTTGGGTGGTCTTCTTGCAGTGCAAACATTTTCTTCTTGCTTTCCTCTCCCGCTTACGTCTCTTCTCCCTTTCTCATACAGTGATGGGAAAACATGCGTTCGTGCCCTATTGGGTACAATGGGAACATACTTTCTTTTCCTACGTGGCAGAACGGGCCATTCCAAGAAATAATTGACATAGTAATTTTGACAAGGAATTTCCCATAGTCATGACTTTCTGAAATGGCAGAGTGTCGTTGAGCTTTAGGGTTTCAGGGGTCGTCATCAGGGGTCATCACTGTTTCAGTGCCATGCCGTGCCTTGCAGGCACGGGTTACCACTAGTTCAAATAATTCTTTGAAAATCAAGATTTTGTGTTCAAGGTTTTTGGCCTTAACACAAATATTGTAGTTTCAACTTGAAATAAATTGTGAGGTGCAAGATGTGAAATAAGTGAATAAATACACCAATCAATTCAATAATTAAACAAATAATGACTTGACCTCCATGACTTGTAAAAAAAACACAATATGAAATTTAGATATTCCATAATTTCAATGGATCATTTAATGTCATTTCTTCAATGAACTAGACTTGATGGATTATGTTCATCTTTTGGATGTTTATTATTCCACAACATGTTTTCATAATTGGATAAATGCGCCATTTTCATCCCATGGATGAATGTCAACACCAGTCAGGCCAATCAATATTGATAGAGATACTTTTTGAGCTGGGACCTCCGATGTCTCTCTAGATGATCAATCATGAGTCCTAAATTGACCACCCTAGTACCTTAACAGATTTGATGGTTATTATATTATTTGTTGGATTGCAGATTCTTTGACATATTTAGTGTCCAAAGTGTTGAAAATGACCAATCAAATATCTATCTATAAAGAAGGTAGTTTGTTTTGTAATTATGAGATCCATCCAACCAGGATGCTTCAGATTGGGTTTCTTGCTGTCTTTGGAAAGCTCTTGACAAGGAGGGGTGCATGGGCTTGGTTCCATGATGTTTGGACTTGCTGTGCAAAAGTTCTTGAATATCGAATGATTTCTTAACTGAAAATTAAATTTAATTGTAGCTAAAAATTTCAGAGGAATGGGAATGTGCCTTTGGTGTTGTTGGCATGATCTTATGAGCAGGATTTTATGGAATTTATTTGGTAAGATTTGGATTCAGAATGTGGAATGTGGGAGATATTGATTTTAAAGTGATTCTGCAGCTGAAAATTCAAATAAATTCCAGAAAGCCAGGTTTTGGAAGGAAAAATCAGTTGAGGACGTGGTAACACTTGGGCCAACAGCACAAGTCACACTAGTTATCAATGAAGAGATGATCCAAATTAGTCAGATTTCAAGAAAATAATTGCCTCCTTTTTCTATAGGTACCCAAGAATATCAAAGGATGCATAAATTTTTTTTTCTTTCATGAACGGTTTAGGGTTTAGGCAAAGTTGGCTAAATCTTCTTGTGTATGATTCGATCAGCCTTTCAATGACGGGAACTGGGGGCTGTGATCAAAGTTTTTTGTTTTGCTTCCCCTTTGGGGGAGTGGAAGGGGGCAAATGATGCTTCCTAAGGAGTTTCCTTCCTTAGAAACCTCCTTTTCACATAACCCAAGTTAAACCAAGCCCATACTTTCCAACTAGAGGTTAATATTCCCTTCTCATGAAATGGTCAAAAACCACACACTCTAGACTCTTTAGCTCTCTCCTCCGGCATAACTACAGTGTCAACTGGGGCCCATGGCATGGTGGCAACTAGGTGTTGTCAAAAGACAATAATATTGTTGGATTGGACGCATGGCATGGTTACGACTTGGTGTTGTTCTAAAAGGCATCGTCTGTGGTAAAAGGAAATATTGTGAATAATATTATTTATTACAGAACTTCCACTTTTCTTCAAATTTTTTTTCCACGGTTCACTTTTCTCAATGAACTCAAGTCGTAAAGACTTCCAGAAAAATTTCCTAGCATGTTCAGAGGTCGTGTTTTACATGATAATTTCCCGTTCCCTAAGGGACAAGGTTATTTTGTTCTTGAACCGGGGTCTTTCATCTTGACCGTAGAAAGAATATGAAATTTTTTGCAGCATCATTATTACATGGGATAATACATTATACCCTTCAACAGATGGGGCCAGCCAGCCAGCCGCTTAATAGTTGATAGAGTCATACGGCCCCTCCTTCCCGTACTGCCCTCATGGTTTGGTGTTACACGTAACAAGATTTCGGGTGTTATTCTTGTAATTTTGCAGGCTTTTTCTTAGGTGGGATTCGTGTTGTTTTGTTCGCAGTTCCACTTGTGGCCACTCTGAATCAATGGTAAGTACTTTCAATGTACCTAATATCATGGGGCCCCTTCCACTTAGAACATAGGGAGCCCACTACGGTGAGCCATCATTCCGTTAGACGGTAACCAATTCTACCCAGGACCTGTTCCAGAGTGTAACGCCCTTTTTCTCGGCCTTTTTCCAACCATTGATTCATATTTGATTCACATTACAAAGAGAATCTAACCATACCCAAAGTGGAACGGGCAGATAATTGCTTTTCCCACATACAAAAAAAATGTCTGAAAAAGTGGCAGAATAGGACACCCAAACCAGTTACATGCTGTGGAGCACGGCCAAGGTGTCAGTTATGCTCTGGAATAGGCCCTATTAGACCTCATCACCACCTTATAGAACATCACACACCACTTGTCCCAACAACCTTACCATATTCCAAGGTTTTACTATTGTGGGTTGGTCCATAGTACCCAAGGGGCATATTACACCAAAAGTTTTGCATCTGTTTACAATAAGTTTCAACTTTTTATTGACGATGCAAAGTTCATTTGGTCCCACATTTTGACAAATTTCCACCCCTTTGCATTCCGAAATTAATTTTTGAGAATTTCATGGAACATTTCCTAAAATTTTAACTAGTGATGATTTGAAATTGTCACTAAAGGCATGGTAGTCATTACATGATTACTTGCTTGATTAATTAATGCATGATTCACATATTGTGCTAAATGTCGTTAAGTTGATGTTATAAGCTTTGAAAAATATTGGTGCATTCATACATGTAATGTTAACTAACACTAGAGCAAAATTCATGAAATCCTTGTTGGGAGGTGTTGTAATCTTGGGGTTATGTTGGGTGTTAATTAACAACAAATCTATCCTAAAACCTAGTTTTCAACTTCTTGACCCAACGTCACATAAACAAGCAAATAACATGATGCCACAAGCAGCGTGAGGGGTTTGAGGTCTAGACTCATCATCTTTCTCACTTATAATACTCTAACAAATGCAAGCAATCTCAAACCCCTTGTTTGCATTTACAATTTTGCAAGTGTTTTATGTGCAATACAAAATACTTATGCTTGAACATTGTACATTTGCAACAAGTTCTTTGCATTGTAATGTTTGCTTTGAATTGAGTTATAAAAAGCGAATTCAAAAGTTGCAACTATCTACAAACACATGGAGCTATTCAATTCTACCATCAACAACCATGATGAATGTGAAAATGACAAATATACTAATGAAGAAGATCATAACTTGGTTGCAAACCCATGTTGTCTTCAATTTTTTAGTCTACAACTTGTTGCATTTGTTGTCTTGCCACCTTAAATTGCATGTAGGTGTCATTCTTTCAAGTTTTCAAATTTTGATTTTATTCTCCTTTTATTTAATGTAACATTTTTTCCAAAATTGTCTAAGACTAAAATATAAGTTTATGTAAAAAGTGATACCAACTTTTTGTTGATGTGAATGTGCAAGAATGTTAAAATGCCCTTGTATAAATGTGTTCAAGTGTGAATTTGCAACACAAGTTGTTGAAGGCAAATTGTGTGATGGTGTTAAGGTATGTATAGTTTAGTGTTGCAACTAGTATATAAGGAGCAACCTAGGTATATTATATATATATATATATATATTGGCATGAAAGAACATACCAATTTGGTATATCATTTGATGCAATATTAACCTTATACTTGCACCACATTATTTGGATAATATTAACCTAATATCAAATTTATATCAATTTCAATACCAAGTTTATATCTATTTCATACTGAGCCAAAAATTGACTTGGGCCCAATACCAAGACCAAGCCAATATGAAAACACTAAAATTGATCCAATACCATTGCCAAGCTTGTATGAGAATATTAAATACATTAATACTCGATTGATAAGTGAATAAAGACATAACATCAATATGACATACAAAAACAATGCTGGTATTATTTTCAAATTTCTAACATCCATCTTTTAATGATAGACTACTCTTTCTTTTTCTTTAATTTTTTGAAAAAAATTGAAGCACAACAGCCGACCCAACCTTACAAGCCATTGGCAACCCCAAGTCAAGCTCATTGGTCAAGGGCCAACAATCGATACACAACTTTAACACCCATACCCTAACCCTAAGGTGTGATTCGGGCCTTGATAGAAGAAAGTGGGACAGATGTCTATAATGTTGTTAAAGAAACATTGGAAGTCTTGCCATTATTCCGAATGCCATCCCTCAAAACACATCCAAAGGATCATAACAACAACAAGATGGGTGTGACATTCTAACATGTCAAACAATTTAGGCACACAAGTGTAAATTTGGAGAACTCTTCAATACTTACTTCATTGAAAAGCTCAACCTAATAAATCTCCACAATAAGATATATATATATATATATATTTTCCTCTTCTTTTCTGGGAATAATAATTCCAATTTGTATTGCCACTCCAAAAATTCAAATGAGTTGCAAAAAGTCCAAATTACTATTTTTTTGGCCACAAAAAAATAAAAATAAATTCACACACACACACACACACACACACATATTATGAACTCACAAATAGGTACATATTCCATTATTGCCATTCCTTCTGGTTACCTTAACCTTGTAATAGAGTTTCATGGGGTTTAATTGGGGACAAGGGTGTGTGAGGAGGGTTCTAGTAATATCTTGTCGTCAATGCCAAACGTCCGAGTTTTGTGACATCTTCTCGGACTAGCTGCCACATGACAATGTATTGACCTGCCTGCTACACTCCCCATAAGCCAAATTCCGAGAGTCCTCGGAGTGTGTTTAATAGGTGACTTTTTAGGGGTTGGGGGGGGAGAGAAATTGTTACATCTGACTCAGACCACCTCTTTCCATAAAAAACAACACCTATATGAAAACAATTATTTTAAAAATTTCACGGATCTATGTATCGGCCTCTTATTTTTTGTCGGAAAATTTGCAGTGTTTTTGAAATTTTTTGTTGCAGATTAATTCCTTGATTTTTAGATTAAAAAGGTCAAAATTGAAAAATAAATTTCATTTGTTGTTTTTTCTTTTCATATTTTTAATAGTCAAATTTGGCTAAATTGGCTTATGCATGATCAACACCTTCACTACATCACAAAATTGGGGAAAAAAAAAACTGCTATGATGCATACTCTTTTGTGCCTGGCTAAGGTTCATAATCAGGATTTTTTATTAAAAACAAATTGGGCAATAAAAATCGGTGTATTTTCCCTCAAAAAATAGCAAAATTAGTCGAACTTACACTTTTAAATAATAAAATTTCCCATTTTTTTCTCGAGAGACGACAAAAAATTTCAAAAAAACACTGGTCATGATACTTTATAGAAAGAAAAACAAAGAAGGAAAATAATTTTAAAGAAAATTCCGTGATTATAAAAAGAAAAAGAAACCAAATAAAACAACTTCAGCCCCGAGAATCACTTCCTCCTCGACACACCAAAATAACCATCGGACACAAGACGCAACTAGCGGAATTTGTGTATGACCAGCAGTTCTGTAAGCTTTCCTTCGGTCCCCGGTGGTCCTCCTTCGTCCAGCTTGCGCTTCGCTGCTGCTGCCTGCCTGCGCACGAACTACTCCTCGCTGCTGCCTCGTCGCAGCAGAAATCCCTGGTTTTTTACAAGCGATCGGCAACTCCAGAGGTGGTGATGAATTCTCTCACTCCTTTGCTTCTTGGTTTACAGAAATTGAGAAAAAAAAATTCACCAAATTTGATCAATTTTTTGCCAAACAAAAAATTTCCATCCATTTTACTCCCAATTTGTTTGTGCTTGGCGCATGCATGCCTTTGGGTTGTTGTCTCTCTTCTTTTTTGTCTTTGTTTTTTTTCTTGGGTTTTGGGATCGTCTCTTGGATTTGGATTTTCTGCATGCAGGATCGCAAATTCTGATTTGGGTTTTTGTTCTTTTCCGGTGATTCTGTGAATTATTGTGATCGTACTTATGGCTGGTCTTTAGGTTTTGGATTCTGGGTTGGAATGGTTCTAGAGGTTCTGTTCTAAGCTCAAGGCGATGGGTATGTGTGTGCGCGTGCGCATTTTGTGAGAGAAGAAAATTGCTCTGTTTTGGGTCATTCATTCTGTTTTGGGAAGTCTCCACCGAGCTTTGCTGAATGTACATTTTTTTGGCTCTTGTAGTGGGAAGTTTTTATTTTCTCAATATCGGATCATCCGGAAGCCTGACCACTAGCGAAGAAGATAGAGTGCTGCTGCTGGACCGGAGCTTTCTTCTTTGCAGCAGCAGCAGCAGCAGAAAGAAAGCCACTAGCACTAGTGTATGTATGGTGCTCGCCATGGAGTTCTCCGCAGTTTTTTCAAACCATGTAAAGCAGAAGAAGTGAGCTTGTGTGAAGGTGGGTGCTGCAGTTTCAGTCTCAATTTTGCAAACAGGAAAGATCACTGCCAAAAAACTCCCAGAATTTTTCTCTCTTTCTTTTGCTTTTGATGATGACAGTAATGGAGGAAACCTAACTCTCAATCAGCTAGTGACCATCTTCCTCAGACCCATTCCTTGATAATATTACTGACTGCATTGTGATGTCATTGTTGCCCATCACATGTATGGGTTGTGGCCAAATTGTCAGGCAGGATTGCAATTCTGATGTGGGCTTCTGTTTTATTTTACATGGTCAGGACCAGTTGCCAGCCAATTCCTTAATAGAATTCCTCTTCCAATGTTGGACTAAAAGCTGAGGATTTGTGTTGGCAGGAATAAGGGTCTTACAAAGGGGAGCCATGTCGTCCATTGAGAACCCTTCCCATCTATTATCTTCTCATGGGAGTGGTGGAAGAATTCGCCACCACTCACGAGCATCATGGCCTCTGAATGATTATGTGCATAGGCCTACTTTGGCATTGGTATGTCCCCTATGTGCTCATTGGATTTTGAATTGCTTTTACATGTGTGCTGGATTGAGATACTTCAAACAGAGTGCAGCAGAGAAATGAGAAGATCAACTCTGGCGACTGGAATCCCAGAATTAGGACTTTGTAGTGTTACATCCAGGAAGAAATTTGTGCACAGTTATCATCATCAGTGTCTCCACAACATGTAAAAGTTGTGCATGAGTTTCTAAGGAATCTGGCATTGACAAGACTGTTGTGCCACCCTTGCTGCTTTTTGTTGCTAGTTTGAAGCTGACCCTGGGGCTCCACCTGCACATGCGTGGAGGCGCAAGCTCAATGGTCATGCCAATCTTTTACGGGAATTCAGTGTAACCTTCATGGAAGCGTTTAGAATGGTGATTTCCTTGCCATTGCCCACCTTTCTTCTGCAGAAGCTTTCTCATAGAAATATTTCTCAAGAAATGTGTGTGATGTGATTGAGAGCCAAGTTTTCTCTTCCTTATGCTATGGATTGCTCCTCTCAAAGGTGGGATCCATTTAGGGTTCCAATGACTGTCTCAGTGTACCAGTACTTTTCCTGACACAACATGCTTAACTGCTTTGCTCAAATGGGATGTGGTTATATCCACCTCAGTCTAACCACAAGCACACCACGATATCCATTATGAACATGGACATTTAAGATGGATGTTCATTGGTCTGTTGTACCTCAATATGGGAATTGGAGAAATAAGTCTAGATTTTCCAGTTCTTTTGAGTCTTTTCTTCCTGAGCTGATTGGTGCCTGGCACTTGCAGCTTCGGTTGGGGATGCGGATGTGGATGTATGTGCAGTCAGAACGATCCCAGGGTCGGGTAACTTCTTCATCTTCAGTTCCTGCTCTTAGAATTCGGCCAACTGAATACCTTGAATTTTTTGTCAAACAGTGGAGTATTGTAATGCAGACCAATGCTCAGTAGGAATATTCCTTTTCCTTGTAGATATATCTGACCTTGCAGAGCTTCCCAATGGACCATTGTTGAGATCTGTACTTGAGACTGTAAGAGTGTGCTTTGATAATATGTTGTTGACATCCTTTTTTTGCAGCTTCCTCCCATTGATCCCTTCAATCGGGAGACAAAGCCCTCAGCATGTCATGGTGTTCCACTTGGTGGAATGGGGTGAGCCCAGCCAGGAATTTTCATGCCATTCCTTCCTTAAGCAAAATCCTAGGACAAGACTTTTGCCTTGAAGCTGGGTCCTTGTTGAATTCCACATCAAGTGGTACTTTGGTTTTCAGCATTTTTTCACATGTTTTTTCATGGTGGTACAGGGGTGGAAGCATTGGTCGAGGATTCAGAGGGGAGTTTAGGCGATGGCAATTCATTCCTGGTGTTTGTGAGGAAGGCCCTGTCTTGGCCAACCAATTCTCTGTACTTTCCTGACCCTTGTGGTACTAGAACCATGAAAACAACAATGTACAAATGCTGTTGGAAATCTGGTGAGAGTTAGACACACCCTGCATAAGAGTGTCTTTTCTGAATTGCTATTCAAAGTGTGATCCACTGTTGTCACAGGTTTTTGTCACCCGCCAAAAGGAGGGAGGAGGTGAGAAGAAAATTTCATCAGTGTTGGCACCTGGCCGCCCTAAAGAACTCGAAGGGTGAGATAAGGGTTGCACCAACTCATAGACATCTGGAACTGTTTATTTTGATTTCAGTAACCCAATGTTTTGCAATACCAGACTTATATTGCACTAGAAGGTTTTAGAGGCTGGGATGCATACAGGTAGTGCTGTTTCTGGAACTGAATGTAGGGAAGGCTTGCTAAGAGGATTAAACTAACAGATCTATGAGAAGATTGATAATGTGTTTGTTGAATTGTGACTATGCACTTAGAACTTTGCAGCAACTTCATGGGCAACAACAAAAGTTATTGATTTAGCTTGTAATGGCTTAAGAGCAATTTCTCATCGATTTGTACACCTACTGTTTGTGTGCAGCATAAAGGATGATGAACTGGGTATATCATCATGGGACTGGAATCTAGATGGTCAGCATACTACATACCATGCTCTTTTTCCAAGGGCCTGGACAATTTATGAAGGTCCAGTTTTCAAGCATAATTCCAGTCCTTGTTATGTCACACAATATGAGGTTCAATCTTGTGAATTGGACACTAAAGATCTTATGTCTAGTGAACCTTTCTGACTCTTATTTTGCTATATATTGTGGCATGAGAGTTTTTTAGCATGCTGTTGACATCATAACATTTCTTGCCCCTGGCCTGGCCTGTCATGTTGGCATTGCCAAAAAGATATATTTCTGCCTTTCGGGTCAGTGCCCTGGTACTAAAATTCCCTTCTTTGAACCTTGTTTGAATGTTCTGAACTTTGTGTGGTCAAATGCAGGTGAGCCAGATCCAGAACTGAGGATATCATGTCGACAAGTATCCCCTTTCATTCCACACAACTATGTTGAAAGCAGCTTCCCTGTGTGTGTTTTCTCTTATGTGGTAAGAGCATATTCAAAAAAATCTTGTCAGTTTTATCTATGAGGAGTCTTCTGTGTGCTTGCTCTAAGAGACAACTGTCTAGTCTGTTCTTTGGGTATTGTGATCCTTCTGCAAAGTCAACCCTGTTTTCTGTTTATGGTGTTGTGTTTAATGAGTTGTGGTTTGACATCCAGCTCATCAATACCGGAAAGGAAACAGCGGAAGTCACCCTCAATTTTACGTGGGCAGTACGTGCCTCTTTAGCTTGGGACAATTTTTTTTCTCCTTCTCAGATCATATGAGGATCAACATTTATGTATTTCCTGTTTCAGCTACATTTCTTGCATAGAATCCCTCACAACCATTCTTCCAGTTTGTGTTTATGACAATTTCCAATGGTGAGACTCTTGTTTTTGGACAGAATTCCATAGGTGGGAACTCGCACATGACTGCTGGACATATAAATGAGCCATTCTTGTAAGTATAGGTTCTACCAAAACTCCAAAGCAAACACCTTTGATTTCCTTGTCAGCATTGTTTTCATTTTGTATGTCATACTTAACATTGGGCATGATTCTGAAGCAAATCTTGCTAAGCATGGAAGCTTCAGATGCTTAGACTCTTGTGTACACCCCTTTTTTATCCGTAGTTGTGTGAAGGGATCCACAAGGCACAACCCAAATTGACACTCTTCAAAACTTGGTTTGCAGGGAGAGCAATGGAGTTTGTGGTGTTAGACTTCATCACAAGTAAATTGCCAACTTGTAGCCCTCATCAACAGTGTTGTCAGAAACAAATGTGCTGCTTTCCATGTATTTCAGCAAATCTACTGTCATGATATGATGAGAATTTTTCTGACTCATTGGAACTAATTGTCTTCAGCTCTAACAAAATTGATATTACTACTTGCTTCTCTTGTATCATCTTTCCATGCTTTGTACACAACTTCAAGATTTATCTTGTAGTTTTCTGTGATTGTGAATACCAAATGGAATACAGGACAGCGGCAAAAGGTGGTCGTCCAGTAACCTTTGCAATTGCAGCTAAACAGACACAGGATGTTACAGTTTCCACTTGTCCCTGCTTCCATATTTCAGGTCAAGGTGAAGGATGCACTGCAAAAGACATGTGGGCAAAATTGAAGCAGGTGTGCTCCTTTTCCCTGGAGAACTGTTTGACCAGGCTTTATTCAGTCATGACTAACTTTAGAGATGGTTTTAATTTTGGAACCCCCCAAGTTGTATAAGTTGTTTAATGGGTGTGGTCATTTAGGCTCAGAATGTTTTTCTATGAACCTCATGATGACACTGAGTTGCATTTCTAGAACTTTTCATGTCAGCAAAGTCAGTGCATGGTATTCAATAGTTGTTATCTTGTCTGACAGTCTTTTATCTGCATTCTTGTCAGGATGGTTCTTTCAGTAATGAGAATTGGACTGCAAAGGCGTCATCTCCATCAAAGGCAGGGGCTCCGATTGGTGCTGCTCTTGCAGCTCAAGTTTCGATACCCCCAAATGAAAAGAGAAACATCACCTTTTCATTGGGTTGGGATTCCCCTGAAGTCAAGTTTTTGAAAGGAAAATCATACCACAGGTAGGGTCTGAAGCACTTGGTAGATGATCAGCCAGAGCTACATTCATCAAGATGCTGATGGGTTTGTTCAGAACAAACATGCCCAAAGAGAGTGGCAGAGAACTGAATTCTTAGAACATCCTTGAGAAATACCTAACTGTGTGTTTTGTCTTGCAGGCGGTACACAAAATTTTATGGTATTGCTGGTGATGCAGCCTCCAAGCTTGTACGTGACGCAATCTGTGGTAAGTCATCTCATACTTCTCATGAACACAACATGTGAGCACTGGGGTTTTGTCATTCCTTTTGACCATACCTAGACCTCAAGTCAAATGTATCCTATTTTGTCGATATGAAGCTCATATATACCTCTACATGTCTCAGATTATCGGAAGTGGGAGGTTGCGATTGAGGATTGGCAACGTCCAGTTTTGGAGGATGAAAAGCTTCCTCACTGGTTTGAACCATTCTGAGATATTTCCTTCTCGTTTCATGCATCTTGTTGATACCCTTGCACAGTCCAGTGTTGATGTAGGTTTTTGCAGGATCAACATAGCCATCTAGCCCAAGTGTTGGAACACTTTATCTAGATTGAAGTTGATTTCAGGACTTGTCAATTAGTCAACTCAAGCACTGAATGTCTGAATATTTCAATTTCAGGTATCGTATCACTGTTTTCAATGAGTTATACTATCTGGTTGCAGGTGGCACCATATGGACAGGTGAGCTGCTTTCCTTCAGGAAATTGCTTTACTAATGGACCAAGAGTGTAGTTGTGATAATCTGCACAATTTTTTCAAACTAAAGTAGCACATCCGACTCCATAACAGATGGATGGTAGTTTTAGCCTATTGGGATGGGAAGCAATTCCCACACTCATTTTGATACTCTTTTACCAATTGCTGGACTGAGTGAGTATAATTTTTTGCCCCAGATGGTGAACCTGCACTACAAGGCAGATCAGAGATCTCTGCTCCAAGCTCTGCAGACAGCTCTGCCCCTGGCTCACCTATTGCTTACATCACAGCTGTTACTAGAAATGGAGTGTCTTCCTCAAAAAGCCATGGTGGCAGCTCAAAACAACCTTTTGAAGTTGGGTCTCAAGAGCATCCACTAAAGCCAAAGGCAATAAGTACTCTAACTACTGAGGAGCAGAGGTTAAGACCTTTTCCCCTTCTAGTTTATTTGTGTGGGTAGTTTAGTCTCAGCTGGATCTGAATCCAGGAAGAAGCCAGCCTGAAATGTATTATGTTTTTGCCTCAGTGGATCTGATGCCTTTCAACAGACTTCAGAGCTGTTACAAATGTTGTTGTTAGATGAATCCTTCATCTATAATGCTTATGGGAATACATACACATAACTTGCAGTCTGACTGGTGGGTTAGGGTTGGGTTTAGGGTTTATCACCATCTTGATGATCAAGAATTACTAAACTGGTCTGTTGGTTTGATTGTCGTAGCTCAACACAAGAAACCAATGGAACTGCTGAGGAATATCTATTACAAGATTTGGAGCAGATGGATGAGCATACATTGGTTGCAGAGTTTGAACATGTACATGGGTTCCCAAGTCACGTAATTTCCCCCTTTGGAGGGGAGCATGAAGAAGAAGCACACATGGAGACTATATCTGAGAGATCAGAGACTGCAGCAGAAAAACCAATCGCAACAGCAGAGCAGCAGCCAGAAACAGCTGCCACGCTGATACTTAGGGCTATGCAGGCAGCCATGCCAGAGAATTTCCAGACAGCAAGTGCAGGGCTACCTTCTGGGACTGCTCTCCTCCAGGAAGGTGAGGAGAATGTTGGTCAATTTTTATACCTCGAAGGCGTGGAGTATCTTATGTGGTGTACTTATGATGTGCACTTTTACGCTTCGTTTGCTCTCCTTTCCCTCTTCCCAAAGCTTGAGCTGGCCATTCAAAGAGACTTTGCAGCTGCGACCCTTGCACATGATGGCGGTAAAATGAAGTTTTTAGCAGATGGACATTGGGGCATCAAGAACGTGTTTGGTTCAGTGCCACATGATTTGGGTCAACATGACCCATGGGCGGAAGTCAATGCCTACAATATTCATGATACAAGCAGATGGAAAGATCTAAATAGCAAATTTGTTCTTCAGGTATGTTGATCTAATACATGATGTATTGCAGATATATGGTGGCTGGAGCCTCCTGGCTCCAGGTTCAGGGTTTAGGGTTTAGGGTTCTTTTCTTTAAGCTTAGTCACATGGCTATGCCAAATGCAGGGCAAGTGTATTCTGAAGGGCAGAGCTCTTCCCTCCATATTGCCAAATATTTTATGGATTCTTTTTCCTTTCTTGATTGGTAACAGATATATAGGGATGTAGTTGCAACTGGTGACAAGGTCTTTGCACGAGCAGTCTGGCCGGCAGTGTATGCAGCAATGGCGTATATGGACCAATTCGACAGAGATAGGGACAGTCTGATTGAGAATGACGGTTTTCCTGACCAGACATATGATACTTGGCCTGTGCATGGAGTTAGTGCTTACTGTGGGGGTTTATGGCTTGCTGCCCTTCAAGCTGCAGCAGCTATGGCAGACCTGCTTGAAGACCATGCTGCAGCAAATTACTTTCACACCAAATTTGGTCAAGCTAGGATCGCATATGAGAAGAAATTGTGGAATGGTTCTTATTTTAACTACGACAGTGGTTCAAGCAGTAATAGTAACTCAATTCAGGTCAGCAAAACTCTTTCTTCTGCATGGACACTAAATGCTAAACCCTTGTGATACCTCCATATTTTTTTGTGACTTTCATTCTTTCAGAACTGTTTGTCTGATACTAGAAAGTTGTGAGTGACTTTTGTGTGTGTGCAGACAGACCAAATGGCAGGGCAATGGTATGCATGGGCCTCAGGTCTGCCACCCCTTTTTGATGATGCCAAAGCACGGAGTGCTCTACAAAAGATATATGACTTTAATGTGATGAAAGTGAAAGGTGGGAGGTATGGTGCAGTGAATGGTATGCATCCTAACGGAAGAGTAGATGAGACATCAATGCAGTCTCGTGAGATTTGGACAGGTGTTACATATGCATTGTCTGCAGCTATGATTCATGAAGGCATGCATGAACAAGCCTTCCAGGCAGCTGAGGGTGTTTTCCTCGCTGGCTGGTCTGACCTTGGGTGAGTGACTTTGACCCCCCTTACCATCATACTCTGAAATTATTTTCATCATTTACTGCTGCTGCTCCAAAGCTGTGGTTTTTGATTTCTCTATAGTGTGTTATCCTTACAAGGAATCCTGATACTTGTGACATTTGCTTGAGACTTCTTTTTTGGGGGATTTCCCATCAGAGTGGTTTGCAGAGTATGAATAGTATAAGCTGAATTCTCTGCTCACCCAGAGCTAATCTTGCAATGTTCCCACTGCAGGTACTGGTTCCAGACCCCAGAAGCATGGACTACAGATGGTCACTACAGGTCTCTAGCATATATGCGTCCACTGGCAATATGGGCGATGCACTGGGCCTTGTACCCTCCCAAGTGCATTGCTGAAGCACCTCGAGTCCCTTCCATAGACCGAGCCTCATCACATAGTCTTTATGCTGGATTTACTTCTGTTGCTGAAGCGCTTCGCAACCCATTGCCACAATTGAGGAGACTTCGCTCACTGTGCCAGGAACTTCACTCATGCCTTTGTTGTGGAAGGACTTCCTACACTTAAAAAAAAAGGGATACTTTGTGAAGTACGGAAACAGTGATGTCAGAAAGTAGGGTTCAACAGTTTCACATTTGTTGCCTTGAGATACATTGATTGGTGCATCAGTGGCACTTCCCCATGTATCCAGTTGGAAATTGAGTCACTGCAGATGAGAGCCTGTGTTGTCAAACCTGCGTAGAAACCTGCTGGAGGCCATGGGTTAAGGAGATTAGATTGATGATGAGGTGCACAGCTGCCTGTGAAATCACTACTGGAACTAATTTGGTTACTGGAACAGAAAAGAACAGACTTGTTCAATCCCAACATGTATGTATGACATTAGATATGTAACAGATTCAAGGTACCAGAAACATTTCTCTTTGTTGTTTCACACTTGTGACATTTCAGGTTATCTTTAAGAGAGTTCAAAATGCAGAGTGTAGGTTTGGTTCGAAACAGTTTTCTTATTCTTTCATGAAGAGGAAATCAAGGTGGAATGAAGGAAGGCAAATGAATGGAAATCCTACCTGCCTAAAAGAATCAATCCTATATTGTATTTGTAAGCAATTTCTAAAATGATGTTTAATCAAGTGCATCTTTGAATGAAAACTATTTGCCTCTGAAATTGGTTTCAATTTTAAAATCAGATTTTACATCTCCACTTAGGTTTTAAAAAAAAAAGAATAAAATGTGTAATGTCAATAACACTTCAATAGAAGTGTTAGATGATAGACAAAAAAACCTCTTAAATTTCATTATTTGATGGGCTTTTATTATAGCATTCATCTGATATAATTTCATTATTTGTGAAGTATCCATAAACAATTCAGTAATCTAGTTTAGATTACCATACTATAAATCAAATCAAGTATATTGTGATAAGACATTGTGTTCATGCATGAGGGTTGGAAAAGCATGGGATTGCCAACTTATCAATTGATGGAATCATGAAACTTTACATAACTGTATTATTTTTATATAATCATGAAACTTTTTGTTATACCAACCAGCAACCCCAAAGAAACCAATAAGGCAACCATATCATATGATCCCCCAATGACTTACATGTGTGCACAGATTGCATGGGATGTCAAGTTAGCTCAAACTACATGTCAAAAACTCTCCATGTCAACAACCGACCGCTTGTAAAAGGTTGGCCGTGATGATTGGGGGTGTAAACTAGGCCTATCATTACCGCCCAACTTAAGATGAAGGATACTTGCATCCTTTGTAATGTAATTGAAATTTTTTAACAAACAAAAGTAACCAAGACAGAAAAGGCAGGTCCCTCTGGCCCTTCCAAAAGGTGTTTTTGTTATAAGTGTGTCTACAATAATTTCCATTCTTAAACTCAAATAACTGGTGTAAAAATAGGTGGGTCTAATATATATGAGGTTGAACAAGGAAGTTCTATTTTTTTGTTTCACCCATGTTTTAGATCTTGTTGGGTATATGTATTTGCAAAAATTCATGAATTGTCTTTGTATAAGGTAAGCATTCCCAAAAAAAGAGGCCTAGGACAAGGTGGTATTTGAGTTCAAGCTTGCATTTAGGGAATGTGCCCAGATCATGGGCTTACCCATCATAAAGCACAATGTGAAGATTATCATGAACCTAAACAATACATAAATCACAAGGTGTTAGTAAGAAGGGGAAGCAAAGTTTGTCTCTTCCTTAAGAGTGTGAGGATCTTACACCACCATCTTGGGTGCGAGACATCTATGTTACTAAATTGGTTTGGTACTTCATGTAAAAATCAAATAAAGGCTGAAGCAAACTAAAAATGCAGTAATTAGCATGTAGTGCTTGCCTATTGACCAGAGTGCTGCTTATGAGCCATGACACTTGTGAAAATGCACCTTTGAAAATGAAAATAGGGAAAGGAGTCTTAAAACATTTTTCACCGTCTAAATCAATGAGTGAGTAGGTAGAAGGGTGGAAGATCAGGGAGAGAAAATAATATTATCTGAGAAAGAGTAGGCCAGAAAATGTCCTCACACTGCATGGTGAATCAGTTTGGTAGGATAAGCAGATCCCATTACATTGCATCAACATGCCCTCCGACGGCTTATGCCAGATTGAAGAAGTGGACTTGGGGTGAGTCACAATCAGAAAGTACTTCCTTGCTCCAATACCCTCCTCTCCAGTTTTCTTCCCTTTTTCTACAACACTTTTTCTTCAACCTTGTGATATACACCTACATCAGGCCACAAGTGATCATAGATTTTGCTTGGGCGCAAACTTTCCAATACCTTTTCCCACCCAGCTGTACATACAGCCTCCTTACAACTCTATGAGTCAAGCATGGACCGAAATGCAGACCTGTGAACTGTGGGTCATGGGGATCCAGTAGTGACATTTGTCCTGATACAGCACAAGAGCATAATGTATTTTCCTTGAAGTGAAACACTGAGTTGTCAACCTGCAAGAGAGAAGAATTAATGATCTCAACATATTATTATTTAAATAAGCCTTTCAAGGAAATCTTCACCTCTCAAAGTGAAAGTGTCTTTTCATGCAGTAGGCCACCTGGAAGGATTTTCAGTCCCTTTCCATCGCCTTGCTCAATATCATTACAACTCTGACAAGAGCCAGGTAAGGGAAAGAGAACCTGGGTTGTGATAGAAGCATTTTTAATTTATTTTTCACTGTGCTAAGATTTCTCTTTTAAATGCATTTTAGTTCCCCACATTCTGAGCAGAAAAACATGGAAGTTGCCATATTTAGACACTAGTTGTTTGAGGTCACCAAAAGACAACCAGCACTGCAGTGGCTTGCTGGTCACGAGTTATATAACCCCTAACTTTTTTGCACAGAAGTGGCTCACATACACCATTGGCTGATTTGCATAATTATCATTGTACAAAGCTCAGTCACAGGCCATGCAAAACGACTTTCGAAAAAACTGGTTATGTCCAATATCCAGCTCAAGGCCAAAGGTTATCTCACTTGTGGCTCAATTGTATGCAGTAACTTGCATCCTCTTGGAGATCACCTAGTCCATAGCAGGATTCTAGAAAATGTTTACTGTCCTCTCTGACCCATAGCCAAATTAGGCTCTTTCCTCTTGTGGATGGTTGCCACTGCAACAAAATTGGGGAGAAGGAGGGAAAAAAAAGAAAAGGCCTTTCAATGGGAGGATAAGCCTGTCATAGTTATCCTTGTTGCCTGATTTGAATCAACACAAGTGAGGCAGGTGTTCTCTTGCATCAGCAGAGAAAGAGAAGATGATTGCCTACAATCCCAAATCCCAGCACTCTCACACCTTCGGACTACTGGCCCGTAGTTAGTATTCAGTAACGAGTACTTGGCATTAATGGCTGCAGTGGCATGACATGTTCAGACTTGGACAATAAATTGTCAGTCCTTGCTTACAATGAGTTGCCATGATCAGCCACCAACCCATTATTTCAGCCCCCAAATACCCTAATATGTTGGTGGCTTTGGCACAAATTATATTGTTCTTAGAAATGTTGAAAATTTCAAATTTTTACTTATTCTTCAAGAAGACATTTTTGTGAAGGAAAATGAAAAATCTTTTTAGATGATCTGAAATTTTTCATTTTTCAAAATTGAATGTTCAAAATAAGTAAATTATTCAGCAGACATGTGCTGAAGCTGACCCTGTATTATTGGTGGTGTTCTAATGGGTCAGCCATTCTAGTGTGGTTGCCTGGTGTGTGACCGCCTTTGCCCTCCCAAAGCTCACCAAAATAGTGGGCAAATCTTCATATGATTGCAAGTCACAAAACCCTTTGTGTGCAGTTGGCTCTCAAATGAAGCGGACTCGTCATTCATGTCGGCCATGTTACCTACATTAATTACCATGTTGGAGTGGATTCTTCAAATCATAGTTGTGAAAAATTGAAACTCTTTCACTATTTGATCGCAATAAATATGGTCGGAGTACTAGTTTGGTGGCTTTCATGACCATACCCTTACTGAATTGTTTGATATATGGAATATTATAATTTGCATTTCTTGTCTACTAAGACAACCCTCAACACACATCTTTTGGTAGGCCTCCTCAAACAATTACCCAAGACACATCTATTTATTTGATACCATTTTTCTTTCATAATGGTTAAATCTACAGAGTTAGGGACCAGTGATATTTTTCCAACAAATTTTGTCACTTTTTTCACAAATCAATTGGGAACATTATTTGGAACTTTTTTGTAAATTAGGCTAATTTTTTGTTCTTTTGGAGAAAAATTCAATTTCTTGATATCACAAAATTGAAAAATTAAAACCCTTGTTGGTAGTTCAATGACATTTCAAGCCATCTAAACTCTCGGCACCTATATGACATGACATTTTTACGTTAATGTGACACTTTTGCTTAAAGAGAAGACAAGTCTAACAAGGGTCAAATGTTCAAACTTATATCAAAAGATTAATTTTGGATTATATTTTGAATCCAAATATTGTACCTACGACTGATGTTTGGTACAAAATAATTTGCAAAGGGTTGAGCCAAAAAAAGGAGAAAATTTTATTGATATTTGCTAGAATTGTTGAAAATTTAAAAAATTGGGTTATTATTGCAAATGCACAAGACAAGATGTATTTTGCATGTTTATTTTATTCCTCAACTACCCAAATTTTGCAAAATTAAATTATAAATTATCAAACTTGTTTTCTAAAATAAATATTCAACAAAGAAATGCTGAACATTAGTTGTAGGTATAGTATTTAAACATTCTTAACTTTTAGGCAGTGAACATGATCAATAATGCATCATGTGTTCATGATTATGAAGAATGTTTTTCTTGGCTAAAATGGTAGGTGAATTAGCCCATATTTAATGCAATTATCAATTAGAAAGTTTTTTGATTGTTTGCAACTCGGGGCCCAAACATTTTAAACTTTAACAAACTTGTTAAGACATTACAAACCAGCCTTTTTTTTTTTTTTTAAATTGACAAAATTAGATATTCAAATTTATGGTACAACTTTTACCATCCATGCACTCCAGCTTCCTCACGCCTACCAGTTTTGCTCATTCAAGATTCATTAGTCTAGTCCATATTAGGCCCTAAACCTTAAACCCTAATACAAACTCAATTTGAGTCATATGTAAAGTACTCCAAATTGGGGGGTAGTGGGCCTAAGTCTCCTCAAAACTGGGGACAAAATGAGAAATAAAAACAAAAACAGTGCAGAGGAAAAACCAGGGGACCAAACTTGTTTCCTCACCTCAATTGGTCCTTGGAGGAGTTTCACCTTCGGTTTTGAATTTGCTTTACCTGCACCTTGATTGCTGCTTATATCCTTCATTAAATCACTTAATTAACCTTGTCTGACTAAGATATTGCAAATCTTCTGAACTGATTGATACTCAGTTTTATGAAACGGTACCCAGTTTCACTCACTTTATGGATATATTCAAGTTGGGATGAAACAGGGTGTAAAGGGTCGTCAAACTAGGGACCAAAGACAGGGTGACTTTACTGGTACCTCTCAAACAAATTATTGTAAGGACAATCAAAGTGGCACAGATTTTCCCCTTGCAGGCCATCTATCTAGGAAGCATGGTAGTTTGATTTGTCACCCCCAGATCTCCCAAACCACGGTGCTTCATGTCAAGCTTTTGGTATCTTTGGAAAGCTCTTGATGAGTGCAAGTACACCAACTTGGTTTGAGACTGTTTGGAGCTACAGTGTGGAAGCTATTGATTATTGAACGATTTTTTTCAATGAAAACTAAATAAAATCGAAATTGAAAAGTTTAGTGGAATTTGGGGGTGTTCTTCGTGTTGTCAGAAAGCCTGGGTGAATCAGATTTAATAGAGTTTATTTCACAATTTTCAGAGCTAAGGTGCAGAAGATATTGATTTTTGAGTGGATTTTGTTGCTGAAAATTCAAACAAATTTCAAAATTTGGGTTTGGAAGGAAAAAATCAGTTGAGTCCTCAATGTGTTCACATTCCCAAATTTAGAAAATGTGAAAAATAAAGAATGTGTTCACACTTGGGCTAATGGCACACGCTAGCTATACACTAGTTACTATTACAATTTAATGGCATTAGCAAATTTTCCATCCATCATGGACTTGTGTTGAATGCAATTAATTGGGATAAAACCTGACAAGCAACCACTAAGTAATCCAAGCAAAGATTTGCTATTACTGGAAACTAATGGGTAGTTAAGAGTCAGAACAAGCATCTAATTCTGTAAGGACAGACTAACCAAGTACCACCCAGGACTCATGGGCAAGAACTAAACAGGGTACCAGTTGCCACATGTTCAATATAGAGCCAGGCCCAATTCTGTTAAAAGGACAAAGTGTTGAACAGAAAAAGGTTTTCTTTGCAAAGCTTTCAATGTATTTGATTTGATGATAAACTCCTCTGATTATTTTGACTGAAATTTTATGCATTTCATTCCTATGGAGGTCATGTGTTTCACTAGTTGGGGACTGATTATTTGAATGAGAGGTCTGCTATTCAAACTTGACAGAGAGAACATTAAGTTAGCACTTATTCATCTTCCCTATCCATTAACTTGTCCATTAAGTGATGGACAAGTAACTGGAAGTATTAGCTTCAATAGATGAAAATCAATAGAGTTTGCATGCGAAGTTGAGAAAGCTCAACAACAGATGAATTCAAGATTGCATTTGGAAAATGGATGGAGTTAAGGAAATTAAGACACATTGAACCTGGGAAATTGAATCTAGCCACGGTGATTCAAGTTCATAAAGCTGAATTTCTTTGGATCCATTCATTATCCCACTTCCTTCCCTAGGTTCATTCATCCATTCTTGAAGTTTCTCAAGGATTCAATTTGTTTATTTTTTGCTCTCATCTCTCATTTGAAGCCAATTTTATTTTTTAATCATTGCAACTTCAGCTACTATGTAGTTTCAATTTACATCAACCAAATAGTATTGAATATTAATGCCTTTTAGAACTCTCCATTCAGACATGGATACCAATTGTCTATTGAAAACATATATGACTCCAAGAAAAATATGTTTTGCAGCTTACCAACTATTTTTTTGAGCTTGTTAGAATTGCAACGGCGTTTGTATCTTTTAGTTGAGTTTTTGCCACTTTTCAACCAAAATATTAGGTAATTTACGCCAATTTTGTAGTGCAAATTCGGTTACTGTTGCTAAAAGCTTAGCCAAATCTTCAATCCCACAAAATTGAAAATAGTTGTTAGGTATTGCACTATCAGGACTGCAATTTAGCGTAGAATTGAGTAGTTTTCGATTGGGCTTTTGCATTTCCAGAGTGTAGGTTCTTTACAGGGTATTCTCGTATTTCAAGACCATTTTTGCAGTTATTTTGAATGAGACAAGCACGTAATGTTTGTGTGAAACGTGAAACCCAAGACACAAACTTCAAGCACTCTTGAACTTAAGCCCCAAATTACAAAGAACTCTCGAACTCAAGCTTCTAACTAGAAAGAAATCTCAAACTCAAGAACTCAAGACTCCAGCCTCGAATTCCAAGAGCCCAAGACTCAAGCTCTACGGACTCAAGATTCAAGACGTAGGTTTTTACCCAGATGACATAAATAGGAATCTAAGGAGTCAAGAGACTTATGAATCCAAAGGCGGGTGTCACTTTATTTCAAGTCTTTTTTTTCACACCGCAGCCTTCATTCCTTCCTTGGGTTCACAAATGGTAGGAAAAGAATTGCTCTGCCAACAGCAATTTTATATCAACATAGCTCAGTACCTGGCACTAGATCATACATCTTCTTTGACTTCAGCAACCCTGCATTCTCTCTCTCTGTGTTTCATCACAAGGGTTCTTCTTCGCCTCTGCTAGCTAGCTACCTGATCTCGGATCGACAAGAAACTCATGGGGGCAATGACGTAGCGGGCGCCCTCGACCTCATCTCACATGAATCCAGGATGCGCATCATTTTCAATGTCAGCATTTCCAAGGGCTCTCTCTGTATTGCAGGTGGTGGGTGCTCATGCTGGAATATGATCAAGGCATATTATGGTAACAAGCCAGAAACTACAGCTACGTTTTGCTGTAGCTGCTGCTGGTGATGAACTTTTTTTGTTGTTTTTGTCAGAACTGAGCTCCTTCAAAAGTTTGGCCAAACTGCCAGCTTGAGGGAGCAACGTCTTGGGAGATCAGTGTCCTTCCGTCGCTTGTGGTGATCATGAAGGATAGATCCTGTCCATACATGGCATTTCCACTGTACTGCCATACTTGACCCCAGTTCCTTTGCATTGGGTACCAGGCAGTCTTGGAGCCCTTGCACGACAGAGAATGCACATCTCCAGCTCCGCCCACGTTTGTCACCAGCACCAAGAGGAAGTATGGGTTGCCATTGATGGTGAAATGCACTCCTCCGGCTTTGGCACACGCGACTCTGCAGAAGTTCAACACATGAGCAACGACTTTAGAGCTGGAATACTGTTTTACTTGGAAGAATTCTGTGGAAAAACACCTTGCAAAAGCTCTCTGGAAAACTTGTATTCTGTTTCCAGAGTACGTTCTTGCAAGTACTGATCATCTGCATGTTGCTAAAACACTCCAGCTGCCAAAGCTCCAGAAAAGGCCTTATACCTGCGGTATAGCACAGGCACAATGCCAGCTTCATACACAGCAATTTGCGAGTACGCAGGCTCAGCCATATCGAAGTGTTGTAGAGGCAGGTTGCACCAACCGCCATTGTCGTTGGCAAGAGCAGGGTTGGGTGGACAGAAGTTGGTCGCCGTCACAGTCACGAAACCTGGAAGACACCACCTAGGTGCATTACACTTGATCTGGTAACAAGAGCCGCAACTGAGTCCATCAGCGAAGAGTGCACTGCTCAGAGCTACAGTATTGGTGCCATAGCCTTCGCTGTAAAGATTTCCATATCCACAAGCTCCACCCTCAGTCCCCGACGCATCACTTCCTCCGTAGAAAGTCGCATGCGCATCAGTCCAGAATGCTTCTCCAACGTAACTACTACCAACGTTTGTACTTGCAGGAGCTGAACTCGCCACTCTAGGTCCAGCTCCAGAGGCTTGCGCAACCGGATGAGTGTAGCGAACTCCTTGCGCCCCAGCCACAAACCCCAGAACCACCACCACCAACGCTAGAGCAGCTACAACAGTCACAAGATTGGCCGCCATTTCAACTGCACCATAAACAAAACCACCACCCAATGCTCAGCAAAAGCACATGCCTTTTCTATCCGAAGCAAATCCACTGCAGTTCCCAAACATGAACCACTCTGCTGCAGGAAAGTTCTCAAGTACCAGAGAAGAACTAGAGCATCGAAAAGAGACCCCAGAGCAAAGAGCAAGAGATGAGTGCAAAACTGACGCAAACTACTTATACTAGCTCACAGGACTCAGATCAAAGCACAACAAACCCATCAGAAAAGCTCAGAAAAAAGAGCTCACAAAAGCCAAAAAAAAAGAAAACAAAGTGAAAAGAAGCCAAAGAAACGGAGATACACAACAAAGAAAACTGAGCAAATCTGAGGAAAGCTAACCAAATCCGAGATCTATGAGGAAGGAAAAGCCTTACTCGGGTGCTGCTGCAGCAGGCAAGGAGGAGTTGCAAAGGCAAGGGACACGAGGGGAAGGGGCAAAGAGACACAGCGTCGTAGCAGAGAGTGAAAGCTTGTAAGTGGCAACGACTGTACTGCAGAGGAGCAATGAAGACAGGGGGAGTATATATTGGGGCCGCCTAGCACTTAGGCCCTTAAATCCAAGAGAGAACAGGTGCTTCCAATGGGCTATGGGCCCATTTCTTGCGTCTTTTTTCCACACAGACCACGACAACGGCGTCCTCCAACGGTCCGTCGCTCTCTCCCACCTCGTCCCGATTCCCGGGGCTTAGGATCCGCGCAGGGAATCAAAGTGCGCGGGAGGGGTCGTTGAATCGTCGCGTGAGGACAGAAGGGCCCGCCAACAAGCGTAAGTGTTTGTTGGTTTGAGTCCCGGTGTTTGCTTTTTTCTTCATTTTTTTGCGGGGTCAATTTTGTGATGTAGCAGCCAAAGTGGTGATGATTCACAGGAAGATTTAGCCAAATTTCGCTACAAGCTAAATATGAAACTAAAATTTAAAAAAAATCCTTGTATATTTTTTGCTATCCTACTTGAACCATGTCTAGAAATCTGGCGATTTTTCTTAGATTTTGGTGGAACAGGCTACTTGCTGCTGGTGTTGGCCAGCCTTTGTTTTTGGGGCTGCTGGCTATGCATAGCCAAAAAGCTATATGAACAATTAAAAGTGTTAAAATCAAGTTCTTTAAGAGATTGTCTATAGCCAGAATCCAACCCAAATTGAAAGAAAATCGCCATATTTTTTGTATTCATGGTTCAAGTAGGCAGCCCAAAATTTTACTTTCATATCAATTAGCGTGTAACCAAATGTGGCCAAATTCATCTTCTTCCTATGGATCATCATCGCCACTTTGGCTAAATCACAAAATTGACAAAAACAAATAAACTCTGGTGTTGCCACCAACAAAGAAGACTGCCTTGTTCTTGTTCTTCGCCTTCATCATCATCTTCTTCTCCTTGGGTCTAGAAGAGCCGACCACCTAAGTAAGTGGTGGTGGTGGGGGCCCGGTGGACCAAGTGGACCCATCCCATCTGCTTCCTTCCTGGGAAGGGGATTCGTTAGTGTCAGTGTGAACCGCCAGGATCTTGGCGATCTTTTAGGGTATGATCCACGGCAGGAATAATGTCTGTCTGCCGTGAAAACTGAGCTGAAATTATTGGACATAAGTAACTATGCCCCCCTCCCCCCCTTCCCTCCCTCACCATTCATGTCACCTGCCATTAGCCTAGGCCAAAAAATGGTGACCAACTTAGCCATAGCTGAGGCTGAGCACAAACATGCATCCAGTCTTAGGTATTTTTCAACAGGGAAAATAATTAAATTAATTTAAATTAAAGTAAATTAAAATTACTTGGTTCGATTTCTACTTTTGCATCCTGATCTCTGTTGAATCACTTGCTTAATTAATTTCCTTTGGTTCAAGGGATGATGTGACCTAGATGTCATCCATCAGAAACCTGTTAAATTTGACTCGTTTCTGGATGAACCACAATTGAGTTACCAAGGTGGTAACCCATCCTATAGCCCTCCTACCTCGTCACCTTCCCTTTCTCACACTAAATAGTTAAAGTGTGAGCTGGAAGAGCCTTAGCCATGCCAATGGGTAAGTAGCGTAGGTAATGAAGTTAGGGAATGTAGATGGGTAATATGTAAGTAGGTAAAAAACATTTGGTGGTTACTAGTTAAGTAGACGCATTTGGATTGGTAGTAAATTTGTAACAACTATGGTTAGCTATGGGAACAGGAATAGAATGAAAAAACAAATTCTATCCATATATCATCCATCCTATAGGGTGGAGAGTTCTGGGTGCTAGTTCAGTTCACTCTGGCCTGGATGGATGCAGAAGTATTGTTGAAGGCAATATTTAAGGGCAGGTTCATATATCCCTTCCTGTTGAGGATATTTTGCTGCAGTGCAGCCAATCTTCCAACAGTCTGGGATGCAGTGAAACAACTGATGCTGCCAAAATTGCTAAACCCTAGGCCCAAAATTGCAAAGACCACAGATTTATTTATTTTTAAATATCTTGCAGCCAATGAGGTGAGGCAGCAGCACTCACCGAGAGGACTCAGGTTTTTTTCTTTTAAGGGTAGGTGAGGTGTTGGATTTGTGTTGTTCCCATGAAGTTCCCACTTTGTTCCCATCTAATTCTCAGTGCGTTCTCAACATGTTCCCCAATTTCTCAATGTGTCCGCCAACTTCTCAATGTGTTTGTCACCACGTTCCCAATAGCTCATCACTTTATCCCATACCCTTTGCCCTAAGTTTTACTCTTGTAACCTAAATAGTGAGCCCAAAGGAGGAGATTACAACATATCTATTTTTGGACTGCCTAGAGCTTGATTTTAATTTTTAATTTTTTTTGTGTGATGAGCCAATCAAAGAGCCTATCACAAAAAATGAAATATTGAATTTTGGGGGTCCTCACAACTAATTACTATGAGTTACTAAAATAAGCACCCATTGTTTTTATGTAAACATATCAAGTCATATTTCCACCCACATGAAATCTCACAACCGAAGTCATCCAACAAGTTCCAGAAAAGCAATAAGAAGTCAGTTGCGTAGCTGCAAAAGGGAGATTCTTGTGCACAAAACCAGAGGGCTAGAGAGTAGGCAGAAAAGATCAGGAATCTGCAATTAACATATAAAGAAAAAATGGTATGTAACCAGCAATTATTCCATGTACATTACGCACTCCTCAAGATTATAAAACTGACTACTCTTATTGGTCAGCTATAATGATTGGCTTGAGTAGTTAGTTGCATTAATAAAATTGTCTCTCACTTTACATTGTCTTATTTTTCATGTTTCTGAGTATGGATCCATAAAAAAAATTAGTACACAATTTTTGGATTTGACAAATGCCGCTTATATCACTTACTGTCCATCTTTCACAGTGCGCTGCTGGGTGCTGGTTCACTCTGGCTCTCATAGAGCTCAAATTGCAAGTATAGGTGAAGCTACAGTTTTAAAAAACCTTATACCTCAGTTCAAGAATTGTGTTTCTTTCAAGGTTCAAGTTTCAATTCAACTCTAACAAAAGGCTAGTTCCAAGGTTTAGTTCTTGTGCTGATTCCATCTATTATGTACTAGTTCATGACTAAGTCACCAAAACCTGAACCTCTGAAGTTTAACACTGCAAATTAGACAACTCACAAACACTAATAGCAGGTGGTTCAAATTTCAATTCAATTCTTACAGAAGGCTAGTTCCATGGTTCAGTTTTTGTGCTGATTCCATAAAAAAGAACAAGATTAAGTCACAAAAACCTGAACCTCTCAAGTTTAACATTGCAAATTACACAACCTTTGAACACTAATAGCAGAAGCTGTCATTACTCCGCTGACTCCTTAATAACTGTTAGGTCTTATTCTCCCTTTTGATCTTCATAGCCTCGACGACCATGGGCTGGAATACAAGCCTCGATAAAAGCTGGAATGGGCCAAAACCCCCGCCAGTCTTGCTAGTACATAGAACTATGGAGATGAGCTTTCTGTTCTGACGGTTGGAGTGAATTAAGTGTCATGTGGCAGCATAATTGATTGCTGTCCAGATGATCAGTTGGTCAGCTTGATGATATTATGCCAGTGCAAGTACATCCACAAATCCCAATCACATCCATGCCTTCCAGCTTTCATTCAGAAGAAGTCAGTCAGTTTTGTAGCAACAAGTTGAGGCTAGCTTGTCCTTCTTGTATACAACTTCTCTATACTCTGTTTCCCTTTCATTCATTTGGCCCTTACTGTTCATTGCCTGTTTTTTTTCAATGTCATTGGGCACAAGTGTTGGACACAATTGGTTGGCACTATTTGTCTGGTTTTGCACCAATTCTATAACCCAGTTCTCATCAAGTTTTCCTTTCTGCAACTGAATACAACAATCTCACTGAACACAAAAGAAAAGCCAACAGGGGAGAAAGGCTATGTAGGACCAAATGTTACAAACACACACCAAAATGGGAGGGAGAGTTAGACCCAAAGATCTAATGCCCATTTTACACAAGGACCCAAGAACCAGCCCAATTCAAAATGGATCATTCCTAGTGGCCAAAAATTCAGAGTTGGCTCTGTTGGGTTCACACTAGGGCCTGAGCCCAAGAACCCAATACATGACATGGCTATGGCCTCCATGACCTTACTTTGGTGCCAAAGTCTTCAGCAGTGTTCTCAGTGTTGTTCACTTCTGAGAAACATTTAATCTTTTTTTTCAACAAATGAAAAAATGGGATTGTTTTTGGTAAATTGTGTTTTTTCTATTTGACTAAAATTTGCAAATATTTTGGAATAAATTACCAATTTTTTTATAATCACCAAATTGAAAAAATAAACCATGGGCTATGCCATGAAAGCATAACAAGAATTGTATTGATGATTTGTTTGTGTTTTTGCGAATCTTAGCTATCTAACTGAAGCAATATCTTAAAACTTGAGTTTTTATGAAAGATTCAAAAGAAAAAAAATGGATTTAATTAATGTTAGGCCAATTGGGACATGTAAAGGGTTGGAACCTCTCTCCCAATGTGTAGCTTCTTGCATATCTCTTGTTTGAGTAATGGAAACCTTTCTTCATTGTCATTTTGGAAAAAACAAAATAATGATTGTGACCAACCCACTCAAAATAATAGTCCAATTAAACTTACATGTATCAACAATGGCTTCCAACCCTACAAAGAAAAAAAATCAACTATGACATTATGTCAATATAAGCAAGTTCATGGGAATGTGATTATCATGTACTACCTTTCATTGCTTAAATATATTTTTGATAATTTCAAGGTGAATGCATGAATGAGTTGCCCAATATTGGTGTTATAATGCAATTTTTTACAAGTTGATTTTGTTCTAAATCATTCAAGGGGTGTATCAAAATCAACATTTTATCAAATGTCCATTAAGTTTAAATTATCAATTTAAATATGAAGACATATGTGATCATATTAATAATTAATAGTGTTAAGGTAAATGGGTGAACTTTTGAAGTTGTAACACATTATGAACTAGTTTCTTAGTTGTGGGTTCATTTATGGACTTTAAAAGAAATTCATTTACAAATTTTTATTAGCTACTCAATATTCCTTGTAACAAATCATGACAGAACTAAAAATAAAATCATGTCAAAAAAAATTTTGAAAAAATTTAGTTACAAACTTTTTCATGGTCAAAATTGATGCATCATTTTGAAATTCCATAGTATTTTGAAAAATGTATTTTATTTTGAATTTGTGCACCCATGTACAAATTAGTGATGCCATAGTACCTTGGTAGGTTTAGCAGTAACTTGTCGAATAATTTATGTATTTTGGGAATTGTAATTTAGTACCTTAATCTTGATTTAAAAATTTTGATAGGTGCAAACTAAATATAATAAAACTACTTCCACTACCAAAAGTTCTCAATTGTCTTCTTGGTTGGATTATCCTCATAAACTTGTACTATAATGGAAAGGGCAACCATAAATTTTGAATTATTCAACATAATAAGCTTTCTTTTGAAAAATTTAAACAAAATAAATAAATAAAATAAATTTGTGCCAAATCTGCCAAGGTATTATGGCATCTAATTGGGCCCAAACATAAATAGAAAAAACAATTCCTGAAATTGGTGGGTTGTCATTACCTAACTACTTTACCTAAGGTCAATTTCATCATTAATAATCTATAAAATATTTGAATGAATTTTCATGAAAATATGAAATTGAGTTATGGAAAATCATCATAATTATGGCAAGCTACAATTTGAATAATTTCATATTTATAAACATGAACTAATTTTTTGAAAGAAACTAAGTATTTATTTTTTCCATGTGGAAATTGACCTTGAGTTATATTATTTAATTACCCTATGGCTTGAAAAACAAGGAAATGAACTTATGAAAATACATTCATTTGCCATTTTTAGTCCATTCATTCATGAATTCACCTTTGAAACTTTTTCACCATAATGATTTTGATTTATTATGGGTTTCAAAAATTGTTTCAAATGTATTGGAATCAATACTTTTTTGTGAAATTTTTTGCCAAATTGTGAAATTGTTTTTTGGGGCTATGACCCCTATAATGGCATTTTTTGAAAAAATTGAATCAAATTACCAAAAAAACAAAGGTTTTGGACTAGGTTTGCCATATTA